>QFCS01005116.1_pt1 | contig 315044 bp, 281 predicted proteins | sample 3576561 | NCBI WGS metagenome assembly QFCS01 | reverse complement strand
GGACGAAGCTATCGGCTCAAAGAGGCCGCTGAAGCCCTTGCCCGGGAAACAATGTCAAACTAACAATCATCATGTCCTGCCTCGCGGGGTGGAGGAATTTGACTGACCACACCCGGAGGAATTTGAAGTGACCCGCGGGGGAGTCGTTCCGCTGCCGAATTGCCAATCGAAGGCCAAGATGGCGGCCACGCAAACGCCGTAGAACACAGCGATCGCGCCGATCACCCGAGTGATAGGAAGAATGGTAATCACCCCAAGTCCTCGAAGATCACTTCTGTGGCCGAGCGAAAAACGGCAATCCCGAATCCCTCACTGGCTATTCCCGACGCAATCACCCCTGGCATCGCCGATCCGAAGAGAGCTGCCAAATAACGCCCTCCAAAACGTTTGGACCTGTCGATTTGGGCGTGAGCAGCGATCGGGGGAGAGAAGTATTGGGCCACTCTGATCAATTCCCAGTCTGAAGACAGAATATGGAACCCATCGTGATGTGCGCTGCTGTGCGATGCAATAGCAATCAATCGCCGCACCAGATCCTTCGCGTCGCGTTGCTCGGGGACATTCGACAACGGCACCAGCGGCAATTGCTCCGGCGAGTCGCAGACGACGAGACCTATACCCGAAAAGTCGGCTGTCCTTTGTCCGACCACCGCCCGGAGTATCTCAAGCAATCCTTCGGCCGAAAGGCTAGGGTCGGGCAGAACCATCTTGTCCAAGCATGATCGTATTGGAACTACTCCTTCTAAAGCAGATTTCCCCGCACGAGTTAAGCGCATTCCCGACGATCCCCGCCGATCCATTCCGCTTCCCACGATGGCTGCGCCGTCGCCTTTAGCGCAATGCCAGTCGGGAGACGCCAATTCCAATGTCAGCTTTCGCCGCGCGAGCGGCATGGCATCTTCCGGCGTGCTTCTCGGCGTCGTCGCGAGTCATCGGCGTTGCTGCGTAGGTAGCCGTTGGCGGCCCTATTCCGCATCTAACACGGAAATACTCTCGATCACACACTGGCTGGCTGAGCAACTAGGATTCGAAGCCAACATTCCCTCCCTAGCGCCTCAGAAAGGACTGGCAATAAGAAGCAAATCGAGCATTGCTACGCCCGTTAGCCGTCTGAAGGCGGCTTCCTGAGATTGCCCCGCCGAACGCGGGGTTGAGGTCGTGCGGCAGATAGTGCCGCTGCTATCTCAGGAGATATCTGTGAAAAAAGCCAAGTCCAAGAAAACCGCAGCGAAACACATAGCAACGCTGCTTCGCACCACTGCTCCCCATTCCGCACAGCAACATAGAAAGCCGCTCACTGGGCGGACCAGCCCAATCTCGGCCCCAGCTAAAGCATCGCCAAATCGAGAAACCAAACACGACAAAGTGCTGGCGATGCTTCGCTCCAAACAAGGCGCAACAATAGCGGCCATGATGAAAACCACCGGCTGGCAGCAGCACTCCGTGCGCGGCTTCCTGACCGGTGTGGTGCGCAAGCGGCTCAAACTGGACCTTACCTCGGAGAAGCCAGGCAAGGACCGGATCTACCGTATTAAAGTAACACGACCGTTGGCAGCCAAAACTGCCATCACGAGCGCCATGGCTTAGTCATGGGTCGCACGCGCCGCTCGAAGCGGCCTTTGAGAAACTCGGTCGAGAGCGAGATCGCGCAGTTGCGCGGTCTCGATCTACGTGGATTGCAAGCCCGCTGGAAGATCACCTTCCGTAAACCTGCCCTTCCTCATTTGCCAAAACACCTATTGTTCGGTGTCCTTGCGTACCGGCTGCAGGCTGACGCTTTCGGCGATCTCGATGCAGCAACAAAAGCTGCTCTTGAACGAAGCGGCGAGACCAAATCCCGGAGCGTCGTTGCCTCACAGCTTGAAGCCCATGATCGGCGGCAGACCAAGGCAGAAGCCGGCACGGTTCTGATGCGGGAATGGAAGGGGCGTCAGCATCGCGTCATGGTGATGACCGATGGGGTTGCCTGGAACGGAAAGACCTACAGGAGCCTTTCCGCGGTGGCCTTTGCCATGACCGGAACGCGTTGGAACGGTCCCAGATTCTTCGGCCTGCGAGACGGCACTATCGGCAAGAAAGTCAAGGATTGACCGATGAGCAGCCACCGCAAGACCATTCGGTGCGCGATCTATACTCGCGTTTCAACTGACGCTGGCCTGGATCAAGATTTCAACTCTCTTGATGCCCAGTACGAAGGGGCATCTTCATACATAAAAAGCCAAGCCCATGCTGGATGGACGCAGCTTCGCAGGCGATATGACGATGGTGGTTTCTCCGGAGGATCGACTGACCGACCTGCGCTTCAGCACCTCCTTGCTGATGTTCAGGAAGGAAGAATCGACGTCATCGTCGTCTATAAGGTCGATCGCCTGACGAGATCGTTGGCCGACTTCGCTAAGCTCGTTGAGCTTTTCGACAAGCACGGCGTTTCGTTTGTGTCGGTCACGCAGCAGTTCAATACTACGACATCCATGGGACGGCTGACACTCAATGTGTTGCTGTCCTTCGCCCAGTTCGAACGCGAGGTCACGTCGGAACGCATTCGAGATAAAATAGCAGCTTCCAAGCGCAAGGGACTTTGGGTCGGGGGCGTCGTTCCACTTGGCTACAGGGCTAAAGATCGCAAGATCACCATTGTCGAGAGTGAGGCCAAGACCGTTCGTCATATCTTCCGTCGCTATCTCGAACTTGGAAGCATCGGTACGCTCCTTGAGGATCTACGAAAGAGCGGCATCACCACGAAGCGCCGACCTCTATCGACCGGCAAGATCATTGGAGGCATCCCGTTCGGCCGGGGACCGGTTGCTCATCTTCTCCGCAACCGCTTCTATATTGGCGAGGTCAAATACAAGAACGAGATCCTGCGAGGCGAGCAAAAGCCAATCATTGATCGCAAGCTGTTTGATGCCGTCCAAGCCAAACTCGACCAGCAACGCCAAGCAACCGCCAAAGCCAGAAATAACTCCGAGGCTCTACTCATGGGCCGCATATTCGATGACCGCGGCAACCGGATGACACCGACCTCGAAGCTCAAAAAGGGGGTTCGCTATCGCTACTACATCTCGGGCAACCTCTTACAGGGTCAGCCCCGTAACGTCGGCAGTGTCCCACGTGTGCCGGCCCCACTGATTGAGAAGCTGGTGATTGATGGTATTCGGAAACGCCTGAAGCAGACCGAGCTTTCCTCATCAATCGTCCGCGATCACATTGCACGTGTTGAAGTTGGCTTGAAGACGTTGAAGGTTGAGCTCTCGGCCCACGCGGATCAACTAAAGGCCAAGGGCAGATCAAGATCCGCCATCACTATCCCCTGGTCCAAACCGCCCTCCAAAGTCGCAAGAGAAATCATCCCACCGGCAAAATCATCACAACGCATGGATAAAAGACCCATCCGATCCGAAACGCGAGCAAAGCTCGTCCAGGCGATCGCTCAAGGTCGACATTGGGTCGACGAACTCATCTCGGGCAGCGTCACATCTACCCAACAAATCGCCTCACGCGAACAATGCAGCCTGCGGCAAGTCAATTTGACCATTTCCCTGGCATTTCTATCTCCAACCTTGGTCAAGGCTGCTGTAGACGGACAGCTTCCGAGAGGAGTTGGAATATCGACCATTCGCGATTTACCCGAGCTCTGGGCAGCCCAACACCGAAGCCTTGGCCTACAGCCCTGATTGGCTGGGGAACAGGATTTTCCAGCCACAGAGACAAACCGCCAAAATCAAACGTATGCGGGTCTCTGAAACCGATTGAGCCGCCAGGTAGTTTCAGAAAGCCCGCCAATAGCGGGCTTTGCTCGTCGATCTCGCGATATCGCGGATATCGAAGGACTGCGTGGTGGGCCCGGCAGGACTCGAACCTGCAACCAGACCGTTATGAGCGAACCGACCAACCTAGACGATTGTGATAAATCAACAAGTTAGCGGCCGTTTGGTGCCATTCATCGCTATCTATAGCAGCCGTTTCATTGACGAAACATTGGCAAACATATCTCCGCGTCGCGATCCAGCGAACCGTAAAACCATGTTATGATGTAACTGAGAAGGCTTAAGAGATGAACACGCGCTTCCTCGCTATCCTCATTGTCGCGTCCGCGATAGCGCTCGCAAAATATACGCCAGCGTCGGCGCGCGGCGCTGCGCCATCATGAATTCGCCGGGCTATCAGAGAGCGCTCGAAGAATCGCGCATGCGCTATCGTTTAGAGGTTCAGCCTTCTGTTCGGCCGCAGCCGGCTCATCCGCGAAAGAAGAAACAGCACCGCACCCATCACCACTGAACGGGCAAGCGGCACGCGCCTATGGCACCGCGCCGACGCCAATGCCAACACCGCCGCCAAAGCGGATGCAACTGTCAGAACCTGGCATGCGTACGAAGCCGGGCCCGAATTCGGAACAGGCAGAGCGTTGTGGACGCGCCGGCTTGAGAGGCTGATGCTACGCCGCTCCTTTCAGACGTAACGGAGGCCTTCTTTGCTCGGTCTGCTGCGCCTGTGCTTCGGACACAAGTACAATCGAGAGCCCGACAACTGCGATGTCTTTGATGATCGGTATGAACGAGGCGCGCATCGTGGTTCTCGCGTGCATTTAGAATAATGTTATTGGATAAGCCGCAGCACAAAAACCCTTCAGTTAAAGCGCCGCAGTTATCGAATCCTCCGCGCCCCAGGTTCGCACCCCTTCACGCTCAACCCCGTGCATCAGGAGCAGGGTCGTCATCGGATATCTCCACTAAAGACCGTTTGGTACCCGAAGCAACGCCGGAAGCCACCAGTTGCAGCAGATCGGCAACGCGATTGTCGACGATGGCCTCCATCGAGAACAAGCCAGTTATCCGATCGAAATCGAAGCTCGTTATCAGACGCTGGTAGAAGCTGTCGTAGCCACCAATCCCCTTGGCTACGACCTTGATCATGTAGTCCCAATCGCCGCCGATACGGTGGAAGTCGATGACCTCCGGCTGCCGCTCGACGTATTTTCGAAATCTGTCTGTCCACTCCCTGGTGTGGTGCCGAGTCCGAACCATTACGAAAACAGTGAGATCGATCCCGAGTACCGACAGATCGATCCGGCTGCTCGTGCCGAGAATGATGCCGGCGGCGTTCAACCTCTGCAACCGCCGCCAACACGCGTTCAGCGATAGGCCGACTTGATCGGCAAGGTCCCTCTGCGAAAGCGTCCCGTCGCGCTGCAGGCGGGACAGGATCTTCAGATCCAGTTTATCAAGTTTAGTCAGCGCTTCGTCCATTGTTACGCGTCCACATCTTTACGGTTACGGCCGCTGTCCCGTCGCGCACTTCTCTAAAGCCTACCGTTCCACCCGTCCCACAGCGTCAACCGCCAAGATATGCCTTCCGCACATGATCGTTTTCGATCAGCTCCGCGCCCGTCCCCGAAAGCACCACGCGGCCGGATTCGAGAAGGTACGCGTAGTCGCACATCTGGAGCGCCGCGAAGGCGTTCTGTTCGACGAGCAGAACGGTCGTGCCCGCGTCCCTGATGCCGCGGATGATTTCGAACGTGTGCTCGACGATGTTCGGCGCGAGCCCAAGGGACGGCTCGTCGAACAGGACGAGACGCGGCCGCGACATCAACGCGCGGCCGATCGCTAGCATCTGTTGCTCGCCGCCCGAGAGAGTGCCAGCCGCCTGTCCAAGACGCTCGGCTAAACGGGGGAACATGAGGCAGATGCGCTCGATATCAGCCTTGACCCCCGCCCCGTCCGAGCGCAGATAGGCCCCCATCTCCAGATTTTCCTCGACGCTCATGTGAGGGAAGACACGCCGACCCTCGGGACAATGCGCAATACCGCGCTTGAGCACCTGCCTGGCGGCCGCGCGGGTAATGTCCTCTCCATCGAACGTCATGGCGCCCGAGATAGGGGGCACGAGGCCGGAGATGGCTCGCAAGGTGGTGCTCTTGCCGGCACCATTGGCGCCGATCAATGCCACCAACTGGCCGACTCCGACGTCGAGCGAGACTCCCCTTAAAGCCTCCACGTGACCGTACGTGCAGACGACGTCCCGGAGCCTAAGCATGACGAACTCCCTTTCCGAGATAGGCCTCGATCACTTCGGGATTGCTCCGGATGACCTCAGGCAGTCCGGTTGCGATGATGCGGCCGTAGTTGAGAACGACGATACGGTCCGAGATGCTCATCACCATCGGCATGTCGTGTTCGACTAGGAGAATAGTCACGCCGCGCTTGCGGATGTCGCGGATCAATTCCACGAACCTATGAGTCTCGGAAGCATTCATACCCGAAACGGGTTCGTCGAGCAGCAGCATGGACGGTGCTGCCGCAAGCGCCATCGCAACCCCGACCAATCGCTGCTCTCCGTAAGACAACGAGCCTGCAAGAGCGCTTTTCCTGGCATCAAGCCCGACCTGCTCGACAATCTCCTCGGCTCGTTCGCGAAGCCGTCGCTCGGATGATCGGGCGGCGGGCAATCCGAATACCGACGCGGGGAGCGATGCTCGGTTCTGTCGGTGCAAGCCGATCAGTACGTTATCGACCACATTATCGTTCGGAAACACGCTAGTCCGCTGGAAGGTACGGATCAGCCCAAGATCGGCGATCTGGTGCGGCTTCAGGCCGGAGAGAACCGTACCGCGATAGCGTACCTGTCCTTGCGTCGGCGTGAGAAAGCCGGTCATGATATTGAACGCCGTCGTCTTGCCCGCGCCGTTCGGACCGATCAAGCTGACGATCTCACCTTCGTGCACCCTAAAATCGAGGTCCGAAAGAGCGGTCAATCCGCCGAACCGGACGCCGACATGCTCGATGGAGAGTACTGAAGTTCTCGTCATCACACGCGCTCCTCTGCGTTACTCCCCACAAATCGGGCTGCCGTCCCTTTCGCACGCAGACCCGCGAACCGTTCGACCAACGACGGCACAATGCCCCGCGGCAGGAGGAACAGGATTACGATCAACACAACGCCGTAGGTTATCCACTGCGCCTCCGGCGGCATGACCGGACGCAGCGCCACCGGCAGTAGCCCGAAGATCAATCCCCCGACGACCGGGCCGGCGAGGGACCCTTTGCCACCGCTGACCACCATGATGACCATGGTCACCGTGTTGAGGAACATGAACACTTCCGGGTCGATGATGCGGATATAGTGGGCGTAGAGGCTTCCGGCTGCGCCGGCCGCTCCCGCTGATACCACCGCCGCGAGCGTCAGCGTGCGCGTCACGTCGATTCCGGCCGAGACCGCCAGCGTCTCGTTCTCCTTCAGCGCCCGCATCGCGCGACCGAACGGGGAGTGCACCAGCCGCGATATCAGAAGATACATGACAGCACCGACCGCGAGAACCGCGTAGAAGTTCTGAACCTTGGTCCGCAGCGCGAGGCTGCCGAGGCCGGGCATAGCCAGAACGAAGTTGGGGATGTTGGTCAACGCAAGTGGTCCCTGCGTGAGTTCGACCCAGTTCAGCGCGATCAGTCGCATCACCTCGGCGAACGAGATGGTCACGATCACGAAATACGCCCCTCGCACCCTAAACGACAACCGGCCGAGCAGATAGCCGCAGAGTGACGATACGGCTACAGCGACAAAGAAGCCGGCAACTGCTGGCCACGGTTCGTGGACGATGCGGATGTCGCCCGGAAGACCGACATCGAAACCGAGCGACGTCAATGCACTGGCGTAAGCTCCGATGCCGAAGAAAGCGGCATGCCCGAGGCTTAATTGTCCCGTATACCCGAGCAACAAATTGAAGCTCATGGCGGCGATGATGAAGATGCCGGTGGTTATCAGCGTGTTGAGCAGATACGGGTCGTTCAGCCAAAGAGGGATAGTGGCGAACGCCAGCGTTCCGATAACGTATGTCAAGAATTGGTTCATCCGACGCGCTCCGCCCTGGCGAATAATCCGGTCGGCCTGAAGAGCAGGACCGCGATGATGATCAGGAAGCCCATGGCATCACGGTATCCCGACGACAAGTAGCCGGCTCCAAACTCTTCGGCGAATGCAAGAACGAAGCCGCCGATGACCGCGCCGGTGATGCTGCCGAGCCCACCAAGGATTACGATAGCAAAGGACTTAGCGGCGGCCAGATCGCCCATATGCGGCGAGATCACGTATACCGGCCCAAGAAGCGCTCCTGCCGCAGCGGCGAGGCTCGACCCGATCGCAAAAGTCGCGGTGTAGATGACACCAACGTTGACACCCATCAATGCGGCCGTGTTGTGGTCCTGAAAAGTCGCGCGCATCGCCTTGCCGAGCCTGGTTCGGTTTATCAAAAGATAGGTCGCGCCGACCAACGTCATGACAGCGGCGAAGACAAATAGCCACAACCAGGAGATCGAAATCGGTCCCAACACGAAAGGCTTCTCCGAAAACGGACTCGGTACCGACTTCGCCACGCCGCCAAACATCCACAACGCACCCGCCTGCATCGCGATCCACGCTCCGATCATCACCAGCATTGTAGTGTCTATGTCCGCACCGCGCAGCGGACGCAACAACGTCAGCTCAATGAGCCCTCCGAGTAGCCAACCCGCGACGATCGCTACGGGCAAGCCAACGTAGAAGCCCAAGCCCAGGGATTGCGCTGCCAGATACATAGCGTAGGCACCGAACATGTAGAGGACGCCATGTGTGAAATTGACGACGTTCATTATGCCGAAGATCAGGGTAAGACCGATCCCCAACAGGCCATATGCACTCCCGATCAAAACGGCATTTACGATATGCTGCGCAAATTCAGCCATGTTTCCTCCACGCCGGCTCACCTGACGCGCGCGATCACATCGCGCGCGACTTCCATGTTTTGCGGCTTGCCGAGCCGAGCCATTATCCGGCAAGCGCGCTCGCTTTTTGTCCCGTCGTTCTGTGACGACGTTGATCGACGCGCAGTCTGCTAGAAGTGCGGAACGGAGATCCTTCCGTTCACAATCTGGATCATGAATACGCGAGGCGTACTTTGTCCGCTCTCCTTGCCGGCAGGGCCGACCTTGGCAAAGGAGATCTCGCCGTTCAGACCCTCCAGCTTGACGTTCCACAAAGCTTTCGTGATCGCTGCTGGTTCGGTCGTCCCTGCCTTCTCGACGCCGGCGACTGCCGTACGGATACCGTCGTAACCGCGGAAGCCCTCCGCCACGCCGGCCGGCGTGAAGCCACGCTTCTTCCATTCGTCGACGAAGTTTCTTGTGCCTTCCGGATTAGGGGTCTCTTCCGGAAACCAGGGAATGAACGTCGCCAAATGAAACGTTCCGTTCGCAGCGGAGCCAGCCTGCTGAATTATCTGATCAGGATTTTGCGCTCCACCAGTCGTAATCATCCGCCGCTTGATCCCGAGCGCCGCAGCCTGTTTGAAAATCAAGGTCAATTGATCGACAGGGGCGGTAACGATGAGTGTGTCGGCATCCGAACCTTTCAATTTAGAAAGCTCCGCGCTCATATCCTGTGCGGATTGATCGATGAAATGGACGCTGCCAGCCTGCACCCCATTATTCTTGAACATCTTGGTGAATTCTTCGACCGTACTCCTCCCCCAATCGTTATTGATCGCGAGAAAGTCTGCCTTCTTAACTCCGACCTTTCCGACAATCTTTCCGAGCGCATCCGCTTCTATCGCGGCCGGAGCCGAAATTCGGAAGACATACGGATTCCCCTGCGTCGTGATTTTTGCAGCCGACGACGTCTCCACGATCATCGGAATCGAGTATTCGATCAATTTCGGCATGACAGCCAGCGTGAGATTGGAGCCCCACGCTCCCATCAATATTGGCGCCTTGTCGCTCGTGATGAGCTTCTCGGCGACCGCGGCCGCCTCCGAAGGATTGCTCTTGTTGTCTTCGATGACGAGCTCGACTTTCCGTCCGAGCACGCCGCCTTTCGCGTTGATCTCATCCGCCGCGATCTTTGCTCCATTAACGACGAAGTTTCCGGAAGCGGCAAACGGGCCGGTCAAGGGCTCGTTGATACCGATTTTGACCGATTGAGCGTGGGCTGTTCCCTCTACGAGGAAAATCGCCACGGCAATTGCAAGCATTCTTGAAGATAACATTGGACCCCTCCGATTTGACTCAGGATACGACTGTCGGACTCCGCCGGCGGACGGAGACCAGAACCTCAGGCCTTCTCACCGCGCCCCGTCAGCCGCCGGAGCAAGCGCGAGGCTTGCGAGCTGACGAGACCAAACACCAAGGAAAATGCGTTCAGGTTGGAGGATGCTTCCTGGCCGGACGAAGCCGGTGCACCGGAAAGACGTCGGTCGAGGTTGTTCGCGAATTCCGCGATCAGCCGACCGGCCAGATCTTTGACCAGCCTCGGGCGCCCGACTTGCGCGAGCATCCCCCGCAGGCTGTAGCCGATAGTCAATTCGACCCGCGAAGCGTCGCCATCCGTGATGGGCGAAACGTGATAGCGGATCTCGCCTTGCGTGGACGAGCGGGACCGCTGGTCCGCGCCGGCGCCAACGATACGACCGGATCGCGTGATCGGATCTCGCTCAATTCGAGCGCTGCCACTGAACGAGGCCGTAATCGGCCCGATCTTGACCTTGAATGCGCCATCGACGCACTCCGGCGTGGTATTGCCTCCGAGCACGGCACCCGGGAGGCAACCCGCGACGGCGGCGACGTCGCCGAAGAATTCAAATACGCGCTCCGGCGGATGTGGCACCTCGAAATGCTGTTCGAACACGGCGGAGGGGGTGAAGTCCGGAATATCAGCCTTGGCTGTGACTTCCGAAACCTCGACCCGCTTCGGCTGCCGATCGGATTTTCCTACACCGGGCTGATGGTCGGACCCGACGGGCCCGAGTACCGTGCGACCCGCGCGGGGCGTCGGGGCGATATCGCGCGCACGGCGGCTCTGGATCACGGAACGCACGGCACGAACGATGCCGACGTAGCCGGTGCAACGGCACAGGTTGCCGCTCATCCCGATTCTTATCTGGGCCTCGTCTGCGGTGGGCAGCCGCAGGACTAGGTCGCGTGCCGACACCAGCATGCCCGGCGTACAATAGCCACACTGGAGTGCGTGCTCGCGGTTAAACGCTTCCCGTAATTCAGCCGCGATCTCGTCGTCGTCCAGGCCCTCGATTGTCGTCACGCTTGCTCGACCGCACGACACAGCGAAGGTGATGCAGGATCGCACCGGCACGCCGTCGACGATCATCGTGCAGGCCCCGCAAACGCCATGCTCGCAGCCGATGTGCGTGCCCGTCAGATTGAGCTTGTCGCGCACCAGGTCGGCGAGATTTGTGCGTGTCTCGACCTGCGTGTCGATCGGACGACCGTTAACCGTCAGCGAGAGGTCGTTCATGTGGCGGCCTCCATGACAGCGCGATGCAGTACGGTTAGATGAATGTGCCTATCGACGGGATCCGAGACACCTGTGTCGACGAGCAAGCGGTCCGCGGCGTCGATATCGAAGCGCTTCTTGAAATCGCCAGTGATGCGGCCACCGAACAGTCGGGCGGGATCCTTCACGAGGATGGGTGCGGCGTCGGTCGCGCCCACGACCACCCTTGCGATCTCCGCCTCCGGGTCGATTAATATCGCGCTGATCGCGTGCGCGAACTCTCCGGTCTTCCTGCATGCCTTGACGAAGGCCCAATAAGAAGACGAACCGAACGTAGGAACCCTGATTTGTTCGATGAGTTCTCCGGCATCCAGCGTCGTTTCCAGCGCGCCTACGACGAACTCTGAGATTGCTACGCTTCGTGCGCCTTGCGCATTTCGCGCGATCACTTTCGCATCGAGAGCTAGCAACGCGGATACCCAGTCCGCAGCCGGGTCGGCGTGGGCGAGCGAACCGCCGATGGTGCCGCGATTGCGGACGGCACGATAGGCGATACCGGCGGCCACCCTGCTCATCGCCCCGCGCGTGACGTCAGGTATCGAACCGTCCTCAATATCGGCATGCGTGACGCAAGCCCCGATGACGAGATCGCCCCTGTCGATCTCGGCCCGCTTCAACTCGGCGAGGCCGGCGATATCCAGGACGAGATCGGGAGCCGCCAACCGAAGATTTAGCATCGGCCCGAGAGATTGGCCGCCTGCCATGACCTTGACCGCGCTGTCGGTCGAAGCGAGCGTCTTGACCGCGGATGCGACGTCGAGCGGACGCTCGTACCCAAATGAAGCGGGTTTCATCGGGCGGACCTCCCTGCTCGTGCGGTGAGGACGCTCTCCACCACGCGACGCGGCGACATCGGACTGCGGAGCACTTCGGCGCCCAATGGCCTCAAAGCGTCGTTGATCGCATTGGCGATGGCCGCCGGCGGCGCGATTGCCCCGCCCTCGCCGATGCCCTTCGCACCGAACAGCGTGTAGGGTGAGGGCGTCTCGATGTGCTCGAGGATCGGATCCGGCACCTCGGTCGGTCCCGGCAAAATATAATCGGCGAACGTCGTCGCAAGCGGCTGCGCGGCCGAATCGAACGGCATCTCTTCGTACAACGCAGTGCCGATGCCCTGCGCGAGGCCTCCGAGGATCTGACCGTCCACGACCATCGGATTGACGAGTACGCCGCCGTCTTCCACGATCACGTAATCGAGTATCTCTACGTGTCCGAGTTCCGGATCAACGGCGACAGTAACGGCGTGCACCGCGTAACTGAAGACGCCGGTGTCACGTTGAGGTTTGTAGCCGGCGGTCGTTTCGAGCCCGGCGGGGTCGACGTCGGCCGGCAAATCCTGCGGACGCCGATACCAAGTGTTCGCGATCTCGGCGATCGAAACGTCTCCGCCCGGCCCATGAACACTCCCGGCCCGGAGCTCCACGTCCGTTGGACTTGCTTGAAGCAGCTTGGCTCCGATCTTCCGCATGCGTTCGCCGAGTTCGCGGCAAGCGCAAGACACCGCGCCTCCAGCCATCACCATCGAGCGCGAGCCCCACGTGCCTGTCGAATAGGGCGTCGTTGCCGTGTCGCCGTGAACGAGCCTGATCCTCGCGAGATCGATCCCTAGCACCTCGTGGGCGACCTGAGCCAGGGTCGTCTCCATGCCCTGCCCATGCGAATGAACGCCCACTTTGATCTCGAGCCCTCCATCAGGGGTCAGGCGCACGTTTGCCTGCTCGTGCCCGGGCACCATCGGGATACCCCACGCGGCGTAGACGCTAGTGCCGTGTGCCGCCTGTTCGCTGTAGATCGCCATGCCGAGGCCAACGACCCGGCCGTCCGCTTCGCCTTTCCGCTGCCGCTCGCGCACGGCGGCGACGTCGATGGCTGCGAGCGCTCTCCGCAGCGCCTCGGGATAGTCGCCGCTATCAAAGTGCTTGCGGGTAATGTTCTCGAACGGCATCTGGTCCGGCCGGACCAAGTTGCGCATCCGAACTTCGCCTGGCTCCAAGCCAGTCTCCACTGCGACCGCATCGAGCATGATCTCGAGCGCGAAACACACCCCCGTCCGGGCGACACCCCTATATGGAAGGATCGGGCATTTGTTGGTAGCGACCGAATGCGCAGTGCACCGATAGGACGGCATAGCGTACGGACCGGGCAGGATGCTTACGATTTGCCCGGACTCCAAGACCGCCGAGAACGGGTAGGAGGAGTACGCGCCGGAATCCACGTGGGCTTCGCAGTCGATTCCCCGCAGCGTACCGTCGCGCTCGGCATAGACTGTGATCCTGTAATGGTGCTCGCGGCAGTTCGCGTTCGCAACGAGATGCTCCCGGCGGTCCTCGATCCAGCGTACTGGATGGCCGCACCGCATCGCCAACCAGCCCAAGCAGACCTCCTCCGGAGTGAGGATGCCCTTGTAGCCGAAGCCGCCTCCGACGTCCGGAGAGACGACCCTGATCGATCCATGCTCCAATCCGAGACAATCCGACATGCCGCTGCGCACGATGTGCGGCATCTGCGTCGCTGTGTAGAGCGTGAGCTGATCGAGCCGGTGCTCGAAGGTCGCAACGACGCCGCGGCCTTCCATCGGCGCCATGCATTGCCTCGCCGTCGATATCTCCCGTGAAACCTTGATGGGCGCATCCAGCACCGCTCCGAAATCCACCTCGAACTTCGATTCGACGAAGACGTTGTCGCCCCACTGCTCGTGAACGAGTGGCGCGCCCGGATCCCGAGCCCGCAGCATGTCTGAGACGGCGGGAAGCTCTTCGAGGTCCAGAACCACGGTCGCCGCGATATCCTCCGCTTCCGCGCGGGTCGGAGCCAGGCACATAGCCACCAGCTCGCCGACATAGCGGATCTTGCCGGTCGCAAGCACCGGCTGCTCCGAAGCCTTGAAGCCCGGAAGTGCGGACACGGCGCGGATCGGCTGGACGCCGACGAGATCCACTGCCGAGAAGACGACGTTTCGGTATCCCTCGGGAACGGAAATGCCTTTGATACGCGCATGCGCCACCGGGCTGCGAACGAAGGCCACCTCCTGCATCTTTGCCAGCCGAATGTCGGCCACGTACTGCCCGCGCCCTCGCAGAAAGCGGTCGTCTTCCTTGCGCAGGACGCGCGCACCGATTCCCTGCTCGCGGACAGTAGCCGGAAGGTCGTTGTGCTCTTCGGCAGACATCATGAAACCTGTACGTTGGAACGGATCACTTCCGCCGGCGCGCACAGCCGGCCGTAGGACCCGAGAGCCGAAAGGAAAACGCCAAGGAAGAAACGTACAACGCCCCCGAAGACGAAGATGCTCGACGCAGGGCCTACCTGCGCAGGCCATCGATGACTGTTACGTCTGGCGCGTATCGTTCGTGCGCAGAAGCGCCCCATCGCCTGCCCCCTGTTTCCCAACCCAACCGCCATAACGGTATCGGCATCGATGAACGCGTTTTTCACAAAAGCCACGACGATTGCGCCGCCCGGTCGTTCACTTGTTCGAGCCACGCCGGACTTCGTCGAACAATCATTCGATCGCCAATCATCGCGCGGAAGTTCAGATGCAGCGTTTAGCTCCATACCGACTCTCCCAGCGCGTTCAGGGGGATCTTGAGATAACGCCGGCCGTTTCGTTCCGGCATCGGCAATTTGCCGGCGTTCATGTTGACCTGCAGCGCATGCAGAATCAGCTTCGGCATGGCGAGAGTCCGATCGCGCTGCTCCCTGAATAAGACGAATTCATCCTCGTTCTTTCCGCACAAATGCACGTTGAACGACCTCTGCTCTCCGACCGTACTTTCCCAACGCGGCTCGCGACCTCCTGGTTGGTAGTCGTGGCCGGTGAAGATGCGTGTCGCATCGGGTAACTCGAGGATGCGCTGGATCGATGCCCACAGCATCGACGCGCTTCCTCCCGGAAAGTCCGCTCGAGCGGTCCCGCCGTCCGGCATGAACAGAGTGTCGTGCACGAACGCGGCGTCGCCGATCAAGTAAGTGATCGAAGCGAGCGTATGCCCGGGCGAAAACAACACCCCCGCCTCGATCGAGCCCACCATGAAGGTGTCGCCGTCCGCAAACAGACGATCCCATTGCGATCCATCCGTCGGGTGCCCAACCAGGTTGTAGATTTCCTTCCAAATCTTCTGAACACCGACCACGTGCTTGCCTATCGCCGTCGTCGCACCCGTGCGTCTCTTCAGGTACTGAGCGGCGGACAGGTGATCCGCATGGGGATGCGTATCCAGGACGTAACCGACCTTCAGTTTCTTTTCGGACACGTAGTCCAGGATCATGTCGGCGTTGACCAAGGCGGTCGCACCAGACTTCTCGTCGAAATCCAGTACCGGATCGATAATCACGCAGTCACGCGTAGCTGGATCGGACACGACGTACTGAATGCTCGACGTGCGGGAATCGAAAAAGCCCTGCACTTCCGGCCTTCCAGATTTGGCACGGGGCATATCTTTCTCCTTCCATTGCGCTCTTCGACGACGTTCGACGCTACCGACCGTCAGACCACCTTCAACATCCAAGTTCGCGGATCGATATCTGTCCTCGGACGAAAGATCGCCCTGCTCGCATCGACCGCGTAGAGATCGGAAAACTTGGAAGCGTCTTCCGCAAGTTCCGAGACAGACGTCAGGATGTATTCGACCTTGTCCGCTGGCAGCAGGACGCTGAAATTGAGGCGTGTAAATCCGGGCTTGCTTAGCTCGTCTCCCTCGGCGATCGCCGTACGCAATGCGCTTGACTCCGCCTCCTCGATATGGAGCAGGCGATGCGCATACGGACCGGCACATGCGCATCCGCCGCGCGCCTGGATACCGTATCGATCGCTCAGCAAGCGCGTCACTAGCTGCTGGTGAACGTAACCACCTTTCCCGTCCTTTATGCGGAACGAGAATATCGGCAAACCGGGAGCGCTTTGGTTACCCAACAGTTCGATGCCTTCGACCTGCCGCCAGACCCCGAGAGCGGATGCGCGGAGCATCTGATTGAGCATGCGCATAGTGTCCGGCCCGATCGCATCCTTTACGAGGAACGCGAGCGCAACCCTGATGTCTCCCACCACGTTCGGCGTTCCGCTCTCCTCGCGGGCCTCCAAGCTGTCGCTGTAGTCGTGCTCGGTCGGCGTGACGAACTTCACGGTGCCACCGCCGGGCCAGGTCGGCGCGGATGATACGACTGCGTCCCGACGAACGATCAGTAATCCCGACGCGGCGGGGCCGCCGATGAACTTGTGCGGCGAGACGACCACCGCATCCAGCTCCGCATCCTCCGCCGGCCGCATATCGATCGGCAGGTAGGGACCCGCACCGGCGTAATCCCAGACGATCTTGGCGCCCATCCGCTTCGTTCTTCGGGTGATTTCGATCACGTCGGACGTGATTCCCGTAACGTTCGATGCAGCGGAAAACGCGCAGATGGTCGGGCGTCCGGCTGCGCTCTCGAGAACGGCGTCCAACTGCGCTAAGTCAGGTCCACCATCCGGAGCCTCGCCGATCTCCACGATCTCCGCACCGCTCTCTCGCCATGGGAGAATGTTCGAGTGATGTTCGTAGGGGCCGATAATGACGCGGGGTATCACCCCCGAGTTGGTCTTAACGCCAAACAGATTGACCAAACGATTCAAGCCGGAAGTCGCGCCGGATCCGGTGAATATCACTGCATGGCGCTCGTCGGCCCCGCAGCACTGCGCGACGACCTCGCGCGCTGCGCGCCGCAGGCTCGTCATCGCCCCGCCGCAGTAGGAAGCCTCAGTGTGGCTGTTGGCGTAGTAGGGCAGCACGTTCTCCAGGACGAAGCGCTCTACGACCGCAAGCGCGCGACCGGACGCGACATAGTCGGCGTAGACCAGGGTCTTGGTTCCGAACGGTCCGGCGAGTTGCGCGTCGTTGCCGATCAGATCGGCCGATAGCCAGGTAATGAGGTCCTTCCGCGCGAGGGCCTTCTTGAAGTCGGCGAATGGATCGACGGCCCGCTTCATAACTTGAGTTGCTCCGCTCATGAATACCTCCGTGAACTCATTGGCGGAGCAGAGACTAGCGGCGGAAGCACGATCGACTGTTCACCGAACTCGTCTCTATCGGAGCACCGTGGTCGAACAAATGATCGCGACGAATGCAAACCAAAGGACAGTTGATCTAAGGAAACCTGCTCATAACGCTGCCTCACGCACGTCGGCGCACGTCTCTTATCCCCCCGACATTGAGCGCGGGAGGCCGCCGCTCTTGCGATCAACGATGCACCTGTCCTTCCGCAAGCCATGTTCGAGCCTTCTAGGGCGTCAGGGTAACTGGATCGGCGAGTTTGCTCCACAAATCGCCAGCATGTGCGCGACGTCGGAGAATTTGCGCCGCGGTGCACCTTGGGAAGCCGCTCCGATCTCCGCGCTCTCGATCTTCTTCCAGTCGGTGAAATCGGTCCAACGCACGCCTCGTCGGAGCAAAATCTCCCTCAAGGCCGAGAACCCGGGCCTACCTCCAGGCGTCACCTCTGCTCGGATGGAAGCCGCGACCGCATCGCCGTCCATACGATTGGTGCCGATCTTTCCCGACGGCCCGCGCTTCAGCCAGCCGACGACGTATAGGCCGGGGAGGACCTTGCCGTCCTCGTTGCAGAGACGATCCCCTGTCTGCGACAATGGCAATCCCCCGATGGCACGGGCGCGATATCCGATCGCGGCGATCACGATGCCGCATGGAATCCGCAACAACTGGCCTGTGCCGTGCACATGTCCGCCTTCGACGCGAGTGCGCTCGAACCGGATCGCTTCCACTCGGTCGGTGCCAACGATGTCGTACGGCTTGGCGTTGAACTGGAAGCGGATCCTTCGTGAACCCGATGAGGGATCCGCTCCGGCGAAGGCGCGGAAGCACTCGAGATTCTTGGCCTTGATCCGCCGTTCGCGCGCCGGCACGCCGTCGTCCAGACCGTCGGGAATTTGCTCGGCCTCAGCCAACGCCGCGATGTCGCGCAAATGTCCAAGTTCCTGCAGTTCGACGCTAGTGAACTTGGCGTCGAGCGGTCCTCGACGGCCTACGACGTGCACGTCGGTTAGGGCCGAACCGGCCAGCCGTCGTATCGCGTGTTCTGCGACATCCGTGCACGCAAGGTCTTTCGTCGATTTAGTGAGAACGCGTGCGATATCGAGAGCGACATTGCCATTTCCAACAATCACGGCGCCGCGATCGGAAAGATCGGGATCGAGCTTTGCGTGATCCGGATGTGCGTTGTACCATCCGACAAACTCGGACGCTCCGAAGACGCCTTTCAGGGACGATCCCGGGATGCCGAGCTTCGCGTCGTAGGGCGCGCCGCATGCCAGCACGATGGCGTCGTGCGTCTCACTTAGCTCGCCCAGGGTGATGTCCCGATCCAGCTCGACGTTCCCCACCAGACGCAGGTTCGATCGGCGCGCGGTCAGTTCGAACGTCTCCTGAATGGATTTGGTCGTCTGGTGGTCGGGCGCAACGCCCGACCTGATGAGCCCGTACGGAGTCGGTAATCGTTCGATCAGATCGATCTCGCAACCGGGGCAAGTCGACGCAAGAGCCTCGGCCGTGTAGAAGCCTGCGGGACCGGCGCCTATGATCGCTACTTTCAACGACTTATCGCTGGCGGGATGCAGCATGCCCGTGTCCTCCATTGCCGGTTGTCGCTTTGGGTCAGATCGGGATCGGGCACCGATCGCAACGCACGTCGAGCTTCTTCACTTGCGCGATGAACTGCGCCGCCCGTTTCACGGTCACGTCCAGGACGGCCCGTCCGATTTCTGCCGATGCGGTACCAGGGTTGGAATACGTGCCGTGGCCTTGAGTCCGCGTTTTGAATTCTTCAGCGGTCGGTTGGCAGAATGCGATGTTCTGATCCAACGGCGGGTCCATCGGGAGATTACTCGCGAACTCGGCGAGCGGGTGCTCCGGAAGGTTCATGATCTTATCCTTCCGCACTAGCTCAGGATGCGCGTGAAGCATGAAGGAGGTTTCGACGTTTCCTGCGTGATGAGACGCATCCCGGGCGTTCCCGGCGGCCTCGCACACCTCCTTTCGGGCAATCAGATGCGTGTCGATGATGGCCACATAGGCCTTCGTAGTGAAACGCAGCTTCGCCATTGCGATCTGGAGCGGCGGAAGGTTGGCGACCCGATTGCCGTTCACGAAGATGATTTTACGGAAGCCGTGAGAAATCAGGCTCTCGCCCACATCGACAGCGACCTGAGTCAATGTTTCGGGACGGAGCGTGATGCCACCTGGATATCCTAGGTGATGCGGCGACCAACCAAAATGCATTGGCGGCGCAACTAGAACTCCTTCCTGCCGCGCGACCGCTTCAGAAACGTCGCTTGCCCACGCGGTATCGACCAGAAGGGGCGTATGATGCCCGTGCTGCTCGGTAGCGCCGATCGGAACCATGACGAGATCATCGGCTTCCAGATATTTTGCGATTTCCGGCCAAGTCTGCTCGTGGATCCACACACTCTCGGTCATCTTTTCCTCCCTAAGATCGCTTTTCATGGCTCAGCGGGACGCCGGCGCGGGGTCGAATTGAGTGTCCAGTTTTCCTTCGGTGCCAATCCAGTCTTCGGCGTCGTCAGGGACATCGCCGGGACTACGAATCCTCGGCCAGAGCGCGGCGTACTTGCGGTTGAACTCGACCCATTTCTCGGCACCCGGCGCGCTGTCGCGCACGATTGCCTCTGCGGGACACTCAGGCTCGCAGGCGCCGCAATCGATGCACTCGTCCTGATTGATGACCAACATGTTCTGCCCCTCGTAGAAGCAAGTGGCCGGACACGACTGCAGACAGTCCTGGAATTTGCATCGGATGCAGGAATCGGTGACGACAAAAGCCATCTGAATCTCCTCGGTTTGCCGAGCGGCCGGTTAGCGCTGCGCGCCGAGCACTGCGGAAAGACGCTCCTTCGTCGGAAGTATGTCCGTGACCAGATCGCGGATGACGGGCTTACCTATGAGCGGCTCGACCTTCGCACCTTTTGTCGTCAACCGCGCGGTGCAGGCGTAGGTTACCTCGCCGTCGACCATGACCGAACATTCCTTGCAGGCGTTCGCATTGATGCAGCTGTAGCGAACAGCAAGTGTCGGATCGGCATGCGCTCGGATCCATATCAGCGCGTCTAGGACCGACATTCCTTCGGCGAAAGGCACGGTGAAATCCTGCATCGCGCCAGAAGCATCCTCGGTGCTGCGCCGTACCGATAGAGTGACAGTGCTCGTCATCGATTTAACTCGCTTAGGTTAGGTTGGAGTTGGAAGGCGAAACGTTGCGCACCAGCGGTACCCACCGGCTGGCGATCTGCTCGCCTTCCAATCGCAGGACCTGGTTGCGCTCGTAGTCCGTCTGCGTCTCCGGGTGATCGAGGCGCTGGTGCGCACCGCGGCTTTCCTTTCGATTGAGCGCGGCGAGTGCGATCGCCTCGGAAACCTGGATGGCGCTCCGGAGTTCGAACCACTCTTCAATCGTCATGTTGAACGCGTTGCCGGCACCAAGGACGAGGCCGGGGAAGTCCACGGCGCTCATCTCGCGAAGTCGGTTGAGTGCTTCGGAAAGCGACTGTTCGGTGCGCAACAGTCCGACCTTCTTCCACATGATGTCCTGAAGTTCCGTCCAGAGCGCCGTGGTCCGCGCCGCAACGCCCCCCCCGTTTGACTGAGCCTGCTGGTGCACGCCCTTCAGCAGAGCAAGAATCGGAGCCGCGGCAGCATCGCTCCAAACGAACTCGCTTCCCTCGATTTCGACGGCGGCGAAACGCCCTGCTCGTTCACCAAAGACAAGCGCTTCAGGAAGAGCATTTCCCGAAAGCCGGTTGGCTCCGTTCGCGCCGCCCACGGCTTCGCCGGCAGCGAACAGGCCGGGCACTCGGGTGCGCATCTGGGTATCCACCCGGATGCCACCCATGTGATAGTGCGCAATGGGCGCGACCTCGACGCACTGTTTGGTCAGATCGATGCCGTTCCGAGCGAGCAACTCGATCGCCGGGCCGAAGGCTTCGCGAAGCTCCGACTCCGGGACATGGACGAAGCTGAGATAGGCACCTCCGGAGGGCGACCCGCGGCCAGCCTCGTTTTCCTTGACGATCGCATATGCCGTCACGTCGCGCGGCGCGGAATACACGCCACTGTCGTCGAGGCCATACCTCTCAAGAAACTCCTCCATATTGCCGTTCAACAGACGACCACCGAGCTTGTACCGAAACGGGTCCCACATGATCGGGTCCATGCCGACCAATCGAGGAGCAAGGTGACCGATTGGAAAGAATTGCGGGAATTCCATATCGATCAACTCGGCACCGGCACGCAGCGCCATCGCGTAGGAATCTCCGGTCATATTGAGGGATGCGCTATTGCGCTGGAAAATCCTGGTAAGGCCTCCGGCCGCCAAGACGACCGCCTTAGCGGCGATGGTCACGTGCCGGCCATCGTCGACGTTGGTGCCGACGGCGCCGATGACCCGACCTCCATGAAGAACGAGGTCACGGATCGATAGCCCGCTGATGCGCTTTACTCCCTTCACGCGCGAGACCTGAGTGCGCAGCGTCTGCGCAATCGCCGGCCCCGTATCCAAAAAATCAACGTAGACGCAGCGGCGCACGCTATGCCCCGGAGCGCGCACTCCTTTGATGCGCCCCTCGGCATCGCGGGCCCAACCCACTTTCCAATCATCTAGCTCGCGGACGCGGTCGGGCGCCTCCCGGCACAGGATTTCCGCTAGCTCCGCGTTGCAGATTCCGCGACCAGCCTTGAGTGTATCGGCTAAGTGGAGGTTCCAATCGTCGGGGTCCTGCTCGCCCAAAGCGACGGAAACCGTCATCTGCGCCATGATTGTCGCCCCGCCCCGTCCGATGAGGCTTTTGTCGACGAGTAGGACGGAAGCCCCGCCCCTAGCCGCGGCGATGGCGGCCGAAATTCCCGCAGCCCCCGCTCCGACGACCAATACATCCGTGGCGATATCCGGCATCTCATCCTCCCTAGTTTCGAGAATGTTAGATTTGCTTGCCTGACATGTCAACTAGTATGAATTGAAATTTTTTGCGCCCGTGCTATGTAGGCCTTCGGAGCGGACTGGACAGATTGATCGGGCAGGCAATGCGGAAAGATGCGAAGCAACCTTTGGAGAAGGGCCTGACCGACCAAGCGTTCGATCAGATCAAAAATGACATCGTCTGGTGCAGACTTCAGCCCGGTCAAGCGGTGAGCGAGGCGCAGCTCAGCGAAATGTACAGCCTTGGTAAGGCACCGATCCGTCAGGCGCTCTCGAAGCTTGCACAGGAGGGCCTCGTTATCCCCGTCCCTCGATCCGGTCATCTCGTCGCGCCGGTGACGCTTCAATCGGTAAACGAAGTCTTCGAGCTGCGAATGCTTTTAGAACCTGCCGCCGTCGAGAAGGCCTGCGGCAACGTCGATGCTGCACGGCTCCGCAAGCTAAATGCGAAGTGCGCCGCGGGCTATGTTCCCGGCGATATCGCCAGCGAGATGCGCTTCATGGAAGCCAACCGAAGCTTCCATATGGAAATCTCACGATCCTCGGGTAATTCGCGGCTATATTCCGCGCTTTCACAGATCATGGACGAGATGACACGGCTCCTTCATCTGGGCTTCGTCATTCGCGAACGGCCGGAGGAGATGCACCAGGAGCACGACGCGCTGATCGACGCTCTCGAAAGTGACGACAAGAAGCGTGCCCGGCAAATGACGACGACCCACATCGCGACGGTCCGCAAGCTAGTGATCGAGGGTTTGATCGACCGCACGAACCTGATCAGCACCAACATCTCAGCGGCTCGTACTCGGGCATCCCGGTGAATGATCGAAGCCGGGTTGCCTCGCCAAATGGAGACCGGTCATGGACTTAGACCAATTGGATTTGAAGTTGCTGCGTGAACTGGCGGCCAATTCCAACGTCACGCAAGCGGACCTAGCCGAAAAGGTCGGCCTCTCGACGACGGCCTGTGTCCGCCGACAAAACGCGCTCGAGAGCGGCCGCTACATCAGCGCCTACCGCGCCGAGCTGAACCTGCCCGCGCTGGGCTTTCCGGCCACCGTTGTGGTTCGAATATCTCTGCATAGCCAGAGCGAGGAGGCTCTCTCCACATTCGAACGCGCCGCCGCTCTCTGTCCATCGATCGCACGCTGCTTTCTGATGTCCGGCTCAGACGACTACCTCATTCTCGTCGTCGCTAGGGACATCGAAGATTTCGAGCACATCCACAAGAGCCAACTCGCACGCCTGCCGGGCGTCGCCCGAATTCAGTCGAATTTCGCGCTGAGGACGATACTCAATCGGGACCTGCCCCCGCGAGTGCTTGACGCGCATCTCTGATTCTAGAGTAGCAGGACTAGACCCACTATCACGTGGCTCCCAACGCGGATCGTAGTCCGGGCTGAGCAACAGCCCGTGCGGTTAGCGACAACGTACACACATGTTGCCGCTGTAGAACAATGGGTATGCAAGCGCGTCCCGCAACATCCCAGCAGGCGGGGCATCGTGATTGTAGCTATCAATGCCAAGCTCTCGCGCAATACGCTGTTTGCCGTCCTAGCTAACGCCAAAATCGCGTTCGCGTAACATATCCGTGAGCTTCGATTGGAGCGTTGCGTCGCACAGCTACGCGATCTTCGCCAAATGGACGTCGCAATCGGTGATATTGCCGATCGCGCTGGCTTCGCCAATCAGGAGACCTTCAATCACGCATTCAAGCAACGATACGGTACGGCGCCGGGCCGTAATCGCTTGAAGCTCGAAATCTAGTTTCCGTGCTCCCGAATCGGCAAACCTAGGCCGTTTAGCCCGAGAACGCTGGAGCATTGCGGTAGATCAGGTAGAACGCTACGGCAAAGATCACACCCGCGAACATCCGATTGAAAGCATTCTTGTGAGGAGCCATCCGTGTCGCGGCCAGCGTTCCTAACATCCCGCCTATCGCTCCCCCGAACGCGAATTCTACCGCCACGGTCCAATTGACCAATCCCGACCACGCATAGTTGAGAGCGGTCGTGAAACCGAAAGTACCGACCGCCAGCAACGAGGAGCCGACCGCGTTAATCATCGGCATTCCAGTCGCAAGCACGAGACCGGGTACGATCAGGAAGCCGCCGCCAATACCGAAGAACCCCGAGGCCAAGCCAACGACGAAAGCTACCGTCGACGTCGGAGGATCGAAACGAAGACGACCTTCTATTCGATGGACAACGGTCGTTTCTTTGCGAGGTCTGAGCATCAACATGCCGACAATCAGCATCGGAATTCCGAACAGCGAGACCAAAAGTCTTCCGTCGAACGATTTTCCCAAGGTCGAGCCAACCAGCGCGCCGATAGCGCCGACGATGGCAAAAAGGACGGCGGTAGACCACCATACGTGTCCTTTGCGCGCGTGGCCGATGAGGTTTACGAACGCATTGGCTGATACGGCCAAGGCGCCGGTCCCGATCGCGACGTGCGGTTGCGAAATCCCCACGACATAGAGCAGTAAAGGTGTGGCCAGAATCGAACCGCCGCCACCGATCAAGCCAAGAATGAAGCCGACGAGTGTTCCGGACCCTACGGCGGCAACGATAGTTTCCATGATCGCTCATCTCAACAAGGGCTTGGAGGTACAGGAGAAGCCGCCCTCAAAGCGGGTTTCATCAGGCTGCTCCGGGCAGCCGATCGCTTCATCGCAACTCCACGAGGAGGTCTTTGGCGTCGACCATCGCTCCCTGCGCGACCAAAACGTCCGCGACGATCCCGTCATGGGAGGCGTACAGCACGGTCTCCATCTTCATCGCTTCGAGAGTGAGCAGAACGTCACCCGCTTTCACGATCTGCTCTCTCACAACTCCGATCATGGTCACCACTCCCGGCATGGGAGCTGCTATGTGGTTGGCGTTATTGTTCTCAGCCTTCCGTCGCGGTTTGATGGTCGATGACGCGACCCGATCCGGGACAGCGATTGCGCGCGGCTGTCCGTTGAGCTCGAAGAATACCTCGACTTGACCGTCGTCCCGCGGCTGGCCGATCGCTGTCAACTGAACGATGAGTGACTTTCCTGGTTCGATCTCGAAAGTCACCTCGTCACCGATGCTCATCCCGTAGAAGAACACCGACGTCGGCAGCTTAGAAACTGGCCCATACTTGCGCTGGATGCCTACGAATTCGGTGAAGACTTTCGGGTACATCAGGTAGGCCGAGAGTTCGCGCTCATCGATCTCCCGATGGATTCCTCTCTCGACTTTCGCGCGACATTCCGCGAGGTCAGCGTCCGGTAGCAGCGAGGCTGGCCGAACCGTCACGGGCGCTTCGCCCTTAAGTGCCTTCTGTTGCAGCTTCTTAGGCCATCCGCCAAGAGGTTGGCCGAGATCGCCCCTGAGCATCTCCACGACCGATGCCGGAAAAGCGATGTCGCGATGAGGGGACGTAACGTCCGCAGGCGTAAGCCCCTGCGAAACCATCATCAGGGCCATGTCGCCGACGACCTTGGACGACGGCGTCACCTTCACGATGTCCCCGAACAGATCATTCGCCACGCGGTAAGCCTTAGCGACTTCATGCCAGCGCGCTTCGAGTCCGAGCGCGCGTGCCTGCTCTTTTAGATTGGTAAACTGTCCGCCCGGCATCTCATGAAGATAGACTTCCGATGCGCCGGCTTTCAGCTCGCCCTCAAAGGCCGCGTATTGCGAGCGCACCCCTTCCCAATAGAAACTGATACGGCGGATGGCATCAGCATCCAGCCTAGTGCTCCGCTCCGTGTGGGCGAGCGCTTCGACGAGCGAGCCCAGCGTCGGCTGCGAGGTCATGCCGCTCATCGCATCCATGGCGACGTCGACGGCATCGACACCGGCGTCGACAGCAGCCAGAATCGTGGCGCCGCCGATGCCCGACGTATCATGTGTATGAAGATGAATCGGAAGTCCGGTCTCATCCTTCAGGGCGGCGACAAGCATCCGAGCGGCGGCTGGCTTCAATAGCCCCGCCATGTCTTTGAGGCCCAGAACATGGATACCCGTCGCCTTGAGTTCCTTCGCCAAGCCGACGTAGTATCTTAGGTTGTACTTGGAACGTGAGGGATCAAGGATATCGCCCGTGTAGCAGATCGCGCCTTCAGCAAGCTTTCCGCTTTCAAGAACGGCATCGATCGACACCCGCATGTTCTCGACCCAGTTCAGGCAGTCGAAGACGCGGAACAGATCCATGCCTGCGTCTGCCGCCTGACGGACGAAGTGCCGGACGATGTTGTCGGGGTAGTTGGTGTACCCGACGCCGTTCGCGCCCCGGAGCAACATTTGCGTGAGGATGTTGGGCATCCCCGCACGAATCTCGGCCAAGCGTTCCCATGGGTCCTCCGAAAGAAAACGCATGGCGACGTCGAAGGTGGCGCCGCCCCAGCATTCTACTGAAAAAAGTTCGGGTAGACCTGCCGCGTAGGCCGGCGCGACGGCGCTGAGGTCCTTGGTACGCACACGCGTCGCGAGAAGCGACTGGTGGGCATCGCGCATGGTGGTGTCGGTGACGAGGACCCGCTTTTCGGCTTTCATCCACTCGGCGAATGCCTTCGGTCCAAGGCGCTGAAGTAATTGACGCGTTCCCGCGCCGGGCGGATCTGGGAACTGCGGTATCGCGGACGCCGGATCGATCACGACAGGCTTCTGACGGCTGCGAGTCTCGGGATGCCCATTCACCGTGACGTCGGCGATCCATGTCAAGAGCTTGGTCGCGCGATCGCGACGCGCCCTGAAATCGAACAGTTCCGGACTTTCGTCGATGAACCGGGTCGTATAGGCGTTGGCTCGGAACCCCGGATGGCCAATCAGGTTGTGCAAGAAGGCGAGATTGGTTGCCACTCCACGGATGCGATATTCCGCAAGCGCTCTCGCCATCCGCTCGACGACTTCCTCTGTCGTCGTCGCCCAGGCCGTGACCTTTTCGAGTAGCGGATCGTAGAATCGCGTAACCACCGCACCCGAATAGGCAGTCCCACCGTCGACGCGAATACCAAAACCCATCGCCCCCCTGTAGGCCGTGATCCGCCCGTAGTCCGGGATGAAGCTGTTTTCAGGGTCCTCGGTTGTTATGCGACACTGAATCCCGTGGCCGAACAAGCGTATCTCAGTCTGCGGCGGGATACCGGTTTCCGTGACTTCGCCGATGCGGCCCCCATCCGCGATCCGGATTTGGGCCTTCACGATATCGAGGCCGGTCACCACCTCGGTCACCGTGTGTTCGACCTGAATCCTTGGATTGACCTCGATGAAATAGAACTTGCCACTGTCGGCATCGAGCAGGAATTCCACGGTGCCCGCGCCGATGTAGTCGGTCGCCTGGCCGATGCGCAGCGCGGCTTCGCAAAGCGCCGAGCGCGTCTCAGGATCGAGGTAAGGGGCCGGAGCGCGTTCGACTATCTTCTGGTTACGGCGCTGTATCGAGCAATCGCGCTCGAACAGATGGACAAGATTGCCGTGGCTGTCGCCGAGGATCTGAACTTCGACGTGCCTCGCGCGCTGCACCAGCTTCTCGAGATAAGTCTCGTCCTTGCCAAACGCGGCGCGTGCTTCGCGCTTAGCGCTGAGCACGGCGTCGACGATCCCGTCTTCGGCCATGATCGGACGCATGCCCCGACCACCACCGCCCCACGACGCCTTGACCATGACGGGATAGCCGATGGCTCTCGCCGAGGCGAGGATCGTCTCCGGATCGTCCGGAAGCGGTCGGCTCGCGGGCATGACGGGCACGCCGCATGAGATTGCGAGTTCGCGCGCAACGATTTTGTTGCCGAGCGTCCGCATCGTTTTGGGCGAAGGACCGACGAAGACGATACCTTCTTGCTCGCAGGCTTCCGCGAACTCTGGACTCTCGGACAAGAAGCCATAGCCCGGGTGGATCGCATCGATGCCGTGTCTCTTGGCGGTATCGACTATCTCTTGGATCGAAAGGTAAGCCTCCAGTGGCCCCTTGTTCCTTCCGATCGGATAGGCTTCGTCGGCCTTGAAGCGGTGGAGCGAAAGTTTGTCCTGCTCGGCGTAGACGGCGAACGTCCGAAGTCCAAGCTCGGTCGCGGCTCTAAAGACACGGATGGCGATCTCCGAACGATTGGCGACTAAGACGCTTCGAATGTTGCGCATTTCGATTCAAATCCTGACGGGCTGGCGCGCCGTCGCCGGCGGACAGCACGCGTTCGATCGAAAAAAGAAGGCTACCGCGCGAAGCGGTAGCCCAAGTCTGGGAGAATCATGAAGTCCGACGACGCTCGCCTAGCGAAAGCACCAACTGGAACGATCGACGTCTTCCTCGTTTCCATGTGACGCGGTTCTCGACATCGTCGGCGACTGGGCGAACTACGCGGCGAGAGCCTTGCTCGGCTCTAAGAACGGCAGATTGAGGCTCTCGGCGACCGGCCTACAGGTCAATTTTCCCTTGTGAACGTTGAGTCCCGTGCGCAGCAGATGGCTGCCCGGGATCGAATTGACGCCGCCGCCGGCTAGAGCCAAGCCGACCGGCAAGGTCGCATTGTTCAGCGCGTGGCTCGAGGTCACGGGTACGGCGCCCGGCATGTTTGCGACGCAATAGTGGATGATCCCGTCGATCTCGTACGTCGGCTCGTCGTGTGTCGTGGCGCGCGAGGTCTCGAAGCAGCCACCTTGATCAATGGCGACATCGACGAGAACCGCGCCGCCCTTCATCTTCTTGAGCATCGACCGCGAAACGAGATGAGGCGCGGATGCGCCCGGCACGAGAACGGCGCCGATCACGACGTCCGCCTCAAACACTTCGTCTTCGATCGATTCCGACGTCGAGAAGAGCGTCCGGACCCGGCCACCGAAAAGCTCGTCGAGCTGGCGCAGCCGCGGCACCGACCGATCGAGAATTGAGACCTCGGCCCCCAGACCGACCGCCATGCGAGCCGCGTGCGTTCCGACGACGCCGCCCCCGAGGATAGCCACGCGAGCCGGCTTCACGCCGGGCACGCCGCCGAGGAGCAATCCGCGTCCCCCTGCATATCGCTTTAGGGCCGATCCCGCCGCCTCAATCGACAGTCGACCGGCCACTTCGCTCATGGGCGCTAGAAGCGGAAGCGCGCCTCGCTCGTCCGCTACCGTCTCATAGGCAACCGCCGTACAGCCCGAGGCCAGCAGACCTTTCGCCTGCTCCGGATCCGGCGCGAGGTGAAGATACGTGAATAGGATCTGCCCTTCTCTGAGCCTCGACCACTCTGACGGTTGAGGCTCCTTTACCTTGACGACCATGTCTGCGGTCGCAAAAATCTCTTCGGCGGTATCGACGATACGCGCCCCAGCACTCATGTAATCTGCGTTCGAGGCGTTGATGCCGAGGCCGGCGCCTTTCTGCACGCTTACTTCGTGGCCCGCAGCCCGATATTCACGAACGGCGGCCGGCGTCAGACCAACGCGATATTCGTGCCGCTTGATTTCAGTTGGAACTCCGACGCGCATCTCTTGCAGTCCTCCGTTTCGAACACTGAGGAACTGTATGCGGGAGGCAGCATAGAAAATCCCCTTTTATCGTCGAACTCGCATCGACGACTTCGTATAATCTGCGTTGGTAAGGTCGATGGAAGTGATTTTCTCCAATTGTAGTCTCAGTTCGCAATTTCGGTTCGCCGAGCCCATTCCTGTTTCGGTTGCCTACGGATCGGCGGGAGGGTGTCGAGCTTGGATCGCATACAGCTTTTCCCCAAGGAAGGTTGCACGCGCGACTGACGGCTTCGATAGTCTTGCCCACTATCAAGGCCTGCGGGATCGGCTCCGCCGTCAGCCCACCCGACGCTTGCATAGCTCATACCGCCAGTCCTTCGAACCGAACATATTCCCCCACCATTCTTCCTCTCCAGTTCGCACACGAACGCTTGCACCGGTCCGCTAGCTTCAAGCGGCGCGGACGGTCGCGAGAAAGCGGCTCACCTGCTGCTTCAACCTCGTGTTCTCTGTCGCCAAGGACCGCGCCGCGGTCAACACCCGCGAAGACGCGGTTCTCGTCTCCACGGCACCGTTCAGTACTTCGGTGACGTTGGAGCTGACCTGCTGCGTGCCGCCGGCGGCTTGCTGAACGTTCCGGGCGATCTCTTGGGTGGCAACACCCTGTTCTTCCACCGCCGCCGCGATCTTCGAAGCAATTTCGGACAGCCGGTTGATGATACCGCTGACCCCGCCGATTGCCTCGACCGATTCCGTCGTGGCCCCTTGGATGCCCGCGATCTGCAGACCGATATCACCGGTGGCCTTGGAAGTCTGCTCGGCCAACGCCTTTACTTCCGACGCGACCACGGCGAAACCTCTGCCGGCATCTCCCGCGCGCGCCGCTTCGATAGTCGCATTCAGCGCCAGCAAGTTCGTCTGCTCGGCGATCGAACTGATAAGTTGGACCACGTCGCCGATCTTACTTGCGGCCTTCGACAGCTCACTGACCCGATCGGTGCTCGCGGACGCTCGCGCCACCGCCTCAGCGGCGATGCGCGCCGATTCCTGGACCTGTCGGCTGATCTCATTGACCGACGACGACATCTGCTCGGACGCCGATGCGACTGACTGCACGTTCGTGGACGCTTCCTCCGAGGCTGCCGCCACGAGCGTCGCGAGGTCCTCCGCTCTCGCCGCAGTCGCAGTCAGCGAACCGGCAGAATCTTCGAGTTCGCCGGAAGACGCTGAGACGGTCTCGATGATGCCGCCGACTTCGGTCTCGAACTCGCGCGCCAGGCGGTCGAGATCGCGCTTGCGATCCTGTGCGACCTGTAGCTTTTGGCGCTCCTGATCGCCGCGCAGTTGCTCGGCTTCTATCATGCTCCGCTTGAACACTTCCACGGCACGCGCCATGCCGCCGATCTCATCCCGGCGGTTCATGGCCGGCACCTCAACGGCGGTATCGCCCGCAGCAAGCGACGCCATGACGACAGTTAATTTTCGCACAGGCCGCACCAGTCCCTGTGCGATGATCCAACCGCACAGCGTTAACGCGGCAAGCAGACCGATCGCACAGCTCACCGTCCAGAACAGGCGGCTGCGGAAGATCTCATCGATGTCGTCGATGTAGACCCCTGTGCCGATCTCCCATTTCCAATCGTCGATCGCCAGCGAGTAGGCGAGCTTGGGCTTCGGCTCGTTCCCGTCGGCGCGCGAGACGTAGTAGGATACGAACCCTCCTCCTTCGCGGGCCGCCCGGATCACGTCCGCGACGTAGAAATTGCCCTTCGGGTCCTTTGTATTCATCATGTTAGTGCCCTCGAGCTCCGGCTTCACGTGAGCCACTGAGTTGCCGTCGAAATCCATGATGAAGAAGTATTCGCCCTTGCCGTAGCGCATGCTGCGCACGGCCGCCTTCGCCCTCTCCTGCGCCTCTTGCTGGTTAATCTTTCCGGATTTGGCTGTAGCTGCGAGATTGCGCACCAGCGCGGCTGCGGTCTCGACCTCGTTCCGCAGCGCGATCTTTCGGTCGTCCATCAGCGAGGCGCGGATGTCCAGCGCGTTGAGCACGAGCATCACGATGATTGCCACCGCGGCCATACCTACCATTAACGTCAGACGACGGGTGATCGTTAGTCCCGATGGCCTCCAGGAGGCGGGCGCAGCAGTGGTCGCTTGAACAGTCATCGTATCGATCTCCGCAATCTGGCTGGGGCTTCCGACCGTTAGAAATATGCTTAGTTTGCTAACTTTGTTTTAAAGGACAAATATTTCAGGATCTGGGCCTGACTTGAGCGACTTAGCCCTCGAGGTGTCGCCGTCCATTGGACGCAAACACCGCGCTCAGTCTGTACCATCGCACTCTGTATCTCCGATCCGGGACTGCACGTTCCGTTGAATGGCGCGAAGCATCCCGAACAGCAGCTCTAGTTCGCGGGCCGAAAAATCGGCGGTAGCAGTGGTCATCGCCTCGTTGGCCGCCGGCATGACCTGGCTCTTGAGTTCTCGACCCCGCTGCGTGAGATAGATGTTGATACGGCGGCGATCGTCCGAATTGCGGCTTCGGGTCACGAGGCCCTTCCGCTCCATTGCACCGATGGCCGCTAACGTCGTCGGCTCCATGGTGCCAACGGAAGCCGAGAGCTCCCGCTGTGTGAGTCCGTCCTGTTGCCAGAGTGCACGCAGGAAGTACCATATCCCAAGTGTAAGGCCGTACGGTTGAATTCTATCCTGCAGGAGCCGCTGCGTCAGACGGTGGGTCTGTCGAAGGTGATATCCGAGACTGACTTCGAAAGGGACGTGCTCGTCTTCCCCTGAATCGACGATCGAAGCCTTCCAGTCGCGACTGCTGGTCGCAGCACGCTTCGCCGATCGACCCTTGCTCCTCGACATCTGCAACCTCGTCACGGGATCACGGAAGCGCCATAGCTTCGTTAGCGACCAAAATTATCCCTCCTTAGCAGGGCTGGCTTCCGATTCTCCAATGTTTTTAATGCGATAATTGTTGGAAACCGCTCACTTGCGCTTACAGTGGCACCAGCTTATCGAGATGAGGTCGTTAGCGACGAACATCAACGTTTCGACGCTTGGGACTTCCCTGCGTCCTTTCTCCGCTGATCGTCCACTTGATCCCGCCATCGTTTGACAAGGTCGCGCCTGCGCCCGGGGTAACGTGCTTCGATCAATTCGACGCGCTCGATACGGTCCGCGCGGAACGTCCGAAAATCCTCACGGAGTTCGCACCAGCCGGCCACAAAGCGCTTCTGTTCGATGAAACCCAGCATGATCGGCCAGACGACGCGAAGCGTCGCGGTGTCTTTCGGATCGCGATAGGCGATCTGAAGCTTGAACTGTTCGCGCATTGCATGACGGACGATCCCCAGGTCCACCGCTGGCGTCTTCGGCCTGTTTCGGCCGACGTGGAATGTGTTGTCCGACAGCAGGTGTCGCAACTCGGGCGGCAGCACCGAGTCGATCTTGGCAATTGCGTTCTGGGCGGCAAACGCCAGGCCATCGTCAGTCTGGCGACCGACCCATTGGGCGCCGAGCGTCAACGCCTGAAGCTCCTCCTGAGAGAACATCAAGGGCGGCAACAGAAAGCCAGGTTTCAGCACGTAGCCGAAGCCAGGCTCTCCTTCGATGTCTGCCCCCATCGCCTGAAGCGTGGCGATATCGCGATAGATAGTCCGCAAGGAGACCCCGGCCTCCCGCGCAAGATCGGTGCCCGGCACTGGTCCGTTGTGCCGCCGCAGCATCTGCATCAGATCGAAAAGCCGATTGCTCTTGGACATGGACCCATACTAGCAGCCACTGTCATATTTTGGCAGGGGCGTGCTTAATCCATATGGACGTGCTTAATCCATCGAGACGATGGCTTTACCGTTCAGCTTGCGCCCCCGCTCGAGTTCAGTGACGATCGTGATCGCATCCTTGAGCGGAACGACCCCAGCGATCGGCAATCGGAGAAGACCTTCTCCGGCAGCCTTGGCTAGGCCGTCGAGAATATCGGCCCTCGCGGTGCAGATGATCGGCTTGAGCCTTCGATTGAAGAGCGCCCGGATGAACTTGGCCGGCGTCGGATCGATGTCGAGGTACACGCCACCTTTCCCAAGCAGGCCAAAACCCGTTGCGACTGTCATGGTCCCCGCCGTGTCGTAGACGACGTCGAAACGCTCCCTAATCTTCGATAGATCGGTCGTCCGATAGTCGTAGATCCGGACCAAACCCAACTGCTCCGCGCGTTGCATTTGCTTTGCGCTGCAGCTTCCCGAAACCTGGGCGCCGAGCATCCGCGCGATCTGCACTGCAGATTCACCGACCGCGCCGGTGCATCCGTTGATGAATACCTGAGATCCCGACCGCAACTTCGCTTTGTCGACGAGACCGTTCCATGCCGTGATCCCGGGCGTACCGAGGCACGCGCTTTCCTCGAACGAGACGGACGCGGGTTTCCTGCCGAGGAACGTTTCCGGCGCGATCACGGCTTCGCCGATAGCTCCGCCATCCTTGACTTGCGCGGACCCGAAGACGGCATCTCCGACCTTGAAGCGGGTGACGCCCGGGCCGACCTCGATCACGATGCCGGAGAAGTCGCTGCCGAGTGCCCGTGGAAACTTTTTCCCGGTCACCATCTTCAGGTAACCGTTTCGAACCTTCCAGTCGATCGGATTGATCGCTGCGAATTTGACCCTCACGGCCACTTCGCCTTTTCCGAGCTCGCGAAGCACGAAATCTTCGAGCTTCATGACTTCCGGACCACCATATCGGTCGTATTGTATCCGTTTCATAGCAGCCCATTCCTTTCAAGCGTAGCGGCCACGACATCGGTCAGCGGCGTGCTCGGCCGGCCCAGCAAGCGCGCCAGATCCTTGCTGTCGGTGTACCAGTCGCCGCGCGTGGCGGCGAAGCCCGCGTCGGCGATGATCTCCGCCATGAATTCCGGAATGCCGCCTGCCACGAGGACCTCGACGTAGGCCTGGACCGGCATATCCCGATACACGAGCGGCTTGCCCGTCAGTCGCGAAACGGCGTCCGCGAGATCGGCCTTCGTCCAAGCCGTACCGCCGAGTTCGTAGACCTTCCCGGCCTGGTTCTCGCTGGTCAGCACGACCGCTGCGGCTTCGGCGAGATCGTCGCGGCTCGCGCCCGATATCCTCCCAGTCCCGGCCGAGCCGATGAGCACGCCGCTCTTCAGCGCATAGTCCATGCCCCCGAGGTCGCCCGCGTACACCTCGATATAGGCGCCGTTGCGCAGCATGACGAAGGGCAAGCCGGAAGCGCGGATTAAGGCTTCCGCCTGCTTGTGCGCCTCTCCGAGCGCCAGCTTGTTGGTGTCGGTGTTGACGAAGCTCGCATAGGTGACGAGGCCGACGCCGGCTTTGCCCGCGGCTTCGACCGCGCGCGCCATCTGCGGATACCGCTCGCCGAAGTCGGAGGAGGGAATGAGGAGGAGCTTGTCGGTGCCGGCGAACGCCGCCGCCAGAGTTTCGGAGCGGTCATAATCCGCATGGCGGACCTGCACCCCTTTGGCTGCCAAGTCGGCAGCCTTCTCGGGGCTGCGTACTGCAGCCACGATCTCGCCAGCGGGCACGCCGCGGCGCAAAAGGGCTTCGACGACGAGCCGCCCGTAGCGGCCCGTCGCAGCGGTAACAGTAATCATCATTGATTTTCTTTCTTAGGCTTGGGTCCGTGGACGAGACCGTATTCATGTTCGGATGAAGGGCGGCATCGCACTCGGCGGCTGCGGTTCTATAACCAGCGCGCTTGCGCGACCTTCTCTGCGAAGTCCTAGCGGGCGCCGAACACGCTCTTGTCGAAGAGCGCTTTGATCGCGGTGATCTTCCCGTTCTCTACCGTGAAATACTTCGCGGAGAGGACGTGCGGGGCAGGATGGGTATCAGTGTAGTACATCAGGAGCGCGGTCTTATCGTCGCCGAAAGCGGCGACCATTGTGGCGCCCTTGAGCATGCCGGCGAACTCGGTCTCCGACTTGTGCAGGGCCGCACCGCCTTCGATCAGGCCGAAGGGCGTTTCGGAAACCACGTCGTCCGCGACGACTTTCATGGCAGAGGCGTGATCGTGGTTCTTCCACGCCTCGTGGTAGGCCATTGCGATCTTGAGGGCGGGGCTGGCGTTGTTGGACATGTCACCTGTTCCTTGAGTGGCTACGATGGGCGTTGCATAGCGCACGGCAGTGACAGGTTTTGTCAGTATAGACATCGTTGACGAAAGGTCGTTAATGGTAATTAAATACCTAAAATCAAGTTTGATCGCATCCGGCGGTGAAGTTGCTGCCGGATGCTTCTCGATTCTTCGACTTCAGACCCATGATCCCCGAACCGGAATCATCACAATCCCAACTTTGATCCGGTCCGCCACAATCAGAACGGATACTGCGTCGGCTGATCGATCACGCTCACCCATTGGGTCTGGGTGAACTCTTCCACGTTGGCGGGGCCGCCGAAACGGCCACCGTTTCCGGACGCCCCCATTCCGCCAAACGGCACCTGAAACTCGTTATTCACCGGTTGATCGTTCACGTGCACCATTCCCGTCTTCAGGGCGTTGGCGATTTTCATGCCGCGCGCGATCGAAGCGGTGTGGATGCCGGCCGACAGCCCATAGGAAGAGCTGTTCACGAGCGCGATCGCCTCATCGTCGGCGTCGAACACGGTGATAGGGGCAACCGGGCCGAAGAGCTCTTCCGTGAAAGCGGGCAGATGCGAAGCAACATCGGTCAGAACCGTCGGTTGCACGAACAATCCCTCATGACCCCCGCCGCAAGCGACCTTCGCTCCGCCCGCGATCGAAGCGGACACCAGACCAAGAAGCCGGTCGCGTTGTTTGGTGTTGATCAGAGGGCCGAGATCGACCTCTTGGGTCATCGGATCGCCCACTCGCAGCCGTCGAGCGCGCTCGACCAGCTTCTCGGTATAGGCCTCCGCAACCCCGCGCTGAACCAGATGACGACCCGCCTGCATGCAGATCTGTCCGGAGTGCAGGAACGCTCCCCATGCGCCGTGAGAAGCGGCTTGATCCAGATCCGCGTCGTCGAGAACGATGAAGGCGTTGTTACCGCCCAACTCCAGAGCAGTCTTCTTGAGCAAGCGCCCCGCCGTTTCGCCGATGACTTGGCCGGTCGCAGTCGATCCGGTGAACGAAATCATCCGCACGTCCGGATGTCTGACGACCGCTGCGCCGATCGCCGGACCACCCGGGAGAACATGCAGGATATCCTCAGGCAATCCCGCTTCGGCGAAGATCTCGGCCAAAATGAGCCCACCGCTCACCGACGTTTGCAGGTCCGGCTTGAGCAGAACAGCGTTGCCGAGCGCGAGCGCGGGGGCGATCGAGCGGATCGACAGCAGGGTCGGGAAATTCCAGGGCGAGATCACCCCGACCACGCCGAGGGGTACGCGGCGCCACATGTTCATTCGACCCGGGACCGACGAAGGAAAGAGCTCACCGGCCGCCATGTGCGGCAGAGAGGCCGCAACATGCATCTGCTCGTAGGTCGCGTTGATCTCCCAGCTCGCCTTGCCAACCGCCGAGCCGCCCTCCTGCGCCTGCCAGCGCAGGAGTTCGTCGGTGCGGGATTTGAGTATTTCGGCCGCGTTGCGGACGATCCGGGCCCGAGTCTCGAAGCTGGTGGCGGCCCATGCCGGCTGCGCCGCCTTGGCGATCGCAGCCGCACGGTCGACGTCCTCCTCGGACGCTGTCGCGATACTCGCAACATGGTTGCCCGTCGCCGGCTCGTAGATATCGGAAACGCCCCCAGCACCTTCCACCCAACCGCCGGAGTAGATCTTCGAACCGGTAGTAAAATCGACATGCTTGTTCATCGTTATCTTCCCTTCTCTTTCACTCAACTCACATCGAACCCTTGAGGATTCCCGCCATCCGCTCTCCGACGAGCACGATGGGTGCCATAGTGTTTCCGGAAGGCACGAAAGGCAGGATCGACCCGTCGGCGACGCAAAGACCTTCCATGCCGTGGACGCGCAGATCGGAGTTTACCACCGACATCTCGTCGCGCCCCATCTTGCAGGTGCTGGTCTCATGCCGATACGTCACGATCGAGTCGCGGACGAACGTCTCCAGTTCCTTGCCCTTCAGATTTCCGGGCATCACCTCGACTTTGGCGAATTCCTTCATTTCGGGAGAATTTCCGATGTCGCGCATGATCTGCAGGCCCGCCATCAAGGCTTTGAGATCGGACTCGTCCTTCAGGAAAGGATTGTCAATCTTGGCCTTGACGCGCGGATCCGCCGAAACGATTTCGATGCTGCCCACGCTCTTCGGGCGGTTCAGACCCGGTCCGACCGACCATCCGTGCTGGGGAAGCTTGAATTGCGTCGCGGTGCGTTCGCTGCCGTAGGGCACTTCGGCCAAGAAGGGCTGGAGATCGCAGTACGCGAGCGAGGGGTCGCTCTTGAGGAAGAAGGTCGCTTCGCAGACGTTGTTCTTGGGTTTCTCGGGACGAATGTACTCCCACACGGCGCCGGCCACGACCGGATGATCCTGCAGATTCTTCCCTACGCCGGGCAGGTGTTGACGAACCTCGATGCCGAGCTTGCGCAACATTGCGGCGTCGCCGATTCCGGACAGCATCAGAATCTTCGGCGTGTTGAGAGCTCCCGCGGACAGGACGACCTCTTTGTTCGAGCCGACCTTGTATAGGCTGTCTTTCCAGGCGAACTCGACACCCGTGCACCGCTTGCCGTTGAAGGTCAGCCGGAAGACCTCGGCACCCGTAAGAACCGTGACGTTCTTCTGATCGAGCACGGGATGTAGGTAGTTGGTCGCCATGTTCCGACGGCGACCGTCCTTAATAGTGGCGTTGACGAGACCGGCGCAGCCGATATCCCGCTCGTTCGTTTCGGCGTTGTGGTCGGCAACCTCGGGAATGCCCTTCGCCGCAGCCGCCTTAACGATCGCGGGAGCGAGCGGGTTGGGATTCTGCACCGTCTGCACCCAGACCTTACCGCCCTTGCCGCGATACTTCGGGTTGTCCGGTCCCTGCCAGTCCTCGATCTTCTTGTAGAGCTCGAGCGAGTTCTCGTAGTTCCAAGTCGGATCGCCGGCCAATTCGGCCCAGCGATCAAAGTCGCGCTTGTGACCGCGAACCCAGTAGCAGGCATTGATGCTCGTGCCGCCGCCGACGGCTTTTCCCATCGCGAACGCGAGAGCACGCCCGTTCAGATGCGGGCTCGGTTCGGCAACATTGCCCCAGTCGAGTGCGGTACCCGGATTCATGTACCAGACGGACGGGTCGAGAATCGTCTCCAGCTCGTCGGTCCCGCCCGCTTCGAGCAGCAGGATGCTGACGTCCGGATTCTCCGCCAGGCGACCGACGATGGGGCACCCCGCTGCGCCCGAGCCGACGACGACATAGTCGTAGCTCTTTCCTAGCGCCTGCCTGTTGTACTTCTGCGTCGCCGAGATCGCTTCCGCCTTGTCGGCTATGGCCGAGCTCGTCGACAAGGAGAGGCCCGCCGCCAAGGCCAAGCGCATAAAATCCCGGCGCTCGATGCGGCCGGATATCAGGGCGTTCTCCGCTGCGTCTATTCGCGCCCCATTCCTAAAATCTTCTGACTGAAAATCGAAAACCATATCCGTCCCTCCCTCGTGAGATGTTGATCGCGCTTAGCCGCGGCGCCGGTTGGCACTGCCTCTGGTAGCAACAGCCGTGCCAGCGCAAATTCGCCGCAGCAGCCATCCCGCTTCAACGGAGAGCGACGAATCCAGCCGCCTTGGCCACGAACTAGAGCCATGCGAGCCGGCGGAGATGGCGCGATATGATCCTCTGCGTCAAAATGACCGCATCAAACGGGAGCCAGGGCGCACTTGGATTTCGGTCGCGACAGCAACGACGTCACCCGACCAAGATCGAGATAAATACGTTGGCAGCGATGAGGGAAATGGAACAACACAGGCGCACGCCTCAAACCGATGGGACAGTTGTTCGTCAGTTGGCCACGTTTGCCAAAAACAAGCCTCGAATTATCGGGGCTCCATATTTGAGTGCGAGGCGTTGCAGATGCGGCCTGAGATAGACTCCCATTGCACGATATTTTTCGTGTCAGTATCCTGTCTTACCGGGCCTTTCCCGAATTTGCGCTCGAAAGGAATTGAGAACATGCAACCAATGCCGGGGAGTCTGCGTGATGATATAGCTGAGGCCCGCAGGATGTTCTTCAGGGGCGGGGCGGACCCTGTCGACATATTGCCGGCCCAGATACTCGCCTCGTGGCGCAGGTGCGCCAAAGGCGGCATTCCTGAAGGGCGACCTGTCGCGTTCGACGTGGTGGAAGCTCATCAGCTTCGGCTTCGCCAGGACAAGGTCGCAGGATTCATCGATGCGGCGCGCAAGACGCTTCGGCCACTGGAAAGCTTCTTTTCCCGCTCCGAGTTCGCGGCGATACTGACAGATGTCGACGGAATCGTCCTTGATCACTATGGAGCGCTCGAAAGGCGCATCGAGCCTTTGCAACGCTCCTTCCAACTTGGGGCCAATTTGTCGGAAGAAGCGATCGGCACTGCCGCGATGAACTGTGCGTTGGCGGCTCACGTGCCCGTCCGAACCTTCGGCGGAGAGCATTATTGCGGATTCAACAGTATCTTCTATTGCGTGGCGGCTCCGATCTTCGGAGGGGATGGTACCCTTATAGGAGCGCTCGACCTGTCGACGGACGTGGCGCCCTCCGACCTTGGCGCACTCGAGTTCGTGTCGGCATGCGCGCGCGAGATCGAAAGAGAGCTGCTGCGGCAGGCGCCGGGCGCCTACACGGTCGATCTAGGTTGGCCGTTGGAGCAAACGCTGACGACGGCGCGTGCTGCGTTGAACTTCGATGGCGACGGAAGGATTGTCGAGATGACATATTCGGCGCGTCGGCTGCTCGGTCTATCAGCGCTTGCGCCGGCACCGAGCACCTTCGCCGATATATTCGCCGTCGACTTCGGCCGAGCAATCGCTAAACTGAAGCGTGCCCAACCTGTCCAACTCAACCTTCGATCGGGCGTACCTATACTTGCAGAACTAGCTTCGCTTGCTGGACGTTCCTCGCGGCACGCCGGGCGCGGCCCTACGCTTGCCGCCACGCAAGTGGGACGAGGCGTCTACATGGGGGATCCCGGTCTTGCTCGGGAAATCCGGCTCGCGACGCGAGCCATCGACAACGGGCTTACGGTGCTGATTCAAGGTGAGACGGGCACCGGGAAGGAGGTGATGGCCCGCGAACTGCACAGTTGCGGCATCCGATCTGGCGGAAAGTTCATCGCCGTCAACTGTGCGGCAATTCCGGAGAGCCTCATTGAGTCCGAGCTGTTTGGTTATGCTGACGGGGCCTTCACCGGCGCAAGACGCGGTGGAGCAATCGGCCGCATAGAAGAGGCTGACGGTGGCACGCTGTTTCTCGACGAGATCGGCGACATGCCGATCGCACTGCAGTCCAGACTCCTTCGCGTCCTCGACACGCGCGAGGTCGCAAGACTCGGCGGCGGCCCGCCGCGCAAGGTGAACTGCAACGTCATCTGCGCTACGCATCAAGATCTTGAGCGGGCCATCGAACTTAGCGCATTCCGAGCGGATCTCTACTATCGCATCTCCGGTCTCTCGGTGCGGATCAAACCCTTACGTGAACGTCCCGAGCTCGAGCAACTGCTCAACACTCTCGCCCGATCCATAGACGATGCCATTCCGGGCATCGACGGCGCGGCACTCGAGATACTGACGGCATATTCCTGGCCGGGCAATACGCGACAGGCGCTCAACGTTCTCCGTCGCGCAGCCTTGCTGCGGCCGCCGGGCTCTCCCATCCTGCGCGAGCATCTGCCCGAGTTCCCCACGCAGATGAACGAGACGGTGCGGGACGGCGTGACGCTCATATCTCCGGCGGCGGCGCACGTGCAACACAGCTCCGAAAGCTTCTGCGTTGGTGAACTGGAAACACTCGTCTTGATGCGTGCTCTAAACACAACGCGGGGAAACGTCTCGAAGGCGGCGAGCTTGGTTGGCCTCAGCCGTTCCACACTGCAGCGACGTTTGCGGAAAAATCCTGCGTTGAGAGATGCCCGATAGGACCAATCTCATTGACGCGTCGAGCCAGTCCGCGCGGGAAGAGGCCGCTTCATAAAGAGCCGGTTGAGATCGCACGGACCGGAAACTTCAGCAGACACCGCGCTTCGAAATCTATTCGCGGCTCATGGCGTCCGATGCCCGGAATGCAAGCGCATTCAAAAACGGGCCCACAGCGATCCAAAAGCGGGACCACGACCTCATCGGGACGATGTTACCGAGGCCGAGTCAGCACCACGGCCCCCAAATAAAACATGCGGCCGTCGCTCGTCCACACCGCCGTGCCGGTACAGTCAGTTCCGATCCGCCATTTGAAAAAAGCGTAGCGCTCCCTAGGACAGGCGGCGATGCAGAGCGTTTGATACCGATAAGGAAGCTGATCGCTTTCTGATAACGACGGCAAATCACCTTCCTTGAAGAACCCAATCGCCCTAAGCGGTAATGCTACATCCGCATTGAACATTTTAGCGAACGCGGCCAGACTTCTTTCGAGAGATGTGCCGCTCGATGTCATCTCGGCAATATCTCGATAATCCTTCGCCTCGGCTCTATCGAGGATGGCTTTTAATTTTGTGCCAAGAAGGTCTTCTAAAGACGCCACCATCAGCACTTCGTCTTTTGTCTGCAGTGGATCGTTCAATCGAACAAACTTCATGCCGCCAAAAAAGAAGCCTTTACCGGGCCAGATGGCATCTTCACCGAGACGACCAATGTGTCTATGCCCCCTTGAATAACTGTGGCGCTTTCAACAAAAGGAAGGAACGTTCCGACTTCTTTCTTATCGAGGCCTTCTGTGCGGAAAAAAATCGAAATCGACCGATACTCGATGACCGAAATGAAGAGCAACAGCGGTACCGCCGTACAATACAAAGGATAAGGTAGACGCTGGCTTTAGGAGAGGCCAAAGCTCTTGCTGTGCCTTAAGCAGAACTTTTGTTTGAGGATCGAATTGAACCGGCATCAAAAGATGTACGCGGCGGCGTATCTGGAATATCAGATCGAGTTGCTCGAGATAATCGTCCTCGCCAAAACTCCCAAGATTGATCGCTAATCCAGCCAGGCTGAGCGTTTAGCACCGTGCGTACTAACGTGTCGAACCCGACTACGTTTTCGAGTTCTCTAATATCTGCATATTGTCCGAGGCTCATTTCTTGCGCCAATATTCTAGCGTCAGAACGAGGCCCAGAAACAACAGGCTCCCACCAAAAAAGTCGTTCTAAATCTGACAAAAAATTCTTTTGGAACGAGCTTTTCATTGAGCAGAGGCATCGTACTAAGTTAGCGCGAAATCGGCCATCTGACGAATAAAATCACTCAATGATAAGAAATTTATATCAATTAGATCAAGACCTGGAACGACGTATTTCCTTACCAGTCAGCCAACAGACTCCATTGCGCACCTTTCCTCATCAATTAGCGCACTGCAGCTTTGTCGGTGAATGCCGCAATTCTCTGTTCCTTTTTTCTAAAGACAGAAGCCCGCCGGAGATTGGTGACGCCACATTTCCGCCCTCCCAATCCTCACCCGACGACTGGTTCTAGATGTTGGCTGCCGACCGCAATCCCCGTCTCCGCGGTAAAGAACGTAGCGACCTCCGCCGCTTTACCCCGGTAGTCAGCATAGGGACCGACACCTACCAACTGCTGAATACCCGGCACCGCCGCCCCAGCCGCCAGATTTTGCCTTGCGGTCACGGCACTGTCGCGCAGCGCCTTTTCCTTGTCTCGCAAGTCGGCGATGGCCGTATTGAGGTCGGTCATGTTGGTCCGGGTCACCAGCTTCCCACCGATGTAGACCGCTTGGCTTAAGCCAACCATGCCCAGGATCGTGTCGGGAATAACAAACGAGCCGAGTTGCCAGATCCCCGCAGCGACCATGGCAAAAGCGACCACGAGAGAGAACAAGAAGCTCTGGTAGCGGTAGACGTCGAACTCGCCGTTGGTAGTGAAGAAGTCGCTCCACTTCGCCTGCGTGTTATCGATAAGATCACGCTTCGCCTGGATCCAACCGCGCTGAAGCAGCCATGCATAATTTTCGCCGGAGAGCGTATTGCGATTGGCGTCCGCGCCTTTTGCAATCGTCGATCCAAGGCCGTTGATTCCGAGCAGCGCGAGAACCGTGCCGGACAATTCGGACAGCATGCCGGTCTTGAGCATGAACAATACAATCAGCGCGAATACCAAGAGCGAGAACAGCAACACCTGAAACTTGGAAAGGCTCCCTCGCCCGTCGGGTCCCGACGATAGCTTGACGGGATTCAACGCACTCCAGTAACCGGTGAGCCGGTCATCGCGCTTGCGCATGGCGAATCCCAGCATGAGGTACGCTGTCGCCGACACGACCCCACAAGCGGCGAGGCTCGTCCAGTAAGGGCTCAGGCGCACGCTGACGCGCGATACGCGCGCGGGCCCGGCATAGTCCGCGCTACAGGTGTAGAGATAGAGATCCGCTTTCTGCCACCATCCGGCGTCGCCGTGACGCAGCGTGATGCTGACAATGGTCTGCTCTGCTTCCATATCCTCGCTTTTGAACACGTTGTCTGATGGAGCAGCGCGCCGCGTCACGACATCCTGACGTGGCAGGATACGCGGCTTGGTGCCGGGCCGCTCGATTGCCGCGAAGTAGCGCAGGTTGCTCGTATAGGCCGTACGAATGCCGACCTCAACGCGTTGGCCTACGGGCAGAAAATTTGACGGAAGCACGATGGCGTCGCCAACTGGATGGCGACCCGACTTCAGCTCGACTGCGAACTCGCCCGTCTGAACGCACTGCTGTTGCGGATCGGATGTCGGCTTCAGTTCGCCTGCCGGCACGTTCTTTTGCAATTCGGCCGCCGGGGCTTTTGCTGGCGAAGCCTTGGGCGAAACTGGGTCCTGCCCCGCCGCACTGGTCGCAAGCACACATGCGAGTGCAATCGACGCGAAGAAACTAGTCCTGACGGTCATGTATCCCCCAATCCAGCGGCCTCACGAGACGAGGCCGTCAGTGCTGGCAACGAATTCAACGGATATCAGGCAGGCTTGTAGGGTCCCGCAATCACAATCTTCTCGATGAGATGTGGCGCCAATTCCTTCCCCTGGCGGGGAATGAAATGCGGCTGGCCCGGCTCCTTCATCTTCGGATTGTCGACCCAGTCGTCCCGCTCCGGCACATCGTTGAGACCGATTGCGTAGATCTTGACTTCATCGCCGTCGATGCTGATGCGGAGGAAGTTATTATACTGACCGATCCGGATGGCGCTAAACGAGTCGTTCCGGTTCATTCGCAGAAAGCGTCCCGTGAACATCATGTTCCACCCGAAAATAGTGCTGCCGATCAAAGCGCCCGCGACACCCATCTCGATGGCGAGGATTGCAAGCCACTTCCAGACGTACCACCACTCGCCTGTGAGAACGAACGTCCGGTTATTGAATTCAGTGAAATAGTGCGCTGCGCCCAGAATAGCCACAGCGTGTGCGGCAATATGGAGCACACTTGCGACCGTCACGATGACAGCCTTCCGCAGTTGCTTGACTGTCGCCTCGCGGTCAAGCTTCGTGTTTTGGCCTTCGCCTTCTTTCGGCTTGGGTAGATTTCGCCAGGCTTTCCACGCCTTGAAGGGCGCCACCTTCTCCTGATCGACGGTGTAGGACATAATGGCGTAGCCGAGCAGCAGAGTGACGATGATATACACATCCCACTGATCCCGCAGTCCGACGGCAATTCCGACGATGAAGTAGATCGCGCCCATCAGGATGGAAAAATCGAAATTGGTGCGCGCGAACCGGAAATTTTTCCAGATCAGGCGGCGACTAACATCCATCGAGGGATAAACTGCAGCCGTCTCTTCGCTCCACTTGCCACCGGCATTTGGAACTTCTTTGGGAATCGAAGCCTGCTGCGGAGCGGGGTTGACCACCGCCTGCGCTGCATTAGCCTGCGACTCTGCGGCAGGCCGTTGCGTTTCTCCCTTGGTACCAAGCCTCAGCGTCTTCTTGGTGCCGTTCCATTTGATGTCGGCGGCCTCCTCAAGTTGATGCGTTGGATGAAGGAATGCGCCGCCGCCGCCGGAGGTGATGAACTGCGTTCCGTCGTCGGCGACGTACCGGCTGTAATGGTGAGTGTCGCCCGATAACAAGATCGGCACCGACAGGCCTTTCCCGCTTTTTTTTGCGATGCCTAGGGCAAAATCCATAATGCCCCACGAGGCCGTGTTGGTGTCGGTGTAGAGCCAGCCGGGCTCTGCGGAGCAGAGTATGATCCGGTCGTTCTCACCCATGATTTTGGCCATGCCGGTGAAATAGTCGGCTTGCGGCTGGTCCATGTCTTCAGCGAGCTGAATATCGATCGCCCAAATCCACCAATTCGCGGTCAATTGGATTGCAAAATAACTGCGCCGCTGCCGTGACCGCCACGATCCAAAATGTGTCGGTTTCTCGCGTAGAAAAAACGTCGAGAACAACACGAGTCCGTCGTACCAGTCGTGATTACCCGGAATCGCATAGAGCGGCACGCCGTCATCCGAGGCGCGGTTATGATCGGGGAACGCCCACTTGTAGGGCTGCACCAATTGATTTCTATAAGTTTGCGGCTCAGCGAGCGGATAAACTTCGTCGCCCCCCATCAGCAACAATTTTCCGCGCGGCAGCGGTCCGTCCAGGTTGAGCTGGTCTGCCGCAAGCAGGCTCGCGACCGCGTAAGTGCTGTCGAAGCCATCGCCAAGATCGGCAACGAAATCGAACCATACCGGACCGGTCTCGGGCAATTTGCCTTCCGAGCGTAATTTCTGCGCGCGCGACTTGTGCTCATCCGGCGTGACATTGTCTAGCGCTGCCATCATCAGGCGGCGGTCGGCATACTTGCCGAACATTGCTGATGTGATGACATTGTTGAGGAGTCTTGCAAGCAGCACCGGATTGAACCAGTGCACCATTTTTGGAAAACGCTTGAAATCATCCAGTGGCGCAATTGCCATAACCCTACCCCCCATTCTTGCACGCATTCCGCGTAGCAAAAATAAATACTCGAATAAAGCGAGTCTTTATATACGCGTGGGAGTGAGACGCGCAAATGATACCGCTAGCAAAAAGCGGCGTGCCTTTAGCACGCGGCAAAGCTTGCAAACGGCGGTCGCACTGGGGCATTGAGCGCCCGGTGCGATGACGCGATTATTCGTGCGGTTGAAGGGCTTCAGTCATAACCGTCGCTTCCGAAGTTTGCTACGGAGAAGGTTCAAGTACCTAAAGCGCGATGTTCCGCAAACGCTTGGTACTCTCCGAAGCGGGCCTGAACAAGGTCCATGGACGTGATGGTATCCACGGAGAAAACGTTGGCATGACCTAGTCAGTTTTGTCGAGAAAGCTGATCGTAGCCCGCACTGATAAGCTTTCTGTAATTTCCTTATCAGTCAGCAAAAGCCTTTCTCACTTATTGCATCGCCCTCTTACTCGACGCTGACGACAAAAGTCTTCGCACCTCAAGTACTTGCGTCCTGCTTCCGCGGCCAAAGCTTTAACGCTAGGGGAAACAGCGAATCTGCACGCGCGGTGATTTCAGCCTCGCCCCAACTGTCCGTATCTTTGAACTTCTGAAGATAAGCATTAAGCATCAAACTACTGTTGGCGGCGATCGCTGGTCGCTTCACCTCAAATGGCTCGTTACTAAGCGATGAATTAAAGCTAGACGTGACGAGCGTGAGGTTACCGATGCTGTGCAAGAGCCTGGTGCGAGCTTCCTTAACTTCATTTTCTGGCTTGTCTGTCGGCAGCGGCCAGTTTTGCGGATTCCATTTTTGCGGGAGAACATGCTCCACGGATAGCTTGTCGAGCTCGGGGATAAATTCTTGGGCGGCAGTGCGCGACGCAAACTCCAAGGCTTCCAACAAAGCACGAACCTTGCGCGTGCTGCTGCCTTGATAGAGCTGGCGAAAGCACCAAGCTATTTTGAATTCGCGATCATCGGGCCATCGCTGGCTAGGTCCTTCAAGTACGAGAAGTTTTGAACGAAGGGACTCAGCATCAGATTTGCCCTCGGCTATCATCTCCGATAGCAAACGGTTGAGAAAGATTCTGTTGTAACCCTTTGTCGTCAGCCCGCAAACAAATCGCCGAACGAAATAAGATTCAATATCAGAGATCGCTGTCAGAAAATCGGCGTCTTCGGGATCGTTGTGCTCAAGAAGGTGAAAGACGAGAGGTGTGTGGGTCGCTGTATCAAGGAGGCTCATCCGTCGACAGAAACGCCCGAACGCCGATTTCTGACTCGGAGCTACAAAAACCTCGAAATTCTTGGCTAACTTAGTGATTCGCGAGAGTTCTTTGTCGGTATCGCGATCTTCAGATTCCCACCATCCCTTAAATTCTTGAAAGACGTGAGCAACTTTCAAATCTTCGCACTTGCGTAATCCGACATAGTGATAAAGTAAAAGGTCAAGCCTAGAATTTTTCAGTCTTCCCTGGCGCTCTTCTTTCTTCCAGAACTTCGCACCCTTGGCAGTGCCTTCGACATCCGATTTATCGTCAAACTCCCTCCAGTGGTTCTCGTACAACGCGTCAACATCCTCCCCGTTACGAGAAGCCCGAAGGAAGAGAAAATTCCGGATCAAGTCGCTGGGCTGCAGCGGCGCGCCTCGGGCGTTCAACGTCTCAAAGATGATCTGTGGGTCATCTTCTTCGTCCAGCTGGAGGCGCATGATCTGAAAACATAAATGCAGCGCGTCGCGCAGGCGCTGGGCAAATGTCAGATCCGGCGCCAACTCAACGAACGGGATTTTTACAACGTCGTCCTTACCTATCGAATGAACGATGGCTCGGGAAACGGTATTGTCATCGCCAAAATCTGTATCAGGCATAGGATCGTCAAACCGCTTCCCTCTCAGATGACATTCTAAGATCGCGAAAAAGAACAAATAGGCTTGCGCCATGAGAGGCCGCTCTAGCCTCTCCTTCTTTTCGTTTTTTACTGGGAATCGCTTGGAAACCTCTTTTGCGTTACCTGCGCTTTCGATGATTTGCATCACCTCGCGACCCGCATTGGTGGGCCGTACTTTCAGATGATCTACTTTTAAAAGATACTTGCCTTTGTTGTAAGTTAGCGTCCCAACATCGTCGTCAAGCGCGTCGTCTTTGTGGGGCTTCAATACATCCCGAAGTGCCAGAAGCATGATCTGGAGCGTTGTAATACGCTGCTGCCCATCTATGACTTCGCGTGTGGGGATTGTGTCGGGATTCGAATGTATCGGACTTCCCACGACGATAGCGCCTAAGAAGTGTTTGCGTAGTTGCTTTAGCTTATTCGGACCACCAACTTTCTCGGAATTCTCGCGATGCTCGACCAACGCATCTACTCGATCGATGATGTCGACCCACAGCGGTTGAATTTGATCCGTCAAATTCCAGACATAGCCGCGCTGAAAAAGCGGAATCAGGTATTGCTCGCGATACTGAAAGATGTCTGCGATGGATAGTTTAGACGGCTGCATGATATTTTTCTTTGCTGCGAATAGCGCCCGTAGTGAACCCAAGGGCCATCACTCTAGTTTGAAAATCTGATAAGATAAGGATTTGAGCGGGTTTGATCACAAAACGCGTTCATTTTTTCCGGAGTATTGTGGGTCGCGAGAATTGATTGTCTTGCTGTTTTTGCCTGCGCCGTTATTCCCGCCAAGCTTTCGACCGCTACTCCCATATCTACAATGAACAAACCCCACTTGTTGTCATCGAGCTGCGTCTTGCAGGTCGCCATCGCGCCGAGCAAATTTCCGAGGACTTCAATTTTCTCGGGCTGCCTCCGGTGGTCAGATCCGACAACCGAAGGAACACCTGAGCGCTTCACTCTGGTTAGGAAGGGATGCGATCGAATTTCAATACAAAAGTCCCCATGCGCTTTAGCCGTTTGATACTTGCCGCGCAGACCTTGGTAGTTTTTCTCTCGGACCTGCTCTATTGCTGGACGATCGGCTTGGGCTACGCCCAAAGCTTTCATCGCTGAGGCGATTTCGTACTGGTCGATGTCGTGCCAAAGACCGCAAAAAGCGATCACAGCGAGAGTATCTCCAAAAAATTCGACCTTATTAAACTTGGGAGGCAAAAACTCAGGTGGCAGCTGCTGTGCCATGGCTGGCCGAACTAACGCGCAGATCAGCGCTGTTAACAGTATGCGTTTCATGGATACTCCACAAAATAGTGTCTCGCATCGTTAGTATCTCGAAATTTTCGTCGCTACGGATCTCGAACATTCAATGCGCACACTCCCCTCAGCCAGCGAAGACGTGAACTATTTCCTTTTCGGTCGGCGCACTCGCTTTGTCGTATAAATCTTGCTTCTTCAGGACACCGTGCTCCGTTCGCCGTTAGGGATCTTCAGGCGACCATCTGTCAGATAAATCTCACCCGCCGCCCGAAGTTCCTCGATGCACTCATCTACCAGCGACCGAAGCTGCGCGCTGGTCGCAGCAAACCCAAGCGCACGCGATACTTGCTGGGCAAGGGCATCAGGTTCTGCGCCGAAGTTATCGCGCACGAGCGTCACGATCGCCGCTTTCACTTCTTCCGGCGGAAGCATCTCAGGCCTGCGCAGAGAGACGGATGTAACGCTGGCGCGATTGCGGATTTGCACGACCGTGCCGGGTTTGATGTAGAAGATGTCGCCTTCAATCAATTGTTGAGACTGCGCGACAGCGATACCATTCTGCACAGCTTCGCGAACGCGGTTGCCGGCACGCTGGAGACCCCAAGCGTCCCGGATGCGCGCGACAATCTCCGCCTCGTGGATAGGCCCCTCGACTTCGACGATCTTGGCAACATGTTTTCCCATAACGCCCGGCGGTACCTCGTGGGGTTCGCGCCGCAGGTCAACTGAGAGCGTTGCTTGGGCATAGGGTACGGATATCGAAATCTCTTCCGCTTCAAACGGCCCTACCTCAGCGGTCGTGGTCTCGGTTTCCCCGTCGGAATCAAAGGTAAATCGGATTGGCACCGCTTGTCCCTTGGCGCCCTGTTCGTCGGTTTCGCGCCAGCGCGCTTTCGCCTGCTCGATTGCGTCCTGGACCTTCGCAAGCTCCTCTTCCGGTCGAAGGAACCAGTCCGTCGACCAGATGCGATGGATAATCCAGCCGTGCTCTTCAAGAACCGCTTGGCGCAGCCGGTCGCGATCCCGCGCCGAGCGCGACGAGTGATACGAAGCGCCGTCGCATTCAATGCCAAGCACGAAACGGCCGGGTTTCTCCTTATCGGCGATCGCGAGATCGACGAAGAAGCCAGCACTGCCGATCTGCAGATGCACATCATGGCCTAGCGCCTTCAAGCGCTGTGCCACCTGCTCTTCAAAGACAGAATCCGCATCATTGCCCGTCGGCATTGCCGTGCCTAACCGCCCGGTCTGCGCAAACTCCAAGAACATCTTGAGGGCCGGCACCCCTCTTCCCTTCGCGCTTGAAAGATCGATGTCGGCGCTGGTGATCGACGAAAATACATGGCATTGCAGCTTGGCGCGCGAGATCAGCACATTAAGACGACGTTCGCCCCCTTCCCTCGTCACCGGGCCAAAATTCATAGACATATAGCCAGCGCTCGAGCGGCCATAACCGATCGAGATAAAGATGACATCGCGCTCGTCGCCCTGAATATTTTCGAGATTCTTGACGAAGAACGGCTCGTTGGTGCCGCGGCTGAAGAACTCTTCGGTATCAGGATTGTCGCGTCGCAAAAGTTCAAGCTCCTGTACGATCGCTTGCCGCTGGGCGACCGAGAACGTGGCAACGCCCAAGCTGCGTCCGGGTGCGTGTCTCGCGTGCTCGATTACTGCTTTGGCGACACGTTGCGCCTCTTTGGGGTTGGTCCGCGTGTTGCCGCGGTCATAATGGGCATCAGGCAGGTGCGTGAATTGCAACCCCATCCCTGCGACAGCGTCGAAGGGGCTTGGTACGATAAAGAGCCGGTTATCGTAGAACTGGTTGTTCGAGACCGCGATCAGCGACTGATGCTTGCTGCGGTAATGCCAATTGAGCATCCGGTGCGGCACTCCCTTGGCCAGGCACAGGTCAAGAATGCTTTCAGCATCCTTCGCTTGGAAGGTCCCTTCTTCCTCATCATCCCCCTCATCCGTCGTGTCCGTCAGTTTGGAGAAAAACTTTGTCGGCGGCAGCTGGCGCTCGTCGCCCACCACAACGATCTGCCGGCAGCGCGCGATGGCGCCGAGCGCGTCTACCGGCTCGATCTGAGACGCTTCATCGACCACCAGAAGGTCGAACGTAATGGCGCCCGGCTTCAGGAATTGGGCAACCGAGAGCGGGCTCATCATGAAAATCGGTTTGATCTGCTGGATGGCTTCACCGGCTCGGTCCAGCAGCTGGCGGATCGGCAGATGCTTGCGTTTTTTAGCGATCTCGCCCTGCAACACGCCAAGCGCGCCGATGCCGCCCGCTTGTCGCGGCAGGCTTGTCGCGTGATTCTTGGCGATGATCCGTCGGGTGGCGTCCATGCGGCCGAGATCGCCGTCACGGAAACTCTGGACAAGACGATCATGAACTTCGCCATCAAAGCGCTTGAGGGCTGGAGTTTGCGCGAAGATCACTTCGCGCATCGCCTCGAAGTACGATTTTTCGAATGCGGCCGAAAGATCCGTGGCGAGAAGGTCGCCCCCAAGCACCGTTTCTACCAGTGAATCCATGCCGAGGTCAGACGCCAGCTCGGTGCGCACCCTGAATGCAATCCAACGAGTGATGCGCTCCCGCTGAGTCTGCCACTGTTGTAAGCGTTCGCTCAAATCCGCGAGGTTAAGGTGCTCGAGGATTGCGCCATCGCCGAAAGCGCGGGCGAGATCGAGCTCAAGCATGGCGTCGATTTTCCCCCAGCCGCTCGTCACTTCGGTGATCGCCCGCCGGAACGCTTCAAGCATCTGCCTGTGGCTGTCGATCGCGACGAATATAGCGGCGCGCTGACGAAAGTCGGAAGGATACGCGCCATCATTTAGCGAACGGACCCAGGCGCTCGTCTCTTTAAGCTTGGGCCATAACGATCGCTCCTTGCGCCAGGCCTTGCCAAAGGCCGCACTGCCAGTGCCATGCAGGGCTTCAAAATCGCGGCGAGCGGCTTGGGCGGAAAGCAATCCATCGACCAGGCGAATGCGCTGCGGAGCTTTCTCCGGTAAGGGGACTGCTAGATATGAGCGCAGGGACGCCAGCTGCGCCCTGTAACGGCCTGAGAAAATCCGAAAGATCGAATTGCCTTTTTCAACGAGGACGGCGCGGCATTCCGCAAACGGCGCATCCCACGCCGCTGGTAGAAAGGCGGCATCAAAGGCTTTCTTCATGGTGGCGAACCGCTCGCCCGCTGCGACCACCTCGTCGATTTCGTCTACGTCCGACCAGACGCCGGACGTCAGCGCGTCACGGTCGCTTTCAGGCAGCGCGATCAGCGCTTCCAACCAGCGAAGCCGATCAAGCAAATCCGCCACGGTCACCGGCGCGTCGTAAGATAACAGGGCGCTGGTTTGATCGCCCATGGTGATGGCGGTCGTAAGGCTCTCCGCTGTCTTGGCAACCAGCTTGGCAAGGGTCGTGAGTTCAGAAGGATCGAGGGCTTCGCAGCCGACGCCTCGCCATGGATGCACATCGGGTGCACCATCGGCGGCGATGCGCTCAACAAGTTCGGTGATCAGCTCGCGGCGTTGTCCGAGATCCTGGGCCGTCCACGTCTCCGGTGCCTCGAGTTCAAAGGCTTCATGCCCGAGGTCGCGGTGCTGCACGAGGTGTCCAAGGAGGCGATATGGGGTAAGGCCGCTCGGTTCGTGGGCCTGATGCATTTGATCTGCATGGCCGTTCAGGCTGTCGCGAGCCTTCGTGAGACGCGCAATGAGGGTCGTATCGTCGGGTGCCGCCGGGACGCCTTGGTTAAGGGTCCGCTTGAGTTCTTCAAGAACGGTGCGCTTGTTCGCTTTGCTTGAGTGCAGTTCAAGCGCCAGCGCGGACAGGCCCGCCTGCTTGAGGCGCCGGTGCACCACATCAAGAGCAGCCATTTTCTCGGCGACAAACAGAACCTTTTTCCCAGCGGCAGAAGCCGCGGCGAGCACATTTGTGATCGTTTGCGATTTACCGGTACCGGGCGGCCCCTTGATTACTAGATGGCGACCCCGGACGACCTCCTCGATCGCCACCGTCTGCGAGGAATCCGCATCAATTACGTGATGCGTCGCAGCGACAGGAATGGCATCGTCGATCTTGGCGAAATCGCCAATAAATGGCTCCGAAGCCTCAAAGCCGGCGCCCAGCAATGCTGAAATCAACTCATTGTCGGAAAGACTGCTGTTCTCCGGCCAATTGTCCGGATCGAGGTCCCGATACATCAAGAACTTAGAAAACGAGAAGAATCCGAGCACGATCCCGTCGGTCAGAACCTGCCAGCGCTTTTTCTGCGAAACCGTTTTTGCGACGCTGTCGAAATAGGCAGCGAGATCGACTTCGTCTTCGTCGCCGAAGTCGTCGATCTTGAGGCCGAACTCCCCAACCATCTTTGCTTGCAGGGAGAGGTTAGTCGAAGGCGGCTCGCCGCGCGATGCGATGTGGAATCGCTCGGCAGCGCTGCTACGGTCCAGGCGCACCGGCAACAATACCAAGGGAGCGAGGCGCTCGATCTCCGACGTGTCATCCTCGTACCATTTCAACAGCCCAAGTCCGACATACAGGATATTAACGCCCTGCTCCTCCTCGAGGGTGCGCGCATCGTACCAGATGTCTAGCAGCCGTTTCTGAAGGTTTTCGGAGGTTAAACGGGTCTGCAGCTTTGCGTCGCCCTGACGTTTGGCTTTCTCGGAGGAAGCCCGCACCTCCGCGGGTTGTGCCAGCAACTGACCCGAGCCTTCTTTGTCCGAGGTAGCCGCCGGTTCTTTCGCCGCCTGAAACGTGAACCGCTTGCCATCGTTCAATGCCGCGAAGAAGTCAGTCGCGCTTTCCTCGATGACTTCAATAGCGCGAATATTCTTGGTGCGAAGCGGTATATGTATGAGACGGTTGCGCGTCCCGAGATCAAGCAACGCAGTGCGGTCTTTGAGCAGCCGCTCCCGTATTGAACTATTTACACCCACGCTCACTCTATTTCCCCCGCCTCAACGCATGATTGTATTACATGCGGACCACGCTCGAAAAGCGGTATCTTGGGGGTGTTTACGGACGACGGGCAGTCCAACCTGTGCCCGCCCGACCGACTGTATTCGTTGGTAAGCGGTCGCACGGCCAGTTATGATTGATCGGAGTTATGTAGTCGAAGCTGATAGAAGTCGCCACTTAACTGATAAGGTTTCTTATATTTCCAAATCAATCGCTAGCTGATTCATTTCTATAAACTCATCAGTCAGCCGACCGACCCATTTTGCGTCCTTCCTTATCAGTCGTTAGACTGCCTCCGATTTTCCCGAACTAAAGTTCGAGCCACGCGTGCACATTAACTTCGATTTCCACGAACTCGTCATGCTCGATAACTATCGCACCGGCGAGCGGCGCAGACCGCGCTGCCGTGCTAGCGAGGACGGGCAACCAGTGTCCTCGGCAACATGAAGCGTCACACCGTCATCGTCGAGGGCACTCTCTCCTTTCGCATGCAGCGCGTCGCAGCGGCGCGTGCGGGAGACCACGGCCGCGATGTCGCCACGCTACCGCTGCTCGCAGCCCGCCTCGCTGGGGGCTTCAGCCGACCCGCCGATCACGCCACCCTTGTCCCCATTGTCGCTCGCGCGCTCGCGGAGCTCGCGTTCGAAGAGCTTGAGGCGGTCAAGACCAAGCCCGGCATGGCGCGTGCAGTGCTTGCAAGCCTGGCGCGCGTATGGGCCGCAGACATTCGATTCGATGATCCGCTTTATGCGAGCGCCCGCCTGAGCGATCTGGGGCGCATCGAGACCTATCTGCGTGACCAACTACCGATCGGCGCGCTGCTGCCTCCGGACCTTCGCCACCAGGCGATGGTGGGTGTGGGACGTGCGCCTGCGACCGTCGGCAACTTGCATTTCCACCGGCTGATCTCCGTTGACCCGCTATGGCGACCGCTAGTCAAGGCCCTTGCGGCGGTTGTTGAAATCACCTGGGAAGCGCCCGGCGCACTCGACCGGAGCTGGTTTCTAGGCGCGATCCTGCCCATTACCATGCAGCCTCCCGCGCATCTCGTCTGCGACGTTTGTGCCGATCCTCGCGCGGAGGTGGTTGAGGCCCTTCGCTGGGTACGCGCATTGTTGAGCGACGGCGCCACACAGGCCTCCGACATCGCAATTGCCAGCGCTGATCTCAGCGCGTGGGATGATCACATGCTGGTTCTTGCCGCGGACGCCGGTCTTCCGATCCATTTCGCTTCTGGCGTTTCCGCGCTGAGCACGCGCGCCGGCCAAGCCTGCGCGGCCCTCGCAGACGTGATGATCAATGGCCTGTCGCAGGATCGCGTTCGCCGTCTGTCCCTGCTCTCGCCCTTTTTGTCTGAGGCGCTTCCGGCTGACTGGATGAGAGGGATTCCGTCCGAGGCGGGCCTCTTTGAACCTGAGCATTGGGCCCGCAGCCTCGAGACGCTCTCACGGTCCGATGGCGTCCCGATCGCAGCGATCCTTATGCCGGCGCTCCGTGACCTCAATGTCGGATCTAAAGCGGCGGTCAAACTCGGGGAATCGCTCCTGCGCGGCAAGAGCCTTGGACTCTGGCAAGAGGCGCTCCGCCTGGGACCTCCGGCCGCGATGGAAATGACCCTGGCGTCTTTGCGTATCGCTGACGAGAGCGATCCCGCCAACAACGTCGTCTGGGCAACGGCGTCGGACCTCATTGGTGCGCCGCGCAAGCACATACGACTGCTTGGGCTTTCAAGCAGAAGCTGGCCACGCAGCGACAGAGCAGACCCGCTCCTACCCGATCATGTCCTCAAAGAGCATGACTTGGTGGACCTGCCGCGACTTGAACGCGATCGGCTGGCCTTCGAGATTCTCGTCAGTAACCCATCCTCGCGCGTTGCGCTATCCCGGAGCAAGCGCTCGGCCGACGGCGCGTTCCTCGCCAAGAGCGCGTTGCTGCAACGCAAGGTCACAGAGCGTCCTCTTTCGCGCACCAGAATGCCGGAGCACGCGTTCAGCGAGGGGGACCGCCTTCTCGCTCGCATTGATGATGCGCTAAAATTGCCGCGCATCCAGAGCGTCATGTCCTGTTGGACAGACTGGACACGCAGGCTAGAGCCCACGCCACATGACGGCGGATATCGGAAAGGCCATCCAGCCGTTGTTCGCGCACTGAACGTGCCGCAATCGGCTACTTCCCTGCGGCGCCTGCTGCGCGATCCGTTGGGCTTTGTGTGGCTGCGTGCACTTGGGATGACCGCACCCGAGCTTGCCGTTGAGCCGTTGCAGCTCGATCCCGTTGCCTTCGGCGATCTCGTACATGAGTTGCTGCGGCTCGCGATAGAGCGCATCGAACCCGCTCCCAGCCTCGTTCGTGCAACGCCAGAAGAAATCGACAACGCCCTGGACGCCGCGGCAAGCGACATCGCCGAGAGTTGGCCGTTGACCCGGGCGGTGCCACCAAGATTATTGTGGCTGGACACTATCGAAGAGGCACGACGGCGGGCCCGCCGCGGCCTCACAATCGACGAACGCTTCGGTCCTGGCACCCGCAGCTTCAGCGAGGTCCCGTTCGGCAGCCCCCAATCGCCGGAGGAGCGATCCGATCCGTGGCGCGAAGGCCAGGAGGTCCTAATCGGCCAGTCCGGCATCCGCCTTAAGGGCCGTATCGACCGTGTCGATGTCAAACCCGACCGCCGCGGCGTGCGAATGTCCGACTACAAGACCGGCACGACACCGCGCAATCTGCGTGACGTAATTCTGGGCGGTGGAGCGGAGATTCAACGCGCGCTCTACGCCATCACGATCCGACAGCTCATCCCGGAGGCGAGCTCCATCATCTCCCGCCTCGTATACCTCGACACCATGGGTCCTGCGGCGACTCTTGATGGCGACACCCTCGAGCGAGCGGGAGAGACGCTGCTGCGCTTCATCGACATCGCGCTTGAAGGGGTCAGAAATGGCATCGCTTATGCCGGCCCCGACACCTATGCCGGCTATAATGAGCTGAGGATCGCGCTACCGGCGGCGCTCGACCGCTATCAACGGCGGAAACAGGAAGGCTTCGATGCCGCGCAACAGAGGCTCGTGCCACTCTGGGAGGAGCCGTGATGCTCAGCGATGCGGCCGAGCGCAATCGTGTTCTTACCGAACTCGACAAAACGTTGCTGGTCGAAGCGGCGGCGGGCACGGGCAAGACATCTCTAATTGCCGGCCGCGTAGTCATGCTGATGCTGCACGGTGTACCACCCCGCGGCATCGCGGCGATTACGTTCACCGAATTGGCCGCCAGCGAGTTGTCGCTGCGCATTCGCGAATACGCAACGCAGCTTTTAGCGGGCGATATCCCGAAGGTCTTGCGCGGCGCAGTTAGTCTTGACCTGCTCAACGACAGGACAGCTACCCTCAGTTCGGCAATCAACGCCTTCGACGAAATGACCGCGTGCACGATTCACGCGTTCTGCCAGCAGATCATCATGGCCTATACCATCGAAACAAGGCTCGACCCTGGATCCCAGATGATGGATGGGCCCGCCGCCGACGCGATGTTTGAGAGCGTCATCTCCGGATGGCTGTTCGACCGTCTCTCCCAAGGAACTGGGAAGGGTGAGGACCCAATCGCTGTCTTATCCAAGTTTGAACCACTCAAGGTCATCAAGAACAGTTTCGACCTGGCCAGGCTCAAGCTTGCGCACCCCGGCGCCGGCACTGTCCCGGTCGACCTCTCACTGCGCAAGGACGTCGACTTTGTCGAAAGCGTCCGCGCATTCCGGCGCTGGCAAGCGAACTATCCCAAGGAGCGCAGGACCGGGACCCTGATTGACGAGTTCGAAACGCTCGCCTCGTTCTACGAGAACTGTTTCGAGGCGCAGCCGACCTTCGCCCGGCTCTGGGAACTTGCCGATCCGCCACGCACCGCCTCGATGAAATGGAACGAGTTCACCTTCACCGAACCACGCAATCTTGGTCGCTGGAAATCGGCTTACGGGAAGGACGACGGACCAGGACTTTCGCAGCAGGCTGACGAGCATTTCCGCAGCTGTGTGACTCAATTTGCTGAGTTGCTCGGTCAGATCGGCGACGCCATGGTCGGTCAGATGTCCCGTGCACTCGACCCGGTCACGGACCTTTACACCGATCGCAAGGGAGACGCCGCCGTCCTCGATTTCGATGATCTGCTGCGGCGCGCTCATGCCCTTGTCACCACGAACGATGTTGTCCGCACAGCGGTTGGTCAGCGCTTTGCCCATATCCTTGTCGACGAATTTCAGGACACCGATCCGATCCAGGCTGGTATCCTTTTTTCGGTCGCAGCCCGCACCATGCCGGACCGGTGGCAAGATGCAGACCTTCGTGATGGGGCGCTGTTTGTCGTCGGCGATCCCAAGCAATCCATCTACGCGTTCCGTGGCGCTGATATCGATAGCTATAATCAGGCGAAGCGAGCGATTGCCCGTCTTGGGGATGGCCGCATCATCCATGTTGGTGCCAATTTTCGCTGCCAGCCAGGCATCATCGACTACGTGAACAGCGTGTTCCAACCGGTTCTCAATGCAGACGGACAGCCAAGCTACCGCGCACTCACGGCTACGCGTGATGGAGCCTTCCACGGACTTGTCTGTGCGTCCCATGTGGCCATAGGCGACGGTCAGAGGGCGAAGATGGCGCAACAGCGGGATGATGAAGCTGCCATCATTGCCCAGATGTGCTCAAGGCTTATCGGGGCCATCGATATCGAAGACGAGCACACCGGAGACCGCCGCCGTCTAGAGGCGGGCGACATCGCACTTCTCGCCCCGACCGGCACCGAACTCTGGCGCTACGAACGCGCGCTGGAGTCGCTCGGGCTTGCCGTCGCCTCGCAGGCGGGCAAGACGCTTTTCCTGCAGCAGGAGACTCAGGACGTCCTGACGCTATTACGTGCGCTGGCGGATTCGCGCGATCGGCTTGCCTTCGGCGCCTTCATGCGCGGGCCGATGGTCGGTCTCACGGACGAGGAGTTGCTCGACATTGCCGAAGACATTCATCTCGCCGGATCATGCGCTTCATCCACCGGCCTGTTCGACATCTCAACGCCGCCAGCCCTAGTTTCCCATCGTGTCGCCCGCTCCGTCTTGGAGATCCTGCAAAAGCTTCGCGGGCGCGTAAACGTCACAACGCCACGCGTACTTTTGGCCGAGGCGATCGAGCAGCTTCAGCTGCGCGTTGCGCTGTCTGCCCGCGGCGGCAACAATCGAGCCGCACGGTCGCTTGCCAATCTTGATCGTATCATTGAGCTCGCACGTCCTTTTGATGTCCGAGGTCTTCGGGCCTTTGTCCGCCATCTTCAATTCGACTGGGACCGCCGTGCCTCCCGCCAAGAAGGACGGATCGACGCCTCGAGAGACGCGGTCGAGATCGTGACCATTCACAGCGCGAAAGGCCTTGAATGGCCTGTGGTGATACCAATCAACATGGGTACGCAAGCGAGGCCCTCCGAACGATTTGTTCATCGACAATCCGACAACACTCTCCACTGGGTAATAGGGGGTGTTTCCTCCTCCGCTCTTACGCTTGCGCGCGAAGAGCAGGCCCGACGTCAAGCGCTGGAAAACCAGCGCATGTGGTATGTCGCGTGTACGCGCGCCCGCGACCTGTTGGTCGTGCCCTATCTTTCCTCGGCGGGTCCGGCTGCTTGGTCAAAGCTGCTCAATCTCAGATACGATCTGCTCGAGGAACTGAAACTCCATGAGCTTGAGCCACAACTGACCACCGGTTCCGAGGCTATGGTGGTCTCGCAGGACGCCGACACATTCGCTCGCCAGGCCGCAATCGTAAAGGCTGCAACGCCAGCGCTGCGCTGGGCAAACCCCAGTGCGCATGACGCTGATCGAGCGGATATCCTTACGCCGGCCATGGCGACCGAGCTGGGCAGCTCATTCGAATATGTCGATCCGATTGGCGCCGGCAGGATTCGGGGGCTGATTTTGCACAAGCTCATGGAAGAGTTTCTGACGGGCGAACTCTCGCCGCAGGACAATGTTGCCGTTCGCGCCGAGCGCCTTCGCGACGAGCTTCTTGCCATCGAGCCCGCAGACGGACCGCTCCCGATTCCCGGCGAACTTGCGACGACCGCGCTGCAGACATTTCAGCTCCCCTATGTGCAGCGTCTCCTGCCCGCCCTTGTGCCAGAGCTCTCTGTCTGGGGCGAGGCGAACCCTGGCAATCTTCTCGCCGGCCGTGTCGATGCGATCGCTATCGATGACGGTAAGGTCCTTGAGGTTCTAGACTGGAAGAGCGACCGGGACACAAGTCTGCATCGCGGTGTATATGTCCAGCAATTGCAGTACTATCTTCAAGCAACCTCGGCGCCACGCGGCGCAATCGTATATATGACCACCGGCGAAATCGTGTCCGTCCTACCCCAGATTGAAACTTAATAGTCACGCGGAGCGAGGCAAGAGCAGCGCTTTCAAAAAAATTAGCAGATTGCAAGCCGCGTTAGTCGGAGAACTTACTCGCTGCTCGTCCACTTACGGACGGAGCGCATGATCCATTTCGTCCACCGCATGGGTACAGGTTCGGCACTAACGTTGCCGGCTACAAACTTGCGAATGTCGAAGCTCGGGTCACCGACTGCGATACTCGAATAGTGCGGGCAGGAAGCAGCGTTCCAGCGACGGAATCGTTCGGCCTCGGCTACCAAGCCGGAATTCCCGTCAAACGAAAGATAGGCGCCGGGCCTCGCCCGTCGACTCCACGGCGTGACTATCTGCACGACCAGACCGACCGCCAATGAGGCAAGCACGCCGTTCGACCACACCACCTGCGGACGCCCCCCGGCGGCGCCATACTTGCGAGATTCTTCGGCCAGCGCCTCGTCGGTGACGATGCCCATGCAGCGCAGGCACGGGCTCCCCGGTTCTGAGAGAACAACTTGGCCCGCGACTAGATGGCCATGGCCTCGCCCAAGCTTGTGCACGTCCATACCCTGATCGATGTAGGGAATGAGGAAGCGGCGGCAGAAGGCATCGAGTTCGTCCTTACCCCTCACGTTGTCAAGACCGCCCACGATCACGTCGCAACGCTTGAACGAGTCGCCCGCAAGCTGCCATTGTTTGCGATGGATCTCGACGCGGGCCTTCGGATTGATCGCGAGGATCATCCCTTTCATAATCGCGACCTTCGCCGTCCTCTTCAGAACGTGCCACGAAGTGCCGCCAATCAGCCTGTTGAGGTTGGTCAACGAGATATCGTCCGCATCCGCCAGCACGAAGTTGCCGACGCCAACGTGCGCAAGCTGCTGGGCGACATGCGAATTGCCACCGCCGAGCCCCACCAGCCCGACGGTCATCTCGGCCAGCCGCTGTTCACTGTTAGCGCCAAGAAAGGTCTGCCGATCAAGCCAGGTCATATTTCGCGCTCCACTGCTCGACGATCGGCTGATCGATGCGAATGAAGCGATCGATCGACACGGAAGGTTTGCCGGGTTCGAGCCAGAGAAGGCCCGTCGCGCCGTTGTTACTCAGCACTAAAAGTCCGTGCGGCATCTTCGGGCATGACTGGAAGAAGCCCGGCACAAATTTGTTGCCGCTCTCGAGGTCGACCCCGCTGAACCCGGGAAGGCCGCGGCCGCCATGGGTATGGATATGCAGGAGGGTCGAGGCGGGTCGATAGGCGGTCTGCGCGGCCTTGCGCATTGCATTGGAGCCGATCCGCGCCCCGACCTTGGGAGCGATCTCGTAGTCCTCGTCGGCGACCGGCATGTATTCGCGAACCAGCAGCAGCAGCCCGCCCGGCACCGCGGTAGCGCCGGCCGTCAGGAAACCGACGCGCTCGTGCGCGAAGGAGTGGGGTCGAGCGAGATCGCACCGGACCAGATCCAGCAGCGACCCGGTGATTTTGAGCGCCACTTTCATCTGAGTTGTCCCAGGTGGATGGCGAGGATCTCGGACCACGGCAGGGAAGCCGGCACGTTGTTGAACGACATCGTGTGCCAGGCGCGGCCCATAATCTGGTGCGCGGTCCAGTTCTGGCCGCGGTTCGGAAAGGGCTGTGATAGGAAGAGACGCGTGGTGTAGCTGGCATGGCTGCGGGGGCAGAGCAGACCGTCTACGGTCACCGTGCCTCCATTGTGCTGCACCCGCATGCTCGGCAAGTAGACGAGGGGCTGCCCCCCTTCGTCCCAGAGTTCGGCACGACGGTTGATCCGCTGCAGCGCAGCGAGTTGGAGATTGGCGGTCACGAGGACTGTCCCACCGGCGGATGGGAGGCGAACTCCATTCCGTCCTTGACCTTGAGGCGTTCGCCCGGCGCCATCTCGCGGAAAACGCCGTCGGAGCCGATGATGTCCAGCTTGTAGCCGGCGGGAACGCCGAATACCGTCATCAGCTCCTCGGTGGTGTAGACGCGACGCTCGAGTTCGAACTCGGCATCGCCACCGTAGATCACCGTTACTGTCTTCTTGCGGTGCCGGAGCTTGAAGCGTTCGACCCCACCACCGCCGATGTCGACCTCGTCGTCATCACCGAAGACCTGGTCGATGCCGGGCCGCTCCAGCGTCAGAGCCTGATCCTCGCCAGCGCCGGCCAGCAACTTGATCTGCCAGGCGATCAGCTTCTTGTTCGGCCATTCCATCGCCAGCCCCTCGACGAAGAAGCGGTGCGTGTCGCCGCCCTTGATCACGAAGAAGCGGCTGACCTTGTTCTTGTCCAGGTCGGAGGTCTCGGTGGGGCGGAGTGTTTCCAGCTCGCCCGTCCCGAGATGCCGCAGAACGACATAATCTTCTACCGGGTGTCGGCCGACGGCCATGCAAAGCTGGCCGCCGGTAACCTTGGCGTCGTCGAACGCAACCGAGAGGAAGTCGAAATTTTCGTCACCGATCTGGGTTTCGAACGTGCGGGCCTGTTGCGACGGCCCGCGATCGACACTCTTCAACACCGTATCCATGCGTATTCTCCAATCTCGCGCGCACGGACGGGCGCCGTCAGGCTTGACGAAATCCCGGAAGAGACCGATGATCTCGAATCAGTCCGTAATAGGACTGTATCTAATCGGACTGGAAATCTAAATCAAGTCCTATTTGGGACTTTCGGGAACCCTATGGACATAAACATGGACGCAAACAATCGGACACAAACGACAGAGCAGCCCCAAGGGGCACCCCCATCATCACTCGATTTCTTCTTCAAACTCGCAGAGATCTGGGACTTGAGCACTGATCAGCAGATGAAGCTGCTGGGATCACCGGCCCGCTCAACCTACTTTCGCTGGCGTAAGGATGGCGGCGACGTTTCGGCGGATACTTTAGAGCGGATTTCGCACCTAGGCTCCGTGTACAAAGCCCTCAGCATTCTGCTCGACTCGCCAGAGGCGGCCGTGCGCTGGCTTCGCCGGCCAAACCGGTATTTCGAGGGGGTACCGGCGCTCGACATCATGTTAAGCGGAAATTTGAGTGACATCATAAGGGTACGACAATACGTCGATGCCCAGCGCGGGGGGTAAGTTGGCGTATCCGCAAATCTCAATCGATAACCGGTATCGCCGGTTGATCCCCTCGAAATGGCCGACGATCGACATCTACGAGAAATTTGGTTCTCGCGAGATGCAGACGTTTGCCGCGGAACTCGAGATGATCACCAATCCCCGCCTTGCGGCCAAAGCCCGCATCACTGGGGGCGACATTTCGGCCGACTCCAACTCTCCCAGGCTGCAGAACTGGAACCACGCGCCTTTCGCGTACCCCATGCCGGAGGGGACGTATTCACTTCCGCCTCCCTACTCGGTAATGGAGCTCGCCGCAGACGAGCGCGGAGCTCTCGCTCGAGCGATTCTGCGACGCGAGGAATTTCTTTCGCGTACCGACGAGCCGGCCTGCGGCATCGACATGAGGATGATTACGAACAGGGTCGTCGGAAAATTCGTCGATCTTCGCGGATTGCCGCCCGACACTTCGCAAACCGCGAGGTGGATGATGGGTCACCGCCTATATGAGGACGGTGTTCACGGCGTTCTGTTCAAAATGACTGAAGTACCAGACAGCGAGTTCATCTGTGTTTTCACCAATGAGGTGCTGGTGGACCATGGTGTGCAAGGCGCACATTATCGTTTCCGCTGGGACGGTCAGCGTATCAGTCGCATTTACGACTTCGCTGCGGACCGCGACATCGATCGTAACGACATTATCGCTGGATCGATGGCGGCGTAGATTGGCGCCTAGGAGAAGAGTACCAATACGCACATGTCGCTTCTTGTTACAATCAGTGGGTTCGCTGCGAAGCCAGCAGAAGTTACCAGCGCTAATCCTTCGTCATACATTTTTTGGAACGTCCGCTCAGGGACAAAAGCAGAAGTTCGCCGACACACGAACTGATAAGCTTTTCGTCGCTTCCTAATCAGTCGCCATGCGATCTACGACCGAAGAAAAGCAGATTATCTTGATCGATTTTCCCATCAGATAGCTCTTCGTCAAAAACTTCTCATAAGCTATTCCAAAGATTTTCGAGACTGACTGCAGAAACGCCCGACCGTGGTCAGACGGTCGGGCGTGGCTCGGAGCAACCCAATCAGGCAATGTGCTTCTTGAACACTTTTGGAATTTGCATTCCTAATTTAGTAAGCTTCCATGAAAGGAATTTTGAGGGAGCTGCCATCAAACTCCAATTCAAGCGGTTGCTCCGACACATCCGATCCTATTAACGACAGGACCTTATGGTCGGGACGCCAGGATATGGTTGCGTTCGAAACATCCCTTACTGCTAAATTATGCCCGAACGTTTCCAAAATCGCGTTTAAGCGAGCAGCCAACAGATTTCGATTCCAGGTTTGATTCATAGCAACGTAGTCTGCATCAATCCAACGCGCGACTTCTTCCAGAAATGGATGGATCTGTAGTTTCATTTGAGTCTCCACAAGTCTTGAGCACCGCGTCGAGGCGGTTCAATTCTTTACAAGTTCGCTTCCAGCGGACTTGGTCCCTTGAGAAAGACGCTCGGCCCACGTGTAATGCCAAAAACTCGCAGTCTTGGTGGGGAATGATTCGACAGACTAAGTTTGCGTGGTTTTCTATCAAGTTAGTTTCCGTTTGCATTACTTCTAGCAATCGCTAGAATCTCAATCGGTTGATTTGCGATTGATGAGATGGCAGGCAAGCAGGCCAAGGTACTTTCGGCAGACGAATTTAACGACCTCCTGTTCTTCGCCCAACAATCCCGACATTCAAGCCGTAACATCGCGATTGTTCTGCTGTCAGTGAAAGCTGGCTTGCGAGCGGCTGAGATTGCGAAACTCACGTGGGACATGGTGCTCGACGCAAGCGGCCATGTCGGTTCGCAGATCGAGCTTCGTGATTATGCTGCGAAGAAAGGCAGCGGCCGTAAAATCCCTATGCATGCCGATCTTCGAGACGCGCTACGGTGCATTCTGCCAAGTTCACCAACAGGTGCGGTTATTCGTTCTGAGCGTGGTGGTCCAATGACGCCGCTCAGTATCGTCATCTGGTTCAGCCGCGCATATCAAGCACTGGGATTAGATGGCTGCTCGTCACACTCTGGACGTCGCACTTTCATCACCAGGGCTGCGCGCCTTGTGCACAAAGCTGGTGGGTCCTTGCGCGACGTACAACTATTGGCGGGCCATCGTTCTATTCAAACGACTCAACGCTACATCGACGGTGACAGCGATGCACAACGGAGGTTGGTATCTCTGATCTGAGAAACCAGAAGCGCAAGCCTTCGAAATCTCTCCGAACAAGATACCCCGGACCATCGCCATCCATCATCTTTGCTGCTGGGCTTTTCGGTTCCGTCTGCGAAATCGCCGGTTCGCGAACGTTCCTCCATGACATACGCAGGTCTGCCCGAGCATCGGGCCTGCATGCGGAGTTAGCTTCCAATGATACGCCTCGGATCTTTGACTGGTTACTCACTTCATGCAGCTTCCAGGGCATCTCGGACCGGGTTGCACGGACCTACATCGACCAGCACGGCAATGCCTCGTGGACAGACATCCAGCGCAAGCTGACAGCCAGACCACCCTGCCCGCTTCTCAAGAACTTTTGGAGCTATGACGGTTGCCATTACGACAAATTGAGTGGCTGCTGTTCTGAGCCGGAGCACATTTCGGTCTGTCCCGTGCCAAGCCATCGGCTCCGCAACGGCAAGCTCAATCAAACAGCTTACAGCCTCTACCTGTTCATGCGCGATATCGCGAAGGATGACTTTGCCGGATGGCTCGATTCCCGGATCAACGAGACGGACGGCAGGCACGTTGGCCATGCCCGCTTCCATGAAGCTCTCGTCCGGCCGATGAAGGCGATCTACGGCGTTTCCGACAAGGTGCTTACCATGAGCCTGTCGACCCTGCTGCTCAGTTCAGATCGCAAGTCGTGGCGCTCGATGGGCGCCGCAACCATCGTGATCGACACACTGGTTCATAACTTCCTCCATCGAACCGGCATTCTCGCTAGCGCTGATGCCGACCACGCTTACGGACCAGCTTGCTATCGGCCAGGGATGTGCGCGGACATCATTCGCGAGGCTTCCGCATTGATCGATGCCCGCCGATTTAACCCGGCGTTCCCGGCTCAATTTACGCGGTTCATCCAGCACGCGATCTGGCGTTACTGCGCCCAGGACGGCCTCGATATCTGTAACGGCAACCAGATCGATGATCGGTATGGCTGCGCCAACCGCGCCTGCAGTCTGTACAGCCGATGCGCCAAAATCAGGCTGAAAATGTGAATAAAATCATGATTTTATTGTCATTTTAGCTGATTTCGATGGTTGACATTGGCATAGATAGTGGTATTATAATACTGTCGCCTGTTATTGTGCGACTTTGCAGACACCAGCCAAGGAGACTTCTATGCCGAAGCAATTGAGCTCCACTCGCAGAAGACCGCCGCCACAAGAACATCCAGCGCATCGCAAGCAGATCCAAGGGCCCCATCTCCGGGGCCCTTCTGCTTTTCTGGGGAGATGCAAATGAAGAAGCCCTCCAGAGCCAAGACGGCGCCTACCAAAACCAAGGCCAAGACGACGTTAAGACCAGCGGCCAAGAAGGTTCCTGCAAAAACATCCAAGCCAAAGAGTCCGAAGGACGACGAGGAGACGACTATCGAAACCTTCCTCTACGTCTTTGGCGCACCGGATGGCGGTAAGCCGCGCGGCGCCCGCTTCCTGACCTCCCAGTTTGCGCAGATCAGGGACGCGGTGAATGAGCTAAAACTGGCGATGTGTTCTGACACCTCGCCACGCCTGACCGAACTCGGCGGCAAGCTGCCCCAAGGCCGGGTCTACGCCCGCGGGAAGGCATTCATCCCTTTCATCAAGAAAGAGCTCCTGGACCAACTGCGGGATGCTCAATACGGCCCGTCGACGGCTCCGGCAGGTCAGGAAATTCCGAAGGACAAAGTCGATCTTCCGGACGGCCCAATGACCTGGGACGAGGTCAAGGTTGGTGACCTCGTGATTGCTCATCAGAACCATATCGAAGGCTGGTGGGAGGCTCGTGTCGTCGAAAGGGACGGTAGCTACCTCACACTGGCTTGGCTCGACTACCCTGAAGAAGGTCAGTTCAGGCGCGAGATCATCAGTATCGCGCTGCGTCATCCGGGGCCGATCAAAAGCCCTTACTAGCCATCTGACTTGAGGCAAAGACTACAGAACCGGCCAGCGGGCACACCGCTGGCCTTTTTGATTCACGCCACCCAATCCCACTCACCGGAGAACAACCATGTCCGCAAGAACGGATCGCATCCGCATGCTCAACGACGAGCTTCGCAAGCACCTAATCGGCGGGGGCGCTGTTATGACGCCCGGCATCGCAGCCCTAGGGGCAGAGGCAGTCAAACGCTTGGTCCAAACGTTGTCCACCTACAGCGACTTTTGCACGGACAATGATCCCTACACCGAGCACGACTTTGGCGCCTTTGACTTTGATGGAAACAGGGTCATTTTCAAGATCGATTACTACGACAAGTCCCTGACGTATCATTCGCCCGACCCGTCAGACCCATCCGTCACCGAGCGGGTCATCACCCTCATGCTTGCGGATGAGTATTAGGTGGATCGCGGCCTGCCGACCTTCTTCTTTGGAGAAGAAAGCTCCGGCGGCGCATCAAACAGGGCACCCGGCTTGATCTTCAGGGCCACGGCCACGTGCCAGAGAGTGACTGCGGTCGGATTCCGCCTGCCCGCCTCTAGTCCACTCAGGTAGCTCTGCTCGACGCCCACCTTGGCAGCCAACGCCTCTTGCGAGAGGCGGGCTGCCACCCTCCTAGCCCGTATGTTTTCCCCAATGATTCGACGGATATCCATTGGGGGATGCGAGACAAAAACGACCCTCGCATCTATACATTAGAGTATATAATTACCCTCCCGCCAATCCGCTTTTCAGAATTGGAGACATTGAAATGAGTGATCAGGCAACCAGCGTTGCGCCAAATTCGCCTCCACCCCTCCCGCAAAAGAAGCGACGGTGGCGATGGTGGCAAACTGTTCTCGTTATCATCTTTGGCGGCTACTTCATTCTCAAGCTTATCAGCAGCTACAATCCCGTGAGCTTGGACGTTCGCCTATTCCCCGATGGCTCTGTTTCAATAACGAACACGGGTGACGGGCCGATCAAACTTCTCGACGTCCTTATCAATGACCGTCGGGAATGCCGAGAAAAGAGTGAGCCGAGAGAGCTAAAAATCGGCGAGCAAGCTGCAATTTTCAGCCCATGCAACATTGTTCGGTTGAGCGTTCAAACCAGCAAGGGATCCGCCACCTATTCATTCAACCGCTGAGGGGCCGTCCATGCGTATTTTTTTAATCGCGCTATTTCTAATCTCGTCACCGGTTCAAGCCGAAATGGTCAAGATCAAATGGAATGCCGGTGATCCAGTGAAATCCGCAGAACCATGGCTGACGACCGACGGCGGTGGATACGTCACAGGATGGTCCAAGAACTTTATGGACGGCACAGTAGAGGAACGAGGCAAGACGGTTTCTGATGGCCACCTGAGCGCCGAAATCATAAGGCCGAAGGAAGCGAAAGGCCCTATCCCATATGTCGTTTTGATGCATGGCTGCAGCGGCATGAACAAGCAGCTCTGGAACTGGGCCCGCGAATATGCGGGCCATATTGTGGCTCAGGGCTACGGCGCTTTGATCCTAGACAGCTTCACAACCAGAAACGTGCCGGGGATATGCTCCGATCCAAGCCAGCTTAACTGGGCGCGTCGAAGAGCCGATGATGCGTACTCTGCCTTGGACCACCTTATCGATAATGGCCTCGCGATACCGAATAAGGTTTTTGTGCTTGGCCGAAGTAATGGCGCAACCACTTCGCTGATCATTATGAATAAGCGAATCGGAGAACTTCACAAAAGCAGGTTCGCCGGTGCCTTCCTACTGCAGCCTTCCTGCCTATATATGCGGACTGCCGAGTTCTACGGCCCGCTGCATCTTTATCTAGCAGAGAAAGATGACGCCACAAGCTCGGCTCTCTGCTTAGCCATGAAGAACGGATTAGCTCGCGCCACGACCCTGGAAGCCACTGTCTACAAGGACGCGTACCATGGCTTCGAAGACCGGGTGCCGATCCATAAGTTCAATGGCTGGCGCATGGGTTACAACGCTACGGCGGCAACGCAAACAATCAAAGCTATCTCATCCACGCTAAAAAGCCACTCTATGCAATCAGCAGGGAAATAAGTCAGCGATTGGTCTTCAAGCGCGGTCATCGTTACCCACAATATGGGTCGCAGCCCGCACCAGAAGCAAGATACCGAGGCTGCGTCCGTACGTTTAGGCGCAGCCTCGTACGCCCTCAATCGGGCCAACCAGGTGGAGGATTGTTTGGATCGGGCTTATCCCAACCTGTAGAGAAATAGCTCAGCCGCGGCCTCTTGATGCTCGTGTAGAACATTGCTGCACGATTAACGCCTCGAAGCGTCGCACCTGGAAACATCCAATTCCAATTCCTTATAAGGCGCTCGGTTGCTCGAAACTCATCCAAACTGTCTTGGTGGACAAATCGATGAGTAGCCGCGCCCGTAATGACCATGCCTGTTAACAGTGACATGACCACTCCTTCCTTCATTTCATCATCCGCACATGCGTCCAAGTGAGAAAGATTTTGGAAGAGCCCGCCCATCATCCGTCCAACATACTCTTGAACTACCGCATCAAAAGCGACATTCATCTCATAACTCCTGCAAATGTTGATCATGCAGCCTTAGCTCGACTGCATGATCGCTATTTACAAGTTGCGGTCAGAGCGCCTTGTCAACGCGTAGAGATCATCTGCTTCTCCCAACCAGATAGCAAAACAGAGTTTCCTATCCAGTTAACCGAAAGCCGGTTTGCTAGCAGCGCACGAGCAAACCGGCTCGACTCTGATCTTTATCGGTCGATAATGTCCGCAAGAATGTCTTGATAGTGCTCAAGCCTCGCTGCGTCTTCCATTATTCCCAGAACTGACAGCGGTTCCTTGGTACTCTTCACCTGGCGACTATACTCGTCGAGCTTCCGAAGGGCAGACGTGATGGCGTTCCCCTCTCTGCCATCGGGCCGACGTGAGCGTTTCATTCGCCCCCGCAAAACCTCCAACTGCTCGGTTATGCTTCTTATTCTGTCCGGAGCGTAGTCAATCGCTTCTGCTAGATTGTATAGCCATCCGCAACTCTCCATCAGGCGGTCGCTTGATTTCCGCAGCTTACGCGACATCTCAATTCTCAGTGCCTTGTTGTGGTCGAATCCCTGCTTCGCCTTCTTCATTGCGTATCCTTAAGGTTGATAATTCGCGAAATGCTCCGCGAGATACTTTACAAGATCGCGTTTCTGGTGAATCTCCCGCTTTTACCGTCGCTGCGGACGCATCGCACCCATTTCTTTGAAGGACATTCATGACGCCTTTCGGCCCGAACAAGCCCGATGAATTTCTGGAATTTCTTCTAAAACCAGATGAGCCGTACCCATTCGCAAAAGCGGTGGCGCTTTTAACGTTTCGTGCTTGGATGTGCTGGCCTGACGATGATGAAATGATTTCTGCGGCACAGATCGCGGCAGCAGCAAGCGTGGCCGTCTATCAGAAGCGGAACGGCCTAACGGTGACTCCGCCGCTTAGCATCGATATCCTTTCAGAGGCACTAGTTGAGAACTCACTGCCAGGCGTGTACGCCGACGCATTTGAGGATGCCCACGAATCTATTTCGGATATCGTTGGCTTTTTCATGCACTGCCCGGATGAGCTGAAGCCAAGCTTGCTCAAAGCACGATATTTCATCGATCAAGGCGGCTTTGCTCCGTCCGAGATCGATAAATCAGAACTAAAACAATACAAGCAATCTCCCACGACGATGAAGGCTGCTTGGAACGCCCAAGCGCCCGCGGGGCCCTTCGTGTGGGCTGTTCATTTTAACGAAGAAGTCGTCGACATCTTGAGTCTATCGCCAGATTCTGTTGAGGATGTTGAAATGGCTCAAACTATTGCAACGGATATTCCAAGAATGAAGCGACTCTTTGGTATTGCCAGATTTTGCCAAGAGCGGCTCTTGAACCTACTCGATGCAGGCTCCGCCTCGCGCTTCAAATTTGTTAAATTTCCGGATTCCATTCGTCCGATTGCACCCGATCTAGAACTCTTTGACGAGGCGCAGAGAAAAATCATGGAAAGTTATCATGCACCTCAGTAGGTCAATCCTTTTTGACCCAGGGCAATTTGTAAAAACCTAGGTCACCAAAATATGCCTGCTGCACAGACCTGATTTTCTTCTTTAGTTGGATGGGTGTTCTAACTGGAGCACCCAATATGCCGAACGAAGTATCTACTTTTGCAACGATAACTCATAAGCAAGTTCAATCCGCACTTAGCAACGAACACTATTACTCAGACCACACGCCACACTGGAAAAACCAGCCGACGAGCGCGGATGCCATCGTTGAACGGATTAGTCGTATCCGACTGTTTCGCAAGCACGATGATCGAAAGCTCGCCAGAAAGCTAAATTCTTGCAAGCCGGATAGACGTTGCCGGTCGGGCGCATGCCCCGAATGCACACGAGCCATCCAACGACAATTCGTGCGTCAGACCTACAAGCTGGCGCAGCCGCCTTCCGAGTTTCAGTTGGTTAGTTTGGTGCCGCCCGAATTCGGGATCGCCAACCTGAAGACTTTTTCCATTGAGGCGTTCCGAAACAGCCTTGCAGACCGCTTAGCATCTTCGGGCATCGCATCAGTCATCGGCGGTATCGATTATAGCCTTAATGAACATGCAGAAGGCCGATTTGAAGCCTATTGGTCACCCCATGTTTGGTTTCTCACCACCAGCTACCGAAGCTACAGATGGTCTGCCCTGTTAAGGCAAACATTTCCAGGCACGAGCCTAACTCCTCGTCCAATCAAAATTGAGGACTGGGACGGTCGTCGCCGCGCAATCGGCTACTCGTTGAAATACGAATTTCAACGTCGAATTTCACTAACTGACACACGCCAACGTCGTGGAGGCGGCACTCGAAAATGTCGCGCTACGAGATACGACCGACTTCGAAGTGCCGAGCGGTTCGAGCTTTACTCGCATCTGCATGAAATCGGACTTGGTGCCCGCCTATTACTGATGGGTTTCGAGACCAATTCATGGCCGGAGCTTCGCATTTCTGAGTGAAACTGACTTAACTGCACCTCACTCTGAACAATCATGCAAATCAGACAAAGCAACGCGAAGCCAGTGTGCACGGTGTGCACCGGCGCGCGTGCACACCGTGCACAGGAGAAACCATGCCACGACCGAATTTGATAAAAGTCACCGATATTGAGAACCGCGCGAAGGAAGAACATATGGAGGTATATAAATTTCAGAAGGAAAATGGTCGAAAGGGCGAAATCCTCATTAGTCCGGCTGATGCACGAAAGACCCACATTTTTGCAACCAAGCTGCAAAACAGTGGCGCGCTACTACCTCGTGACTACAAGGCATTTATTGAGGAGGCCGTATCGCGCCAACCATTGAAACGGCGGGTTCAAGAAAAGCGAACAGGATGGCTACTAGACGAGAATGGCTTTGTCTTGAGTGAAGGATTCATTGGCGATTCTCCGGACAGCATTTGTGGCATCGCGATGCCACAGCAACTTGGGAATCAAGGAAGAACGGGCCGCGCGGGGAGCATTCGGGGATGGAAGCAATCTGTCGGACAGGCCGCCGGATATTCGTCTTCTGCCATAACCGCAATTTGTAGTGCCTTCGCCGCGCCACTTCTGCGGTTCGAAAATATGAGGTCTTTCGGACTCTGTTTCTCGACTGCGAGTAGTTCCGGAAAAACGACTGCGATTTGTGCAGCTGCCTCAGTCATCGGTCTACAAGCGCCCGACTACTTATACTCGTGGAATCTTACCAAGAATCAATTGGATGAGCGTCTCCCGCTATTCAATGACATCCTGTTTCCAATTGACGACCTTCAGATATTGGATGGAGATGATAGGCAGCGCCATTTGTGGGTACACAACATGGCCTATCTATTAGCAGAAGGTCGCACAAAAGGCCGGCACTCTTCCTACTCTGTAACGCCCATAGGCGACGGCAGCTGGCGAACCATCATGATCACCTCCAGCGAAAGGAGTATCGATTACATATCAAAGATAGTTGGAAAATCTCGTGAGGGAGGCGCTACGCACCGTTTGATTGATATTCCGGTCTCGACATGTCGCGGCCAAATCTTTGACCTGACGAAGAAAGCACACGAAGAAAAGTGGCGCGCGCAACAATTTAAAAGAATCTATTTGGGCTGCAAAGAAAATCACGGGGTGCCGTTTGATCGATACGTACGGCGCCTTCTTGGATTCTCTGGCAAACGCAAAGCCTTTACGGAGAAGCGCATGGCCTATTTCACAAAACGGGTCGAGTGCGATACGGCAATACTAAAATCCTTGGCAGAAAAATTTGCCCTGCTTTATGCCGCCGGAATGCTGGCCAGAAAATTTGGAATCGTCGATTGGAGTCAGCAGAAGATATTGAATGCCCTTATCAAGAACTTTGACGCCGCTGCAAGTCTGATGCCTCCGGGACCAAGCGCCAACCTGCGGCAAGGCAAGATACGGCTGCGCACCGCGCTAAACAGTCTTCCCCTTGAATCGGATTGGCTCACCTCGAGCTCCAAAGCTATCGGCTTTCAACGGAAGGGGAAGCCGATCACATACGTTGTAAAAAGAGACAGGATGCACGAACTATTTGAAAGCACCGAACAGCGTAAACTAACCATGGATTGGCTGGAAGCGGCTGGTCGATTAGCGATGTCATCTGCCAAATCAAGTAGCAACGCCCGTATAAAGCAACAGGCCATATGGCCGGACAGACGTCGCCGGCGCTCCTACACAATTTATCGGGCATCGAGAGCCTAACCAAATAATACGGCCCGCCGTCCAGGGCGCCCGGTGAAGCGTGACGGGGTTGGCTCTCGGCCAACCCCGCCCACTCGAGATCTCTTTGACTTTCATCGAAAAACGTAGTAGCTAATCAGAATAATCATATATGTAATTCGAACGACTGAGTAATTGACCGGTCGCTCTCAACAGCATTCCGCAAGGAATGCCGATGGGGACGCAATTGGTCATATCGGTCGATGCAGCGCGTATTACACCTGAGACACCTTTGCGTCTCTCGGTCGCTGCCAAAATCGCCTTCCCAGATGGATCAATGACCGTATCCGGCCTTCGCAGAGAGGCTGGACGCGGTCGGCTGATCATCGAGCAAATCGCCGGGAAGCAATACACAACCTTAGCAAACATTGAGAGGATGAGAGAACTATGCCGCGTAAGGCCAAAGGCGCACGACTGTGGCTTAGATCGGAGCGTCGAGACAAGACCGGCCAAGCCATGTGGTTCATCCTCGACGGTAACCGACAGATCGCCACAGGATGCGCTGCGAGCGAAATTGCAAAAGCGGAAAGCCAACTTGCGTCGTACATAGCAGCTAAACACGAGCCTATCCGACGTCGGCTGGATATCGAGGAGATCGACATCGCGGACGTCATCTCGATTTATGTCGATGACCGAAAAGTCGATGACGAGAGTAACGACGCAAGAAGACTCTTCTCGCGCTTGGAGCGGCTAAATAGCTTTTGGGGTGCAAAGAAACTCGCCGACATCAACGGCGAAACATGCCGTGCGTATGTTAAATGGTGCGGGAACGACGGCGGCGCACGCCGCGATCTTGAGGACTTGCGGGCCGCGGTGAACCATCACGCGAAGGAGGGCTATCATCGGGGCATCGTTCGGATCGTCTTGCCTGCCAAAGGGAAGGCCAGGGATCGCTGGCTGACCCGATACGAAGCCGCTCGCCTGATCAACGCATGTTGGCGCGCTAAGGAAACACAGACCATCCATCGAGGGCCCAGGAAAGGCGAGCAGATCGACACCGGTCGGCGCCCGCTTCGGCATCTCGCACGATTTATCCTGATTGGCCTCTACACAGGCACACGAGCCGCGGCTATTGCTAGCGCCGCGATTGAAAAAGGTCATGGCCTTTCATTTGTCGATCTGAACCACGGCATTTTCTATCGTCTCGCCGATGGCAAGAGAGAGACCAAGAAGCGTCAGCCGCCAGTGCCGATACCGCCTCGCCTGCTCGCTCATCTACGACGCTGGCAAGCAAGAGGCATCGTGCGACGGCACATTGTTGAATGGAACGGTGAGCCCGTAAAATCGGTTAAGACAGCTTTCAAGAGCGCTGTGGCACTCGCCGGTCTAGATGGCAAGGTGACACCGCACACGCTGCGTCATACAGCGGCGACCTGGCTTATGCAGGCTGGCGTCGACAAATGGGAAGCGGCAGGTTTTCTTGGGATGACGGTCGACTTGCTTGATCGCGTCTATGGTCATCATCACCCAATGCACCTTCAGAAAGCAGCGCGAGCGATCGGTTACCGGCCTGGAATTGAATCATTGGGCGAAACATTGGGCCGAGATCGGAGGCCTCTCGTATCAAAGGCGCAAGTCATTGATACTGTTGGTGGGCCCGGCAGGACTCGAACCTGCAACCAGACCGTTATGAGCGGTCGGCTCTAACCATTGAGCTACAGGCCCCGCCGGTCCCCAATCGGGCGGACAACGGTGCATGCTCCCAATACAATGACTGCTGCTCTCGGGCAATCGCGGGCGCGCGCGTTCCGGAACATATCCTGACTTGCCAGGCGAGTTGGCAGCAATGTCGACGGCTTCAGCCGACAATCCGCGCCGCGTCAGCCTCGTTCAGGCCCCGTCGCCCACCAGTTCGTCAATCGCGCCATAGACCAGATCGAGGTCGTCGGCGGTGCTGCAATAGGGCGGCATGATGTACACCGTGCTGCCGAGGGGACGAACGAGCAATCCGCGCGCGAGGAAGCTGCGATAAAGATGCGGTCCGATGTCGGCGAGATAACCGGCATCCTTCGCCACGATATCCAGCGCTGCGATGGTCCCGATCTGGCGCACGCTCGCAAAGCGCGGATCGTCGCCAAAGCGGGCGAGCCGCTCTTGATGCAGACCGGCGATCGAAGCGATACGCTCCATCACCGGTTCGCGCTGCCAGATTTCCAGATTGGCCAAAGCGGCCGCACAGGCAACCGGGTTAGCGGTGTACGAACTGGAATGGAAGAATGTCTTGCTGCGATCCTGCGAATAGTGCGCGTCGAAGATATCGGCCCGACACAGGGTCACCGCCAGCGGCACCGAACCTCCCGTGAGGCCTTTTGAATAACATGCGATATCCGGTGTCACTCCGGCCTGCTCGCAGGCGAACAACGTGCCCGTGCGGCCCCACCCCGTCATGACCTCGTCGGCGACCAACAGAACATCATGCGCCGCGCAAATGCTTTTCATTTCCGCCAGAACACTCGGCGGGTAAATCAGCATCCCGCCAGCGCCGAGCACAAGCGGTTCAACGATAAGCGCAGCGACATCACCGCGTTTGCAGGCAGTCTTCAGTGCATTGAGCGTTTTCTCTTCCAACCCGGCAGTTGGAAACGGAATCCGCTCGACATCGAACAACAATGGCGCATAAGGCGCATTGAACACGCCGCGCTCACCCACCGACATGCCGCCGATCGTGTCGCCGTGATAGGCGCCTTCCAGCGCGAGAATGCGGCTGCGCCGGATTCCCCTGTTCTGCCAGAAGCCCAGTGCCATCTTCAGCGCGACCTCAACCGAGGTCGACCCGCTGTCAGAGAAGAAAACATACTCAAGCTCCGGCGGCGTGATCGCAACCAGATGCCGCGCGAGTTTCTCAGCAGGCTCGTGGGTGAAGCCCGCGAAAATAACCTGATCGAGCCTGTCGATCTGGTCCTTGATCGCCTGCACGATATGCGGATGACGATGACCGTGGGTGATCACCCACCATGATGAGATCGCATCGAAGATCCGGCGTCCGTCAGCAGCCTCCAGCCACGCGCCCTCGCCTCTTGCGATCAGCGTCGGGTCAGGCTGAACGGCATGCTGCGTGAAGGGATGCCAGACGGGAGACTTTGTCATGGACGCGCACCCTTCAGAAAATCTTCTGTCTTGAAATTCTCCGCAAACGCGGCGCGCAGGGTCTCATGCGTGAGGGACGGAAGATGAGGCAATCTCCCAAGACGCGGCACCTCCGCCATCTTGCAGATAATCCTCTCGGACTCGGAATTCTCGTCTCCGATGAACGCCACACCGAGCAATGGAATCTTGCGCGCTCGCAGTGCTTCGATCGAGAGCAGGCTGTGGTTGATGGTGCCGAGCGTCGTGCGTGCGCATAGAACGACAGGGACGGCCCATTGGGCCATGACATCGGCATAGGTCAGGACTTCCGTCAGCGGCACCATCAGGCCGCCGGCGCCCTCGATCACCAGCGGGCCATGGGTCTGTGGCAGAGCCAGCTTCTGCGGATCAATGACAACACCGTCGATTCGTGCGGCGAGATGCGGCGAGGCCGGCGTCTTCAGCCGATAGACTTCCGGTACGAGGCGCTGCGCGGGAAGTCCGGAGAGCCGCATCACGGTTTCACGGTCGGTCTCCTCATCGAGTCCCGCCTGGACCGGCTTCCAGTAGAAAGCAGCGAGCGCGCCCGCAAGCGCCGCTGAAAACACCGTCTTGCCGATGCCGGTATCCGTCCCCGTGACAACAACACGCACGCTCATGCCGCCTTCCGCATATCTTCGGCGAGCGCCTCGAACAATTCCGCGACCGCTGCTTCATCGACATTCAATGTGAGGGCGATGCGCAGCCGGGCCGTTCCCTCCGGCACCGTCGGCGGACGGATCGCGCGAATATCGAACCCGCGCTCCTGCAGAGATGCCGCGACCGCGACAGCCGCCCGATCGGCGCCGATCACAATCGGAATGATCTGCGAACCGGACGGCGCGATGCCGCAGCGGCGGCGCAGTTCATCACCCGCGAACCGAACCAGCCCTGCCAATCTTTCACGCCGCTCCGGATCGGTTCTCGACATCTCGATGGCGGCGCGCGTGATCGCGGCCGTCAGCGGTGAAGGGGCGGTTGCAAAAATGAAGGGCCGTGCACGATTGACCAGAAAATCGCGGATCACGCGCGGCGCCAGAATAAATCCGCCAACCGTTCCCAGCGCCTTGCCGCATGTATGCAAGGTGATGACATTCTCGAGTCCTTCAAACGAAGCCGCAAGTCCCCGCCCCTGAGGGCCAAGCACGCCCGTCGCATGCGCTTCGTCGATCACCATCATCGCGTCGTGACGATGGGCGACATCAAGCAACCCGGCAATGTCCGGGCTGTCGCCATCCATGCTGTAAAGACTCTCTGCCGAAATCCAGGGAGTCCCCTTGCCGCCGGCGGATCGCCAGCGGACGATCGCCGCGTCGAAGGCATCGACATTGTTATGCGCGACCGCGACATGCTCGGCGCGGCCGCTGCGCAAGCCTTCGTGAACGCTGGCGTGAACCAGTTCGTCGTGAACGACCAGATCGCCACGCTGCGGCAGCGTCGAGAAAATCGCAAAATTCGCAACATAGCCACCGCCGAAATAGAGCGCGGTCTCCGCGCCGAAATAGGCCGCAGCCTCATGCTCGAGTGCTTCGTGCTCGTCGTGATTGCCGCGCAACAGCCGCGATCCACCGGCCCCGACGGGAACACCGCGCGCAATCGCATCAGATGCCGCGCGTTTCAGTTCCTCGGACTCCGCAAGCCCCAGATAGTCGTTCGATGTAAAGTCGGTTCCCGCGCGCGCCCGAAGGGAGCGCAAACGGCCACGCCCTGCAAGATCGTTCAAATCGGCTTCAAACTTCTCATGCATCGCGTGACTCCCAACTTGAAGGAACTGGATGCGGTTATCGCAGGGCACGCCGTCGCGGGCTTGTGTCAACCCTCCGCTCGATCAGAGCTTCTGGTTTTTCTCGTTGACGAGAACCACACGCGGCTGAAACTGCCGTGCTTCAGCCTCTTCAAAATTTGCATAGGCCACGATGATGACCTTGTCGCCCATCATCGCCAGCCGGGCAGCGGCGCCGTTCAGGCCGATGATGCCCGAACCCGCAGGCGCCTCGATCACATACGTGGAAAACCGCGCGCCGGTGTCGATGTTGTAGATATCGACCCGCTCGTTGATGAGAAAACCCGCTGCGTCGATCAGCGTGCGGTCGATCGAGATTGATCCCTCGTAGTGAAGGTCCGCCTCGGTGACGCGCGCCCGGTGAATCTTGCCCTTCATCAACGTGACGTGCATCGGCTCTGCCCTGTTCCCCGCGCGGACTTTCGCGCGAAAGTCCGTTAGGACGGCCCGTTTCCGAGGTCAAGATGCCGGGAGAGCCTATCTGTCAGGCAAAAGCCACGCCGCGACGGCGCGCGCGCAACAACAGCGCGACAACAATGGTGATATTCAAGGCATTCCAGCCGACGCCGTTCAAAAACGCCGCTGCATAGGAGCCGGTCATATCGAAAATGACACCGGACACCCAGCCACCGAACGACATCCCGAGCACCGATGCGAAAATGACGATGCCCACGCGCGTGGCAGCTTCGCTGGCAGGCATCGATTCCCGAACGATGATGGCATAGCTCGGAACAATACCGCCCTGAAACAGCCCGAACATGGCCGATATAATATAGAGTGAGGTCAACCCATCGAAGAACAGATAGAACATCAGCGCGACGCCCTGCGCGATCGAGCCGACCAGAAGCGTGCGCAATCCGCCGATGCGGTCCGCGAGGAATCCAGAACCGATCCGGCTGATAATGCCAAATGCCAGCATCAGCGACAGCATTTCCGCGCCGCGCGCCACGCCATATCCAAGGTCGCCGCAATAGGCGACGATATGGACCTGCGGCATCGACATCGCCACGCAGCAGGCGATGGCGGCGATGCCCAGCACGGCGGTCAGCGCGTTGGTGCCGATCTGCAGATCGACACGTGGCGGCGGCGCGTCCGCATGCGAGCGGGTTGTTTCGCCGCCCATCTGCCAGCGCAGGATCGCGACCACGACAGCCATGACGATCGCGCAGCCGATTCCAATCGCAATGTGCGTGGCGCGCCATCCGGCATAGGCCGTGCCACGTTCGACAACCGTCGGCCAGAACGTGCCGGCGATATAGTTGCCGCTCGCCGCGATGGTCACCGCGAGACCGCGATGCCTGTCGAACCAGTGCGAGGCTTCCGTCATCAGCGGACCGAAGGTCGCCGCCGCTCCAAGGCCGATAAGGAAGTGCATCAGATTGAATTGCCACAGCGCGGCCGAATAGCCCGCGCCGAGGTAGCCGAACAGCATGGCGACGATGCCGATCGCAATCGCCGTCACGATGCCGAGGCGGTCGGACAGCTTGCCCATCACCACGCCGCCCGATCCGAAACCGAGCATGGCGAGTGTGAAGGCAAGGGACGCGGCGCCGCGCGTCGCGCCGAAATCGGCCTGGACCGTCGGCATCACCACGACCACCGACCACATGCCGACGCTGCCGATGGACCCGATGATCAAGGCAACGGCCAGCCTGGCCCACGCGGCGCGTGAGTCTGGCGTAAAGACCGCTGGATGAGACTGAGAATCGACTGAACCCGGCACGGATGAAACTTCGTCCGCCCCGCCTCGCGGGTCAAGTCATTCTCCGAATGGGGGTCATGCGAGAATATCATCCTCCTGAGCAGGGTGATTTCCGGCTTCATTTTCCTCGTTAACCCTTTGCTAACCATACACCGGGCAAATTTTGCCGGGTGAAGTCGAGTGTCGTCGGTCGCAGAACGGGGAATGCCCGTGGATGCCAGTGCGGTGCCTCACTTTAGGAACGGTGGCCCTTCGGCCGCCGCCCAAACCTTTGGGACTCGCGAGCGGCATTCGCGAGGGGAAGCGGCGACAATGGTGGATGTGACGGCAGGCCAAGGCAGCGCGGAGACAGCGTCCGGGTTTCCCAGCTTCAACGAAATCGGCGCCATCCTCAAACGCGGCGATCTCGCGCTGGCCTTCGGTGTTCTGACAATTCTCGTGGTCTTGATCCTGCCGCTTCCCGCGGTGGTGCTCGATCTGTTTCTGGCGATCTCCATCACCTTGTCGATTCTAATCCTGATGACCGCCCTGTTCATTCAGACGCCGCTGGAATTCTCGGCCTTCCCGACAGTGCTCCTGATTTCGACAATGCTGCGCCTGTCGCTCAACCTGGCATCGACCCGCCTGATCCTGTCGCACGGCCATGAGGGCACCGCCGCCGCGGGCCACGTTATCGAGGCGTTCGGCAGCTTCGTGATGGGCGGCAACTTCGTGATTGGCATCATCGTCTTCACGATCCTGATTATCGTGAACTTCGTCGTCATCACCAAGGGTTCGGGCCGCATCGCGGAAGTCGCCGCACGCTTCCACCTCGATTCGATGCCCGGTAAGCAGATGGCGATCGACGCCGACCTCTCCGCGGGCCTGATCGACGAAAAGACGGCGAAACAGCGCCGCAAGGAGCTGGAAGACGAAAGCGGCTTCTTCGGCGCGATGGACGGCGCCTCCAAGTTCGTGCGCGGCGACGCCATCGCCGGCCTGCTCGTCGTGTTCATCAACGTGATCGGCGGCATCATCATCGGCGTGGCGCAGCAGGGCATGGGCTTTGCTGATGCCGCCCGTACCTACACCCTGCTCACGGTGGGCGACGGCCTTGTCACCCAGGTGCCGGCGCTAATCGTCTCGACCGCAGCGGGCCTGCTGGTTTCCAAGGCCGGTGTCAGCGGCGCGGCCGACAAGGCCATGATGAAGCAACTGTCCGGCTATCCGCAGGCGCTCGGCATGTCTTCCGGCGTGATGCTGGTGCTGGCGCTTCTTCCCGGCATTCCCATGCTTCCGTTCCTTGTGCTGGGCAGCGGCGCCGGCTGGCTGGCGTGGAAGGCCCGCAACCAGAAGCGGACGACCAAGGCCGAGGAAGCGCGCGAAGCAGCTGCGCCCGCCGCCGCCGCAGCAGCCGCGGCCGCCGCCGAGGAGCCGATTGCAAGCGCGCTCAAGATCGACGACCTGAAGATCGAACTCGGCTACGCATTGCTGCCGCTGGTGAACGGACCGGACGGCACGGACCGGCTGACCGACCAGATCAAGGCGCTGCGCCGTTCGCTCGCCACCGAAATGGGCTTTGTCATGCCCGCCGTCCGCATTCTCGACAACGTGCAGCTCGAAGCCAACACCTACGTCATCAAGATCAAGGAAGTGGATGCGGGCACCGGCCGCATCTGGGCCAACCAGTTCATGGTGATGGATCCATCCGGTAACCAGGTCACCATCCCCGGCACCCACACCACCGAACCGACATTCGGATTGCCCGCCACCTGGGTCGAGGCAGCCTTCAAGGAAGAAGCCTCGCTCAAGGGCTATACTGTGGTGGATTCCGCAACGGTCCTTTCCACACACCTCACCGAACTGCTCAAGAGCAACATGTCGGACCTCCTGTCCTATGGCGAGGTACAGAAGCTGCTCAAGGATCTGCCGAAGGAACAGGGCGAACTGGTCAAGGACATCGTTCCAAACCAGATCACGGTCTCCGGCATCCAACGCGTCCTGCAGCTTCTTCTGGCCGAACGCATCTCGATCCGCGATCTCTCGACGATCCTCGAAGGCATCGCCGATGGCCTTGCCTTCTCGCGCAATCCATCAACGCTTGCCGAACACGTCCGCGCCCGGCTGGCGCGGCAAATCTGTGCTCAGAACACATCCATGAACGGCTATCTTCCACTGATCGCCCTCAGCGCCAAGTGGGAACAGGCCTTCGCAGAATCGCTGATCGGCACGGGAGACGAACGCAGCCTCGCGATGCAGCCGTCGCGCCTGTCGGAATTCATGAGCCTTGTGCGCGACCGTTTCGAGCAGGCGGCCCGCGAAGGCGAAGCGCCCGTTTTGGTGACCTCGGCCGCGATCCGGCCATTCGTGCGCTCGCTGGTGGAACGATTCCGCGCCCAGACGACTGTTCTGTCACAGGCGGAAATCCATCCCCGCGCCCGCCTGAAAACGGTCGGAAGCATCTAGCCGAACGGCGATTCAAGTACGAAGCACCTGCGGCATTCTGGCCACAGACAAGTCTTTCGTTACAAATCGGAAATTGTTGTGCTGCATCGCAGCAAGGCGCCATCACTTAATTCTTTGATTTTGTTATTGAATCTGGAGTGGTTTACAGTCCTCTCGTTTCTTCAAGACATTTCACTCATTTGTGAAGGACGCTTGGAAACGAATCCCTGCCAATCTAGTTCTTACAGCGTGAGGCTTTGAACTCACGGGCCGGCGGACGCGACAAACGTCTGACGGCATCGAAAAGGCGGCGGGAGGTTTGTATGAACCATTCGTTTTATAGTGCGGACCGCATGACACATCTGAAGATCGTTGTTGTGGCGCTCGTCGCCGCGATCGGTGTTGCCGGTCTGGGAATTTCTGCGCGCCTTTCGGATACCGGCTTCACACAGACGGCTCGCGCCACTGGTCCGGCGATCAAGGCGAACAAGGCTGTCGTCCTCACAAGCTCGGAGCAGTCAGCGATCCGGTAAAAGACTTTACGAATTCACAAGGCTCTCTTCCCCGCCCCCCGAAGTCGCCTTGTGATTGCTCAGAAGACCCCAAGTCTGAGACCAGAAAACGCCCGCTCCCCACGGGCGTTTTTTGTTGCCTGGACTTAGCGCGGCAGGGCCGACGCTGGCAGCGCCGGCACGCTTTCGATCAGCTTGCCGGTATAGACAATGGGTCCCGTGGCGACGCCCGTGGGCGATCCGCCTTCCGGCTCGATCGTCACGGCATAGGTCGCCTTGTTGATCGTGTCGCTGTCGTAGTCAGCAAGTCCGGGGCGGATGGTGAAATCGCTGCCGCCGATCACGCCAAGCGAGCGCGGCCGCTGCAGCTTGTCGGAAACCAGCCACAACTCATAGCTCTTGCCGGGCGCCGGCGCGGCGCCGACCTTTCTCACGGTGAAGTTCTTGGTCTCGGTATCGACCGTGAGAATGAAGGCGGGTGCGGAGGGGTTCTGCTGAAGGATTGCGACGAACTGCGCAGCCTGTGCGGTTGAGGACGCCGACGCCGGGACCTGGACTTCCACGACCTTGACCTGCGGCTTGACCCGCAGCTTCTCGGGCAGCAATTCCGGACGGTAGGCCTGCAGTGCGATGACCGCGGCGAGCGAAGCTGCGACAGCCGTCATGAACCAGCCGAACGTTTGCGGAGCGTTCCTGCGGCCGGCCAGCGGAACAACATTCGATGACGTTTCGGCGACGGGCTCAGCCACGGCATCGGGAACCGTTGTCGCGGCAGGTGACTCAGCCGTTACAGCCGGCGAAGCGGCAGCCGTGACCGGCTCGTCGCGGGACGGTTCGGAAGACGCAGACGGCGGAACGGATTGCTCTGTGATCTCCGGCGCGCGCGGCTCAAACGGCTTCGCAAACATCGCGTCGTCCTGCCCGGTCGGCTCGATCGGCTTGGGTGCTTCCGGGGTGGAGGACAGGGTTTCCACCGGCGGCACTGCCACGGGCGCGGGTTCGGCAGGCTTCGGCTCCTCGACAACAACAGGCTGCGGCCCGACAAGGCCAAGCTCGGCGCTGATCTTGTCCCACAGATGAGGCGGCGGCTCGACCGGCGCGACCATCTGGTGCAGCGGACTGAGCTTGCGATCCCACGCGTCGACCACCTCCATGAAACCGTGGTCGACAATCATCATGGTTTCGACAAGCGCGCGCTCGTCGGCACTCAGGGTGCCGAGCGCGTATTCAGCCGCAAGCGCGATATGGTCTTCACTATAGTTCATCTCGATCCAGACCTATCAACCCAAACCCAGGCAACCGCGGATTTCGATCATGCTGCGCCTCAACCACGTCTTGACCGTATTCAGGGGCGTATTGAACTTCTCGGAAAGTTGTTCACGGCTCCATCCGTTGTAATAGGCCAGCAGCACCATCCTTTGCCGTTCGGGATCGAGCAGTCCGACACACTCCAGTATCCGCTTCAATTCCTCGGTCATCTCCTTGCGCGCCAGTGGATCGGGCGTGTCGGAGGCCACTTCCATGGCTGCCGGTTCGTCCTCCAAAGAGGTCTCGCTACGCTTGCGAACGACATCAATGGCCCGGTTGCGGACAATCGAAACCATCCAGGTAATCGGAGAAGCCAGCGAGGCATTGAACTGCCCTGCGCTGTTCCATATCTTGACGTAGGCTTCCTGGACGACCTCCTCCGCAAGGTCCTGACGCCTCAAGATACGAAGGGCCACGCCATAGAGTTTCGCGCGGGTGGCCGCATAAAGGCGCTCAAACGCAGCCTCGTCCCCCTTCGCAACCGATGCAAGCAGCCAGATCAACTCAGCCGGCGTCAGCATAATCCCCTCAAAATACGTCGCTCTACCGTCCATGGCAGAATTGGAAATCGAAGTGGCGGTTTTGCCAGTTATCTTTCGCCAAGTCGTATCACATCAAGCCGTATCACATCTTGCCGATATCCGGTCCAGTTCCCGCCGGATCAAGCGCCATCGCAGACCTGACATCGCTCAAATCAAGACCCGAAAAAGCAAAGCCCGGGCTTATGGCCCGGGCTTCATATCGCGAAACAACTCACAAAAACCAGTGCGGCAAGGTCACACATCCAACACATGGCCACAGACTGCGGCGGACGGCGGCGGAACGGTAACCGGAGGTATTCGCCTCAGGCCATCGCGCCGATGCGCGAGCGCATCAAGCCGATGCTGTCGAGGTCCGCCTGCTCGCGTGCGCTTTCCTCGGCGCGTTCGCGCGCCTGATCGCGCTCGTCGAGAAGTTCGACCTTCTTGAGTTCTTCAAACGCCTCGCCGAGCACGGCCTTGGCGTCCTCGAGCTGCACGCGCAGTTCATCCGCGGAACGGGTCAGGTTTTCGCGGCGCTGGATCGCGGCCTTGGCGTAGGTGGGATAGGCGAAGTGCGTGGGATCATTGATACCGGCGCGCTCCTGCTCATGCTGGATTTCGCGCTCGAGATCGACCGACATGCGCTGGAAGTCAGCAATCATGCCCTCGATCTGCGCGACCCTCCGGCGCTTCTCGTCGACCTGAAACTTCTTCAGGCGGATCAGCGTTTCACGTGACTTCATCGACTCATACTCCCCAGAAGTCCCAATCTGAAACCGGGACGAAACCGGCACCCCCCAAGGGCCCCTCCGGTCAAAACACAGGTGTCCGGATCATGGCGCGACAAAGTTAGCGTTCCGTTTCCACGGTCTGCAGGATTTGCTCCAATTGGCGGTATCCCTCCCCGATTCCGGTGGATTCGTCCTTGGCCTGCCGCAGGAAGGCTTCCAGCGGCTCATGCAGACGAATGGCCTCGTCCACCTCGGGGCTCGACCCGGCACGATAGGCGCCGAGCCGGATCAGTTCCTCCATGTCGGCGTAGGTGGCCATCACCTGCCGCGCCCGGGTAACGCTTGGATAGAAGGCCGGGTCCGCAGACCGCGGCATGGTGCGAGACACGGATTTCAGGATGTTGATGGCCGGATAGCGCCCGCGCTCGGCAATCGAGCGCTGCATCACGATATGGCCGTCAAGGATGCCGCGCACCGCGTCCGCCACGGGCTCGTTGTGGTCGTCACCGTCCACCAGCACCGTGAAGATGCCGGTGATGGTGCCCTCGCCCAGCCCCGGCCCCGCCCGCTCCAGCAGCTTCGGCAGTTCGGTGAACACAGTCGGCGTATAGCCCTTGGCTGTCGGCGGCTCGCCGGCGGACAGGCCGATTTCACGCTGCGCCATCGCAAAGCGCGTCACCGAGTCCATCATGCACATGACGTCCTTATCCTCATCGCGGAAATACTCCGCGATGGCCAGGGTCAGATAGGCCGCCTGCCGCCGCATCAGCGCCGGCTCGTCGGAGGTCGCCACCACCACCACCGAGCGCGCCAGGCCTTCTTCGCCAAGATCGTCCTGCAGGAATTCCTGCACCTCGCGACCGCGTTCGCCGATCAGGCCGATCACCGAGACGTCCGCATCCACATTGCGCGCCAGCATCGACAACAGCACGGACTTGCCGACGCCGGAGCCGGCGAAGATGCCCATGCGCTGACCACGGCAACAGGTGAGGAATGTGTTGAGCGAGCGCACGCCGAGATCGAGCGGCGCGCCAACCCGCTTGCGCGAATGCGCCGGCGGCGGCGCATTCCGGTAGGACATTGGCGAAGGACCCTGCACCAGCGGCCCCTTGCCGTCGATTGGCTCGCCCATCGCGTTGATGACGCGGCCGAGCCACGATGCCGACGGACGCACCTGGCTTGCGGCATTCGCGATCACAGCGCGGCAGCCGCGCCGTACGCCTTCAAGTCCCGCGAACGGCATCACCACCGCGTTGTTGCCGGTGAAGCCGATCACCTCGCAGGGAATGAAACGGTTGGCGCCGGTCTCCACCACGATGCGTGCGCCCACCGACATCGCGTGAATAGGACCCGCGATCTCGACCATGAGACCACGCACACCGACAACGCGGCCATAAATGTTGACGCCGTCGATGTCGGAGACCTGTTCCGCGAGGGCCTTCATTGCGAAAACCTTAAGTTTCCGCGATTTCGCGGCATCCCCTTAACCCTGTGTTTACCCGCATCGTTAATCATTGCGTCACTGTCTTTGATGACTGAGAGCGCTTGACCTTCAGAACGAAGGTGCGAGTCGCAGGAGTCGGTTAGGCCCGGCTCTTAATGTGGAACTTGAACGGCACGGGTACAAAAAGCTGCTTGCCCGCAATATCTTAGTGCGATTCGACAAAAATTGCACGATAGAGCTTGCAGAGACGAATCAGCTTTTGTTAACCATATGTCGTCAGGATCCGAATCAGTTGTTCAAAGGCGTTTCCAGTGCCGCAAGTAGGCGGCCGGCCTGACGCCCGGAGCGGCGACTATAGGGGACTGGCATGCGCGTATTGCTGATAGAAGATGACAGCGCCACTGCGCAGTCGATCGAGCTGATGCTCAAATCCGAGAGCTTCAACGTCTACACGACGGATCTCGGTGAAGAAGGCATCGACCTCGGAAAACTTTACGACTACGACATCATCCTGCTCGACCTGAACCTCCCGGACATGTCCGGTTATGATGTTCTCAAGCAGTTGCGTGTCTCCAAGATCAAGACACCCATTCTGATCCTCTCCGGCCTCGCCGGCATCGAGGACAAGGTCAAGGGTCTCGGCGTCGGCGCCGACGACTACATGACCAAGCCTTTCCACAAGGACGAACTGGTCGCCCGCATCCACGCGATCGTCCGCCGCTCCAAGGGTCACGCCCAGTCGGTCATCCAGACCGGCGATCTGGTGGTCAATCTCGACACCAAGACTGTCGAAGTCGGCGGCCAGCGCGTCCACCTGACGGGCAAGGAATACCAGATGCTGGAGCTGCTCTCGCTCCGCAAGGGCACCACCCTCACCAAGGAGATGTTCCTCAACCATCTCTACGGCGGCATGGACGAGCCCGAACTCAAGATCATCGACGTTTTCATCTGCAAGCTGCGCAAAAAACTTGCGAATGCTTCGGAAGGCCGTAACTTCATCGAGACCGTCTGGGGCCGCGGCTATGTGCTGCGCGAGCCGCACGACGACGAGGTTCGCATTCCTGCGTAATACGGGTTGTACCGGGGCCTGTACGGCCCCCTCCTCCCAGACTGAACCCCCGCCGCAAATGGCGGGGTTTTTGTTTGCGTGGACCCGATCCCGCCGTAGCGCAGCCGCCTTTTCGACATTTGCACGATAAGGCAATCCTGCGGCGAACTACGCTCCAAAAGGCGAAACCGTGACCGCATCTCATCGCGAGTTTCAGTCCTGGACCAGCGAGTGTCCGAAGTCTTTCAGATCGCTCCGCCAACATGCAACAGCACGCCTGCCAAAGCGCAGACGGCCAGCGTCTGCAGCATTCCTGCGTTGAAGCGAAAGATCGCCGTTGCTGCCGCAACAGCCAGCGCGAGCGCCCATGGATCGACACTGTTGGGCACCGGTGCATCGAATGACAACCCGAAGCTCTGGACCGAAAACGTTTCGCGAAAGACCGTGTGAACCGCGAACCAGATCGCAAGATTGAGAATCACGCCCACGACCGCCGCCGTGATGGCCGACAGCGCGCCGGCCAGAGCCTTGTTCCCGCGCATGACTTCGATGAAAGGCGCTCCGAGGAATATCCACAGGAAGCACGGAGTGAACGTGACCCAGGTCGCGAGCAATCCGCCGAGTGTCCCCGCGAGCATCGGCGGCAGCGTCCCGGGATCGCGGAAAGCCGCCATGAATCCCACGAACTGCAACACCATGATCAGCGGACCCGGCGTCGTTTCAGCCATCCCCAGGCCATCGAGCATCTCGTGCGGCCGCAGCCAGTGATAATGTTCGACGGCCTGTTGCGCGACATAGGCCAGCACGGCATAGGCTCCGCCGAATGTGACCACCGCCATCTTGCTGAAGAACAGCGCGATCTGGGTGAATACGTTCGTCTCGCCCATCGCCAGAAAGATCAGTAGCACCGGCATCAGCCATAGAAGCAGCCAGACCGCGGCAACCCGCAACGAACTTGCAATGTTCGGGCGTGCATGGTTCGGCCGTTCATCAGCCAGCAATGCATCGACCGGAGCGGCCGATGTCTTGCCCTCCTCGCCGCCGGACACGAACGCGGTCAACCCTGCGCGGGCGCCAAGATAGCCGATCGCGGCCGCAACCACGATGATGACAGGAAAGGGCACATTGAAGAAATAGATCGCGGCGAATGCCGCGGCCGCGATGCCTTGCATGACCCGGTTCTTGAGCGCCCGCTTGCCGACACGGAAGACCGCCTGGATCACGATCGCCAGCACCGCCGCCTTGAGGCCAAAAAACAGCGCGGCGACAAATCCGACATTGCCGAAAGCCGCATAGATGTAGCTCAACGCCATAATGGCGGCGATGCCGGGCATGATGAAGAGACTGCCGGCCATGATGCCGCCGCGGGTGCCATGCATCAGCCAGCCGATATAGGTGGCCAGTTGCTGCGCCTCGGGGCCCGGCAGCAACATGCAGTAGTTCAGCGCGTGCAGAAACCGGCTCTCGGAAATCCAGCGCTTCTCCTCGACCAGAATGCGGTGCATGACCGCGATCTGCCCGGCAGGGCCGCCGAACGACAGCAGTGCGACGCGGAGCCAGACGGAGAAGGCCTCCTGCATCGAAATGCCGGATCGCGCGGCTGATTGACGCTCGGACAGAACGGGATCAGGCGAAGACATGGGATCAAACGAAGACATGGCACGTCCTTGCACGGATGCGGACGCGATGCTTGAGCGCAATAGCCGGGCCTGGCGCCTGCGGGATCGCCTGTCCCCGCACGCATACTATCGGAGTTTCAGTTCCGCGCCAGAATCTTCGTCTGGCCCGCGCCCAATCCCGGCACCAGAGACGGTGATGCCGTGCGAACCGGGTTCGGCGCATACACCCCGCGAAGATCGGGGCACGCGCGGTAGGCATCGGTCAGCCCGATGACGGTTTCCGCCGCTCCGAGGAACAAGATAGCCATCCGGTTCGCTGATCTTCTGCATCCGGCCGAACACGTCGATCTTGGTCGGCTGGTCGAAATAGATCAGCACGTTGCGGCAGAAGATGATGTCGAAAATGCCGAGATAGGAAAAGTCCTGCAGCAGGTTGGCCTGCTGGTAACGGACCATCGAGCGGATGTCCGGGTTGAGCTGCCACACATCGCCGATCTGCTTGAAATGCTTCACCAGCAACTGGATCGGCAATCCGCGCTGCACCTCGAACTGGGTGTAGATTCCGGCCTTGGCCTTTTCGAGGACCTCGAGCGACAGATCGGTCGCGACGATCTCCGCGCGCCAGCCCGCGGGCAGCGCATCCTTCAAAAGCATCGCGAGCGAATACGGCTCCTGGCCGGTCGACGACGCCGCGCACCAGATGCGCAGGCTCCTGCGGTTGGCGCGCGCCTTCAGCAACTGCGGAAGAACCGTGTCGCGGACGTGATCGAACGGCACCTTGTCGCGGAAGAAGAACGTCTCGTTGGTGGTCATCGCCTCGACCACGTCGACGGTCAGTTGTTCGCTGCCCGACTTGAGCTTCTGGACGAGGTCACCGATGCCCGACAGGCCAGCCTTGCGGGCGAGCGGCAACAGTCGGCTTTCGATCAGATACTGCTTGTCGGACGACAGCAGCAATCCGGAGCGATCCTTGAGGAGCTTGCGCAGATACTCGTAATCCAGTGGCGTCACGCGCGAACTCCTGAGAAAATACGAACAACCTTGGAAGCGATCTGGTCGAGCGGCAGAACCGCCGCGCAAATTCCGGCATTGGCAACCGCGCCCGGCATGCCCCAGACAACGCTGGTCGCCTCGTCCTGGGCGATCACGTTGCCGCCGGCCGCGACAATGGCCTTGCCGCCATGCGCGCCGTCCGACCCCATCCCCGTCAACACCACGGCGAGAATGCCGGCCTGCCAGATGTCGATCGCAGACGAGAAAAGCGGATCGACGGCGGGTTTGCAGAAATTGATCTGCGGCCCGTCATCGAGCGCGATCACGGGACCAGCCGCGGAACGGGCCACGCGCATATGGCGGCCGCCCGGCGCGAGATAGATCTGTCCGGCCTTGATCGCCTCGCCGTCGTTCGCTTCATGCGCCTGACGGCCGCTGGCGCGCGTCAGATGCTCGGCCAGAATCGTCGTGAACGTCGGCGGCATGTGCTGCGTGATCAGGACCGGATACTGGTCGATCACGGGACCAATTCCGGCGACCACATTCATCAGCGCCTGCGGGCCCCCGGTGGACGATCCGATCAGAAGTACGCGCGGTGCGACCGGCGTGAACGGGCGCAGCGTCAGCTTCGACGCCGGTGTATGCAGTGCCGCGACCGGCGAGATCTTTGCGACATACGGCGCTGTGGAATGTCCGGCCGGCGAGAGCGGCGGACTGGCTACAACAGCCGGGCGCCGGAGCCGCACGCCAAGATGGCGAATCTTTTCGAGCAGATCGCGCTTGAAGACGTCGGCGGCCGACATCTCGCGCGTGCTTTCCGGCTTCGGGATGTAGTCCGACGCACCCAGCGACAAAGCCTTGAAGCTGATTTCCGCATTACGGCGGGTCAGCGTCGACGCCATAATGATGATAAGGTTCGGCTTCTTCTCGAGCAGCAGCGGAAGCGCGGAAATGCCATCCATGTCCGGCATTTCGATATCGAGCACCACCACATCGGGGTTAACCCGCACCACCTGATTGACGGCGTCCAGCCCCGTGCGGATAGAGGCCGCGACCGTCAGATCGGGCTCGGCCTCGATCCAGCGCGAGATCATGCCGCGGATCACCGCGGAATCATCGACCACCATCACGCGCAAAGGCTCGTGCCGCTGGGCGGACGAGCCGGAGGGAGTCTGAACTGCAACACTCATAAGAAACTCAACGCAACCGAACAGAAACAACGTAACCAACCCGGTCCGGATGCGGCGCGTGTCAGCGGCCGTTCCAGCACCCGGACTAGATCAGACCGACCTCATGAAACTTCGCCGTGACGATTTCCTTGTCGAACGGCTTCATGATGTATTCGTTGGCGCCGGCGTGAAGCGCACGCGCGATGTGCGCCACATCGTTCTCGGTCGTGCAGAACACCACCTTCGGCTTGTCGCCGCCCGGCGTCAGACGCAGGTTGCGCAGGAACTCATAGCCGTCCATGACGGGCATGTTCCAATCGAGCAGGACAGCATCCGGCATTCCGCGCTTGCAGACTTCCATCGCCTTCTCGCCGTCCTCGGCCTCGACAATCTGGAAATCCAGACCTTCGAGAATCCGCCGCGCAACTTTCCGGATAACGCTCGAATCGTCAACGATCAGACATGTCTTCATGTTAGCCTCTTTGTTGTCTCGAACCCCGTGTGGGCCGCTATCACGGAATCCTGTGCGTTTCGTCCCGAACCGGATCAGGCTGCCAGCATGTCCGGATTGATTTCCAGCACGCGATCGACATCGAGAACGACCATCAACTGGCCGTCGAGCCGGTGCACACCGCCTGCCATCTTCGCCATGCGCGGATCGAGATTGACCGGGTTCACTTCCCGGCTGTCATCCGCGAGTTTGAGAACCTCGCCAATGCTGTCGATCAGCAGGCCATAAGACTCCCCGCGCAAATCGACGCCAACCGCCATCGGCGGCTTGCCGTCCTCGTTCTTAGGCAAGCCGAGACGCGCACGCATGTCGATCGCGGTCACGATCCGTCCGCGAAGATTGAGGACGCCGGCGACGTCCGCGGACGCCAGCGGCACGCGGGTCAGCCGCTCGGGCATGAACACGTCCTGAACCCGCGCGATCGGAAGGCCGAACAATTGTCCGCCGATCATCGCCGTCACGTATTCCGTGATTCCGCGGTCAGTGCTTTCAACGTTTGCATCCATTGTCATGTTCCTCACGCCGCCTGCTTCACGTCAGCGGTCTGCTCTTTCAGAGCGGCGATCAATCCCGGGCGGTCGAACTTGGCGACGTAGTCGTGGAAGCCAGCCTGACGGCCGCGTTCGATGGCCGCCGGCGAGACGACCGATGACAGCGCGATGATCGGCATGGCCTCCATCTTGCGGTCCGCGCGGATCGCCTCGGCGAATTCAAAGCCGTTCATCTCCGGCATCTCGATATCGGTCAAAACGACATCGAACGTGTTGCCGGACCGCAGGACGGCGAGGCCTTCCTGTCCATTCTGCGCCACGGTGACGCGATAACCCGCGGCCTTGAGCACCGGCGCGAGCATGTTGCGGAAGAATGCGGAATCGTCGACCAGGAGAACGGTCTGCGCATTCGACGACAGACGCATTTCCTTGCGGCTGAACCAGTCGGCGAAGGCCATCGGCAGGAAATGCCCGACGTCGATCACTTCGGTTGCCTGGCCCTTGACCACCGCGGAGCCCAGCACGCCTTCGCGCGAACTCGCCACCTCAATGCTCAATTGCTCCTCGACAATGTCGATGATCTCGTCGACAACGAGCCCCATCGAGCGGCCGTCGTCGGCGAAGACGAGGATCGGCTGGACGCCGTTTTCACGCAGCGTCACGCCTTCCATCTCGACCAGCGGCATCAACTGCTCGCGGTACTGGACCATGTGACGGCCGTTCGAGAGTTCGATCTTCTCGACCGCGATTTCTTCCAGGCGGGTGACGAGCGCCAGCGGCACCGCCTTGGGCTGGGCCGAGCCGGCGCGGAACACCAGAAGCGACGTAAGCTGGCCATCAGAGCTGGTCCGCGACGCCGCGTTCTCGTCGGAAATCTCGCTCTGCGAGGCCCCCGCCGTTCCCAGCGACTGTGCGATGCCGTTCGGGTCGATGATCATGATCACGGCGCCGTCACCGAGAATGGTGTTCCCCGAGAACATGCCGATGTGGCGCAGCTTGGTGGACATCGGCTTGACCACGATTTCCTCGGTGTGGAAAACGCCGTCGACCACGATGCCGAAGGTCTGGCTGCCGACCTGGGTCACAACGATGAAGCCGTTTTCCGGATCAATCGATGCGCCGTCGTCGATCTTGAGCAGCTTCTTCAGGTGCATCAGGGGCAGCAGCTTGTTGCGCAGACGCAGAACCGGCGTGTCCTTGATCCGCTCGATGCGGTGATCCGAATTGGAGCGAGCGCGCACGAGTTCAACCACCGACAATTGCGGGATCGCGAAACGGTCGCCCGCGGCTTCCACGATCAGCGCGGAAACGATCGCCAGCGTCAGCGGAATCTTGATGGTGAAGCTCGAGCCTTCGCCGGGCACCGACTTGACGTCGATCGTGCCGCCGATCTGGTCGATATTGGTGCGAACGACGTCCATGCCGACCCCGCGGCCCGACACGCTCGTCACCGCCGCAGCGGTCGAGAAGCCCGGCGCGAAGATGAACTTGTGGATCTGCGCCTCGGTCATTTTCTCGACGTCAGCTTCGGTGACCAGACCGTTCTGAACCGCCTTCTGCTTGATGCGTTCGGTGTTCAGGCCGCGGCCATTGTCGGCGATGCAGATGATGATGTGGCCGCCCTCGTGATAGGCGGAGACGCGGATGGTGCCCTGCTCCGGCTTGCCGGCGGCGACACGGTCAGCGGTCGATTCCAGGCCATGGTCGGCGGAGTTGCGAACCATGTGGGTCAGCGGATCCTTGATGAGGTCGAGCACCTGACGGTCAAGCTCGGTCTCCGCGCCGTGCATCTCGAGTTCGATCTGCTTGCCGAGTTCGCTCGACAGATCGCGCACGATGCGCGGCAGCTTCTGCCAGGCATTGCCGATCGGCTGCATGCGCGTCTTCATGACGCCTTCCTGCAGTTCGGCGGTGACGTTGGAGAGCCGCTGCAGCGGCACCTTGAATTCGGAGTCCTCGTTGCGGCGGCTGATTTCCAGCAACTGGTTACGGGTCAACACAAGCTCGGACACCATCGTCATCAGATGTTCGAGGGTGTCGACGTTCACGCGGATGGACTGGTTGGCGACCTTGTCGCCTTCGGTGGTTTCGTTCTCGATCACCGGACGCTTCGCGCTCTTTGGCGCGGCCTTCGGGGTTTCGGCTTTAGGGGCCTCAGCCTTCGGCGCCGGCGGCTGCTCGACAGGCGCGATTGAGGGCGATGCAACCTCGATTTCGGTTTCGCGGAACGCGCGCTCAAGCTCGTCCAGCGAGACTTCGCCGGGACGCAGCTCGCGCTCAAGGGTCTGCGCCACCAGCATGCCGGTGGCTTGCGCGGGCTGCGGCGCTTGCACAGCGGGCGCCGGAGCCGGCGCGGATTCCATGGCGGCCACGCCCTGTTCGACCATCTGCTCGAGCGCACCGATCAGATCGCGGTCAGCGCCTTCCGGCTCGGCCTCGGTTGCTTCGAGCTGGCCGAGAATGTCCTTGATGCGGTCGATCGTATTGAGGATCAGCGTGACAGCCTCGCCGGTCACCGGCATGCCGTCGCGGAATTTGCCCATCAGGGTCTCGGCGGCGTGAGCCAGCGCTTCGAGCCGCGGCAATCCGAGGAAGCCGCATGTTCCCTTGATGGTATGGACCAGGCGGAAAATGTTATCGAGAATCTTCGCGTTGTTCGGATCCTGCTCGAAGCGAACCAACTGGTTGTCTACGGTGTCGAGACTCTCGTTGGTTTCAGTCAAAAATTCCCGCAACAAATCGTCCATGTAACCGGCCTTCTGGCAAGGGAGACACGAACGTCATGCCTCCGAAAGTCCGGCCAGTTTCGGTGCAAAGCGTTTAATATTGGTTGAGCAACCCGAAAAGAACGCTCTGAATAAACCGATAACACGCGCATGCACGCCGCGGAAACTCTCCACGGCGCGCCGTTCATTAAGACTTTATGAAGATGCTGCGCGTGCCGCGCCTCGCTCAGGATGCGGTAACGGTGACGGCATCCGTTTCGGCTGTGAGCGAGACCTTCAGCCCGCATGCCTGCGCGAGCAGCGCCGTGTAATAAGGCTGAACGGCATGCGCGGAGACCGATCCCGCGTTATCGAGATTGAGCTGCGCGGCGACATTCTGCGGCTCGCGGGCATTGGTGCCGGCGGCACGCAGGCGAAAGCCCATCGTGTCGCCCTCGCCGACCGGATCGACGGTGAGCTCACCGCCACGCGGAATCGCCTGCTGCGCGATGACGAACATGTTCAGCAGCAGCTTGACGCGGTTCTTGGCCATCAGGACGTGCGGCAGATTCCACGTAATCTTCGTCTTCTCGTCCTCGAGATGATTGCGCGTCATCTTCTGCGCTTCGCCAAGATCAATCTGCGATCCGGCGGAGCCTGCGGCGCCATAGGCGATGCGGCAGAACTGCAGGCGCGCCGACGTGGATTTCGCGCTCTTGCGGATCAGATCGAGGGCGAACTCCTTGTCGTCGTCCTTGTTGCTGCTGTCGAAGACTTCAAGGCCGTTGACGATCGCACCCACCGGGTTGATCAGATCATGACAGACGCGCGAGCACATCAGCGCCGCAAGTTCGAGCGCATCGGGCGTGGGACCGGGAGTTGGCGTGCCAGACATAGAATTCCTCGGATTTCAGTGGTTTTTCCGCGATTTCCTGTGATCATGCGCTGACGATGAGCCGCACCGTGCTGACGCGGCGAATCACACATGCTTTATGGTTTGATACACTGCGGTTTGGCTCACGGCCACCGACGCGAGGCGCCCGACCACAGCGGATTGAAGGCTGACCGATGACCACGACTGCACTTGACCGCGATGCTGCGGCCACCCTGATGGAGCCGCTGACAGACATCGTCGTGCAGGCGGGCGCTGCAATTCTTGCGGTGACCCGTTCCACGATGCAGGTCACCGGCAAGCCGGACGGCTCGCCCGTCACCGAAGCGGATATGGCCGCCCACCACATTATCTCGGAGGGCCTCGCGAAACTCGCACCTGATATTCCGGCGCTGTCCGAGGAGCGGACCGATCTTGCAGCACGCCCCTACAAGGGCAGCTTTTTCCTGGTCGACCCGCTGGACGGCACCAAGGAATTCGTCGCCGGGCGCGATGAATATACCGTCAATGTCGCGCTCATCACCCATGGGCAGCCGCTGCTCGGCATTATCGCCGCTCCGGCGCTCGGCGTGGTCTGGCGCGGACTCGTGGGCAAGGGGGCGGAGCGGCTGCTTGTCACCAAGGATGGCAAGTCGCGCGCCGGGCAGCCGATCCATACCCGCCGCCATCCCGGCCCCGGCGGCGCCTGGATCGTGGCTGTGAGCCGGTCCCATGGCGACGAGCGGACCGAGGCCTTTATCGCGGATCGCCCGGGAGCGATCCGGCAGGCCTTGGGATCGGCGGTCAAATTCGGGCGGATCGCCGAGGGCGGCGCCGACATCTATCCCCGGCTCTCCCCCACCTCTGAATGGGACGTCGCCGCGGGCCATGCCGTCGTGACCGCCGCGGGAGGAAAGATCACCGACAGCAAGGGAGCAGACCTTTGCTTCGGCGACCTCCGCGACGACTTTCTGGTCCCCGAATTCATCGCGTGGGGCGACCCGTCGGTGTGTCAGTAATTTGAAAGCGTTTCGACAAGGGCCGGCCACCGGCCGTCCGCGCGTCTGGCGATGCCGTCCGGGTCGGCCGCGAACGCCGCACGGTTTTCATCGCGGCTGAACAGGTAAAGCCGCTCGCCCGAAATCAGCCACACCTGCGCCCGCCCCGCGACAATCTTGCCTTGCGCCACATCGACAGGATCGTAGCCCCCGAACCGGGGTCCGTAGATATCGGGATGCGCGAGAAAGACGGCCCGGTTGGCGTCGTTCCGGAAACGCCAGACAGCGCCGCCCGAGGAGGCCTCGATGTCCGGCTCCCCCTTGGCGGCTTCGGAATCGGTGAAATAGGCGACAGGATCAAATCCGTCGATCGCAAGGCCGCTGTAACGGTTGACGACAACACGCTCGGTCACAGCCGCCCACACGCGGGCCGCCGGTCCAGCCGGGCTCATCGCCCCCGCCAGGACCGCAAGACAGGCGATTCTAAGGTAGCGCCCTTTGTTTTCCTGCCGCTGTGCCGTCATAGTTGATGCTGATAACAATCGAGTCGGGGACGTGGGACCGCAGCTTAAGCCTTGCTTCTCAGCAAGGCGTTAAGCGATGGCCATGAAATCCGGCCATGACATCTGGCCATCCAGTACGGCCATCCGGTGGTCCAAGGGGTTCCTTCATGACCTTTGCTTTGCGCATCGCGGCGCTGGTGTTTGCAGCGACGATCTCCCTGGCGATGCCGGCCTCGGCCCAGCAACGCACCGCCAACACCTATGGCCCGGACGAACTGGTCGGCGCGGGCCACCGGTTCTTCGGCAGCGTCTCGCGCGGCCTCGCCTCCGTGATCGAGCGCGCGGTCAGCCAGTGGGGTCTGCCCAACGGCTACGTGCTCGGGGAGGAAGGCAGCGGCGCATTCGTCGCCGGGCTGCGCTATGGCGAAGGCACGCTCTACACCAAAAACGCCGGCGACCTGCGGGTGTACTGGCAGGGTCCCTCGGTCGGCTTCGACTGGGGCGGCGACGGCGCGCGCACCATGGTGCTGGTCTACAACCTGCCAGCAACAGAGGCGATCTATCAGCGCTTCGCCGGCATCGACGGCTCGGCCTATATCATCGGCGGCTTCGGCATGACCGCGCTGACCGCCAACGGCATCGTCCTGGTCCCGATCCGCTCCGGCGTCGGCCTGCGGCTCGGCGCCAATATCGGCTACCTGAAGTTCACCCCCCGGGCGACCTGGAACCCGTTCTGACAGTTTCATGACCGCCGGACCGGCCTGCCTCCGCGTCTCCCGTGCGGGGGACGCTGATTCACGTTAACGCATGGTCCAGCTAGCTTTTTCCCGGCCCGCCGTGGCATGGTGAAAAGGTAAATAATTTCTCACGCAGGGGTCACGCTGATGGTCGAACCGATCATGTATCTGGCGATCGGTTTTCTGGTTTCGATGCTGTTCGGGCTGATGATCGTGCCGCTGGTGCACAACCGCGCGGTCCGTCTGACCACCAAGCGCCTCGAAGCCGCAACCCCGCTGTCGATGGCCGAAATCCAGGCCGACAAGGACCAGCTCCGCGCCGAATTCGCGATGTCCGCCCGCCGGCTCGAAATGAGCGTCGAGCAGCTCAAGAACAAGACCTCCAGCCAGCTCGCCGAACTCGGCAAGAAATCGGACGCCATCAACCGCCTGAAGATTGAACTGGGCGAGAAGAATGCGGCGATCTTCGCGCTGGAGACGCGCGAGAAGGCGCTGAAGGATCAGTTGCGCACGACGGAGGAGGAATTCACTGCGAAAACGCAATCGCTGCGCACCGCCGAGCAGCAATTGGCCGACAAGCAGGCCGACCTCGGCAAGCTCAACAGCGAACTTTCCGAACGCGCGATGGCGGCAGACAGCCGCCAGGTCGAACTGGTGGCGGTGCGCAGCCAGATCGAGGTGCTGCAGGCCCGCGTCAACGAAGCCGAGAAGGAGGTCGCCGCCAGCCAGCAGCGACTCACCGACCATCGCAACGAGGCTGACATCGCCACCCGCGAACTCAGCGATGCGCGCGGAAAGGTCGAAAATCTCAGCGGCAAGGTCGGCGATCTCGACCGGCAACTGGTGGTGCAGACCAAGGAGACCGAACTGCTCTCCACCCGGGTCACCGATCTCGAAAACCGCCTTGCGATCCAGGGCAAGATTCTCGCCGAGCGTGAATACGAGAACACCCTGCTGCGCCAGCAGGTCGAGGCCGCGAAGCAGACCGAGCAGAAGCTGCGCGAGGATATGACCTCCGGCACCGGCAACACCGCCGCGATGGACAAGCTGCGCGTGGAAAAGACATCCCTGGAGGAGCAACTCACGCTCGCCCGCGACGAGCGCGCCAAACTCCAGCGCGACATCAACCTCATTCAGCAACAGGCGGAAAGCTCGTGGTCCACCGAGCGTATGGAAAATGCGCTGCTGCGCGAGCGCATCAATGACATCGCGGCAGAGGTCGCCAAGCTGGCGGTGACACTCGAAGGCCCGGACTCGCCGATCGAAGCGATCCTCGCGTCCGAGGAGCAGAAACCGGCCATCAGCAGCATTGTCAAAGGGACCGGCGCGAACGGCACCGCGCCAGCAAATGGATCGGCCCCAAACGGCGCGGCCACCGAGGCACGCGGCACCCTCGCGCAGCGGATCCGGGCGCTGCAAACCCATGCCTCGCGCGCCCGGCAGCCGGGTTAGGATTTGCGCGACCGACACCGCCCCGATCCAGACGAATTTTTCAATAAATTTCAATATCCTAACCGCTAATTATACTCACTTTGCAAAGTGCGTATAGCGATGGCGTTCTGCAACTTTTCGATTATACTCATGTTGCAAAATGAGTATAACTTTCAGAAAGCCCAGAATGCCGGCCCCAAAGCTCATACTGCAGACGACATACGCCGAATTACTGGATCGGTGCGCCCATGCGGCGTTCAGCGAAGCCTTTACAGAGCAAGGCACGTTCGTCGCAAAAACCGTAAAGGGGCGACGATACTGGTACTTTCAAGCAGGCTCGAGCGACGGCCGCACCCAGAGATATGTCGGCCCCGAAACCCCGGAATTGCTGGAACGCATTGGACGTCACAAAGAACTGCGTGATGATATCCGCGAACGACGCGCATTGGTCTCAACGCTGGTGCGATCGTTCGGGATTCCGCGCCCTGTTCCCGATACTGGCAATATCATAGCAGCCCTCGCCACAGCAGGCGTCTTCAGGTTGCGCGGCGTCCTCGTGGGAACGGTTGCATTCCAGACCTATCAAGCAATGCTGGGTGTCCGGCTTCCAGCGGCGCCTGTGCAAACCGGCGATGTCGATATCGCGCAATTCAAAACTGTTTCTGTCGCAGTTGAAGATAACACTCCACCTGTCCTCGACGTGCTCAAAGAAGTCGACAAGACTTTCAGGCCGGTCCCACACTTCGTCGACGGAAGACGTGTGGCCAGCTATACAGCCAAAGGTGGAATGAGGGTTGACTTTCTCACTCCCAACGAAGGCGAGGACACCGGAGAACCGCAATCACTTCCCGCATTGCAGACAGACGCGCAACCGCTCCGTTTTCTTGACTACCTGATCTACGAACCCGAACCCGCCGTCATCATGCATCATGCAGGCATCTATGTGCATGTTCCTGCGCCCGCGCGCTTTGCAGTTCACAAGCTCATACTTTCACGACGGCGGCGGGAGGGCGAAGCAAAGCGTGGGAAGGACATCAAACAAGCCGAGGCGTTGCTGCGAGCATTGGCCGACATACGCCCGCATGACTTGAAAGAAGCATGGGACGAAGCGCGCAAGCGCGGCCCGAAGTGGCGCCAATTGCTCGATGAAGGCCTTAGCGACGTGCCGGGCTATACCCGCGACCTCACCCTGAAGACGGTAGGGAGTCTTCGTTCTGAACTTCCCGGGATCGACCTCACCTTCAACAACCCTCCGCCACGTTATGACTTTCAACGCGACGTAGTCGAATTTAAAGGACAGGCGCTCGGGCAACCCGTCGTTTGCGCAATCAGCCGCGAGGCCCTGGACGATCATTTCGGAACAGATGGACTCGATAAAAGCGGGAGAACAGAAGCCTTCCTTAAAAACAGGACGAAAATTGAGGCCATAGCGCGGAACAAGTATTTGAAATCCCCAATCGAAGAACCAGACGCCGTTCTGGTAAAGACTTCGGATATATGAGAATTCAGAATACAGGTCCTGCGCTATACTCTGTGTTGGCCCCCACGATCGCCTCCGGCGCGATTTGCGGCTCCATGTATATCCGCGCCAGTATCGGGTTTGGGCTTGCGGGAGTGCGGTCGAGTATGTACTAAACCGCTGTTGCGGTTGGTTCCGGGCGCATAGCTCAGCGGGAGAGCGTTCCCTTCACACGGGAGAGGTCCAAGGTTCGATCCCTTGTGCGCCCACCATCCGCCGCCAATTTCCAAAACGTGAATTGAGGACTCGGCGGCTCACAGCATGCCGGCCGGCACGGCGGAAACCTCCGCCTGTGGCCGCATCGACGACGTGAGCCGGCTTCCGATCCGGACGAACGGCCTTTCCACAAAGCGATAGGACAGCGCGGCCAGCGGCAGCGTGATCCCGGCCGAAACCAGAAACATCGCCAGCATGACGAACCACGGTGGATATCCGGCCCGAAGCGCGGTCTCGAGCACCTGCGGCATCTGCCAGAAGATCGTCAGCGTCAGCGGGTGCAGGAGATAGAAGCTGTAAGATATCCGCCCCATGAAACGCAGCAGCCTGCTGTCGCGGAAAATCGCCAGCCATCCCGTGAGGCCGTGCGCGGCACCCGTAATGACAATGCACGACGCAATCGTACACCAGGCATCCCTGACATTGGAATGGTTCGCGAACAGATGCGCGCCGAGGAAGAATGCCGCCACGCCGAAACAGAAGATCAGATTCGCCCTGCGCGGATCGGCACGCGGCAGCAGAACGCAGGTCACCGCTCCGAACAGAAAGCAGTAGAGATAGATCACGCGGGACGGGCCGCCCGGCAGATGCAGGATCGGCTTCAGGAGATTGATGAACACCGCCAGCAGGGCGGCGATAACGACAATGGCCCGCATTTTCCCCTTGCCGAGCCAGTGAAACGTCAGCAACAGCACCGGCACCGCCACCAATTCGGTCTGGATGCTCCAGCCGACCCCGTCCATCGTCACCGACAGCAGCGCAAGATTGCGGACAACCTCTGCCGCGTCGGGAACGATGCCGAGCGTCCGCCCGCTCAACCAGTAGACGCTCGCGAAGACCAGGATTGTGAATATCCACGCTGGGTAAATCCGGAAAAGCCTCGCGATCACGAACGGCACCGCGACCTCGCTCACCGGACGCCCCGCGTTGCGCAGCGAGGCCGTCAGGACAAATCCGCTCAACACAAAGAAAAAGATCACCGGTGGGGTGCCGAGAACAAGGAAATTCAGGACATCCATGCCGCCGGACGGCATGTCCCGCAGCTTGACAGGCTCCGCCCCCGCCGGCACCAGCGCCTGAGAGATATGGAAGCCGGCGACCGAAAGCGCCGCAAGCCCGCGCAGGCTCTCCAGTTCCGGATAGAATTGCCGCGAGCCTTCGGCCCCAGCTTCTTTCATGTGTGATCCCCGCCGCAGACCTTCCAGTCTTAGGCGGTCAGCACCGGACTCCGAAGCAAAATTTTCGTGGGATGGAGGGAATGGCGGCCCCGCGCAACACCGGGGCGAAACCCGTCAGTCGAGTGCCGTCTTGATCGTGATGTACTTGCCGTTCATCGTCGTGCCGATGCCGTTGACAGCGGCAAGGATCACGATGGAGATTCCAGCCGCGATCAGAGCATATTCAATCGACGTTGCAGCACTCTCGCTGCGAAAAAAATCAGACACCAATTTCATGGGTCAAACCTCTGTGCAATTCTTGCATATGGCCGCCATATCCGCCGACTGTCTTGACAGGCCACGGCTAACCTATCGGCAAGAAGCTGCCGAAGACTTAACTCAACATTTCCATGATACCGCCCGCTTGGACGATCCCGCCAGGGTCATATCCGGGCTGATTTCAAAGCCAGCAGCGCCAGCAGGCGCAGCCGCTCCGGATCGCGCTCGCCCTGCGACGCGAGTTCAACGATGTTCTTCGCCAGCGCCTGAACGCGGGCTGACCCGACCGGAAACGGCAGGGTGTCCACCGCGCCTTCAAACGCGCGCGTCATCAATTCAATGGTGTCCGGGCTGAACGACGAGCCCTGAAAAGCAGTCATGTCGGAAACCTGGCAGGATCTCCGTGCTCAACGCACGAGCCTTGCGCGGGGTTCCCGTTACCGCCGTTACATCACCACTTCGATCAGCCGCGGACCCTTTTCGCGCATCGAATCGGACAGCGCCCGCGAGAAGTCCCCGGCGGTTCTGACCGATATCGCTGTCACGCCCATGCCGTTTGCCAGTGACACCCAATTGAGCGTGGGATTGTCGATGTTCAGCATGTCGAGCGCCTTGCGTCCGGGCTCTCCTGCATCGACGCCCGCGAACTCGCCTTTCAGAATCTGATAGGTGCGGTTGGCGAACACGATGGTGGTCACATCGAGACCCTCGCGCGCCTGGGTCCACAGCGATTGCAGCGTGTACATCGCGCTGCCGTCGCCGACCATGCAGATCACCTTGCGGTCCGGGCACGCCACCGCGGCGCCGGTGGCGACCGGAGTCGAGAAGCCGATCGAGCCGCCCATGTTCTGCAGCCAGTCATGCGGAGCCGCCGCCGCCGTCGGCGGAAAGAAGCCGCGGCCGGTGGTGATGGATTCATCGACCACGATCGCGTTTTCCGGAATCGCCATCGCAATCGCCTGCGCGATCGACGCATGTGTCAGCGCGCCGGTGGGCTTTGAAAGCTCCATCAGTTTCTGCTGCGGAGCATCGCTGGCCTTGGCGCCGAGGGCGTCGGCCAGCGCATGCAGCGCCGCGACGGAGTTCTCGCCGGCCTCGCACATGCGATGGACGTCGCAGTCTTCCGGCTTGAGCAGGCTCGGCTTGTTCGGATAGGCGAAGAACGCCACCGGATCGTTGGCCTCGACCAGCACGATATGGCGGAAGTCCTTCAGGATCGGCAGCGCCTGTTCGATCACGTAGGGAATACGGTCGATGGAAAAGCGCCCGCGCCCGCGCGCCATGCGCGGATTGTAGGTCTGGCCCATCACCTTGCAGCCGGTCTTGCCGGCGATGCGCGCGGCAAGCGCGAGGCCCTCGTCGGTCAGCGCCTTGCCGGTCATCAGCAGCAGCGTCGGCTCGCCGCTGCGCAGAACACGCGCGGCTTCATCGACGGCCTGCGGCGAGTAGCTGGCGCGCTGCGAATCCTCAGGCACCTGCGCGATGCCGTCGGCTTCGTTCCATGCGGTATCGGCGGGAAGGATGAGAGTCGCAATCTGGCCGGGATGACTTCTGGCCGCGGCAATCGCCGCAGCGCCATCGCGTGCGATGGATTTTGAATCCGGCGAGGTGCGGACCCAGGCCGACATCGGTCGCGCGAGGCCTTCGATGTCCGAGGTCAACGGCGCGTTGTATTCGATGTGATAGGTCGCGTGCTGGCCGACGATGTTGACGATGCCGGAATGCGCTTTTTTGGCGTTGTGCAGATTGGCGAGGCCATTGGCGAGGCCGGGACCGAGATGCAGCAGCGTCGAGGCCGGCTTTCCGGCCATGCGGTAATAGCCGTCGGCGGCACCCGTCACGATCCCTTCAAACAGGCCGAGCACGCACCGCATGCCATCGACCCGGTCGAGTGCGGCCACAAAGTGCATTTCCGATGTGCCCGGATTGGTGAAGCAGACATTCACATCGCCTGCGACCAATGTCCGCACCAGGCTTTCCGCACCGTTCATCATTCACTCCCGTATTTTCTTGTCATCACTTGCTGGGTGAACCACCCTTATGACAGGTCATCGGAGTCAGCGGTAGACTGGATCGGCAGCATCACCGTGCGCACGGAACATGTCTCGCGGAAGTCACGCCCCGCGCCGATAATGTGGTGTGCCAGCGCCATTCACGTGTCCGTGGGTTGCGGAGAATGGCAAATTGTGGCCTTTCTCGCGTGTTCGTGGCACCTGTGATCCGAATGCAAGGTCATGCAAGACCTCGGGCCCACAGTATTTCCTCCCGCGGTCCGACGATCACTTATGAGGATTCTAATGACGCGCCTTTTGACCGTTCTTTTTACCGCCGCCGCCATCGCCGCCAGCACCGGCCTTGCGAAAGCGGACGCTGAATTCAATCCGCTGCTTCAGCTTTTCGGGGGTGGCGCGACCAGCGGCGCAGGCCCGGTCCCGCGCACCACCGTGAACTTCCAGGGCAACTATGCGCCGGGAACGATTATCATCGATACGCGGGAACGCCGTCTGTATCTGGTGCAGGAGGGCGGACGCGCCCTGCGCTACGGCATCGGGGTCGGCCGCGACGGCTTCCGCTGGTCGGGGGTGCATCGCATTACCGCCAAGAAGGAATGGCCGTCGTGGACGCCTCCGGCCCAGATGCTGCGCCGCCGCCCCGACCTGCCGCGTCACATGGTTGGCGGCCCCGACAATCCGCTCGGCGCGCGCGCGATGTATCTCGGCTCCACGCTGTACCGCATCCACGGATCGAACGAGCCCGAGACGATCGGCCAGGCCGTGTCGTCGGGCTGCTTCCGCATGGTCAACGATGACGTCATCGACCTCTACAATCGCGTTCAGGTCGGCGCGACAGTGATCGTGAAGAACTGAGAGCCTGGCGCCGGAGATATCGTCAAAGGCCGGCCCCGGTGGCCGGCCTTGCCATTTATGAGCTCAAGCCCGCCGGCACCCGGCTCGGATCGCAATGAGAACATCGTCGACAATCAAGATTGTCGTGCCGGGAATCGCGGCCCTGGCGGGCTTTTTCGTGCTCAGGGCCGCGATTGCGTCGCCCGTCGCCCACGCCGAAACGCAAAGCATCGCCGCCCGGCAGCGCGCCGAGAAGAAATCCTTCACCGACAGCCAGATCATCGACGGATTCATGAAAACCGCATTCGGCGCCGAATATCATCTCGCCGGCCGGGTTGACCGCATCCGCAAGTACCAGATGCCGGTGCGGGTCTTTCTCGACGGCGCCACGCGCGCGGACCGGCAGAAGCAGATCGGCAAGGTGATCCGCGATGTGTCCCGGCGGATTCAGCATCTCGACATCGCCCTGACCAAGGACCGCGATCACGCCAACGCGGTCATCACGCTGGTACGCGACCGCGACCTTCAGAAGACGATCTCATCCTTCTACGGACCGGAGAAGGCCAGGGAGATCCACGACTCGCTGGACCCGCAATGCCTGTCCGGCTTCCGCAAGAACGACGATTTTGAAATCCAGCGCTCGGATGTGATCCTCACCGTCGACAACGGCGACTTCGTCTTTCTCGATTGCGCGTATGAGGAACTGCTGCAGTCGCTCGGCCCGATCAACGACACGGACTCCGTGCCATGGACGATGTTCAACGATCAGGTCTCGATGGGCTACTTCGGCCTTTACGATCAATACCTGATGAACATTCTGTATGATCCCCGCATCAAGGCAGGCATGACCGTGGATGAAGTCCGCGCCGTACTGCCGTCGATCCTGCCCGACGTGCGGGCGTGGGTCGCGAAGATCAATAATTTACCGAAGTAGAGAAGCCGTCATTCCGGACAGTCCGCACAGCGAACTGATCCGGAATCCAGAAAAGTTCGTCGGAAGTAGCCACGAGATTCCAGGCTCGCTCGCAAGTGCTCGCGCCCCGGAATGACGGAGCTGGCCGCTTACGCCGTCTTCTCGAACAGCTCGCGGCCGATCAGCATGCGGCGGATTTCGCTGGTGCCCGCGCCGATCTCGTAGAGCTTGGCGTCGCGCAACAGCCGCCCGGTGGGATAATCGTTGATATAGCCGTTGCCGCCAAGCAACTGGATCGCATCCAGCGCGCACTGGGTCGCGCGTTCCGCCGCGTAAAGGATCGCGCCCGCCGCATCCTCGCGCGTGGTCTCGCCGCGATCGCAGGCCTTCGCCACCGCATACACATAAGCGCGCGACGCATTCATGGTCACATACATGTCGGCGACCTTGCCCTGCACGAGCTGGAAACTGCCGATGGCCTGACCAAACTGCTTGCGTTCGTGGACATACGGCAGCACGACATCCATGCAGGCCTGCATGATGCCGAGCGGCCCCGCCGCCAGCACCGCGCGCTCATAGTCGAGACCCGACATCAGCACGTTGACGCCGCGGCCGACATGGCCGAGCACGTTATCCTCCGGCACCTCGCAATCCTCGAACACGAGTTCGGCGGTGTCGGAGCCGCGCATGCCGAGCTTGTCGAGCTTCTGCGCGGTGGAAAATCCCTTCATGCCCTTTTCGATCAGAAACGCGGTCATGCCACGCGGTCCCGCTGCCGGATCGGTCTTGGCGTAAACCACCAGCATCTCGGCGACCGGACCGTTGGTGATCCACATCTTGTTGCCGTTGAGAACGTAACGGTCGCCCTTCTTGTCAGCGCGTGTCTTCATCGACACCACGTCCGATCCCGCGCCCGGCTCGGACATCGCCAGCGCGCCGACATGCTCGCCCGAGATCAGCTTCGGCAGATACTTGCGCTTCTGCGCGTCGTTGCCGTTGCGGCGGATCTGGTTGACGCAGAGATTGGAGTGCGCGCCATAGGACAAGCCGACCGACGCCGAACCGCGCGAAATTTCCTCCATGGCGATGCAGTGCTCGAGATAGCCGAGACCCGCGCCACCGTATTCTTCCTCGACGGTAACACCGAGCAGGCCGAGCGCACCGAGCTTGGGCCAGAGATCGCGCGGGAACTGATTGCTCTTGTCGATCTCGTCGGCGCGTGGCGCAATCTCGTTGGCGGAAAAATCACGTACGGTCTCGCGGATCGCATCCGCGGTCTCGCCAAGATCGAAATTGAAGACACTGCTCGCGTTCGGAATCATCAGGCTCTCTCCCGGAGACTAGTGGTCCGATTCTAACATTCGCCCCCGTTTCAGCAGGCATTCTTGCGAATGTTAGAATCGAAAGACCACTAGTAGTTATAAATATTCAGTGGAGTTTGGATTTGACATTCGCTTTGCGAGTTCGCTGCCCGTCAAGCAGCGAATGTCAAATCCACTCCACTGGCTCGTCATGGCAAGCCGCATTATTGGGCCTGACATTGCCACGGGCAGATAGCGGGGAGAAGGGGCAGAAGCGCCAAACCCTCGCGGCACCCGAGCCCACCCGGCGTTTGCGCTGACCGCAGCATCAGACCGCCCCGCGATGCTGCCGCGAGGCGGTCCTTATCTACAGCATCAATTCGGCCTGAAATGTCGTTTGCCCGACATTTTGCGGCCATGCCGGATCAACCAAGCGAACGCGATGCCTCCCGGACCTTGCGGGTCGATTCATCGACGGACCGGGTCGCGTTGGCGATATCGGTCATGCTGGAGTTGATATCGCTCACGCCCTTTGCCGCGACCTGCATGTTCGAGGAAATGCTCTGCGTCACGGAGGCCTGCTCCTCGACCGACGCCGCGATTGCCGCCGAGATTTCATTGATGCGGGAAATCGTCTGGCTGATGGCCTCGATGACATTGACCGCGCTGGTCGTGGTTCCCTGCACCTCGGCGATCTGGGAACTGATTTCGTCGGTCGCCTTCGCGGTCTGGGTCGCGAGGCTTTTGACTTCGGAAGCGACGACGGCGAACCCCCTGCCCGCATCGCCGGCGCGCGCCGCCTCGATGGTGGCATTGAGCGCGAGCAGGTTGGTCTGCTCGGCGATGTTGTTGATCAGCTTGACCACGTCCCCGATCTTCTGGGCCGATGTCGCAAGGCCGGACACGATAGCGCTGGTCTCGTTGGCCTGCTGTACCGCCTGCAGCGAGATATTCAGCGCATCGGACGCCTGACGGCTGATTTCACCCACCGAAGCGGCAAGCTCTTCCGCACCGGACGCGACCGCCTGCATGTTGGAGGAGGTCTGGGTCGATGCGCTGGCGGCAGTGGTCACCCGCTCGGAGGTCGAGGTCACGGCCTCGGTGATTAGCCCGAGATCGAGGTCGATGGACTTTTGCACCTCGCCCCGGCGAATCCGGTCTTCGACCTGGGCCGTCGTATCGGTGGCGAACTTCACCACCTTGACGAGCTTTCCATCAGCGCCGCGGATCGGATTGTAGGAGGCCTGAATCCAGATCGCCTTGCCGCCCTTGGCGACACGCTTGTACTCGGCAGCCTGATAGTTGCCCTGACGGAGCGCCTCCCAGAACTGGCGATACTCGGCGCTGTTGCGATACTCCGGTTCGACAAACATGCCATGATGCTTGCCCTGGATTTCGTCCAGCCGGTAACCGAGGGTTGCAAGGAAATTCTCGTTGGCCGTGATCACGGTGCCATCGAGATTGAATTCGATCACCGCCTGCGACTTCTGAATCGCCGCGATCTGGCCCTCGCAATCCGCGCTGCGCAGCTTTCGTTCCGTGATGTCAGCCGCGAACTTCACCACCTTGAAGGGCTTGCCGCTGCGGTCCAGCAACGGATTGTAGGACGCCTGAATCCAGATCAGCCGTCCGCCCTTGGCGATGCGCTGGAATTCTCCCGCCTGAAATTCGCCCCGGCGCAGAGCCTCCCAGAACTGGCGGTATTCCGGCCGCTCGCGCTGCTCCGGGTCCATGAACATGCTGTGGTGCTTGCCCTGGATTTCATCCAGTCCGTATCCCATCGCGTCGAGGAAATTGGGGTTGGCCGTCAAAATCGTGCCATCGAGGTTAAACTCAATAATCGCCTGAGATTTGCTCAGGGCAGCCAGTTTTGCATTAAGCTCTTGAGAAGACTTGAAAATGTGCATTTCTATGCCCTCGAATCCGTTCTCGTGACATCAGAATAGGGTTAGTGCGTTAAGCAACTTTTACGGGAATTTTTTCTCACCGCTGCTTATGATGGCATCCCGATGCGCTTGCCGGGCACTCCCCCGTGAATCGGGCCACCGCCGCTTGCCGAGCGCTGTCCGAAACGGTGTAATTCCAACAACACGCTCGGCCGTTCAGCATGCTGAACAGGCCGGACTGACAGAAAACCCGAGGCGCCAAACACCTCGCCGGGACGAAGGAAACGAACAATGCACGGAACAATCACCATGGCCCGCGACGAGCGTCAGAAGGCGGCGCGCGAGAAGGCCTATTCGATGCCGCTGTCGGACTTCCATGTCGGCGCGCCTGAACTGTTCCGGAGCGATACGCTGTGGCCCTACTTCGAGCGGCTGCGTAAGGAAGAGCCGGTGCACTACTGCACCACCTGCCCGGTGGGCGATTACTGGTCGGTGACCAAGTACAACGACATCATGCATGTCGACACCAACGCGGCGATCTTCTCTTCCGATGTCAAGTATGGCGGCATCAGCCTCCGCGACGTGAGCGAGAACTATAACTGGCCGAGCTTCATCGCGATGGACGAGCCGAAACACGGCCCGCAGCGCAAGACGGTGCAGCCGATGTTCACACCGGTGCATCTCGATCGCCTCGCGATCCTGATCCGCGAACGCTCGGCCACGATCCTGGACAACCTGCCGCGCAACGAGACATTCAACTGGGTGGACCGCGTCTCCATCGAACTGACGACGCAGATGCTGGCGACGCTGTTCGATTTCCCTTGGGAAGACCGCCGTATGCTGACGCGCTGGTCCGACCTCTCCACCGCGCTGCCCAAGAGCGGCATTTACGAGAGCGAGGAACAGCGGCTACGCGAGCTCGGCGAATGTGCCGACTATTTCACGCGGCTGTGGAACGAGCGCGTCAAGAACCCGGGCAACGATCTCATCTCGATGATGGCGCACAGCGACGCGACACGCGAAATGAACCGGGATGAACTGCTCGGCAATCTCATCCTCCTGATCGTCGGCGGCAACGACACCACCCGCAACTCCATGAGCGGTTCGGTGCTGGCGCTGAACGAAAATCCCGACCAGTACGACAAGCTGCGCGAGAACCATGCGCTGATCGACAGCTTCGTGCCCGAGGTGATCCGCTGGCAGACCCCGCTGGCGCACATGCGCCGCACCGCCCTGCAGGACACCGAAATCGGCGGCAAGAAGATCAGGAAGGGTGACCGCGTCGTGATGTGGTACGTCTCCGGCAACCGCGACGGCGAGATGATCGAAAATCCCGACAGCTTCATCATCGACCGCGCGCGCCCCCGCACCCACATGTCGTTTGGCTTCGGCATTCACCGCTGCGTCGGCATGCGGCTGGCCGATCTGCAGCTCAAGATCATCTGGGAAGAAATCCTCAAGCGGTTCGACAACATCGAGGTGGTGGGGGAGCCCAAGCGGATCTACTCCAGCTTTGTGAAGGGCTACGAGGAACTCCCGGTCCGCATTCCGGCCTGAATGCGATCAGCATGACCAAGACCAATTCCTTAAAGCTGCTGGACGCCGTGATGGCCGCGCCCGGCTTTCCAAAGTCTGCCGGAATGCGGGTGCTCCACGCCGAGCCGGGACGGGTCAGCCTTGGCCTGCCGCGCAAACCCGAACTTCTGCAGTTCGCCGGACACTTTCATGGCGGCGTCATCACCGCGCTTGCTGATCAGGCCGCGGGCGCGGCGACAACGACCGCGTTGCCCGAAGGCAGGATCGGCGTCACCATCGAGATCAAGGTCAACTTCCTCAGCCCCGCCGACGGCGACGAGCTGATTGCGCATGCGACGGTTCTTCAGGCCGGCGGGACCCTTGGCGTTGCCACGGTCGAACTCTTCACCAAGGATGCAAAATCAGAACGCAGATGCGCGTTCGCGACGGCTACAATGCGGGCCGTCGATCTGCCAAAGCCATTCACATGACACATCAAGAAACAGACTACTCCGACATCCGCGAATCCGTTGCAAAACTCTGCGCGCAATTCCCCGGCGAATACTGGCGCAAGCTGGACCGCGAGATGGCCTATCCGAAGGAATTCGTGCAGGCCCTGATCGACGCCGGTTACCTCTCGGTGCTGATCCCCGAGGAATACGGCGGCTCCGGCCTGAAACTGTCGGCGGCGGCGGCGATCCTGGAGGAAATCCAGCGCGCCGGATGCAACGGCGGCGCCACCCATGCCCAGATGTACACCATGGGCACGCTGCTCCGGCACGGCAGCGAGGAGCAGAAATCCAAGTGGCTGCCGCGCATCGCCTCCGGCGAACTGCGCCTGCAGGCCTTCGGCGTCACCGAGCCGACCAGCGGCACCGACACGACCTCGCTCAAGACCTTCGCGAAACGTGAAGGCGACCACTATGTCGTCAACGGCCAGAAGATCTGGACCAGCCGCGCCGAATATTCCGATCTGATGATCCTGCTCGCGCGCACGACCCCGAAGGAACAGGCGGCCAAGCGCACCGACGGCCTGTCGGTCTTTATCGTGGATATGCAGGAAGCGAAGAAGGCCGGCGGCCTGACCATCCGCCCGATCCGCACCATGATGAATCACGCCACCACCGAAGTGTTCTTCGACAACATGAAGGTGCCCGCTGAAAACCTGATCGGCGAGGAAGGCAAGGGCTTCCGCTACATCCTCTCCGGCATGAACGCCGAGCGCATCCTGATCGCATCGGAATGCGTCGGCGACGCCAAGTGGTTCATCAAGAAGGCCAGCGACTACGCCAGGGAGCGCACGGTGTTCGGCCGTCCGATCGGCCAGAACCAGGGCATCCAGTTTCCGATCGCGAAATCCTACGCCAACATGCGCGCGGCCGAACTGATGGTGAAGGAAGCCACTCGTCTTTATGAGGCCGGCAAGGATTGCGGCGCGGAAGCCAACATGGCCAAAATGCTCGCCGCCGATGCCTCGTTCGAGGCGGCCAATGCCTGCATCCAGACCCACGGCGGCTTCGGTTTCGCGGAAGAATACGACGTGGAGCGCAAGTTCCGCGAAACGCGGCTCTATTCGGTCGCGCCGATTTCCACCAACCTGATCCTGTCGCATCTGTCCGAGCATGTGCTCGGCATGCCGCGCTCTTACTAGAATCTAATCGGGTTGTGTTGAGGCGGAATAGAACACAGGCTCCTACTTCACCTCTCCCGTGGGGAGAGGTCGACGCGCCGTTAGCGCGTTTACGCGCGTCTTCGACGCGCTATGGCGCGGCGGGTGAGGGCGTAGAATCTCTCGATAGACCTAGGGCCCCTCACCCCAACCCTCTCCCCACAGGGGAGAGGGAGCCAATCTCGCTCGCCGCGACATCCATACCATGGTTTAATTCAGTGGATCAGACTCCAGGGAACATTCATGCTGCCGCTTGAAGGATTGACCGTCATCGCCGTGGAGCAGGCGGTCGCCGCGCCCTTCTGCACCTCACGTCTCGCCGATGCCGGGGCAACGGTCTACAAGGTCGAGCGGCCGGAAGGCGACTTCGCCCGCGGCTATGACGCCGCCGCCAAGGGCCAGAGCAGCTATTTCGTCTGGCTCAACCGCGGCAAGAAATCCGTGGTGATCGACCTTGCCACCGATGACGGCCGCAAGACACTCGAACGCCTGATCGCAGGCGCGGACGTGCTGGTGCAGAACCTCAAGCCCGGCTCGATGGACAAGCTCGGCTTCACCCGCGAGCGACTGCGCAAGGATTATCCGGGCCTGATCATCTGCACCATCTCCGGCTACGGCGACGAAGGTCCCTATGCCGAGCGCAAGGCTTACGATCTCCTGATTCAGGCCGAAAGCGGCCTCGCCTCGATCACCGGCGGCCCGGAAACGCCCGCGCGCGTCGGCCTTTCCATTGTCGACATCGCCACCGGCGCGACCGCCCATGCCGCGATCCTGGAAGCACTGATCGGGCGCGGCAAGACGGGACAGGGCGCGGACATCCGCATTTCGATGTTCGACGTGATGGCCGACTGGCTGACGGTGCCGCTGCTCAACGCCGAGAACGGCCAGCCGCCGAAGCGCATGGGCCTCGCCCACACCTCCATCGCGCCTTACGGCGTGTTCCGCTCGAAGGATGGCCGCGACATCCTGATCTCGATCCAGAGCGAGCGCGAGTGGAAAAAACTCTGCGCCGAAGTGCTCAACATGCCGGACCTGCCGAATGATCCGCGCTTCGCGTCCATGGTCGAGCGCGTGAAGAACCGCAAGCTGACCGACGATACCGTGGCGAGCGTGTTTGCCACCATGACGCGCGACGACCTGATCAAGCGACTGGACGAGTCCGACATCGCCTTTGCCGAAGTCAACACCATGGATGATCTCTCGAAGCATCCGCATCTGCGCCGCATCGAGGTGGAGACGCCGAATGGCGTCGTCGCCTATCCCGCCCCCGCCTCCATCGTCGTCGGCGAAGCGCGGCCTTACGGCGCGGTGCCGCCGATCGGCGACGCGACCCACGAACTCTCGCAGGGGAAAAAGTCATGACCGCGAAGCCCGACGTCGATCACCTGCGCCAGTGGATCGGCCGCACCCAGGAGGCGTCCGACACAATCACCGCGCAACTGGTGAAGGGCCTGCGCGCGACCCTGTTCCTCGACATCGGCAATCCTGTTGAGGGCGACATCGCGCCGTTCACGACGCACTGGTGCCTCGCGCAGCCGGTCGCGCCGATGAGCGAGATCGGCGCCGACGGCCATCCTGCGCGCGGCGGATTTTTGCCGCCGGTGCCGCTGCCGCGCCGGATGTGGGCCGGCGGGCAGATCGAATTCATCGACCCTCTGCGCGTCGGTGACACGGTGACGCGGTCCTCGCGCATTTCCGATGTGAACCTGAAGACCGGATCGACCGGCACGCTGTGCTTCGTCTCGGTGGAACACACCATCACCACACCGCGCGGCGTCGCCATCCGCGAGCGGCATGACATCGTCTATCGCGACATGCCCGCGCCCGGCGACAAGCCCGCTCCGGCGCCCGCGTCCGCGCCCGCCGGCAAGATTCGCGAAACGCACATGGCCGATCCGGTGCTGCTGTTCCGTTACTCCGCGCTGACCTTCAACGGCCACCGCATTCACTACGATCGCGATTACGTCACCAAGGTCGAAGGTTATCCCGGCCTGATCGTGCATGGCCCGCTACAGGCCTCGCTCCTGATCGAATTCGCGGCGCGTCAGCGCGGCAACAAGCCGCCCGCGAAGTTTGTCTATCGCGGCGTCAATCCGCTGTTCGACGGCGCGGAGTTCAGCGTCAACGGCAATGAGACGGATGCGGGTCTTGAGGTGTGGACGGCGAATGCGTCCGGCGCACCGACCATGAAGGGCACCGCGAGCTGGTGATCGCAGGAACGATTTACCCCCTCTCCCCGGTGGGGAGAGGGTTGGGTGAGGGGATCTAAATCTATCGAGGGATTTTACGCCCTCACCCGCCGCGCTTCGCGCGCCGACCTCTCCCCACGGGAGAGGTGAAGAAACCTACTTCTTGCCGAACGTCTCGCGCATCACAGCCTGGATCTTGGCCATGCCGCCGATCCAGCGGTCGTAGTTGTCGGTCTTCTTGCGCATGTAGTCGATCACCTGCGGGTGCGGCAGGATCAGGAAGGTCTCGCGGTCGATGCCGTCGAGCGCGCACTGCGCGACTTCTTCCGCCGTGAGATTGCCGTCGTTCGACTGAGGCCCCTTCGGCATGCCGCGGATCATGTTGGTTTCCACGCCCTGTGGGCACAGGATTGACACCTTGATGTTGTGCGCCCGGTGCGAGATCGCCAGATTTTCCGCAAAGCCGACAGCCGCATGCTTGGTGGTCGAATAGGCCGCGCTGCCGACCTGCGACAGCAATCCCGCCGCCGAAATGGTGTTGAGAAAATATCCGCCGCCGCGCTCCCGCATGCGCGGGATCAGATGCCGCGCCGCATAGACATGCGCCATCACGTGGATCGCCCAGCTTTTCGACCAGGGCTCGTCGGACGAGCCGCCGGCATTCTCCGACATCATGTCGAAGCCGGCACCGATCCCGGCATTCGAGCAGAACAGGTCGACCGGCCCGAACTGCCGTTCGGTCTCGTCGATGACGCGGAGAATATCGGCTTCCTTGCCGACATCGCACGCGAAGGATGCGCCGCCGATGGAGTCCGCGACGGTCTTCGCCCGCGCCCCGTCGAGATCGGCGACCACGACCTTGGCCGCGCCCTCGCGATGGAAGATTTCAGCAAGCGCCTGGCCGATGCCATTCGCGCCGCCGGTGACGACAACGACTTTTCCTGCAACTTTCATGCGGACGTTTTAGGCGGGAAGCCGCCGCAGATCAATCGGCGTTCAAATCGTCATGCCCGGCTTTATGCCGGGCATCCACGTCTTGCTACATCTGCAAAGACATGGATGGCCGGGACATAGGCGAGCGGAAGCGACGCCGTTCTTCGCACGGCTATGCCCGGCCATGACGATGGTGAGATATCGCCTGATGTCATTGCGAGCGAAGGGAAGCAATCCACGTTTCAAACGGGAAGAAAGCTGGATTGCTTCGTCGCCGCGCTTCTCGCAATCACGAAAAAGATCAATCAGGACGCAACGAGGACCAGATCAAGCACCGCAGTATAGTGCACCCCGGCGGCAAGCAGCACAAAGGAATGCCAGATCGCATTCTGAAACCGCAGCCGTTCCCAGACATGAAAAATCACGCCGAGCGAATAGATCAGCCCGCCGGCCGCGATCAGCCAGAGCGTCGAATTCGGCAGCGAGGCGACGAGGCTGTCATAGGCGACGACGCCGCTCCAACCCATGGCGAGGTAAAGCCCCACCGAGAGACGATCGAACCGGCCGGGAAGAAAGACCTTGAGCGCGATACCGACCGCGGCGACCGACCAGACGCCGATCAGCAGCACCACCGACATGAAGCGATCGTTCATCTGGGTCAGGAACGGCGTGTAGGTGGCCGCGATCAGAATGTAGATCGCCGAATGATCGAGGCGGCGCAGCACCCATTTGACCGGGGACACCGGCCAGAGATTATAGGTCGCAGACAGCCCCAGCATCGCAAGCAGACCTGCGACATAGACCGAAACCGAAATGATTTCCCTTGTCGAGGCATACATGGCGGTGCAGATCACCAGCGCCGTCGCCGCGATCAGTCCGAAGGCGATGCCGAGAACATGCACCACCCCGTCCGCGATCAGCTCCGCGCGGTCGTAATCCCAGCGGATCACACCGCCGCCGATGCTGCGGGGATGCGTGCTGGGCTGTTTCAGGCGAAAGATCGTCGTGCGCATGATCGGATTTGCCTGCTCATCCTGACTGAATGCCAATAATAGTCCGGTGACGGTCAATGAAACCTGAAAAGAGCGTGATAGAGCCCCACCATTGAAACTTGATTTCAGTCCCGCAAAACCCCAGCTTCACAGAACTGTCGCACGATCTGTATTTTTGTCCGTTCATCCCAGTCCGATAAAGTCTTGATGGAATTATGGCACCCAGCTTTTCGGACATTCTCGAAGACACCCGCCTCTCCATCCGCTCGCTGATCGAGTATGGCGAGAGCCTGTTCAATCCCACGGTGCGGCTTGGCGTCACAGGCCTGTCACGCGCCGGCAAGACGGTCTTCATCACGGCGCTGGTCCACGGCCTGCTGCGCGGCGGGCGTTTCCCGGTGTTCGAGTCGCTGGCGACGGGGCGCATTGCGCGGGCGCGCCTTGAGCCGCAGCCGGACGATGCGGTGCCGCGCTTTGCCTATGAAGGCCATGTCCGCACCCTGATCGAGGACCGGCGCTGGCCGCACTCGACCACCGACATCAGCGAATTGCGTCTCGTCATCGAGTACCAGCGGCAGAATGCGTCCGCACGCACGCTGACGCTCGATCTGGTCGACTATCCCGGCGAATGGCTGCTCGATCTGCCGCTGCTGAACAAGAGCTATGAGCAGTGGTCGGCGGAAAGCCTCGCCCTGTCCCGACGCGAACCGCGCGCAAGGCTCGCGGCGCAGTGGCATGCGCATCTGGCGACGCTCGATGCGAGCGGCCGCGAGGACGAGCAGGCAACGCTCACCGCCGCAAAGCTGTTCACGGACTATCTCCGCGCCTGCCGCGACGAGCGCTTCGCCATGAGCCTGTTGCCGCCGGGCCGCTTCCTGATGCCCGGCAATCTGGCGGGCTCGCCTGCGCTCACCTTCGCGCCGCTGGATGTGCGGCCGGACGGCACCGCGCCGGACGGCTCGCTGTGGGCGATGATGAAGCGGCGCTACGAGGCCTATAAAGACGTCGTGGTGCGTCCGTTCTTTCGCAATCATTTCGCGCGGCTGGACCGGCAGATCGTGCTGGTGGATGCGCTGGCGGCCTTCAACGCCGGTCCGGAAGCGTTGCAGGACCTGGAGGGGGCGCTGTCCGGCATTCTCGATTGCTTCAATGTCGGGCGCAGCACATTCCTGAATGCGCTGTTTCGTCCGCGCATCGACAAAATCCTGTTCGCCGCGACCAAGGCCGACCATCTGCATCACACCAGCCACGACCGGCTGGAAGCAATCCTCAAACGCATGGTGGAGCGCGCGGCCGCGCGCGCCGAGTTCGCCGGTGCAGGCGTGGATGTCGTCGCGCTCGCCGCTGTGCGCGCCACCCGGGAGGCGCTGGTGCAGCAGGGCCGCGAAAAACTGCCCTCGATCATCGGCACGCCGGAGGAGGGCGAAATGTCCGGCGGCGAAGTGTTCGACGGCGAGACGGAAGTAGCAACCTTCCCCGGCGACCTTCCGGCGAAGCTGGACGATCTGTTCACTGGCGGCGCTTTCAAGGGTCTGATCAACAGCGCGTCCGGCCAGACCGATTTCCGGTTTCTGCGCTTTCGCCCGCCGCTGCTCGTCCGTGAGGGTGGCGAAGAACCGGCGCTGCCCCATATCCGCCTTGACCGCGCGCTTCAGTTCCTGATCGGAGACAAACTGCAATGAGCGACAAGCCGCATCACCGCAAGCCGGCGGCCTTCAAGCTCGACGATCCCCGCGTCATTCTGATGGATGCCGAGGACGAGGCCGTGCGCTCCCCGCGCGGCAAGGTGCTGGTGACGCCGGAAGCCGATCCGGCGCAATTGCCTGTCCTGATCGACGACCCCGCCATCCCCGCCCGCAAGGGCTTCGGCTGGGCAGGCGTGTTCTGGACCGCGCTCGGCGGACTTGTCGTGCTCGGTCTCGGGCTCGGCATTTCCAATCTGGTCGAGGACCTGTTCAACCGCAGCGCCAGCCTTGGCTACATCGGGCTTGTGTTTGCGATTCTCGCGGTGGTCGCGCTGGTGGTCATCATCACCCGCGAGGCTTTAAGCCTTGCGCGGCTGGAGACCATCGAGAAACTGCATGCACGGGCCAATGCGGTGCTTCTCAGCGACGACCGCAAGGACAGCGACGCCATTGTCCGCGACCTCCTGAAGATCGCCCATGACAATCCGCGGCTCGCCCGCGCCCGCGCCGCCCTTGAAGAACACGGCCGCGACATCATCGACGGGGCCGACATGGTGCGCCTCGCCGAGCGCGAGCTGATGACCCCGCTCGATCAGGAAGCACGGCGGCTGGTGTCGAGCGCCGCGCAGCGTGTCTCCATCGTCACCGCCGTCAGCCCCGGCGCGGTGATCGACATGCTGTTCGTGTTCGCCGCCGCCCTGCGCCTCGTGCGGCAACTGGCGCTGCTTTACGGCGGACGGCCCGGCACGCTGGGCATGATCCGCCTCATGCGCCATGTGATCGCGCATCTGGCGCTGACCGGCGGCATGGCCGCCAGCGACAGCCTGATCCAGCAGATGCTCGGCCACGGCATCACCGCGAAGCTCTCGGCCAAGCTCGGAGAAGGCCTGCTCAATGGCCTGCTCACGGCACGCCTTGGCCTTGCCGCCATCGACGTGACGCGCCCCCTGCCGTTCGAGGCGCTGCCGCGCCCCGCGCTGTCCGACCTTGCGAAAGACCTGCTCCGGCGCGCGGGCGGCGGTGATGAGACAAAGTCCTGACGTTCGCCTGACATTTTCCAAGCGATAATTTTCAGATGTCGTCATGCCCGGGCTTGTCCCGGGCATGACAGTCATTTTGACATGAACCTCTTTCCTGACCGGCACGACCAATCTGCAAGGGGTGAATGTCACTCAACCCGCGCAGACCGCGCCACTCAGGAGACCGACCATGCTTCGCAAGCTCACGCTCGCCCTTGCCGCCACCGCAGCCCTTGGCGCAGCCGCCCTCGCCCCCACCGCAGCGTCCGCCGGCGGCTGGCACGGCCATCATCACCACTGGCGCCACGGCTGGGGCTATGGCTTCGGCTTCAGCCCGCTCATTGTCAGCGGCGGCTATGACGACAGCGGCTGCTATGTGCAGCGCCGCGTTCGCACGCCTTACGGCGTCCGCTGGCGGACTGTGAACGTCTGCTACTGATTTCAGGCTCGGTGCCTGAAAGGGAAAGTCCCGGTCGCACATGCGGCCGGGATTTTTCGTCAGTTCAGCAGCCGCCATTTATAGAATGGCGACTCCGGCGGCGGCGACAGGTCCGGCTTCCATCCCGTGATGGTCTTGAACGCGAAAGGCTCGATGACCACACCACGCCACTTCCGGTCGGCCTGTCCCACAAGACGCAATACGGCCGGCGTTTTTGTCTCGATCACATTGCCGTCGTTCGGTGCGCTATCGACATAAAGTCCGATGCCTGACGCCATGGCACTGCTTGCAATGTCCTTGAAGCCGATAAAGCGGCTGCGCTCGTTCACCTGCACCACCGGAATGCTGTCCTTCAGATGCCAGCGCAGCTCCGCGTAGATCCGGTAATCCAGCGTTGCGATCCATGTCGCGCCGACGCCCTTCGCGACAGCTTTTGCGCGCGCGGCGATGTCGCCATAGCCTGCTTCCTTCGCGACCGGATCCTGTCTGGCCGCGAAGGCAAGATGGCTGACGGAATAGTAGTAAAAGATCGCGACATTCAGCACGACGCCCAAGGCGACCGCCGCAATCGCCCATGACTCAGCGGTGCGAAAAATCCATCCCTGTTGCCGCTGTTTCCGAATCTCCGCCAGATTGATCGCTGCGGCGGCAAAAGCGAACGGCCAGATCAGCATCGGCCAGGTATCGCCGATCCGCAGCGACAGCGATTTCCAGAGGAAGTAAACAAGCGGCACCAGCGCGCACGTCGCAATCAGAATGAACGCCGCATTCAGTTGCCGATAGCCGCGCCACGCCAGCATGATCGCGCCGGCCAGCGCCACCGGAAACAGGATCGGCCCCACCAGCGCGAACTGCAGCCCGAGGAAATCAGCGACCGTGCGCACCGAGGTGCCATGGTCTGCACCAGCGCGGATGAACTGGAATTTGAAGGAGGCCCAGCCGTTTTGCCAATTCCAGATCAGCACCGGCGAGAACACAGCGAGCGCAATAACGACAGCCGCCCATGGATGCGGACTGCGCAGCCAGCGCATGCGCCATGACGGGATCAGCAGGAATGCAAGAACTGCGGGGACGAGAAACACCGCGGTATATTTCGACAGCAGCGACAGGCCGCCGAACAATCCCGCCGCCAGCCACCAGCGGCCGTCGCCGGTTTCGGTCAGCCGCACCAGCGACCACGCCATCGCGAGTGAAAACAGGATCAATCCGGCATCGGGGACGATCCGGGACGCAAACAGCGCATATTCGGGAGCCGCCAGCGGCATCAACACCGCGAGAACGACGACGAAACGGTCCCGAGTCAGCCGCCAGACGATGTCGCCGAGGATTGCGATTGCGATCCACATCGCGAGCAATCCGCCGAACCGCGCACCGAAATTCGTATCGCCGAAGATCGCGGTGCCAAAGCGGACGATCCACGCCACCATTGGCGGATGATCCAGATAGGACAGCACATATTCCTTCGACAGCGTCCAGTAATAGGCCTCGTCCGTGCGCAGATCGGCGGTCGCCGCGTAGATCACCTGCAACGTTACGATGACGGCGATCGCGAGCGCCGCGGCGATCGCGCCGCGCGTGGCGGAGCGATCCTTGCCAGTCATGTCAGCGCTACCGGTATTTTCCATGCGGTCAGCTTTTCCGCGACTGCGCCGGCGAAGTCAAACCACGCAGCCTTGCCGGGGGACGAAAGCCGCGCTCCGCCCATGGCGCCGCCACGACATCTTGGTTAGAATCCCGCCGTTCCGGACGATCCGGAGTGTGACTGTTCAACGCTGGACGATTTCCCCTATGGCCGAAACCGCCGCCTCACCTTTTATCCAAGCGCTTCGCGGGATCGGGCTTCGTCAGGTACGGCTCGCCACAGGGCTTGTGCTGTTTGCCTATATCGTCAGCCACTTCACCAATCATGCGCTGGGCAACATCTCCGTCGGCGTGATGGATGAAGCGCTCTATTATCACGCCATGGTCTGGCAAAGCTGGCCGGTGCTGATCGTGCTGTACGGCTCTGTCCTGATCCATCTCGGCCTCGGACTCTGGGCGCTCTATGCGCGGCGGCACTTTCGCTGGACCGGCGTCGAACTCACACAGCTCATCTTCGGACTCAGCATTCCGGTCTTCATCATCAGCCATGTGATCGGCGTGCGTCTCGCAGCCCCGCTGTTCGGCCATGAGAAAGACTACCCGCAGGTCTTCTTCGCCTACTGGGTGTATCGCCCGCAGATGCAGTGGTCGATGTATGCCGTGCTGGTGATTGCGTGGGTGCATGGCTGCATCGGCATCTATTTCTGGGTCCGCGCCAAGCCCTATTTCCGGAAAATCTCGTCGCTGCTGCTCGCGCTCGCCGTCGTCCTCCCGACGCTCTCGCTGCTCGGACTTTATCAGGGGGGCCGCGCCGTTCAGCGCGCCAGCGCCGCGCCCGAATGGCGGGCGGACAACCTCTCGCGCGAGAAGGTCGGCACCGCCGACGAACAGACAACCCTCGAACAGATCAGCTCCGCTGTGCTCTACGGGTATTTCGGCCTGATCGGTTTCGCCCTCCTCGCCCGCGGCGTGCGGGCGCTGGTGGAACGGCGCCGCGGCCTCGTGCGGCTGTCTTATGGCAACGGCAAGACGGTGCGGGTGCCCATCGGCCTCAGCGTGCTGGAGGCCAGCACCCGCTTCAATATTCCTCATTCCAGCGTCTGCGGCGGCCGGGCGCGCTGCTCCACCTGCCGTATCCGGGTCGTCGGCGACCACAGCCATCTGCCCGCGCCCTCGAACCGTGAGACGTTTGTGCTCGACAGGGTCGGTACCGGCGGCGACCCGGCGGTCCGCCTTGCCTGCCAGTTGCGGCCCAGAACCGACCTCTCCTTCTTCCAGATTTTTCCGGCCCAGACCACATCCTCGGGTACGGCCATCAAGCCGGCTCATCCCGGAAGCGAACGCTATGTCGTCAGCATGTTCGTGGACATGCGCGGATCGACCAAACTCGCCGAACGGCACTTGCCGTTCGATACCGTCTTCATCATCAACCGTTTCCTGACGGCTGTCTCGCAGGCGGTTGTCGAATGCGGCGGCCAGCCGAACCAGTTCGTCGGCGACGGACAACTGGCGCTGTTCGGCCTGTCGGCCAATCCGCAAACCGCCTGCCGCCAGGCCATCGAAGCGGCGTCGCGGATCGCGGTCCATGTCGACGCGCTGAACGCGTTTCTCGGCGATGACATCCCCGAACCGTTGCGTTTCGGGATCGGCATCCATGGCGGCGAGGTCATTATCGGCGACATCGGGTCCGAGGAGCATACGGTGTTCACCGCGCTCGGCGATCCGGTCAATGTCGCGGCACGGCTGCAGGACATGACCAAGGCCTTGTCCTGCGAAGCGATCATGTCCGAAGCCGTCTTGAAGACGGCTAACCTGCCCGCCGGTAACATGCAGCGCGTCGAGGTTCCGATCCGTGGACGGGTCGAACCGATGATCGTTTACACCGTTGAAAAGGCCGCGATGTTGTCCGATCTGGCCGCCGACTTCGCAGTTGCAGCAGCGTAAAAATCCACGGATTCGTGCAAACTTTGAGCGAAATCAACCGCGACCAGCGCCCTTTTCGCTATCCAGTGCCGCACTTCCCGCGTATCGTGCGCGCGGTCGAACACGACTGCGCGTGAGGTTCGACGTAGGAAAGGGTGTTATCCCTCTGGAGACTATGGAATGGCTAAAGGCACTGTGAAGTGGTTCAACCCGACCAAGGGCTACGGTTTCATTCAGCCCAGCACCGGCGGCAAAGACGTGTTCGTTCATATCTCGGCAGTTGAAAAAGCAGGTCTGTCGACCCTCAACGAAGGGCAATCGGTCGAGTACGAGGAAGTTGCAAACCGTGGCAAGACGTCCGCGGAAAATCTCAAGGTCTAACAGGAGGGTCCGGTTCAGCAGCACTGAATCGGACCTTTGAGTATGATCGCGGCGATCCATCCTTCTTCGCGATCAACTCCCTATCAACCCCATATCAACCCCATGGGCCGCGCTGTTTGCCGCCCCATGGCCCGCGCGGCGCAGCGGATCGACGAACCGGCGCCGTTGCCGGCCCGCCCCGCGAGCCCGGCGCACTCCGCGATCCCATCTCACCTGCCAGGCGCTGCAGCTCATGGACCCGGTTCTCAGTGGACGGGTGGGTCGAGAACAGATTGTCCATCCCCTGCCCGGATAGCGGATTGATGATGAACATGTGGGCGGTGGCGGGACTGCGCTCCGCATCCATGTTCGGTATCTGATGCGCGGCGTTGTCGATCTTCATCAGCGCCGACGCCAGCCACATCGGCTGCCCGCAAATCCGTGCGCCCATGTTGTCCGCCGCGTACTCGCGCGTGCGGCTGATCGCCATCTGCACGATGGTCGCTGACAGCGGAGCCAGGATCATCATCGCGAGCGAGCCGATCAGGCCCGGACCGTTGTTGTCGCGGTGACCTCCGAAAAACATGCCGAACTGCGCGATCATGGAAACCGCACCCGCGATGGTCGCGGTGATGGTCATGATCAGCGTGTCGTGGTTCTTGATATGCGCAAGCTCATGCGCGATCACACCGGCCTGTTCCTCGCGGCTCAACATCTGCAGCAGGCCCGTGGTCACCGCCACCGCCGCGTGCTCGGGATTGCGGCCCGTCGCAAACGCATTCGGCTGCGGGTTGTCCATCACGTAAACCTTCGGCATCGGCAACTGCGCGCGCCCCGCCAGTTCGGCGACAAGCTGCACCAGATCGGGCGCACTGCGCGCGTCGACCTCATGGGCGCCGTTCATCGACAGCACCATGCGGTCCGAGTTCCAGTAGGCAAACATGTTGGTGGCCGCGGCAATCACCAGCGCCACCACGGCGCCGCCCGCCCCGCCGATCAAATAGCCGACACCCATGAACAGGGCCGTCAGGCCTGCCAGCAACATCGCAGTCTTGAAGTAGCTCATTGCCTCCCTCCGGACCGGCGCAGCGCCGGAATGTCCTTGTCGCTCCAATAGATGGTGAGCCCCAAGACCTCCGTTCAAGATGCCGGGATGCGGCGGCGCGTCGCGTTGAAGCCGGCTCCAGCCATGTTTTCACCGCAACCGTCACCCGGCGAAAAGCGCAGGGCTGACCGTGAGTATGGCTTTGATTGAATGATACTCATCATATAAACGAGCGCCAAAGAAGGGGATACCGATGACCATTCAGAATGCCGGTACTGAAAACGAACTGGCATCCGCGCGCGCTCCGTCGGCCGTTACCGCCGACATTGTCGTGCTCGCCGCGCTCGCCGCCGTGGGTTCGTTCGCGACCAGCATCCTGCTGCCGTCGCTACCGGCCATCGCGAAGGCGCTGAACGTCTCCACCGCCGCGGTGGCTTCGGCCATCAGCATCTATCTGGCGGTGTTTGCGATCGGGCAGTTGATCGTCGGGCCGTTGTCCGACCGCTATGGCCGGTGGAAGCCGGTGATGTTTGGCCTCGGCATCTTTGTGGTTGGCAGCATCTGGTGCCAGTTCGCGGCTGACCTGCCGATGCTGCTGATCGGGCGCACGATCCAGGCGCTCGGCGCCTGCGCTGCGTCGGTGCTCTCCCGCGCCGTCGCACGCGATCTGTTGAGCGGCGAAGCGCTGACGCGGGCGCTGGCCTTCATCATGGTTGCGATGTCGGCGGCGCCGGGCTTCTCGCCGCTGATCGGCGGCCTGCTCGATTCAACGTTCGGGTGGCGTTCGGAGTTCTTCGCTGTCGCGCTGTTCGGTGCGATCGTGGCCCTCGCCTACTTCAAATATGTCGGTGAAACCCATCGGCCCGACAACGCCGTTTCAATTCAGCTTGGCGCGATCCTGCGCGGATATTGGGGCCTGTTCACCGATCTGCGCTTTATCGCCCCGGCCGGAGCCATCGGTCTGTTCATGGGCGCGATGTTCGCGATGTTTACCGGAACGCCGCGTGTCCTGATGGACGGTCTCGGCTTCTCGCCGATCCAGCTTGGCCTGTTCTTCGCGGGCACCGTGTTTATCGTGTTCGGATCCGGGATCGCCGCGCCAAGGCTGGCGATGAGGATCGGCCATGCCCGCGCCACCGTTGTTGGCCTTGTCGTCGCGACCGCGGGCGGCGCGGCGCTGTTGCTGGCGCACTGGGTCCCGCCGACAATCTGGAGCTACCTGATCCCGGTGACGATCTTCCTGGCCGGGTTCGGCATGGTCAGCCCGCTGGCGACGGCGACGGCCCTGCAGCCCTTCGGCGACAGGGCTGGCCTTGCATCAGCCCTGATTGGATTTCTGCAGATGGCGGGCGCGGCGGCCGGCGTGTCGCTGACCGCGTCGATCGCCAGCGCGACATTGGCCATCGGCCTGGTTCAGGCCGCGCTCGCCGCAACGGGATTGATCCTGTATCTCGCCGGACTGCGCAGGATGTGATCCGGAAGAGATGATCCGGCCTTCGGCCGGATCGCGCTGAATGGATTACTATCCGGGAACTCGCTGGCTGCCGGTCAAGGGACCGGTATCAGCAGGATGCGCCCCACCCTTTCGGGAACGGAAGCATCGGCCACGGGCCCGACTCCGCGAACGAGCCGGAACAATCGGAGGCCTTGTCGCCCGGCGCGAGCACGCCCCCGCAATACGGGCAATTGTTGTCGTTCGCCGCCGGCGGCACATCGCCGGATGCGTCGATCACCTCATGGGCGAAAAAATTAACCACATGGAGGCGCGGGATCACTCGAAATGCGGGCATGCTCATTCCTCTTCATCAGAGGCTGCATCATGCCTGCCAGATCATGCCGGTCCGTTCAGGGGAACGCTCAAATTTTAGCGGTCCCTCGCTTTCCTGAAGCGAGATGAAACGGGGTTCCGGAAGTCTTAACGCGCCACAATAAGGCCGCGGCTGGTCACCACCACCCAGCGCCCGTCCTGACGGCGGATCGCATCGACCCGTCCCACGCCCGGAAGCGGATCGCCCGGGATCACATCGAAGATGCCCTGACGGCCAACCACCGTGGCTGTGCCGTCATACACATCGCGCAGCGACCAGCCCTCGACAATCGGAAGACGATTGGGCTGAGGCGCGGTGGTCTTGATAGACCCCGTGGTTTCCGGCGCAGGAGCCGCCGCAGGCGCGCGCAATTTCTCGACGGCTTCATTCAGCTTCGCAAGTTTCGCCGCGGGCTCGGCCTGCGCCTTCTCGACACGATCAATGCGCTCGACAATCCTGGCGGATTGCGCGGCGCTGGTGGACTTGAGCGCGGCGATGTCGGCGTTGATCTTGCCGATCGCTCCTTCAAGGGTACGCGCCTGCTCCGCGGCGCTTGCGGCGGCGATGCTCGCAGTCTGATCGCTCTTGCCGAAATGACTGACGCCAGCGGTCGCCAGCGCGCCACCGATGGCGCCGACAGCGGCCGCGATGGCGACAATCGCCGCAATCGACAGGCGGCGGGTCGCAGGACCTTCCGGCGGAACCGTATTGAATTGCTTTTCGCGCGCCGCGCTCTCGCTGGAGACAATGTCTTCCCAGGAGCTGTGCGGCGTCAGGCGCTGCAGGGTGATTTCCTTGGACGGCTGCCTTGCAGCCTGCGGAGCGTTGTCCTTCGGCGCTTCAATCTCGACCTGATGCTCGGCCTCATCGCCGGCTTCCGGCACCAGCGAAGCCTCGGTGGTGTTGGCTATATCCTTGATCTCGCCGTCGGCAATGGGGTCGGTCATGCGCGCGAACTCCGAAATGGTTTACTGTTTGGTAACCACGAATTGGTTGACAATCCGTTACCAGCCAACACCAGCCGGACACCGCTTCAACGCAACGCCGCAAGCACCCGGCAAGGCAGCTTGCGGCGTTGTACCGATTACAAAATGAACCCAGTATTTATGAAGTTCGATTTGTGATCGCGGACGATCTCGTCGAGCAATCGTTTTGAATCGTCGGTCTGCTTAGCCGCGATCATCGAGCGGATCGAGAACGAGCGCAGAGCGTCGGTGACCGAGAGCGTGCCCTCCGCCGAGTCCTTGCGCCCCGTGAACGGGAAGACATCCGGCCCGCGCTGGCACTGACAGTTGATGTTCACCCGGCAGACCTGATTCACCAGCGGATCGACCAGCCGCCCGATGGTGTCTGCGTCCTCGCTGAAGATGGACACCTGCTGGCCATGCTCGGACGTGATGACATAGTCCAGCGCGGTGTCGATGTCGTCGAACGCCATCACCGGCACGATGGGGCCGAACTGCTCCTCGCGATAGAGCAGCATGCCGTCCTTCACCGGATAGACCACCGCCGGATAGAACAGCGTGCCGGCGCTGGCGCCGCCGCCTTCGTTGATGACCCTGGCACCCTGCTCTTCTGCATCCGCGACCAGCCGCGCCATATGTTCGACCTTGCCGAGTTCGGGCAGCGGCGTCAGCGTGACGCCGTTGTCCCACGGCATGCCGATCTTCAGCTTGGCGAACTCCTCCGTGAAGCGCGCGAGAAACTTGTCCACGATGGAGCGATGGACCATCAGCATCTTCAGCGCGGTGCAGCGCTGGCCGTTGAACGACAGCGAGCCGAGCAAACACTCCTTCACCGCAAGCTCGATGTTCGCGTCCGGCAGCACGATGGCCGCGTTCTTGGCGTCGAGGCCGAGAATCGCACGCAGCCGGTTCACCTTCGGGTGCATCTTCTTCAGATGATCGGCGACACGGCTCGAGCCGATCAGGGTCAGCACGTTGACCTTGCCGGATTCCAGCAGCATCGGCACGATCTCCGAGCCTTTGCCATAGACCGTGTTGATGACGCCTTTCGGAAAGGCGCTGCGGAAGGCTTCAAGCAGCGGCTGAAACAACAGTACGCCGAATTTCGGCGGCTTGAACACCATGGTGTTGCCCATGATCAGCGCCGGGATCAGCGTCGCGAAGGTTTCGTTGAGCGGATAATTGTAAGGCCCCATGCACAGCACTACGCCGAGCGGCGTGCGCCTGATCTGCCCGATGGTGCCTTCGACAATGGTGAAGCGCGAGTTGTCGTTGTCCAGGTGCTTCAACGCCTTGATGGTCGCCTTCATGTATTCGACGGTGCGGTCGAATTCCTTCTGGGAATCCGGCAGCGTCTTGCCGATTTCCCACATGATGAGCTGAACGATCTGCTCGCGGCGCGCCACCATCTGCCGGGTGAAATCCTGCATGCAGCCGATGCGCTGCGCCACCGTCATGGTCGGCCATTCGCCGCGCCCGTTGTCATAGGCCGCGACGGCGGCGTCCAGCGCGACCTTCGCCTCGGGAATGCCGCCGACCGGATAGCTGCCGAGTTCGACCTGTTCGAGCGAGCCGTCAGCCTTGCGCACGCAAATCGCCGAACGCACGGTCTCCACCGGTCCAGCCCATGGCTTCAACTCACCGTTCACGAGAACCTCGCGCTGATGCACCGGCGGCGGCACACCGCAATCCTTCAGCATGCTTTCCTCGGGAAACAATTCTTTCAACTGCTGCGACGTGAGCATCACGACCTCATTGGTTTTCGCGTAGTCCGCGGCTTTTTGACGTGGTCCGCGGGCCGCGCCCGTGGAAGCGGCGGCGCGGACAAAAGCGGAGGGACCGGTGGCAGGAGCCGCCCGGACGATCAATGGAGTGTGCCTGATGAATGAGTCGAAATGATAATATGCACCCGGGATTTTTATGACTGCATGGCAGAGATCGGCGGCCGTTCCTGCCTAATCGGACGGCAACGATTTCCTGCGCGCGGCAATTTGATCGCCACGCACCGGAACTGCGGGCTGCGTCAGCCGCGCTTGGGTAGCCGCTCGGCGGAGGCCATCGTGCCCTTGATGTCTTCGCGGACGGTGAACGCCTTGCAGGCCTGCGGATACTTCGTGAACCTGAAGATCGGGATCGGAAAACCGAGATGCTGCCTCGCGCGCGATCAATGGGCGGTGCGAAGAAGCGGGAGCGGATCGGCTTGTGCTCGGGGACATTCAGCGCAAGCCCGCGTGGGGCATAGCCGGCTGGCTCCCCGCCATCGGAGCTAGCCAGCATTCGACGAATTTGACGTTCCACCACCCTCGTGTCGCGACCACCAGAGCGCCAATGGCCCCAGCGCTATTCCAGCGCTCAGGACTGCAAACGCCGCCAGCCACCCCGCCGCGCTGGCCGTCCCTCCGGCAGCGTCGAGCGCGGCCCCGACGCCCCATGACCCAAGCGCGGACGATCCAAAACCCACCGTTGAATGCACCGCCATGGTGGCGCCGCGATAGTCGGGGTGCGCCGCCATTGTCATTCCGGCGGTGAGCGCACCGGAGTCGGCTGGCACGGTCACCGCATACAAGGCAATCAAAGGCAGCAGGAGCCAGGGTGACTTGTCCGCCAAAAGGCCAATCAGAAGCGCCAGCGTTGCCGAACTCAGCATGATCACCGTGATCGCCCGGTGACGGCCGATCCTGAGCGCAGTTTCATTCCCCATCACACTCGCAGGCATCGCCAACAGCGAAAACACGAAGCTCACCGCCACAGGCGAGACAAGGGACGAGCCACCATGGCTCGCCACAACGAACGTCCAGAAGGCAACGAGCCAAGTCCGAACGCCATAGAGTTCAAAACAGTGAGCGCCATAGCTCAACACAAAGCCCATTGCCGCTCTGTTTCTGACCACCGGACCAAAATCGAGCAGGCGCCTGGAGACGGGCTTCGGCTTGATCGGCTGCAGGAGCAGGCAAACCAGAATCATGGCCAGCGGACCGGCGGCCGTGATGAAAAACGCGCTGCGCCAGCCAAGGCTCTCGGCCACGAGTTGCGAGACGAGAAAAGAAAAGCCGACGCCGATCGAAAAGGCCGACGTGTAAAGAGTGACCGCCCGCGATGAATCTCCGGGAGCGAGCCGGTCGGTGAGTGCTTTGAGACCAGGCATGTATGCTCCGGCAAAACCAATGCCTGCGATGCTCCAGCAAGCCGCGCCGGTCCACAATCCCTCCGCAAACACTCCGAACAGCACCGTGGCGATCGCACTCAGCGCCGATCCGGCCAGCAGAATGAGGCGCGCGTCCATACGGTCGGTGAGCGTCGCCAGCACAGGCACGGCAAGCATGTATCCGGCAGCGTAAGATCCGGCCAGCAATCCCGCTTCCGCGGCGGTCAATTTCCATTCGGGAATCAGAAACTGCGCAAGGACCGACGGCACGACGACATGCGGAAGCAAGCTGCCAAGCTGGGCGAGCGCCATCGCCCAAACCACCGCCCGTCCCTGCAACCGCATCATCCCGCTCGCCACGCGCTAGGTGCAGCCACAGCCGTCTTTTCCTTCTTTCTTCGCGGCCGCATCGTCCGCGCAACACGCAGCCGGGTCCGGAGCGGGGCCACCGCAGCAACCACCTGCCGCCGCCGGTACACCAGCTCTGCTGCATACGCCGGTTTCCGGCAACACCAGTTCAACACGGCTGGCTGCCTCGTGGTCGCCGGCGATTTCGGCTGCGATTGACCGGACCTGTTCATAACCTGTCAGCATGAGAAAGGTCGGCGCGCGTCCGTAGGACTTGATCCCCGCGAAGTAGAATCCGGGCTCGTTCTGTGCAAGCTCGCGCGCCCCATGTGGCCGGACGGTTCCGCAGCTATGCTCGTTCGGATCAATAAGAGGGGCCAGCGCGACCGGACATTCAATTGCAGGATCAAGCTGTATCCGCAATTCACGCAGAAAATCGGGATTGCTGCGAAAGCCGGTTGCCACAACAAGTTCATCGACCACGACGCTCTTGCTGCAACAGCCCGATCCGGAGCTTATGCCAAGCCTGCCATTGTCCGAACTGATATGGCTGACCCGAAAGTCCATCTCGGTCCTGATCGTTCCTGCCGACACGATTGCCGCGAAGGCGGCCCCAAGCTCGCCACGGGCCACCAGCTTGTCGTTGGCGCCGCCCCCAAACGCTTTCGCTGGATTGTTTCCTCTGACAAGCCAGATCACGTCTGTTTCAGGCACTTCCCGTTTCAGGGCTGCAAGGTCGAGCAATGTCCCGATCGCGGAATGTCCGGACCCAAGCACGGCCACCGATTTACCGGTATATCGGGCGCGCTCCTTGCCGAGAACATCCGGCATTCCATACGCGATCTTTCGCGAATTTTCCCGCTCGCCCAATGCCGGCAGCCCGTTCGCGCCCGCAGGGTTCGGGGAAAACCACGTTCCTGATGCGTCTATGACCGCGTCGGCTCGGATCGACTTTGGACCTTGCCCGTTTTGATAGCGGATCTCGAACGGCGCGGTCTCGCGGCCTTTCGTCTTGAGCTTGTCGAAACCGACGCGGCTGATATCCATCACCCGGCTGGATGTCTGGACATGATCGGCAAGCGCCGTCTTTCCGGCAAGGGGTTCGAGGTAACGTTCCAACAGTTCACCACCGGTGGGGTAAAGGTCCGGCGCGGGGCTATTCCATCCGGCAGCGGCGAGAAGCCGCCTCGCTGCTGCGTCTACATTGTACTCCCAGGGTGAAAACAACTGAACGTGCTGCCACTGCCGCACCGCGTGACCGATATCGGGACCCGCTTCCAGAACGATCGGCGTCATGCCGCGTTCAAGAACATGGGCGGCGGCCGCAAGCCCCACCGGTCCCGCGCCAACAATGGCAACCCGCTTTGTTCCGGACATGGCGTTCTCCTATATAACTGGAATTATCGAAATATAAGACGCAAAAATCACGCTGCTGATTTTGACGTCTCGCAGCCTGCATCGGCGCAGCATTCGGCAACAAGGAAATCCACCAGCCCCTGCATGACCGGGTAATTGGCATGGCACACCAGTGTGGTCGCCTCACGTACCTGATTGATAAGCCCGGCCACCACCAGCGCCTTGACGTGATGTGAGAGCGTCGATGGGGCGATCTTCAGTTTGTCCTGCAATCGCCCCACGGGCATTCCGGCATCGCCGGCTCGCACCAGAGCGCGATAGATTTTCAATCGCGTCGGATTTCCGAGCGCCTCGAGCTTTGCAGCTGCATCATCTATTTTCATGCGGACAGCATGTGCCGGCTTCGCAACGGAGTCAATGCTATTTCGATATTTATCGAAGTAAGGATTTTGGCCGAGGAATGCACGCCATCTGCGAGTGGCAGTTTCCGCCGGGCGCCGATACGGCGCGGCTGGCGCTCCCTAGGGGACTCCACGACCCGAGCAAAATCAGATGCTTAGATCAGCAGTGGGACACTTTTCTTCCCACATCATCATTAGGCTTTTTACCCCCGAAGTCCCACGACTGGGCGCGCTTTAGGCCGCGATCAGATTGACGCTCGTTACTAGAGCCGCCTCATCCGTCGGTCTGTGTCGGATTCATAGTCGATCGATTCGATATCACCAGTCGACCCCGATCGTTAACCATGTAATCTGCCATACATCCCCTGACTGTGTGATTGGGTGATTGTGAAGGTCGGTTAAATTGTACGGTAAGCGGATATTTGTGTAGCTCATTCGTCGCTCTCATTTACAACGGGATCGTTTAAAACTTCTTGGGTCGAATACACATTGAACCCCCGCAGAAACTCTGCAATGTGCGCTTCGACTTCCTTGCTTGATAATGACAGTGGAACGGCCGTTTTTCGCGGCATATGTGTTACGGTTTGGCGATTAAGCTTCTCACAATCCGGCGTGTAGTAGTCCATGCTGATGATGGCGACATGGGGTGTAACGTTGTCGACGAAATGCAGGCTCACTGTAACTGTCAGCGCGCCTTTTTTCTGTGAAAACGAGTCGACGGTGTCTTCATCCAAGAGAATAGGAACGTCGATCTGCGCAGAAAGAAATGGGGCAAACTCTCTTTTCAATGCGTTACCAAAAGCGTCTTGTAGTGCCTTCAATCGAAGTGGCTCTGGATAGTCTGCGTATGTTTCTTTCAACTCCTTGATATAGTTGTCGCGGTTTTCAGCATCCAGCTGTCCCGGATTTTCGTCAGCGCAGCGCTCCTCAATGCCGTGGCATCTAACAGCTACCTCGTGCCAATACGGCTCCACGACATACAGACCAACCTCCTGGACCCCTTTGAAGAGTGGATGCGCAGGCGTGATAGTGTTCTGCGCTGCATGAGTTGAGAGTGGATGCGCGAGAAGTCCCAGAACGCAGTAACCGGTAAATCGAGTTGCCAGAGTCAAAGTGCGGATGAAATGCATCGTCCAATCAACCTCATACAATCGCGCGAATGAGCGCGATGAAATTATGAAATTAAACAACTGATCATGATAGAATCGCACAAGAAGCGTAATGCGATCGACGGTAGAAATCCTAGATTGGAAGTGAAAATTGTTTCGTGTAGCGTGAATGATTATCGAAGTCGCAGTATTTTCCGTATCTACGGGTCATCGTCGCGCTTATAGCTGTAGCCGCGATGACGCCTAAACTTCGGCCCATCATCATCACCGTCATCATCATCGGTCTCCGCCCAATCCGGAACGTAGCTCTCACCGTCGTCGTCGGAGTTATCCCCGCCCTGCGCGAGGTCTGCCGCGTCATTAAAGCTCTGACTGAGTTCGCCGTCTTCGAACTCCCTGTGCTTCCACAGCCCGTCATCCTTCGCCGCGCCGTAGAAATCCTGCATCGCCTTGTTATCGAATGTGCGCGCCTGCTCCGCCGTTCGTTCCCGTTCCAGCCGGGCTTCCTGTTCAAGCCGCTGCTCGCGCCGCAGCGCTTTCTCGCGCGATAGCGCCTCGCGCTTTTCGATTCGAGCCTGAAAGCGTTTGCGCCGCTCGATTTCCATCTTCTCGCGGGCATGGCGGCGGTCGAGCACTTCATCCTCAAGCCGGTGCCTCTCGCGCGGATCGAGATGGGTCATTTTCTGGATATGGCCGAGAACTGAACGCAAGCCGGGCGTCTTCCCGAGGAGGTCTGCAACGGCGCTGCGGACGCGGAACAGGATGCCCTCGGCTTCGGATTTTTGGGCCGCGTGAAGGGCAAGCCGCTCCGCCTCCTGCCGGGTAAGCATCTCCTGCTCGGCCTGCTGGATTTCGAGGTGGCGGGCGGCTTGCTTTTCCTTCTGCGCCTGCTCATTCCGCCTTCGCCTTTCTTCGAGGCGCGCCAGTTCCTCGGCTGCACCCTGAATTTCGCGCTGCGCTTCGTCATACGCCTGTATGCGCGCCCGCATCATTTCCTTCGCCTGGTCGACGGAAGGCAACCGATCTGGATCGAGGGCAGCCAACTTCTTTTTGATTGCGCCAGCCTTGTGGCCCTCGATATAGCGCGTGAGGCTGTGCGGGTTGCCGAACCTGTCCACGACGACAAGCCCGCGCCGGTCGCCCTTCGCGAGGATATAGCCCTTTTGCTCAAGGGCGGCGCGGAAGGCTTCCGGCGTGTCGGAGGCCTCATAGGCGGCGGTGATTTCGGCGCGGCGCTGGTCCGGCGTGATGCCGGTTTCATCGGCCTGCGCCTTCTCGGCGAGCGTGGGTTCGAGCTTGTCCTTTTCGAACGCCTGTCCCGCCTCCCACGCCTTCATCCCGGCGGGCAGCTCGAAGCCGAATTTGCGCGAAAGCTCGCAGGCCATATCCATCAGGCGGCTATGGTCGAACGAGAGCTGGATCGCCCGCATGCGCTCGATGTCGATGCGCGACCAGACGACATGGCAACCGTTCTCGCCGCAACGCCGGGTACTCTGCTCGTCTTCATCGATGAAACAGGCAATGAGGACTACAGCGACCCCAAAAACCCGACGTTCGGACGCGGCGGCTGCGCCGTATTGGGAGTCGACTACCGAAAAGAACTCAAGAAGCCGTGGCGCAAACTCAAGCGGGAAAAACTCGGCGGTGCCAACAAGCCGTTCCACGCAACAGACTTCGAGCAAACGCGCCCTACCAACGGCCAGATCGCGGCCATCAACACATTTCTCCGGCGGCGCTTCTGGCGATTTGCGGTGATGAGCGACTCGCGAACAGAACTCCCGCCCGGCATAGACGGTCACAAGGCCATATCGCTTGTCACCATGAACTTCATCAGAAGGCTCGTTCCGACCTACGACAACGTGACAAACGTAGCGCTCGTGTTCGAAGCATCCGGACGGGGTGACGAACTGGTCAAACGTGACTTCGACCTGGCAACGATGAACGTGACGAACAAGTCAGGTAAACGCGTCGAAGTGGACGGATACTTTATGGACAAGAAGGGCCTTGAGGCCGGGCTGGAAATCGCTGACCTCGTCGCGCATACAGCGGGGCGGCAACGACGCCATCAACTGCGCGGCAAAGACGGAGCAGTGAAAGATTTTCGACAGATGTACTGGCACAGTCCGATCCCGCCGGCCTTCATGTCGATCGATACCGTCCATCTGAATGAACTTGGAATCGGAGCAGATAAAACAGCTGCCGGGAAGACTGGGTGATGCCAGGAGAGTCCGGAACACATCGGCGCTGCAAATGCGCGTGGTCAATCGGCGCTTAGGGCCTCGGTGTATCGGGTATAAAGAGCATCGTCCTGAATGAAGCGCCCCACGCGATCAGCTACATATGCCTGCGCTCGCGTGACAACTTGCTCGTCAAAGCTTGCCCATCCCAAGGGAACGGGCTGGCCGGACGCCGCGCCGATGGGCGCGTGCACTAGCGCAGCGACCGCGACCCGCGGGAAGATCATCAACTCCAGTGCTGGCGGAAACTCCGGAGAGTCTGAGCAATGGATTTCATCGTATGTCCTTTCGACGTAGCGCGGCGGTCTTCCGGCAAAGAGACAGACAGTCCTCACATCGGGAGACTCGGCAGTAGGGTTGACACCGATCCTGCGCCTCAAAAAAGTAAGCGTGTCCCGCTGCTGGGTCGTAGCGCCCCAAAATCCGGTCTGCGGAGCGACCGACAAAACGAAGTCTGCCAACTCGGCCTTGTCGCGCAGGCCGTAATCCAAAACGCTGAGAAGACGCTTGGCGTTATCCTCGGTATATAGCGGCCCCACGATCGCAATCGTCTTTCGATCGCTTCGCGGCTCGCCGGCGCGCCCGACAGCCTCTCTCCAATAGCGGTTGACCGCGAGGCCGCCACGAGTGACAAACTCCTTCAAAAACTCCGGTGCCAGCTCGGCAAGAGCTTCGTAGGCAAGAGGTGCATTCAGCTGGTTGGCTGTGACTTTGATATCTTCGATTAGCAAGGCAGCCGAATTCTCAATTTGCGGTCTATCCGCAACCTCATGATCCGGACGCCAGGAACTAAGGTCGATTTCAGGAAGGCTCGGGCTTGAAGCCTGAGCGAAAGCCCGAATACGGACGGGGGACTGGAAACGCTCCTTTGGAATCACCCCGTCGATCGAATACAAATCCCGTCGTTGAAACTGCTCACGGTCGTTGCGATCCGAAAGCTCATGGAAGAAGCGGCCAAATCGTTCCGCGATCTTCTTCGCAACCTTGCCGGTGGCCGCACCGTCTTCGATGGGAAGTTCAGGAAGCGATTGTTCGACAGAATCTACTGGCCTTGGCTGCTGCGGCGCAATCGCAAGGAGATCAAAGCCAACCGGGCGACGGCGGTCCTCGACAGAAAAGATGGTTGGTTCATCTTCACCTTCTTTGAACAGTCCGTCGCCAGCCGTTGTCAGCCACAAGCGTCCGTCTTTGCGCTCTACAAAGCCAGGACCGATCGCTTCGTTCAGCACATAGGCGATTTCGGTATGGGAGTAGCCAAAGAAGTCGGCCGCAGCCTCATCGGAAAGACCCGGCACGGATTTGAGGAGGCGCAGAAGAAACTCCAGGCTCGGGCTGACTTTGCCCAAGACCGCAACCTTATACGATACTTCGTACTTCCTGCACGGAAGCAGAACGTCGTAGACGCCGATCTCGACGCGCCGGTCCTCGTCGGGCGGCACAAGCTCCTGTCCTTTGAGACGGAGAATCGGCTTGGGGTTAATGCTAGCCATGTGACCCTCCTGCCGCGATTGCCGGCTTATTCCGAACAGACTTGGACTTGCCCTTCTTTTCAGCAGCAATGGCGTCGCGCTCGAGCAGAGCCTGCACGTCAATGCCGCGAGCTGTTCCAACGGCTTCTTGACGCTCGAAGGCAGCGGTCAGCCGGCCAAGCGGACCGCGGCTCGGCCATTTCCTGCGTGCGCCGACGATCACCAATCTATCCATCGCCCGGCTTGCTGCGACATTGATGCGGTTTGGCGCTTTGAGAAATCCCTCCTGAATCCGCTTGATGCCGCCTTCCGAAGGCCCATCCTCGTTGTTGCGGACCAGCGAAAGCAGAATGATGGGATTTTCCTTTCCCTGGTAGCTGTCAACTGTTCCAACTTTGACGTGGTGGTCCAGAAGATACGCGAGCGCTGACTGACGCAATCGCCGCCGAATAAGGTCTCTCTGTGCTGCATACATGCAAATGACGCCAATCCCTGCGGGATGCTTCTGCTGCGTCTGTAACCAGCCGCGGAACGCGTCATGTGAGTGCCACTCCTCCAAGAGCGAAACAATTGCATCCGCTTCGACTCTGTTGATACGGCTGCTTCCGTCTTCCTCACGCCGATCAAAAGCCGCTTCACCCAAAGCGTCGGTTTCGACCCAGATGAGCGGTTTGTCGAGGCTCGCAGGTAACAGCGATGGCTCAATTTCCGGGTCGCTTCGGCCGGGCTCCAGAGCAAGGTCCGGATAGAACGTCTCCGACACGAGCGTTCCGATAGGCGGCCACATGCGATATTGCGTCTTCAAACGCGCGCCCGCCTGCTTGCCGTAGGGCGTCGAAAAAACCCGTTCGAAATCACTTCGCTGTATTTCCCGCTTCGGAATTCCCGTTTGTTCGGCAACCTCGTTGATCACCTCGGCCTTGTGATGCGGCTCAAGCTGCGCGTGATCTCCGACAAGTACGGTCCAACGGGCGGCTTGCAACGGCACGAGAAGCTCGCTCGCGGTGCAGCGCGCCGCTTCATCGACAACCACCAGATCGAAGGCGGTGTTGGTTAAGCCAAGAGACGTGCGTCCCAATCCGACGCAAGTTCCGACGACGATCTGCCTGGTACCTGCAAGAAATGCCTCGAAGCTCCGCTGTATTCTGGACACGCTCCCGGTAAAATCTCGCCCGAGGATTGCCGCCCTGTGAAGGCGGTCGATCCTGTCGGCATTGGTGCCGTTGTCCCGCGAATGACGCGACATAAGGCTATCCGCTGCCCGTTCGGCGAAAGCGGACCAGTCCTGCTCTTCAATCGCCAGCAGATCGGCAAGCCCCAGCGGCTCCAGATGAAGTTTCAGTGTTTCGAGCAGTCCGTTGTAGCGCTGATCATCGGACTCGCCGCTGTCCTTAAGCTCGCTGATGCGCGCAGCGATCGGTCGAATGTTCGCTTCAAGAGCCACAATATCGTCGACGACGTTCTCGGGCAGGCCGAGGGACTCGGCGATTGTCCAAAGACGCTCGCGGAAGGATGCCCGGAACCTGTCCTTGAGCGCCTGCTCCACTTTGTTGGTATGAAAGGGCCGAAGCGGCGGAGACACGAGCTCTTCATCCGCAGCTACCCGCAAGAGGCTCGGCTGCCCGCCGGTTTTTCGGAAGAGCGAAAGCACAGCTTCCGCGGCGGTGTTCACTGCCTCGTGGGATTGACTTGCGAGAAGCACGTTTCGAACAAGTCCTTTAGTGATGGCGTAGTGAGCCAAAGCGGCAATGAAACGTGTCTTGCCTGTGCCCGGCGGACCTTGCAGCAAGCCCACAGGCCTGCACGCTATAATGCGCTCGAACGCCTGTTTCTGATCCGGATTGAGTTCATAGAGGGCGAGCGTCTGTTCGTCGACCTCATGGTGAATCTGAATCGGCCTCGCCTCGGATCGCGCATCGAAGACCGACAACAAACCGCGGGCGCGCCCGTTGCCGGCGAGAATGCGGTCAACTGCATCGGTACGGCGACGAAGGCTCATTACTTCGAAGTGGCTGACAAACCGAAGCCGTTGCCCCGCGTCCACCAGGCGCCCCTGATAGGGAGTGCCGAGATCGGTCGCGTTTATGACCGCAAGCTCCGGCTTGGATAGCTGAACGTCCAGTTCGCCTATCCGGCGCCACCCGCCCTTGCGGTCCTGTCTTTGCACACCCACCGTATCGTTGCGGGCAAATTCAAATACGCCGCTTTCCAGCTCGATCGGAACCTTGTACCGGTTGCTAAACCGATCGAAGGAACTGTCCAATTGCGCGACCCCTTCAATCGTTAGTTCGTTCTCAACGTCAATCAGGGTGCGCCAAAGCTTTGAAACATCGATGTGGGATAGACCGGCAGGCGGGCTAGCCGCAATTTCTTCGACGAGAATTTCCTCTGCTTCTTCCTCCGAGAGCCTTGCCGCTCTTGGGTCTTCCGGGTCGACAGGAGCCGGAGCTGAAGAGTTACCGATCTCCTCGTCTATCCGCTGCTTGACGACGGGATCGTTCAGGAGGGGCGCAAGCTCGGATAAGTCGGTGATGTCGCCGCGGGTCACGATCAGCGTGGACTCAATTCGATGGAATTCGTGAGCGGAAAAGCGCCGGATCAGGCGCTGCTCTAGGTTGCGCCTTCGCGCAGATAGCGCCTGGCCATTACCGTCAAGACGCACATCGATCTCGTCCACGGCTCCGCGGATCATGAGCGAAAGTGTTCCACGCTGTGCCTCGCGCCGAATCCGTAAGAACAGGTATCCTTCGTCGGGCGCGATCGAACCGGGTGTGGCGCCCATCATGGAGATATTGATCTGAGCTGGCAGTGCATCCGCCGCTTCCACAGCAGGCGTTTCCAGTCGTTGTATTGCCGCCTCGACCTCGTCGAGCAGGGGCAGCAGTGTCGAAAGGCGCGGCTCTTTCTCCCGGCATTCGAGGATCGCTTTAGCGAGCCGCGCCGAATGCTCTGCGTTCAGTTCTGCGACCGCGAATACCTCTTCGGCTATCTTGGTGAGCGCGAAACGGTCGCGTTCCGGAATACTTCCGCTTTCCGGTGCATAAGCGGAGGACATCAATTCGCCATCGCTGCGCGCCGAAAAGTCGAGCGCATCGATAAGCACCGCCTCACCTTCCGGAGTCATGACGATATTGGCAGGCTTGAGATCGCCGTGGCCGGCACCACGCTCATGGAGTCCTTCAATAGTCGAGATGAGACGTTGGACCAGCGAGAGCGCCGGGAGTCCCGAGCGCAGTTCCTCCGGCGGGCTGTCGATCAACTGCGCGAGGGTTGTGCCGTTCACCCAGTCCTGGACGATGGCGAACGCATCGCCCAGCCAGAAAACGTCGCGGACGACCGGCAATCCGGACGGCGTATCTGCCTTCATGTCGGCGGCGCGTTCGAGGAAGGCGAGCACCGCTGCACCTTCACGTTTCAGGTCGCCCCACGCAGCCTGCTTCCATAGCTTTACAACCGCCCCGCTTTCGCCCTCCCCGCTGCGCCAGATTTCAAGCCGATCGGTTTCGAGAAGCGGCTCTCCGGCCATTGGATAAGCTGAAACCAATTGACGCTGCGAGCGAATTCCCGCGCGAAAGCGGTCAAGTCCGGCAAGCAACTCCTCCTGAGTGGGACGCGCTGCGGTAGCCTTATTGAACGCGCCAAGCGCGGCAACCGCATCGGGGAAGCGATTGTTCGCGTCTACTTCCAGCGCCTGTGCCAGCCAGTGATGGAGCGCTGCAAACTCCGACTTCCCGTCTATCGCCGCATCCCATTCAGGCGGATCGCCCTTGGGGATGACGCCGAAAAACAGTTGATGGATGGCCACACCCGCGAGAAATACGTCCCGGCATTTCGGGCCCCTGTCGACCTCCAGAACATCGTCGGGCACCTTCACACTGGCGAGAAATTGGTAACGCGACTTTCCAAGTGACTTAACTTCGGGAAAGCGCGCGGCAAGCAAGTGAGAGAACTTTATCGTGGTTGGAGATTCAACCCAGATGCTGTGGCCTCCCAGATCAAGATGCGCGGCGTCGTGGCGATGCAGACTGGCAAGGGCCGAAAGCATCTGCCGTGCAAGCTCGATGCGTTCCGAAGGCAGAAGCTTTCCTGCCTCTGTTTCCGCAAATAGCGCGAGCCGTTGCAGCCGGCGGCGCCGGTCATAAATCTCCCAGTAATTTATGCTGCGCTCGCGATCGTCGATCTTTGGGGTAAGAAGGTTCTGTTCAGCTTCCGCAGCGCTGCGATCGAGCAGCCAATGATAGACCTGTTGCTCGCGACCGGCTATTTCAAGGCGCCCTTCCTCGCTCTGGAATTTGGTGTCGCATTTGGTGAAATCCCAAAGGCGCAGCGTGCCGAGATTGTTCTTGTTGCCTTCTTCCGCGGCGTCGTACTCGCAATAGATGCCCTCTGGATGGGCGAAGCTCGGTACGTCGTGAGCGGTGAATCTTTCGAAGCGCCGTTTGCCGGGCTTGAATGGCGAACTCGGCCCTGCGTTGAAGAAACGGTTGAGGCGCTCCTTCCAGAATGGATCGGTGAGCGGCCTGTTGAGGAACTCCTCCGCGACATTCCCGAATGTCTGACGTTCCAACTTATTGTCTTTGACCGCTTTCACAAATTCATCAATCGTGAAGACCTTTGCGCGCTCGGTTTCGGCGATGCCGGACCGGTCAGCCTTGCCGGTCAGAACCACAAGCCCTTCGATGCGTGGATAGGGCAGATTGCGCGTTTCGGGCCGCTTCTTCAGCTCCTGACTGAGGAGCGGAGCCATTCCGCGAGCAATGTCTGTTATTTTTGCTACCGGCGATCCATCCCTATCGACACCGTTGAGATGCCATCGGCCGTCGACGCTGGTGATCTGCCCGTACCAATCCTTGATGTCGACAAGATAGATTCGCCGTTCGGCAACGATGATGAGATCGATCTCTCGTGCTTTTCCGGCTCCGAGAACCAGATCGAGATTTGTGAACCCATACCAGTTTCCGGGAAGATCATTCTTCAGCCGGTCAATTCCCTTGATCTCGCGCGTATGGATCCCGCGCCCGGCGTTTGTTATTTTCATAAGATCGCCCCCGATTCCTCAACAGATTATAGACATCAAGGCAGCACTCACGAAGTGTTTTGCATTGTTTTGTTGCTTATAGTTGGAACGCATCATCCGTTTTCCGGATCAGGCCACAGTCACCCGCCAGCGTCAGAATGGTCGGCAATCGGTCTTCGGTGACTGTCGGCTCCCACGGCTTTCCCGCAAGGGAAAACAGCCCGCCTTCTTCGATGGACAGCCGCAGCCGCTGATTCTGGCCGTCAAAGCGGTTGACCGCAGTCGCAAAATGCTGGCTCAGCACCATCGATTCCAGAATGAACTGAATAGCCTGCCGCAGCGAAACATCGCCGAGAGCAATCAGACGTTTTCGCAGATGAAAGAGCGAAAGCCGCGATGCGCCGCCGCCCTTGACGGCCTGTTGGTCGTTCCCGCTAAAGCAGCCCGCGAACGAAACGCATAGCAGCAAACCGTAGAGGCTGACCGCCGCATAACGCTCTTCCTTCGCTTTGAAAGCCGCCTGGATGTCGTCCATCAGCGCAAAGGGCGAAAAGAGCGCGTCTGACCGCCCCAGCGAGACAAAAGTTTCAACTGGCGGAATTCGCTCATCGAATTTCTGCAAGATTGCAGCGAGGGTGTCGTCCGGATCGACTCCGGATGACTGCGTCCGGAACAATTTCTCCAATTCCCGCGTGAGGTCTGCCGTGTCCGTCACGCCGCCGATGACACGCGCTTCGCACCACGAGAGCAGGCTCTCCAGCGCGAGCCTTTGGAGCTGCCGCACCTGGAGAATGATCCACCCCGATAGCGCGGGCTGTAGTTCGGTAGGCACCTCGTAAGGATCGCCGCCGGGTCGCCCTGAAAAGAACATTCCTCGGCGGACCTCATCCGCTGTGACCGCTTCCGTGCAATGAGAAAGATGCAACCGGGCAAGCGCGATCGTGCCGCTGCGTCTTCCGAGCAAACTCAAATATTCGCCGACCTTTCCCGCGTCGAAAACGGCTTCGCGAAACGTCCGCCGTTCGGCATCGGTCGGAGATTGAGCGCCCCACAAGCTCCATAGCGCCCGCGCGTCATCTTCAGTGGCGTTGACAGATGCCAGCGTATCGAGCAACCGGGCGTAAAGATCGCCCTTGGAACGCAGCACGCCGTCCAGCGCCCGCGCGAGCGCGGCTCCTTTGTCCGTTGCCCGGTACATACCGCCGGCAACGGGTTCGAGAAATCCGAGTCCGGTGACTGTCTTTGAGGCTGGGCCGTACCAGAGAGCGGCGATCAGGCTCGTACTGCTTTGCACCCGGCCCCAGGCCTCGAAGGTCAGCGGCACGGCGCCCGTGTCGGAAGGAGGTTCTGCGTCCTTCCCGGGGATGCGGGGCGTATCCTCAAGCCTTGCGCCCCAGGTGAATAGGACTTCGATGCGTTCTCTGAACGCGCGGGCGTCCTCGCTGTCGGGACGATCTTTCCCGGCCTGTTCGCACAGACCGTGAAACTTCCAGAATATCCAGCTCAGCAGCGAGAACGGGCGAATATACGAGGTCACGTTGTTCGTGCCCGGTATGAGTTCGGCCATCATGTCGAGATTGGCCTGGCGCAGCCCGAGGAAATCCACGCCGCTATTTTCGGATGACGGCGGCGGCAGAAAGAAAGCGGATGTTGGAAGCGGCGCGTTCATGGGTGCAGGTTCACCGTAAATCTCTTGCAGTAGATGCACTGGACAAAGCGCGATCGCCGGTACGCCGAAGCGACCGCAGGAGAGAAGCTGTGATACTTGAAGGCGCACGCGGTCAGATCAGGCCAGCTCGACGCCGCTACCTTTTTCTCCCAGTCGAAATCGGACAACGCCGCATGAAGCTCCGCGCCTGCCGGCGTGGCGAAGACGTGCCAGTCCTTCGGGATGGGCTGCCGTTTCGCGGCAAGGGCGAGAGCGTCCGCGAGTTGCTGCCTTGTTGTCCGCTCGGCGAGAATAGCAATAAGCGCGGCTTCAAGCTCTGCCTGCGACACACCGGCCAGCAGCCCTGCGAACCCCGCATCGACATCGGGAATCAGGGATCGCAGCGCCTGCTCGCGATCTACCGTACCGCCGAAATACCGCTCCAGGCTGTCATGCAGTTCGCCGGCGATTGCTGCCCCGGCGGCGAGCCGGAAAAGCACAGCGGCTGCGGTGACAATATGCTGCTGAAGTGAAGTCAGCCGCGCGGGATCGGGCTTTGCTATCCGGCAGGCTCTCGCGAACCAGGAACGCAGGAATTCGTGCGCGCCTTCCGGATCGTTGAGGCGATGGATACGCATCCACATTACGACCTCAAGCTCCATCGCCAGCAATCCGCGAACAACGTCGGGCTTACCCTCAGCGTCCTTGATTAGCCGCCCTATCTCGCGCTCGAAATCATTGAGGCCAAGCTTTTTCGCATCGTCGTCCGGGGACGTTCCTCCTCCACCTTTCGCATCCGGATCGTCTCCGTCGGTCACGGTGGAATCGCCCGCTCGCTGCAACGGCATTGATTTAGGGCGCCCATGTCCCAGTAATACGCGCCGCAACTGCGTCATCGCGCGATCGAACTGGTCGGGAATGGACGAAGCATGTGATCCGGCGGTCTTACCTTCGGCTTCAGCTCCGCCCGGCTTGAGCTCCTCAAGATCGACGGTCACGGACTTTGCTCCGCCGTCTTGCTGCTCGTCCTGCTCCCCAACTTTCTGCACGGGGCGGTCGAACATACGCAGGTGGTGCTCAGCCTGAATGCTCAGGTAATCGAGAAGAGCCTCGATATCGTCGTTCGATCCTTCACGGCCAATGAGGCGTTTCAGTACGCCGGCTGTTACCCGCCTTCTGCCGGAAATGGACAACAGCATTTCATTGTGAACCCATCCCCGCGCCTCGCGCTCGCTGAGCATCATGACGATCTGCAAGGCGGGCAATTCGGCGAATCCCTCAAGCGAGGCGGAGCGGACACTGAACGCGCCGTCAGCTTCAACTAAAGCCTCGAACGATATGGCGTCGCCGTCCGCCTGGATGAGGCGTCCCTTCCATGTCCCGGCGGTCGGCTGCAACGAGATGATCCGCCCGGTCAGTAGCGAATTGTCGTGGCGGTCGAACCCTGCATAGACGATCTCGTTTCCCTTGAGCCCCGAGGGCTGGCGCTCGTCCGGAGCGAAATCCGGACGCTCGGCGGCGTCCCATTCAAGCGGCGCGCTTCCCGGAGCGAGCGCCCGCAAGACGCCGAGTTCGACATTATCGGTGGTCATCAGCGCCTTGCGCGTCGCGTTGATGCTTCCTGTAAGGAGCAGCCTGCGCGCCGCGGTCTGGAATTCGTACCATTTGGCATGGACAAAACGTTTGTCGTTCCTGGACCGTTTGACCGGCGACACCGGTTGCGGCCATGAAGCCGCCTGCTCGAAGGGGAATGGGCTCGACCCGATCCTGGGGATCGCAACGCTCATGCGGGTTAATTCAAGCCCGGAAGCCATCTCCCGCAAGGCGAGCCCGTCGCGATCATGATAGGGCGACATGACGATCGCCTCGGAGCACGGCCCGTAGGGCGCAAGAAGGCCGGGCAACTGATCCAGCACGGGATCGTTGACGGGATGCACGAGCCGCACCGGCGGCGCTCCCGCCTCATCCGCCCCGCGTTCCGCTGCGAGGCGAGCGCGCGCCGCGAAGTCGTCGACCCATTCCGACCGCGCGATTCTGATGTCGGGCCGCGACCCGGCCGCCTCAAGAAAGTCCGCAAAATCGCGGAACGCGCTGGCGGCGGTGCCGGGTGCAAGCGCCTCGAACACTTCGCTGTTCCTGCCATGGCCGTGGAAAGTCACGTTGCCGCTGCCGACAAGCAGCAGGTCGCCCTCATCGCCCGACAAATAGATGCACTTCGCATGAAACACGCCGTCGGGCAGCGCGACGGGGATCAGCCGGTATTCCTGCCCCACGCGCATGGAGCGCCGCTCCAGCAGCGATGTGCGATAGCCTTCCGCGTCGGCGACAAGCCAGATGTCGGAGCAGCCGCCGCGCAGCAGCGCCCGCAGGATTTCAGACTCAAAATAGCTCAGGCTCAGCGTGTAGGTCGTGAGCAGCGCGTGCTTCCATGGCCGCGTCTGCACGATGTCGGCAATCGAAGGCCCGATTCCGCTTTCCTCACTCATCCTTTTCGCATTTCCCCCGCCCGCAGTCAGTTCACCGTAGCCAGCGAATAGCTGGTGCTGCGGCCTCCCCCCTCGTCTTTGACTAAAATCCCGCGCTCCAGCAGATCGGTGATGTCGCGTAGCGCCGTATCCGGTGAGCATTTCTCGATGGTCGCATACTTTGACGACGTCAGCTTGCCTTCAAAACCGTCCAGCAGTCGGTTCATCATGTCACGCTGGCGCTCATTCATCGTGTTCGATGGATGCTTCTCCCAGAAGCGCGCTTTCTTCAGAACGCCGCCAAGAACGCCCTCTGCGCCATCAACTGCGCGGCCAAGGCAGTCAAGAAACCACTGCAGCCACTCGGTGATGTCGAGATCGTCTTTCTGGGTTGCCTCCAGAATCTTGTAGTACGCGTTGCGCTCCTGACGTATCTGCGCGGACATGCTGTAAAAGCGCTGCGGGCTCTGCTCCGAGCGCGCAAGCTGCATGTCGGCGATTGCGCGCGCGATACGCCCGTTCCCGTCCTCGAACGGGTGAATGGTGACAAACCACAGATGCGCGACGCCCGCCTTGAGCACGGGATCGATGTCTTCCTGCGCATTGAACCACGCGAGGAACGCCTCCATGTCCTGCGCAACACGGCCGGCCCTAGGTGCTTCGTAATGCACGCGCTCGCGGCCGACCGGCCCTGAAATGACCTGCATCGGTCCCGCCTTGTCGTCGCGCCATGCGCCGACGACAATCTTGTGCATGCCGCTGCGCCCCGTCGGAAACAGCGCCGCATGCCAGCCGAACAGCCGCTCGTCGGTCAGGCCGTCGGCATACTTCTGGGTCGCGTCGAGCATCATTTCGACGACGCCCTCTACATCGCGATCCGCCGGGACCAGCCCGCCGATATCCATGCCGAGCCGGCGGGCGATAGACGAACGCACCTGATCGCGGTCCAGGATTTCACCTTCGATCTCGCTGGACTTGAGCACATCCTCGGTCAGGGTCTGGAGCATGGCCTCGCTGCGCAGCCCGAAGCCAAGGCCTTGCATCCGCCCGACCAGCCGCCCTTGCCGGTGCCGCACGTCCGCAAGCGGACCCGCCAGGACCTTGTGATCCCAGCGGAACCCCGGCCAATCCGTCAGTTCATGGATGTAGGTCATAATCGCCGCACCTCATGCGGAGATTATAGAGCCTAATCGCCGCAAAACGCAAGAATATTCGCCGCGTCGTCTGCGGGGAATGGACGGCCCAATCTCCGCAATTCCAAGGTTCCACGGGTTTTGACATTGTCAGATAATTTATGCTATAAATCTGACATGGAGATTCGCAATGAGCGACGGACCTCATAAGAGCCTGCCCAAGCGGCGGCATTGGATAAACCTCGCGGAACGGGCGGCCACGCCGGCCTACTCGCCGCGCGAGGTTGCAGAAGCTGGCGTCATTGCGGTCAAAACGGAAATGCGCGAAGCGCCGCTGGAAGAAGTCCGCAGGATTTTTCTAGGTGGCCCACAGGGCTCGCTCTTCAAGGAAGACTGCTACTCGCAGCTTGAAGAAGCGCGGAAAGCTTGCAGGGGGTCTGCCGCAGGAACCGCGCTGATCGATTGCGCTCAGGAAGCGCATGCGAATGGCCTGACCGGCGAAGACGCCTACGAAGCCGCCGTGAGAAACGCTTGCGACGCGGTCATGCGGAACGAGAGCTACTGCATCGAAGAGCATTACCGCCGGGAAGATGTGTCAAGTGTAGATGACGTGCGCGCCCGGTTGGCCGCTGCTCGCCACGAGCTGTCCAGCGGGGAGCTTGCAGACGCACTCTCGCCAGACGCCCATACGGGCGGGGGCGATCTACGTCTGACGAAGAAGACCGGTGTCGATGAGGGGCCGCCGCTATGAGCGCCCATGCCGAGGCCGTCTATATCCCGGAAATTGCCATCGACGTGCTCGAACCAGGGCGCCGCGCCAGAAAAGGCCGGCACCCTGTAGTCCTGGGACGCGACATCGAGTTCTCCGTTGCGGGCCTTCAATCGTACGCCTTTGCTGGATGGAGTCCTGTCATTCATGACGCGATGGTTGTTGCCGCTGCCGTCGAGTACGGCGACAGGGTAATCAAGCGTCCGCCCCACGGCTGGGCGCGAAAAATCTCGGTACGCATCCCGGTTCACGAGCCGCACGTGTGGAACGGGCCTGAAGCGTTATCCGCGCTCCACGATGCCGTTGAATTTCTCACGGGTGACTACTGGACGCTGGAATTCGTGGGTCGCTCGCGATTAGAGGCCGGACCCGCGCAAAAGGATCTCCGGTTAGGTGTAGAGACCAAGGCGGTGCTCGCCTATAGCGACGGGCTCGACTCCCGCGCGGTGGCGGGCATCCAGGGACAGAAGCTTGGCGAAACTCTCGTTCGCGTAAGAGTCGGCTCAAAGAGCTGGGATCGCGCCGAACGAAACGGCGCACCCGAGCCATTCGCAAAAGTGCCTTACGATGTTCGTTGCGACATGCCCAACCGGGAATCGAGCGCGCGAAGCCGTGGATTCAAATTCGCACTCATCAGCATTATTGCGGCACACCTTTCCGATGCAGAGGAAATCATCGTGCCGGAAAGCGGACAGGGCGCGATTGGTCCGGCATTGCTTAACGTAGGACATGCCTACCCCGATTACCGGAACCACCCCCTGTTCACTTCGCGCATGGAGCGATTCGCGCGGGCGCTATTTGGAAAGCAGATCAAATTTGTCTTCCCTCGCATTTGGCACACCAAAGGCGAGACGCTTCGGGAATTCATATCTCTGCCGGGCGATCGAGACTGGCTGACCACGCGGTCGTGCTGGAGAAGCAACCGCTGGAGCTCTGTGAACCGAAAATTACGTCAATGCGGAGTTTGCGCCGCCTGCATGCTGCGACGGCTTAGCGTTCATGCCGCCGGCCTCAACGAGCCGCCAGAAACCTACATCTGCACGAATCTCAGCGCGAGCAGTCTGGATGGCGGCATAGAAGCGGGGTTTACGAGAAAGACTCCTGTGTTCCGCGAATATGCCATCGCGGGCGCGCTGCACCTCGATCACCTGGCGGATTTAGCAAGCGATGACGCTGCGCGTGTTGTCGCAAGGCATGCGACACTGCTTGCGCCCGCGCTCGGGATAACGCGCGAAGAAGCAAGAACGAATCTAAGTGAACTGCTGCGCAAGCACGCAGGCGAGTGGAATGCTTACCTCGGTTCGCTTGAGGAACACTCTTTTCTCAAACATTGGGTACGGGCGAAACGATGAGCGACCAAGCAGAAAAACTCTCTGATGCCGAGCTTGGCGAGCGCCTTCGCATAGCGCGAGAATCGGCAAAAGTGACCCAAGCGGGAGCTGCGCAGGCAATCGACGTTGCGCGAACGACGATCGTCGCTGTCGAGCAGGGCCAGCGGCGTATTCGCATGGACGAACTTCAGAAACTTGCGTCCCTGTACGGCACGTCGGTCAATGCGATATTGAGGCGCGAAGCGGTTCACCTCGACATGGTGCCCCGCTTTCGCAAGCTGCCGCAAAGCGAGGATGACGCAATCGAGCATGCGGTGCGGCTCCTCAATGATCTTGTCCGAGCCGAAGTAGAGCTTGAGAATGCGCTTGGCATCCGCCGCACGCGCAACTATCCCCCGGAGAGGCCGCTGTTACCCGGAGATGTAAGAGCGCAGGCGGAGCAGGACGCGCAGGAACTGCGCGACTGGCTCGGCCTGAGCGCCGGGCCTGTGCTGGATATTGTGTCGATCCTTGACCTTCAATTGGGCATTCGCGTCTACCTTAGACGCCTCGATGGGAAGGTGTCAGGGCTGTTTGCGTACGATGAAGCCGCAGGAGCATGCATCCTTCTCAACGCAAATCATCCGGCAGACCGCCTTCGTCAAACCGGAATCCACGAACTTGCGCACTTTGTTTCTGCGCGCAAACAGCCGGACGTGCTGACCGAGAATGAAAAAGCGTCCTCTCGTGAAGAGCGTTATGCCAACCATTTCGCACGTTGCTTTCTTACGCCGGCACGGGCCGTGCGCCAGAAATTCGCTGAGATCACTGCGGGGCAATCCCATCTGACCCGCCGCCACATCATTCTTCTCGCGCACGCCTTCGGTGTTTCGCGTGAAGCAATGGGAAGGCGTCTTGAGGAACTTGGCCTTGCCAAGGAAGGCACCTGGGATTGGTTCGTCGCCAATGGGAACATTACGGATGAACAGGCGCGCGAAGTGCTTGGCGTATTGCCGGAACGCCAACTGAGCGTCACGGAGGCGCAGGGTCTCGTGCCGCCCCGCCTTGCGCTGCTCGCTCGGGAAGCCTCCAAGCGGGGGCTTTACAGCGAAGGTCAGCTAGCGCGACTGCTGCAATTGGACAGGCACGAGGTACGGGAAGTTCTCGACGGCGTGGAAGTGGAGGAAAGCGAGGCCAATGAGCTCTTCAAGCTTCCTCATTGACGCGCGGACCCTCCTCGTTGCCGATGCCAGTGTCGTTATCAATCTTAACGCCACGGGCTGCGCCTTGGAGATTATCCGGGCTCTGCCAAACGGCCTGCTCGTCACCCAGAACGCGTTCACCGAACTGGAACTGGGTGCTCGAAAGGGTCACGAAGACCACGCCAAGCTAAAGGTTCTGATCGAACAAGGTGCTGTACGGCTCGCCACCTTAGGCGAGAAAGGCAACGGAATTTACGCCTCTCTGGTTGAAGGCACTGCCCTCCAAACCCTGGACGACGGAGAAGCAGCAACCATCGGTTACGCATGCGAAGTTGGAGCTGTCGCCCTTATAGATGAAAAAAAGGCCCAAGGTATTTGCGCTAGGGGCTTTCCGGGCCTGGCGGTCATTTCGACCGTTGACTTGATGACGCATGAACTCGTTTTGAAGCAGCTTGGCCAAAACGCTCGGATCGAAGCCATCGTCAATGCATTGCGCGGCGCTCGTATGAGAGTGCCGGCGCATCAGATTGAAATGATCGTGAACTTGATTGGACAAGATGCCGCAATGTCCTGCGTCAGCCTACCGAAGCGAAAGGCATCCGCATCTTAGATCACAGACCACATCGATAGCCTATTCATTGCAATATTCTATTGTTGAAAGAAAGTGCTTCTATGTATTGCGAGCCGAGCGCGATGCTTGTCTGTCAGCGGCACCGGGTCTTTCCAGCGTAACTCAGTACGGGCGGTGTCGCTCAGCCTAGACGAAAATTGAGGACGGCCGTCATCGTCGAAGGATACAAGCCCTCGGTCGAACGCAGCATCCCAAAGCGCCGAGAGCAACAGGCCGTTATGCACATCGAGCCGCGCGGCGTCGTTCGCGCAATTCTTCCATGGCACGATATGCGAAGCGCGCAGCAGCGCGGTGTCCGAGATGCCCGTCAACGGACAGCACCCTTGCCAGTATTCAATGAGTCCCGCCCGGAAGATATCCTGGCCGATACGCTGGACTACGAGCCGCTCGGCCTCGGTGGTCGTCGGAAGATTCTTGATCTTGGTCTGAAACTCCAGAAGTGGAGCATCGGGCAGACTTCCTGCGAGCTGATAGACGCGCAGCAAAACACCGTAGAGCTGCCCGAGCATCTCAAACCTGTAACGCGCTAGACCCGGTCCCGGCACCACGCCGGCAGGCAGATTCAGCTCCTCGATGACGCCGGCATGATCGAGCGCAAGGAACCACGGCCCGTTGCCTCCCGAGGCGGCGAGATGGATCGTACCCGGCACGGTGGTCGAACCGAAGCCAGCCCAGCCTTCTGCGGTGATGAGCTTGCGACGAAAGCCGTGATGCCACGCAGCCTTCTCGCATTCCTCTCGAACGACGAAGGACTGGGGCGCTTCGATCATCACATCCCCATTGCCTTGAAGTCACAGCCCGCCTCCATCCTGTCCCAAGCGGCGAGTACAAGGCGTTGAGTGCGGAATTCGCCGTACTCGCGGATTTCCTTTTCTTTCAAAACGCGGAAGGTTTCCGAGGGGTAGTCGGGGCCCTTCACGTCGACCGGATCGAGGATGTAGCGCAGGTCGTCGCGGGTGAGACCGTAAGCACGAGCGTAGAAGGCGTCGAGATCAGCGCGCAGAACGGCACGGCGATTTTCGTCCCACACGAAGGGCGGACCGTCATGGCCTAAGTCTCGCGCGAAGGGTGCTAGGCTGTGCGAGGTGTAGGTGAGCTCCAGCACCTTAGGGGCGACGAAGGCAAGGCGCGGTTCCGTATAAAATGACGGCGGCAATATAGGGAACTGATTCACAAAATAGTAGCTCATGTTAATTCCGCTGACCTTTTGACGGGCGACGAAGTCAAGGGGAATCGAGTTGAGGTTGGCAAACAGGCCCACAAACGGAATGCTCTCGTTAGTGACATTGAGTAGGAAGATGCTATCGCCGATACCGAAACAGTTCGGTAGCGCATCCACAATCATGGTTCGTTCATCGGTATTTCGCGCATTGCGCCGCCAGCCCAAAGACCAGGGTCTGTTCCAGTTCTTGTTGGCGAATTGGGCGTCCACTTCAGGCGCTGGCACCCAATAGCGAGGCACAAGCTCAAACAATGGCTGCTGTTTCTCTGCAAGACACACGTCTAACGTAGTTGAGCCATCGTCAGTATAGCCAGACCAACGATGATCATATTGATGCATCATCTTAGCCTCGTAGAGTGGAACGAAGAGCGTACTGCCATGCCTCCAATTGGTGCCCTCTCGAACAAATCCTTCAGCAGCAAGCTGCGATGCAGTGCGAAACAGATGGCTGTCATTCGACATATGGAACATAGCCATGAATGACACGCCCCAACGGTTGCCCTTGTTATCTTTGCCGTCATTGATCAGAACAGGAACAGTGCCGTATATCTGGGCCGTCAGCTCGGCGTCACGACGGGAACGGAAGACTGGCGCGGTATGGGTATTTGGATTTATAGCGGCGATGGCCTCAGGCGAGAGGTTAAAGTTTCGCTCGGGCTCCGCAAGTTGCGCCGGATGTATAAGCGAAAAGGCAAAGCGAGCCGTTGTTTCGTTTCGTCCGATGGTCAAGAGACAAAAAGGGCTACGGTCATCTGTTGCCAGAAAGAGCGCCCTGACCTCCTTGAAGGAGTAGAGCGAGAACAATCGATGCGTCTCGACCAGATGCGAAAAGAATGGCGCAGTGGTAACGTCGGTGGCGATGCCAGTGGGAACGATCACACCGGCGCGCTGTCGCGCCAAGTTGGCGAACAGCTCGGCAAACAGCGCATAGGTGTTTACGTCGCCCCGTCCGGTCAACGCGAAGCGCCCTCCATCCTCACCCACTACGCGGACAAATTCGCTGGCGGCCTCAGCCTCACGCTTGGCGGAGGTGAAGACATCAAACAGCGCCCGATTGGGGCTGCCTGGCGGTGCCTTCTCCAATGCTTTGATCAGTCTATCGCGTGCAGCCTTGTTCGGCGCATTGGCTATCTCAGGTGAGCGGGCAGCGAAGAATTCCTGCTCCTGCAGCTTGATCCGCTCCCACGGAGGGTTACCCAATACTACGTCGAACCCGCCGCGCTGCATCGCATCGGGAAATTCCAGCGACCAGTGGAAGGCGCGGGCGCGATGGACGGCCATGGGCGCATCCATCATCGATGGTGCAATCTTTCCCTTGTTGAGAGCTATCCACAGTTCCTCTGTCGTCGGGATTGTTCGCCCAAGCGGCCCCGTGGGCGCGTCACCTGTTTTCGGCAACAGGAACGCCGCGACATAAAGATCACAGGCGATCGCAGCGCGAAGGAAGGTCTGGCTCTCGCGCAGATCATCGAAGCGCGCTGCCTTGGTCCCGATCTGTTCGACTGTATCTTCTGGCAGGTCACGGAATCCTGAAAAGTCCAGCGCCAGCGGTCTAGTTTCGGGAAGCTTGTTGAAGCCGGTACCGAAGTCTAATCCACCTTGGCCCTGCTTCGCGGCGGCGTTGGCACGTTTGTAAATGCTGGCGATGTCCTTATCGTCTCCTGTGAGTGGCTTGTAAGCGGCATCGGGAATGCCAGTCTCCAGGACCTTGAGATCGAAGACACCGAGCAGTGCATCTCCGCAGCGGATCTGCGCGTCGAAGAAGCCGAGAGGAAGTCCGGGGTCGACCGTCTCGATCCAGAGCGCGACCTTGGTCAGCTCCACCGCCATCGGATTGCGGTCCACGCCATGGATGCAGCAGCGAGCGACATCACGGAGTGCATGGCGAAAGTCGGCGACTGAGGGAGTGCCTTCGGCCCGAATGCGGGCAAGGCGCGTGGCGATGCGGCGCGCAGCGGCTAGAAGGAAGTGGCCTGAGCCGCAAGCCGGGTCAATGACCGAAAGTTTCAGGAGCGCTTTGGCGGGATCATTCGCCTCGGCTTCCGTCTTGTCCAGCACCGGTTCGAGCGCGGTGTCGAGAAGCGCCTGAACGAGGCTATCGGGTGTGTAATATGAACCTGTGGTCTTGCGCTGATTACCCTTCTGCTCGGCGGCTTCGGAGGCGAAGATCAGCGTCTTGCCGTCGTCCCTCATCTGGGGCTGGAGTTCGAGGAGCGATTCATACACTGAGCCAAGCTCCTCAGTTTCCATTGCGCGCCAGTTGACGGGAACCATGCCAGTTTTGTCGGAGAGCCAGGACAGGCGATAGACGGCCTCCATGAAAGCCTTGTTACGCAAGCGGGCGGTTTCGAGGTTCGGGAGCTTGTCTTCCGAGAAGAGACCGCCAAGCGCCGGGAGAGCGAGCCGGTCCTCTCCCTGCGTGAGGGCGCGGAAGACGACCTTGATGCCCTCGAAGCGATCGAAGTGCTTGTCCCATGACGAAGCGCGGAAGCACTGGGCGCGCAGCGCGGCCAAGCTATAGCCTTCGGCGTAGAGCTTGCGGGCGTCGAGTTTGGTCTTCTCGGGATGCAGGAGGTTGCGATCCTCCGCCACCATCAGGAAAATCAGGCGGTAGACGAGGCGCAGAAGCTCGTTGAACCATTCGGTCAAATTGACCTCGCCGGACCTGAGCTTGGCGGCGAGGTTGGGATTGGCTTCGAGGAAGCCGGACCCGAGCACCTTGAGCGCAATCTGTACCTGATCGGCAAGGCGATCGCGCGCCGCCTCGCCTTCGCGCGACCCGGCCTCGCGCCAGCGTTCGAGAGTGCAGTCCGACACGGGAGCGCCAGATGATCCGAAGCGGCTGCGATGGATCATCAGCCACAGAATTGCGAACGATGCGGCATCCTCGTTCGCGAAGATCTGGGCGAGATCGGCTTCGATGTAAGCGGGACGGGTCAGCGAAGCGTTGTCCCGCATCAGGCGGATAAGAACGCCATTCGTCACCAGGCCCCACAACGCGTCATCCTGATCGTTGAGATAATCCTGAAGCGCGAAGGCAGGCGAACGTGATCGGTCTGTAGAAAGCGTCGGGCTGCGGCGGTCGAGCTTTTCTTCAGCCGACGGCACTATCACAATGGGTACGCGGCCGCCTCCGATGAAAGACACAACTCCGTCAGCCGGCACGAGATCGTCGAAGCCAAAGGCTTCTTTTAGGAAGTCGCGAATGAAGCGGCGGGTCGCCTCTGCCGAGGGATTCTGCAATTTGGCGAAGGCATCAAAGTGGGACTGGCCAACGCGGAAAGCCGTCGAGATCTCTTCCCGGATCGTCAGCCCTTTGCGGATGCCGTAGCTCTCTCTGGTCGCGGCGTCGTCCTTCGGCTCCGCGATCTGTGCGACCATCGCCGGCGCAATGAGATTGCCCTCCAGCGTAAGCGACGGCCAGGCCGTCATGTCCGTGATGGGTTTGCGGGCCATGCTCAAGCCTCGCCCGGCAGCAGGATGAAGACGCCGATCACATCGGGAGGCGTGACGGCCTCAACGGTGACGCGTGATGCGGAGCCTGCGGCAGCGCGGAGGCGAGCATGATCTTGGCTAAGCTCGTCGGCTCTTGATTTCACGAACCCGGCTAACGGCCCTTCCAGTATGCCTGGCAGATCCTCCTTTGCTTTCGCGACAAACCGGTCGCGTGCGGTGGGTGCGATATCGGCCGCCGCAGGCATATTGAGCAGAGCGCGGGCCACGGCCCCTGTTGCCACGATAGTGCTGCCTTCAATCGCGACAAGCGCGGCTTCCTCCGCCAGAAGAAGACGCTCCTTTCGGGCGTGCACGGTTAGCTTGTAGCGAATGCGGAGCAGAACAAGCTTGGTTACTTGCTTGACGGCAGTCGTCGGCCACGCGCCCACGCGGCCTATGCCAAGACCCGAAAGCGAGTCGGGATCTAGCGAGGCCTCCACGAGGGCTTCGGCTAACGTTGAGGTCAGAGGATGTGTCCGGGTCAAGAGCGCGGTACCCGAAGGAGCCGGCTCCGCAGTCGCGAGGCGCACGGATCCCGCCAAGTTTCGCTGAGACAAGCGCTCTCTCAATCCACCGTCGAGCGCATGGACGTGAGCCAGCAAGAGTGATTTCTTAGGTTCAAGCGGCACACCGAAGCGCGACATCGCCCGCTCGACGAACAGCTTCACATCTGCTGGCGATCCAAGCAATGATTGAGCTTTCTCCCACTCAGGAGCTACTTCCTGCGGCTTCATCGCGTTTTGCGCAAAACGGGCGCGGGACTTTTTCTCGTTTTCGGAAGCGTCGCGCCAGCGCGCCTCCATCGCAGCGGTTCCATCGGTCAGCCGGAGATCAAGGGCAAGCTGGCCTTTGTCGCCACCTCGCCGTAACATCATCGACGCCATGAGCGCATCGGTGACCGGACCGCGTTCGTCGGGGAGCGGCACGGTCACCCCGGTCGCCTTGCGGATTTCTTCAGCCTTGCGAAGGATGACGTCTAGGACTGCGCCGTCGATGGCGCTGTCCGGCGAGAACATCATGATGGAGCGCACCAAATCAGCAGGTTGACCGAAGCGGTCGACCCGGCCTTCTCTTTGCTGATGCCGCGTGGGATTCCACGACAGATCGTAGTGAATGACCGCGTCGAAGAGCTGCTGGAGGTTTATCCCCTCCGACAGGCAGTCCGTGGCTACCAAAATACGCTGTGTATCCTTCTGGTCTTCGCCCGGCGCCATGTCCGCCACGCGATCACGACGTTCGTCCGGAGTTAGAACCCCCGTCACCGCTTCGACTTTCAGCTTTGGGAATGCCTTGCGAAGACCCTCGCGAACGTGTTCCGCAGTGGCCAGGTAACGGCAGAAAACAACAGGATTTGCGCCTTTCTTAATGAGCGGCGTCAAGGCACCGACCAGCGCCGCCAGCTTTGGGTCAGATTTCTGAGTGAGTTGCTCCGCTCGCTTGACCAAAGCGCCAAGCGCGGGATCGGCGTCGAAGTTCGCACTCGGCTCCAGGTCAACCGCGTCCTCATCATCACTATCCTCGTCGTAAATCTGGGGTTCAAGGCGGTCACTTTCGTTTGAGGCCCGATTCCGGAGAGCGGAAAGAGCTGCTGCCGGAGAAGAGCCGACACACCTCATGAGGGCCAAAGTGCCCCAGAACGCCAATCGTCTTTCACGTTGACCCGAGCCCGCATTGGCAACAACGCCGAAGCAATAGTCCAGAACGGCTTCCTGAAAATCGAGGTGATCCTGCGACAGGCGATAAGGCAGCTCGGTCGTCTCATGCTTTGGGAAGGCTCGATCCTCTCCCCAGTCACCAGACACGAGATCGATCCGTCGCCGTTGTACAAAATGCCTAGCAAGGCGCTCGCGGTATCTCGCGTCCTCGAAGTTTACCGACGCGAAGGACGGATCGATCAGCGAAAGCAGCCTAGAAAACGCCTCTTCGTCGCCAGAGTGTGGGGTAGCAGTCAGCATGACGAGCCGCCGCTCAGGATCGCCCGCCAGCCCCGAAAGCAGATCGAAGCGCTGCTGCTTGCCTTTATGAGTTCCCACACAAGCGTGAGCTTCATCAACAATCACGAAATCTGGACAAGCACGGGCAAACCCGTCCCTGCGCTTTTCAGCCTTGATGTAGTCAAGACTGACAACTGTGTGGGGATATGCGTCGAACAGCGTCTGTGAGAGAGGTAGACTGCGCTCCAACCGAGCGGCAGTGCCCGAGGTGACGGTGACCGCTTCGATTCCGAACCGGGATCGAAGTTCGAGAACCCACTGCTCGACAAGATGTGGAGGACACAAAACGGAGAAGGCCTCTACCTCGCCCCGGTCCATCAACTCGCGCAATATGAGGCCGGCCTCAATCGTCTTTCCGATACCGACGTCGTCAGCAATGAGCAGACGAGGCACCTGCAATCGCAGGGCCATCAGCAAGGGAACAAGTTGATAAACTCGCGGTTCGAAAGCGAGCTGGGCCGCTGAACGAAAAGGCCCTGCTCCGCGCCTCAGCGTGAGACGCATGGCATCTTCGAGGAGCGCCGCCTTGGCCTGAACAGTTACTACCGCATCGGCAGGCAGAGCGAACCTTGCCGGCTCTACGGGAAGCATTTCAAGCGCAGGGTCGAGGATAACCGTATCGTTCTCGCTCCCGGAGAGCGGCCTAAGCGCCAATATGCCGTCGCCCGGCGACGGGAGAGCGACCCATTCGCGACCGCGCGCCAGAACCAGATCTCCAGGGGAGAAAGTCACGGTCATCTGGTCATTCCTTGAACATGGAGACTAATGCTTCGGGGACGCCAGCCGCGGCGTTCGCCGGCAATTCGAAGAGCGTCCAACCCTTTCCTTCCGCTACTTCGCGAACTGCGTTGCTCAAAGGAGATGTAGACGCGGCGACGAAGTGGCTGCGCCAGCCGAAGAACACCTTCTGCTCGCCGAAGCTCACTCCATCTTTATCTGGAAGCGGGACCCCGGCTTCCTTGAAAGCGGTCTGCCAGCCGTCGGCTTCGCCTGGACCCGTTGACGCTGCAGTGAGAACGACCTGCCCCCTCGCAAGATCGATTAGAAGTTGCTTGGTCTCGTCGCTCGCGCGGTCAATGAGCTCATGATCCGGCTGATTGAAATAGGAAAGCAGACAACGGTAACAGCCGCGGACGCAGGCCTCATCCTCACGATCAAGAAGGATCTTTGGGTCACCGGCAGCAATGGCATCGTCAACTTTATCGAAATGCATCAATGTAAGCGCTGCTCGCGCGACCTTGCCAAGAGCAGCAGGATCGTCAACCAATCGGCTTAGAACGCCAGCGCCGCCCTCAGTTGCCTCATAAGCTAGGATTGTTCGGCGATTGTCGCGCGCCGGCAATGGCTCGCCGAGTATCTCTCCCTCCTCCAACTGGAACACGACTTCGATGCCACGCATGAGCGCATGATGCACCGTTGCTATGGTTTTCGGTGCATAGGCGCTTGGCTCCAAGAATCGGAACAGCAGTGCGTTTTTTCGGTCTCTCACGATCGGAACGATGCGAACCGGCTTGATGACGTCGGGCGGCACATCGACATCCGATTCTTCATCTTCAGCCTTGGCCCAGTAGCCGCTGCGAGGGTCAATATTGAAGCCGAAGACGGTTTGGCTCTTGCGTCGCTTAAGACCCTTGTTGATGCGGCTGATCTCGGCGCTATTGGCATACTGGAGGGAAAGTATGGACTCGCCCTCGCATTTGAAGTCAGCCGCGGTAATCTGCAAGCGGCCGTCCCGTTTGGGCCAAGAGAATACAGTCTGAATGTCGAAGCCTTGGCGGACCCGTTCCTCATCGTTCGCGGTGATCCTGTCTGCGGGAGCAGCTTCCACATTGTCGATGCGAAGCGTGCGTTGCACAGGCACTTCACCGGCCATGGGAGCGTCGCAAGCGTGGCAGCGCTCCATCTCACCCTCGTGGCAAGCGCCGCAGTTTGAGCAGATAAAGATATCCTTGGTAGCGAGTTCCGATCCATCGCTGGTGCGAGCTTCGGGCGGAAGCTTCGCCTTCATCACCCGGTAAGCACGGCCCTCGTGGTAGATAAGGCTGCGCGGCCCAAACTCGGAGATGGCGAGGAAACGAGCGCGCTGGAGGAACGAACCGGCCTTTTCCTCTCCTGGAATGAATGCGTATAGCGGCAGGCGGGGAAAGTTATAGCCGGGCAGGAAGCCCTCAGTCGCAAGGTAACGGTACGAGTAGAAGTCAGATCCGCTCGAAGCTTTGCCTTGCTCAAGAATGGCAATCTGGTCGCTTGCCTGCATTTGCGCGGCCTTGATCTTTCGGCGGTCGGCCCCGGACAGGCCGGTGATTTCAGACCGAGCGTTGGCTTCCATCAGTTGTGTTCGCGCGGAATTGTAGAGTTCGCGCCACCTGTCAAAGGCCCGATCAAAAGCTTTAGGCGCCTTCGTTGCGACTTCGAGCACAAATTCTTCAGGCGAGGACATCCAGACCGGTTTGACGCCATCTACGGCGGCCAATATCTGGTCAATCACTCGCTTCATAGGAGCCTGCGATCTCGCGAGAAGTGCAGGCTGATGTATGATCTCCTGGATTTCTTGCTTGAGGGAATAGCTCTCCTGTTTCAGGTCAAGAATTTCGGGGATATCAGGCGAGAGAGCGAGCTTTGTCTCGGCCAGCCACACCGCTTGAAGATGTGAACGCACCAACTCTTCATTCGTTATGTCGAGGGCTGGGGGACGAACGACACCGGCCACCATTTCGTTGCGGCGCTCGAAATAGTACTGATCGTGAGGGGATTGAGCTGCGCAGTACGTTACGATGACCGCAGCTTGGCCGGACCGTCCTGCTCGCCCCGCTCTCTGGGCGTAATTTGCCGGCGTGGGAGGGACGTTTCTCAAATAGACCGCGTTTAGAGCTGAAATATCGACACCTAACTCCATTGTGGGAGAGCAAAAGAGCGCCGGCAAGAACTGGTCAGATTCGCCGGTGGCCTTAATCTCAACGCTGTTTTCTTTGAGGTTATCGCGGTCGTCCGATTCAAACCGGAAGCGCCACTCTCGCCATTCGCGCTGCTTTTGCGAGACCTGAGCTGTATGCTCCCGGCCTTCCAGCCCCCAATAACTACTGCGACCGCGCTTCAAGTCGGCCGCGATGGCCTTGTAGAGATCATCGAAGTACCGGTTGCCTTGGGCCTTGCCACTACGGATTGCTTCTCCCGGAATCAGGCGGACAGCTGAGGGTGAGAGCCTCCAGCCATGGACATCGGACTCGATCTCGATGAGTGAGACCAGTCCTTCGCGGGCGAAAAGACTCATTAATCCGGTCATGAATGTGAGGTAGTCGGTTTTATTGAGCTTCGTTCCGATCACACTCTTACGATTGATGCGTCGACCGATGCGCGAGTTGTGGCCTGCGCGAATAATAGTTTGCTCTTCTCTCAGTCCTACCCGATCCTTCCCAGGCGCTTGGAGGAACATCGTTGTACGGCTTCGGGGCGTCTCTTTCTGGTCCATCGCCCACGGTGCGCGCAGGAGGTTCCGCGATTTTTGCGCGACGCCATCAAGAACCGTGAGGTCAAGGGCCTCCGTACCAACGGCCAGGCCCTCCAGCAGCGCGGTAAGCACTTCACGTAAGACTTTGCGCCGTTCCGATGCATCAAGAGTACCGAGTTCCGGCAGGATCGCAGCGAGCGCTTCTTTGTCCTCAGCGATTTCTTCGAGACCGACGAACTCGACGTCTATGAGTTTAAGCACGGCCAAGCTTGGATTGGTGTATCGCCATCCGCGGCGCAGGTCCGTCCAGACACGATGTGCGAGAACTTTCGCCAGAGCCCGCTGCGCATCCTCTCGAACGATCGCCCCGGCTTCGGGGTCCATCATCCAGTGAATGCGAGCATCCTTGTTCGATGCGGTGAAGCCGAGTGCCTTCAAAACGCGCAATCCGAACTCGTCTTCGGTCATGCCGGAATCTCCGGCATCAAGGACGGCGCGCAGAATCGCACCGCGAAGAAGACTGACGAACATGAAGTCGTTGAAATGCCCTGCCTGAAGGGCTGCATCCTGTCGATTGTCTGTGAAGCCGAGAAGTTTACGCTTCTCACGCGGAAGCCCGCTGCCATCTCCGTTCATCCATTCGAGCGCAGTAGAGACTAACAGAGTGGTAGCGGAGCTCCGGCCTTCGCCTGACAGACCCGCGAGCTTGCTTCGCTCCCGCATGCTGGGGTGAGGTTGCTCAAGACAGCAAGGACAAAAGCCGAACTTGCCGGGGATGAACCAAAAACTCTTTCCTGCCGGATCAAAGCGGCCATCCGGCCTCAAGCTTATCAATTGCGGAACGCGGGATTTCCGGCTCGGGCGGAGACGCTCGACCCCGTTGCGCTCCTCGCGCCAGTCTTCGGGATAAGTCTCTATATCACCTGTAAAGGCATAATCCGGATCATCATCGCCTGTCGGAGTCAGGTAACCTGCGAGGTCTCCCTCCTGCTCTTCTAGAGGGATGTCGTCGATATTGCGCGGCAGGAACACCATTCCATGGTCATCATCGGTCTTGTTGACCACATGTACTTCATGGCCGCATTCACGGCAGAAGCGTGTTGGATAGAGGCGGTTGCCAGGAGCTTCAGGATCTTCGAGCTGCCCTTCAAAGAGAACCCGTCGGGGACGCTCGGTTAACGTCGTGAAAATTTCACCTGCGCCAGAAATGAATCTGTGCAGCTTGAATGCGAGGAATGCTGCTTTTCCCGATCCGCCACGATCCGTCTCGGGCAAACTAACGCGGGTCAGAAATCGCTCAAGGGCGTTCCGACAGGTTGCTGCCTCGATACTACTATCCGCTGAGAGCAGCTGAATCGCTTTCTCGAAGGGGATAGGCTTCTTACGCCTTAGTTCCTGACCGTCTTCCAGACCGATAGCAAGTTCGACCCAGACAGCAAGAGGGTGAGTACGCAAGAGTTCGTCAGGTAGAGCGTCGGGAAGGTCCGCTGTGAGAATTCCCGCAAGCTTCGACCTCACATCCTCCAGCTTCAGCCCATCGTCGGTGGCGCGCTGCAACGATTCATCGATGACCGATTCCGGGCCGATTGAGGCTCCGAACAATCGTGATGCCACATCTGCAACAGCCTGTGCCCGGCTCGCATCTGAGCCTTCGCTTGCCATGGTTGCTGAAGTGCCGATGCAAATCGGAGATCTATCCGGGTTGCAACGGTTCCGAAGCCGCCGAACGAGAATGGCCACGTCAGCGCCTTGCCTGCCCCTATACGTGTGCAATTCGTCAAGAACGATGAATTCCAGTCCGCTGGCGTTGTCGATAACTTTCGCATCAAGCTCATCCTGGCGAGTAAGAAGAAGCTCAGCCATCATGAAGTTAGTCAGGAGGATATCAGGCGGGTTCTCGGCAATCTGTATTCGTTCTTCACGGCTTTCCTGCCCGGTGTATCGCCGCACAACAGGTTTCAAATCGTCGGGGAGCCCCGATTGCGAAATAAATTTCTCAATTTCCTTGATCTGGCTGTTAGCCAGCGCGTTCATCGGATAGACGATGATTGCTCTCGTCCCTCGCGGCCGCCCAATTTTTCGGGCTCTCACGATTGCATCGACGATCGGAACGAAAAAGCAGAGCGACTTTCCAGATCCAGTTCCCGTCGTCACCACATAGCTTTGCCCTGCACGCGCCTTGGCAATTGACTGCGCTTGATGCCGATGAAATCGGAGCGGCTCCGCGTCAATTCGAAATATCTTTCCCGTTGCCGCGTCGAGATCGCCAGATTCGACCAAATCGTCGACGGTTGGCCCCGAGAGAAAACGAGGGTTTAGTGACAGAAGAGCGTCAGGCCAGAAACGGCCCGCGTCGTACTGGCGTTCGACCTCTGAAAAGAGATCCTCCGCACGTATAGTGGTGAACGATCGAGAGAAGCGGGCGTATGTGTCGATCAGATTGTGTTCGAATTCAAAAGCTTTCATTGACAATCCCCGCGGGTAGCTTGCAGAGGCCAGCGCTGTTTTGTAGTTGGCACCGTCGGGTAGCTCGGGAGGCGTCCATACCGGACAAAGCCCTTGCCCACAGGAATGACGCGGCTATCCGTGATGCTGCGTTGTTCGACGATGGAATGGGGCTCATTGTCCCAACCGGCGGATTGCAGCTTCGGCACGACGAATTTTAGGCAAGTATCGGCTTCGTTCGTCATGCTCTCCTATTGCCCCCCTGCTGCTCCTCAACCTTGCGCTTGATCCATCTGGCAATTTCCTGGCGCTCAAAGCGCCATGAACCGCCGACCTTGAAGCCGGGCAGCTTGCCTGCTGCAGCCAGCTTGTAAGCCGTCTTCTCATTGATCTTGAGAAGGTCAGCGACCTCTCGGATCGTCAGGATTTCGTCGCCCATGCGCCCCAGCGAGTCGATGCGGGGAAATTATAGGGAAGATTAGAGAGAATCCGAGAAAAAAGTTCCCAGTGGCAGGAGCCTACGGCATCGCCTGCGATCCCTTGCGCCGCGGTCAAAGGATCGGGCACGACCTCAAATTTCCATAAGTTTTCCTGCCACAACCTGCCACACGGAATCGAGCCTCGCCACAAACTTGCCACAAGCCCAGACGGGTCAAAACGGGCAATAGCGGATTTCTGCGGGTTTCCGAGGATAGGCTATTTGTGGCGAAAACGCCCCCTGGAGGGCCGTTTCTTTCCGTAACTTTCGGCTAAGTCATTGAAGAAAAAGTGGTGGGCGGTACAAGGATTGAACTTGTGACCCCTTGCGTGTCGAGCAGAACAAAAAGAAATCAGAACAGATGCTTACGCAGCGGTCGCCACAGACACGCCACATGAATCCTTCTGCATGCATGTGAGCACGCTGACACGGCTCTCCTGCGCGGCCTCGGCACGCTCGATCAGGTGGCCGTAGACGTTGAGCGTAGTCTGAATATTGCGGTGCCCCATCAACGTCTGGATGCGCTTCAGGTTTACGCGCTGCTCTATGAGCATCGACGCGTAAAAGTGGCGAAGATCGTACGGCTTGTACTTGGGCCGCTCGACGGTCTCGCCGTCCTCCTCGACCTTGACCATCAATCCGGCTTCTTCGCAGGCGCTCGCGAAGCCACGGTTGCGCCAGTTCCTGACGCTTTGCCATTGGCCCGTGCTTGTCGGGAAGACGAGATCGTGGTCGTTCTTGGCGGCATGGTTCTCCGCATAGTGGCGGACCATAGCCACGGTGTCCGTGCTCAGATTGATGAAACGGCGTCCCGCCCGCGTCTTGGTTACGGAAATCTCTTTGCCGCCGCCGTCAAGTGCCCTGTCGACCTCGACCCCGGCGCCCTTGAGGCTGGTTGTGGCCAGCACAAGATATTCCTGGGGCCGCATGCCGGAGTCGACGGCCAGATAGAGCATCGGCCTGTATCTCCGCCAAGTCTTAGCGGTCTTCTTGTTGGATGAGTTCGCGAGGCGATCAGCAGCAGCAAGCAATTTCTGGATGTCGCGCTCGCTCGGTATCACGACCGGTTCGTCATAGCGCGACGAAGCCGTGACAGTAACGCCTTCCGCCATGTCGTAGGTTAGCACCGCGCGGCCAACCAGTTCCTTGATCATGGAATGGAAGGACGTGAGGACCTTGTTCGCCACGTCCCGGCTGTGATGCTCAAGCAGCCAGGACCTGAAAGCTATGACGTCCGGCTTGCTAAGCTCGTGCAGCTCTTTTGTCCATGCGTAATCCTTGATGATCGCGGCACGGTATTCGTAATTCGCCAGTGTGTATTTGGTGACAGGCTCTCGCCCGTTCCGGCCTTCGCGTTCGCATACGTCCAGCCATTTCTGGACGCCTTGCGATACGGAGCGTATCTCAGAGCTTAACGGCGCAGCGTTTGAGCGCGCGCTTGAATCTTCCCTGAACGCAAGCGCTTCTTTGCGCGTTGCGAAGGTCTTGTAGGCATAGCCTGTTTTCGACGATTTGCTCGGGTAACGTACTTGGTAAGTCGTGCCTTTCCGGCCTACCCTTTTTCTTATATCTGACATTTAATCCTAGTGAGTCATAGCTGACCCTGTAAAAGCAAGTAGAAAATCAATACTTGGCGTTGTTCTCCGCCTCTGCCTGCACATCCATGTAGATTTTGACCAAGGTGCCCTTTTCGATCCTCAGCTTGCCGTCGATTGGATCGACGAAGAAGGGCAGCTTGCGCGCTCCTGCGGCATCCTTGTCGGCTGCCCGCTTCATCTGTCGCTCGTTCAGCTCAACGCCCATTTCGGCGAGCACCTGCCGGGCCTGATCAAGGTCAATGTAGCAAGGCGGCTTCACAGCTCGTAATCCTTGCAAGCAGGCCGGTAATGGTGCGTGTCCATGAAATGGATACGCCCGCCTCCCGGCCGGCACACTCTGATCACCTCGCCATACTCGTTCGTGACAAGCAGCTTTATCCGCGATGCTTTGACGTATTGAACGTTGTAGATGTCCTTGAGTGCCTGGATGTCTTCCAATACGGCGTGTACCAACTCGTCGATACTGATGGTGCCCAGCTCTTTGTAGCTGATCGTTAGACCTTGCGGCTCAAAGCCGCCCCTGTTCTTCATCGAAAATTGCTCTATCTAAAATCACTAGAATATATTTCCATAATACAACTTTAGGTGAGATTTGGGTAGCGTGCATGCGCTCGTATTCGCTTCCGCTATCGGAAGTGTCGGCGTGACCAAGCCCTGACCAGCGCCAGCGATTTAAGGAGCTGACGCCCAAGCCAACATTGGGTGGAAGCCGCTCGTTTGCGAATGCGGCTGGTCAGCAGGGTCCATGCCCGTAAAGCCGCAACTGCTTCCCCTCGCGCCCCGTGGCCTCTCCCGCGTTCAGGCCGCAGCCTATGTGGGCGTATCGCCATCCCTGTTTGATGAGTTGGTAAAGGACGGGCGCATGCCCAAGCCCTTGCGGATCAATAGCCGCACGATTTGGGATCGGATCAGGCTTGACGAGGCGTTCGAGGCGATTCTTGATGGAGAGTCCTCTGCCGCCAACCCATGGGACGAGGACTGAGGAGGTCCGGCATGGTCACGTTTCGCATGAAGGACGGCACAGGGAGAGTCGATCTCAAATACCTTGTCGAAGATGTAGATCGTCATGGCAACGTGCGCCTCTATGTGCGCCGTCCCGGCGCAAAGAAGACGCGGCTGCGTGAGATACCCGGAACTGCTGAATTCCTTGAAGAGTACAGGAACGCGGTAGAGGGACGCACGAAAAGCGCCGCAATCGAGCAGGCGCGCAGCGGCAGTTTCCGCGCGCTCTGCCAGCTCTATTATGCAAGTACTGCTTTCACCACGAAGGATGCCAGCACGCGGGCATGGCGTCGCCGCGCTCTGGATTCCATTTGCGAGAAACACGGCCATAAGCCCGTCGCTCTGATGCGCGCAAAGCATGTGCGCCATATCCGGGACGAGCGCCGTGATGCTCCCAGCGCCGGCAACCACCGCCTCAAGGCGATGCGCGCAATGTTCAAATGGGCCGTCGAGGAAGAGCACCTGGAAGCCGATCCGACACTCGGCGTCCAAAGCATCAAGTACGCTTCATCCGGCCATCACTCGTGGGAACTGGAAGAAGTTGAGCGGTATGAGCGCAAACACCCTGTGGGGACCAAGGCACGGCTGGCGCTTGATCTTTTGCTTTACAGCGCCTGCCGCCGCGAAGATGTCGTGCGTCTCGGCCCGCAGCATGTCCGCAACGGGCGACTGCGCTACAGACAAGCCAAGAACGAGCATCGCAATCCCGTCGATGTCGATATTCCGGTAACCGTAAACGCCTGGATGTAACCTTTGCTGTGGTGGTGAAACACGGGCTGAAAGCCATCGCCGTTGACGATGACAACGATCTTCCTGTAGCGCGCGAAAATCAGATTTTGACGGACAAGCAAGTCGCTCACTTGCTTCGTGCAGCGCAGGAGATCGACGCCGAAGAGCATTGGGACGGCGATTTGTTCCGCATCCTCGTGGTACTCGCCGCAACGGGCGCGAGATTTAGCCAGGTCGCCCGGATGCGTGTCAGCGACCTACAACGAGCGCAGAGCAGGCTTTTAGTGCCGGTAAGTCGGAAGGGAAAGGGTAGCAAGAACGGCGCAACTCCCGTTCCTGTCGGAAAGGATGTGCTCGATGTCCTTCTACCGGCCGTGACTGGACGACGGAACAGCGCATTGTTGCTAGAGCGATGGCGACACAAGCAGCGACCAGGTTCGATCGAGTGGCATCGGGACGGTCGCGGCGCATGGCAAACCGCCAGCGAGATCGTTCGTCCTTGGAGTGCGATCCGGCAACGCGCCAACATGCAAGAAGTGATCCCCTATGCGCTACGCCACTCCAGCATCGTGCGCGGCATCCGCGCGAATTTGCCAATCCGACTTGTGGCGGCGTTACACGACACCTCCGTCCAGATGATCGAACGGCACTACGGGAAATGGATCGTAGACGGCCTAGACGATTTAGCGGCGCGCGCGGTCGTTCCGCTTTTGCCGGAAACAAATAGTCACCTCGTTAAGGTAAGGTGAGTTCCGCAACACCCCAATCCTCGCTCCGGCGTGGGAGCTATCGGGGGACGATAATTATGCAATCGCGCCGGGCCATGGGGTCCTTGACGATACGAAGATGCTCCACAAAGAGCAGACCCGGAAGCTGGAAGGCATCGACAAGCAGGACCGGCTGCCAATGACCGAGCCGACTGCGTTCAAGAACAATCCGGTCGCGACAAATAAGCGTCTGCATCACACGCGCCGGGTCTGATCCTGACGTACCGGGATCGCAGTTGTACAACGCGACAACCATTGGCCTGTAGCCTATCTGCATTGAAGCAAACAGGAGCAACGCCATGAGTCAGAAGCTTACGTTTTCAATTGAGGAAGTCGTGATTGAGACCGGAATTTCCCGAACTTACATCTATGACCAGATTCGAGCTGGCCGTCTTAAAGCTGTAAAAGCTGGGCGACGGACCTATGTACGCTCTGACGACCTACATTCGTTCATCGACGGCTTACCAGCTTTAAAGCCGAAGCCAGCCGCTTGATCTGCCGTACCAAATTTTTGGCAGTACAACCGAGGGGATGGATAATGAAGCGTAATACACATTCAGGAAAACAACAAAATGCCCGCGCGAAAGATGAGGATGTCTTTTGCGCCAAGACCGGTGCACTTATCTCAGGCACTACGTTACCGAACGTGATTCCATTCCCGCGCCCTGCCGCGAACTCGGGTTCAGTCGAGCGACGAATAGGCAAGCCTCAAATTGTCGATAACGACGACATCTGACAGGTGTAGTGAAGATGTCGCAGGCTACCCTTGAAGTACAGCCGTATCTTTTTGCAGACTGGCAAGCCGGTAAAGCGCCGCCAAAGGGCTGGGACTGCGCCGATGCTGTGCGCGATGGATGGACCAAGGCCGATCTTGATGGGTTGATGCGCGCGACGGTCACACCATGGGTGCCGCTTAAGCCGTCCGCGCCTGAGGGCCGCGCCACCCCTGCCGGTGTCTTAGCGTCGGCTCCGTCGCTAACTCGCTCTAGCGAGACTGACGCGGTGGAGTTTAGACGGCAGCTTCGCACTGAACGGCAGGCTCCTATTCTCGACCCGCGCGACCCGATGCCATCTGCGCGGGCGCTGCTAGCCGACCGGTTTAAGGCTGACGGCCTCCCCTCAATGCACCACTATCGCGGCACCTTCTGGCGCTGGAACGGTTCGTGCTACCGCGATGTTGATGGTGATAGCGTCCAGGCGCAAATTTGGCGCTACCTCGACGGAGCGAAGCGATACGGCAAGGAAGGTGAAAAAATCGACTTCCAACCAAATCGGGGCGAGGTCGAGAACGTTGCGGCCGCTTTCAAAGCCGTCTGCAACCTACCCAGTCATGTCGAAGCCCCCGCGTGGCTGGATGGACGACGGGCAGGATTGGGGCAGGATAAAAAATCGCCCCATGAGCTATTGCCGGTAAGCAACGGCTTGCTGCACCTGCCCAGTGGGCAGCTTTCTAAGCCTTCACCAGCATTTTTCTGCTTGAACGCCTCCGATGTGACGTTCGATTCGCGGGCGCCCGAACCGAAGGAATGGTTGCGTTTCCTAAATCTGATCTGGCCAGATGATCCGCAGGCAATTGAGACGCTGCAAGATGTCTTCGGCTATCTGCTTTCCGCCGATACCTCCCAACAAAAAATCCCTCTGATCATCGGCCCAAAGCGTTCCGGCAAAGGAACCATTGCTCGCGTGCTAACGGCGTTGTTAGGCCAGGACAGCGTAACCGCACCGACGCTCGCCAGCCTCGCGATGAATTTCGGCCTCGCACCCTTGATCGGCAAATCCGTCGCAATCATCGGCGATGCTCGCTTGAGCGGAAAGGTCGATCAATCTGCTATTGCCGAGCGCCTATTGTCGATCTCAGGTGAGGATAGCATCACAGTAGACCGAAAATTTCAGTCTGCCTGGACAGGTAGGTTGGGCGTTCGCTTCGTCATCATGTCAAACGAGTTACCCCGCCTCTCCGACGCTTCCGGCGCGCTAGCGAGCCGGTTCATCGTTCTGACGATGACACGCTCCTTTTATGGGCAGGAAGATCGCGGCCTCGGCAATCGGCTCATGGCTGACCTGCCGGGCATCCTGAATTGGGCGCGAGAGGGATATCTGCGGCTGCGAAAACGCGGCTACCTCCTACAGCCAGATAGTGCTCGCGATGCGATTGACGAACTTGAGGACTTGGGATCGCCAATCTCAGCATTCATTAAGGCGCGTTGCACCGTCGCGTCAGGCCTGCGGATATCCGCCAATGACATATTCGTCGCATGGCGGGATTGGTGCGAAGCGAACGGACGGCGAGAGACTGGTACGAGGCAGAGCTTCGGTCGCGATCTTCGAGCGGCGGTTCCCGGATTGCAGATTGCACGACCTCGCGTGGATGGGTCGCAAACCCGAAACTATGAGGGCATTGGGCTTTTGCCCGTAAGCCCACCGCAATCATCCCATGGCTGGTGATGCGGTCACCCGATCGATGCACCATCGCCATATGGCGGCGGTCGCGCAGCAACTCGCTCACGCCACGAAGGACAGATTCTATCGGAGCGGAAGTCATCAGCGGGCTATCGCGCTTCTTGCCCAACATCCGCGAGATCGCGGAAGAGACGAAGCGCCGTGCCTGGCAACAGCATGGGATGCTGGTGGTGGACGTGGACAAGGTTCCTACGTCGTGGGATGTTTGCGAAACACTTAATCATCTCGGGGAGAAGCTATATGGCCGCCAAAAAGGCTCCATTGAGCAATGAACAGAAGAAGTTTATGGCCGCGCAAGGACTGGCTCAATGGCTCGCCGCGTCGCTGAAACAGGGTCAGCGGTTGCGCGATATCTATACGCAGGAGATGCCAAAGATCGCTGAATTACCACCTCTGGAGCGCAAGCTACTCATTATCCGGTCCCATACCGAAGCGAACTTCTTGGCAAGTGCCGCCAAGCATGTAGTCGAGTATCGGAAGTGGGCAAAAGAATTGGGGTTGTTCGACGGCGTGGACTTCGCTCTGCTAGACAAGTTTAGCGAACAGGACATCACGGACCTTCGCAACATGAGGGAGCATGTCATTGATTATTTTGAGGGTCGTGGGAGGGCTCAGGACCGATGGTTCCAAGAAACCCCCGAGTATAGCGCCGACGCATCCTCCGTCGTAGGGACGAAGATTGGCGGGCGTTTAGACTATGAGGCGTTTACGACGGCTTGCGAGGTCGTTCTGCAAGACGTGTTGGCGCATAAAGACTCGGAGCCTTGATTCTGAGTGACGAGCGCTCGCAACGAATTTCGTATCAACATCTAGTCACATCCAAAATAGGTGTAACGCCGGTCAGAGCGTTGCTAACCCCTTAAGGCGAGATTCATAATCGCTCTCAATGAGGGCACAGCGATATTTTCTCGCACGCGTCAACAACCCCACAGCTTGCCCCCCGGGATTACTGACTTATTCAGCGCAGACTGACGAAGTGCGGCCAGCGGCAAGGGCCCGTCAAGGGCCCGATCACTAGTTATCCGGGTCGTTGCATTTCATATCTTTGGAGAGGTCTGCTTCAGGTATCGACGCAGGGTTTCGACGTTGTTCTTCGGTGAAGGGGTTCTTGAACTCCATGGAAGAATAGATTGTGCGATCTTCAATACCCGCGAGGTCGGCCGAAATTCGTCTGGCGGCACAAGCCGGGCAAGTGCCACACTGCACCGGGACTTCCTCTGAGCACGACCAAGTATGCGCAAAGAGATCGGGCGCGCCTTCAAAGCTCTTCGTCACTTCAAACTTGTGCTTCTTCTCAAAAGGTGTCCGGATAGAGAAAGGTTCTGGCGTACACATGCTGATCGACTTCGCGATCGATGAGGCAAATGCAGCCGTGTAGTCAGCTCGTCCAGATCCCGCATCGTCTTTCGTGGCACCCCAGATCATCTCGTACTTCTTGTAATAGGATGCATAGGCACCAGCCACCGACAAAAACATCCCGGCACCGAATGGAAGCCGATGTGGCTTAGCTTCTCCAGACATTCCCGTCCTAGTTCCAGCATGCATCATAATACGAATGGGCGACGGGAAGCAGTGCATCGGCGATTTGAAGTCCACAATTGTGTGTTTCATACCGAGAGCTTTTGCAGCGTTCATCGCGGCATGGATTTCTCCATATTGAGGTGTGCCCCTGTACTGAAATGTCAGGAGTTCGACGTCATATCCTTCCCTGGCAGCCCATACTGCTGCTGCCGTAGAATCAGGGCCACCAGAAAAAATAACGACTACAGGCTTCATGAAATCCTCGCCTTGAAAAAGACAAATAATATCTGAAGCGTATCAAGATCGGCGGTGCACGCAAGGGTTTGGTGAAATCGGCGATTTGCGGCCTTAGCTCAATGGTAGAGCCACTGCCTTCCAAGCAGTTGATGCAGGTTCGATTCCCCAAGCTGCTCCGTTTCAAGGTCGATAATCGGTCAGAGCAGAGACCTGACGCAGTAGTTGGTCCACGAGGATGAGCGTGGTCTGAGTTGTGTACACATTAGCAGTCTCAGCTCGTTCTGGATACCGGAACCAGTGTTCCTTGTGGTAGCGGCTCGGGTGTCTGATTGAATCTGCTGCGTCCGGCCATAGGCGCGCTTCAAGTTGCTTCGTCCGAGATAGTAGGTCGGTTAGATCATGCGACCTTCGCCATTGTTTAGGATATGGACAAAGTTGGTATTGCAATAGAGCTTTCAGCCCATTCTCGATGCTGAAGCCGACGAGCAAATGAAACGGAATGCCGATTTTCTCTATCGGTTCATTTCTTGCCGAGGCTGCTATGCGTTGCGCGCCATCAAATAAGGCGACTGCATAGGCTAGGGTATCGACGTGATCTGATACGGCAGACATTGCTTCTGACATACACCCCTTTGAAAACAATCAAACAAAAACAATCCGACTGAAATAAAGCCAAATGGCCAGAGGCGGCGCAAGGTTGGGAAGGAGCGCCAAGAGCGATCGCTTCCCCGGGCGTGCCCCCAAACCGCCTTAGCCGAAAAGAATTTATCAGCCACGAAGGACGCCGCGCCTTATCCGGCCAATGGCCCGCCAATCACATATCAGAATGTGCGTGGCCGTGACTGCGCCTATCATTCGTGGCCTTTAGTCGGCGGCCTCTTTACCTGAGACGCTGAGCCTCAGTGAGACGCGACTTTCTTTGCATACGCACGCGAGAAAAAGAAAAATATAGGAGGTTATATAAACGGGTATAATTTGTATGGGGATACAATGCAGTGTGACGCGTCTCACTGCGGCTCAAGCCACGCGCTGGCATATGGGACGACATCGCGTTTATTCAACGGAACCGTCACCGAGATGATCGGGACACAGTTGCCCGATGGCGAAGGCCTCCAGAAGCGCTCGCAGCCGACTGTTCTCTATGGAGATGTAGCGGTACTTATAGCCCCGCCGAAGATTGCTCCCCTTGCCATCAAGTGCCTTGATGACGAATGAGGATTTTCCGTGCAAGTGGTTATTGAGGCGCTGATACAGTCCTCTCTTGCCGCGAACAGTCCTGCCAACATGGACCAGGCGGCCCTTCGGACTGTAAATAATATAGACCCCGTGCAGATCAGGAACGTCAAGCCGCTCGCCTGCTGCGGGAAATCGCACCATTGGCGTCCGCAGCAACTGACCCAGCTTCGCCTTTATCGCTTTTGGTTCGCCCTTCATGCCGTAATATAATCAGGCAGATCGTGGGTGCACCATCCCCCGAACACTGAATGGCCACGCAGAGAAGCCCACCTAGCCCCACCTATATTTATTCCGGCCCCTGTCTTGGCCCACATCAAGGCGACTAGATGAGCGCGAAATAGCAGTGCGGCCCGCTGAACGCTGTCTGTCCTCAAAGCTCCTGCATGCCGGTTCGATCTGTGAAAGCGATACGTCGCTCTCCTTGCGACCGCGATTAAACGTCCCATCATGTTGGTAAAAGTTGGTCGAGTGGTGGCGGCAACCATTCATCGATTACGTATCGGACATGACTGATTCCGATGCCATCACGCCGGTCTTGACGCCAAAGCAGCGACGATTTGTCGAAGAGTATCTTCTCGACATGAACGCCACCAAGGCGGCAATCCGTGCTGGATATTCGAAGCAAACTGCCAATCAGCAAGGTCCACGCCTACTGGAAAACCAGGACGTTCGTAACGCGATCGATGCGTCCAAAGCCAAGCGCTCCGAAAAGCTTGAAGTCGATTCCGAATACGTTCTGCGCCGCCTAGTCGAAGAATGCGAGGCGGACCTTGCTGACCTCTACACTGATGTAGGCGATCTCAAGCCAATCGAAGACTGGCCCGAAGTGTGGAGACGCGGCCTTGTCGCAGGCGTCGAGGTAGAGGCGCTGTTTGAAGGTCACGGTGAACAGCGAAAGCAGATCGGTTACGTCAAGAGAGTCCGTTTGAGTGACCGCCTGCGCCGCCTCGAACTGATCGGCAAGCACATCCGCGTCAATGCGTTCCAAGAGACGGTCCAGCACAAGGGCCTAGACGCTCTCGCGGAGCGCTTGGAGCGCGCGCATGAACGCGCATCTGATGTTAGCGCGGCCCCTCCTGCTCGGGAACCAAGTCGAGATGTTCCGCAGGAAGCCGCTCCACCTCCGCCCTCAGCATCCTCGCCATACGCGCCACCATCACCGCCGCCAGCGCCGAAGCCACGCCAACCGATCATGCCGCTTCCTGAATCCGCACCGTGGCCCACTTACGGTGGCACCTCCAAAGCCGACTACGAACCTCTCACAGACTGAACATGAAAGGCATTTGAAATGGCGACAGTTAGCCAAAACATCGCAACGATCATCAACCAAGCGGAAATTCTTGACGACCTCGTGAGCCAGTTCCGTTCCGCAGCGGCAATCATAATTGCCGCCGAAACAGAAATTCGTAAGAGCCATCCGGGCGCGAACTCTGAGGCAGTCGGCGGCCGTATCCGTCTCGCGTACTACGCTCACGCACTGATGGTTGAGCCGAGCATCGCTGGGCGACAATCGGTTGCTGCATTGGCATCTTCGGCCTGGTCTGGAGTATCGTGACATGGAAGTATCAACATCAGTCGCACTCAAAGGGCCGACAACCGCACAGATAGAAGCCGAACTCGCGGCGGTACGTGAGCAGATCGCAACGCTTGAAGCAGAGGCCGGTGATCTTTCCTATCCTGCTGTCGCTGGCGATCAGGAGGCTATCGCATCGCTTGCCACGATCAGGGCACAAATTCAGCAAGCCGAAACCGATCGCGCTGTTCTGGAGGATGCGAAGAAGATTGCCATCTGGCGGGAAGCTCGGGCGGCCGAAGCCAAGGAGGGCCAATATCGCGCCCATCACCTACGGATCGCGAAGGACCGAGCTGCGGAACTCGTAAGGCTCGGTAGCCGTGCCGACGATCTTGTAGCTGAGCTCAAGAAGATATTTGCCAGTCTCGGCACAACCGAGCGGGAGATATGGAACGCGTTACGTGAAGCGTCCGCTCCACCCGACGACGCTATCGTTGGACGAAAGGCCATCGGGCAATTCGCTATCGCATCGCTGACCGCCTTTACGAGGGGGGAGGACCGATTTGGCCGGGTTCGCCCGGTAGCAGATGTCGCAAAATCGGCATGGGCACATCTATTGATCAATGAGGGCGCAACAGATGTCTGATCCTGCTCATGTGCTATTTCCCAACGATACGCCACAAGCTGCAACAGATAAAACGGATTCGGCACTCTCCTCTCCAATCCTGACCGTCATCGTCCCTAACAAGGCGACTGAACCATCGCCCCATACTGAAAAAGACGCAGCTAAGCCTGGAGACGTTGCGTCCACCCTCTTTAAAAGCGATACGGTAGTTTTCGACGCCAAGCCGATCGCGGAGGTATTTGATGGTTTCGCAAACAGCGCGATATCCGATCAAGACGGCGGCGAACGTTTCCGGGCAATCGAAGCTGCCCGTGACAGCCTCATTGCCGATGCCAAGGCTCATGGTACGGACGCCGTAGCCCTAGCTGATGTAATGGCGGTGGTGAAAGAGCGGCAGGCCGATGGCTTGGGTGAACCTACGCCTGAACAAGCTGCACAGCGCATGACTGATGGCTTGGAGGCTTGTTCCGCCGAGGGCATCACCGACGCCGATCTCAACATCGCACGTCGGCTTATCGCCGACCTGGAGATTATCTCTCCGGGAACCATCGCAACCTTGGAACGCTCCGGTGCTGGCAACGATATTCGCTTGATCCGTACCGCAATTAAGGAAGCGCGCAGGCGGGGTTACAAGTGATTGAGATAAAGCCGATCACGTGCCCATGCTGCAAGCGTAAGGTCAAAGCGCCGCCGATTGATCTCATTATTGACCATTACAAGATTTCGCCGATGGAGGCCCGCATTCTCGGTGTAATTTGGAAGGCCAAGGGACATCCGGTCCAGACCGAACGAATCTTCGACGCGATGTATGCGGACGATCCTGACGGCGGGCCATCGCCGGGGAAGATGTATCTCGCATTCAAGGTCGCGCTCTGCCACCTGCGCGAAAAATTGAAAGGGTCCGGCGTCGGTATCTCTAATGTTGGATACGGCAGGGGTTACCAGCTCTCATTGACTATTGGCGCATAAGCGCCTCTCTGGTGACAGTTGCAAATATTGCTTACCTAGGTCTCTCAATTATCTGAATGCCGAATTTTTGTTCGATATTGCGAATGAAAAACCCGAAGATGACGAGTGAGGCACTGGATAGGATAGCGGCCGAGAAAGCCGAAACCGCATAGCCAAAGTCTCTCGTAATATCGACAGCAACAACTGCTGATCCAGCGAAGATCGCGAACGCCACTACGTAAAATGCAAGCATTTTCAAAGAACACCCCTGACATCTCGCAACGGCGACCGGCGATATAATTGCATATTTTCTCGCCAATTTTAAGAAATAACCTTCACGTTCCTACGGTGCCTCGCAATCTGAAAAGCGAGGCACCATGACCGTTGCAAGTGAAGTGAGCCGATCCGGACCCTATGTTGGCAATGGGGTCACAACGATCTTTAATTACGGCTTCCGCATTCTCAACGAAAACCACTTGCGGATCATCCTCGCTGAGGACGGCGTTGAGACGGTGCTTGTCATTGATACCGACTATATCGTCTCCGACGTAGGCGAAGCGGGCGGCGGGCAGGTCGCCCTCGTAAACGCGCCGACCGCCAGTCAAACCGTGACGATCCTGCGCGACGTGCCGTTCACGCAAGAAACCGATCTCGAAAATCAAGGCGCATATTACGCCGAAACCGTCGAAGCCGCTTTCGACCAAGCGGCGATGCGCGATCAGCAGATCAATGAGCGATTAGATCGCGCACTTACAATCCCTGCGTCAGCAGACCCTAGCGCTCTTGCCGACCTGATCGGCGATGTGATCCGCCTGTCCGATAGCGCGGACGCGATTGACGAATTGTCCGCCATTGCCGATTCGGTTGACGTTGTTGCGGGGATAGCCGCCGACGTAACGACGGTCGCGGGGATCGCGGGCGATGTTTCTGCGGTCGCGGAAAATTTTGAGAATATCGAAGCCGTTGCAGCGATAGATGCGAGCGTTTCGACGGTCGCCGGAATTGCGAGCGATGTCGTTACGGTGGCTGCTCATGCCGGGGATATTTCTGCTTTGGCTATGGGGCCGGTTGGGGTCTGTGGCCGCCTTTCCCTAACGTCCGGCATTGCCGTAACTATCGCAGACGTGACGAATGCAACTGCATTATATCTTGTCCCGGAAGGCGGCAATAAAAGCGAAATTTGGGACGGCTTGCGGTGGAATCCTTACGAATTCTCTCAGATCACGTTGTCCCTCTCAATCTCGCACGCCGCGAACAGCAACTATGATGTGTTTGAGTTCGATGACGCTGGGGCACTCAACATCGGCACTGGGCCTGCTTGGGCCTCCAACATTGCGCGCGGCGTGGGAGTTAACACCTCCGAAATTGAGCTTTGGGAGGGCCGCCTCGTAAATAAGAATGCGGTCGTCCTGAGAAATGGCGGGACTACCTACAACATTCCGGCGAGGCGCGCGAAGCTGCGCGGCGGATTTAGAACGATAGGAATTGCAGGGAATACAGAAGATAGCGCCGTGAAGCGGTTGCTCTCGAATATCGGAAATACAGCGGATAGGCGCTTGGCGCGTAGCGATCCCGCCACATCTTGGGTCTACAACGGCACGGGCTATCGGCAGGCAAACGCGAACGCGGCAAACCAAGTTCAGGTATTTAGTGCGCTAGCTTCGAATCCCATTGATCTCACATGTACAGCCACATTCCTCGCGACCGGCGTTCTGACCGATAACAACTCATTTCTCGTCACCATCGGGGTCAATAGCACAACGACGAATGGGGCTGACAGCTTCGGCCTTGGAAATTCAGCCGCAGGGTTGAACGTTACAGCAGGCGCAAAGATTCTGGGAAACGCGCCTCTCGGCTTTACGGAGTACAATTGGCTTGAGATCGCACCTACTGGATCGGGTACACATACTTGGTATGGGACGACAGGCCTGGCCAAAAGCGGGCTTCTTGGTAAAGTGAACATGTGATGCGAGGCGCGGTAAGCCAAATCGACCCCTTCATCTTGAGGGAAATCCTCGACATCAACGGCGCGGTTGCAAACTACAATACTGACGGGAAAACACAGGTTGCAATTTCGCGACCACCAGGATGTGGCGTTATTCTCTCGATCGGGCAATCGAACGCTTCAAATCAGATTTTCCCAGGCGCGTTTGTACCGGCCAATGCCGCAAATATTCTGAACTTCAATATTGGCAATGGCGGCATGTATCAGGCAACCAAGCCACTTCTCGGCGCGAATGGCTCTGGCTCTACGATCTGGCTGAACCTTGCGGACCAACTAATTACGGCTGGGGTTTACACCAAAATAATCCTTGTGCCGATTGCCATCGGCGCGACTTACGTAGCCGATTGGGCGGCTGGCGGGCGACTAAATCATCGCATAGCGGCAGCTTCGCTGAGATGCGTTACATCTGGATTGATCCCGGATTTCATTTGTTGGCAACAGGGCGAGAATGATGCGGGCGGCACATCAGCGGCCGACTATGCCGCCCGACTTCGATCAGTCGTCCAGACCTTTCGCGACAACGGTGTTTCGAGTCCATTCTTTACCGCGATTTCGGCACACGTACCGTCTGGCAACCCCACGCTGATGAACCGAGTCAGGCAGGGTCAAGCCGACGCGGCGAGCGCGCCTCTCGGCATTTACATCGGACCTGACACGGATGTTTATACTGGCGTCACCTATCGAGATGTTTCTGATTTGCACTTCAACGATAACGGAGCAGGCTCAGTCGCAACGCTATGGATGTCCGCGATCAGAACAACTCTCGGGATATGATAACACTTGATCAGGATTTAGATTTTCGCGACGACGATTTCTTTCGCCCGGCAGCTTGCTCCCGGTCATCTACTTCCCGCTTGATTGCCGCGCGGATTAGGTCGAGTCGGTCTTCGCCTGGTGCGAGAACAGCATCCATCCTCTCCTTCGCCCCTTCCGGCAAAGTGAGATTGATGTTCTCAGCCCATAGTTTCTTTCGTCCCATCTGTCATGAAGTAACGTGTACACGATTTTGTGTCAAATCTGCGTTTTTCATGTACATGATATTGACATTTTATCATGTACACGTTATCTTGTTAATATTCTCGATGACATGAAAGGACAAAACTATGCACGCCGTACTTAATCACATTGACGTTCCGGTGAATTTGCTCGGTACCATGTTGCACAATGCTGCGCTCGCGTCGCAGGCAATCATTGATGCGATCCCTTCGAACGCAGACGTCCATGACGAACTGAGCCAAATCGCGAAAGCCATCAAGCCAGTCGATAGTTTGGCATGGTCCATCGTGAGGACGCCTAGTTCGACGGATGCTGTCGATGCCGCTATTTCGCGAGCCTGTGCGTGGCTGGACGGACGGTACTGGGAAACATTTGGAGCCGCAGCATGAACACCGCTTTCCTTCTGATGGCGCAATACAACGGCGCGGCCGTGATCCCGCTGGAATCGGTGTGCCGCGACTATTTCAGCCACCTCACCCCGGCAGAGTTCAGCCGGAAGGCCACCAATGGCGACATCGCCTTGCCGGTGGTCAGGATCGAGACGAGCCAGAAAGCCGCCCGTGGCGTTTATCTGGCCGATCTGGCAGACTGGATCGACCAGCGGCGAGCAGCCGCCCGGAAAGAATGCGACCAGCTACAGGGCAGACGATGACCATACAGGCGTCGAACGCCGCAAAGGGCTCCAAAGTTAATCGGCCTCAATAAAGCACCTCAGAGTTGCAAGCCGACAATTTCGCCGTGTATATGGCAATCTCATTGTCGGGCCGGTCTGATTCATGATGAGCGGAAGCGGTGCTTTCTTATTGAGGCTTCGCCGTGCAATTGCACGGAAGCAAAAGTTAGGTAATCGGATCGATCCTTTCGAGGTCGCGAAGGAGTTGATTCGTCAAGAACGCCAGCGGCTCCGGAAAGTGGCCGGTCGAGGAACGGGCAACAGCACGGCTGAAATCCTCAACCGACATCGCTATGCTCGCCGAAAGGCTCAAGAGCTCGCCGCTGAACTTGTCGGTCGCAATCGGCGAGGTCCACCGCCGAAGGCCGACCTTCTTGTTGCTCGCTTTCGTCCCTCCCCATTGTTGGATGCGATATTACCCAATCGCGAAGAGAACTGGGTGCCTGCCCTTGCCCGCGATGCGAGTTCAGTCATTGAGGTCGATCTGAAAGACTTTTCTTTTCTGAACAATCCTCGCGAGACGCTGACCGCCATCAAGACGCTGGCCAGTATGGGATGCAGCGCCGTCGATGGTCGTCTGCACTTTCATGATACGGCTTGCACTGATATTGGCGCATACCTTGTGCTGGGCGAAATCTGGCCTGCATTGTCGCCGTTTTTTACTGGTGGTCGAATGGAGCCGCGGGTCCAGAAAGTGATGGAGGCGGTCGGCCTACGGCGCTTAATGCAAATGAAGCTCAAGGCTGTTCGCGACCTCCGAGATATTTGGGCGTTTCCGGTTCGACAACGTCGGCCATTCGGGGAGCATCGGTCACAACAGTGGATGCTCGAACCCCAGCGGGATCAACATGCCGCCGACGATTTATGTGATGAAATTAGCCGCTGGCTCGGAATACCAGCGCCCCCGCACGAACTGACTGAGGAAGGGCGCGCCTGGATTTCAACCATCGTGCTAGAATTGCTCAACAACGCGCAGCGCCACAGCGACCCGCAAAATGAAGACGGAAGCTGGGCTGTTGCCGCGTTCATGGACCGGGGAGTGGAAAACGGCCAAGATGTATTTCGGTGTCATTTGGCTATTCTTAGCGTGGGCGCGAGCATTGCCGAAAGCCTGAACACTTGCACAGCGCGAACCGCAGCCGAAATAGATCAATATGTGGGAATGCATAGCAGCTCAGGGCTTTCCGCTGCCACACTGAAAACACTGTACGCGCTTCAGGACGGCGTAACCAGAGACCCGGATGCGGAAGCGAAAGGGCGCGGAGGAGTTGGCTTCCAGGAAGTCATTGCGATGATGAATCTTCTGGGAGGGGTATCATATCCAGGCCAAGAGCCTCGATTAACTATCGTTTCTGGCGCCTCATGCATTTCGCTCCGGCCACCCTATATTATGGGACAGAGAATGCAGGGATCAAATTCGCCCAGAGTGCTCTGGTTCAATCCTGACAACAATGTTACGGAACGGCCGGACAGCTCGCACGTTTTCGATCTTCCCGATCCGTTGGCAGGCACTATAATAAGCCTGTCGTTCATCCTAGACGGATCGTATCTGAGAGAGAAGTTCAATGGCGGAAATCAATCTCGGTGATCTGACCGCAGGCGGCGAGGTTCGCAACTTGACCGCGCACGAGCGCGGACAGGCTGCGCGTGGCCACTATGGATTAGAGGCGATCGATGCGACGGCGGAACCTGTTAAGGTTATCGTGCCACGAGAAATTCTGACACTCACGCCTTCCTTTTTCCAAGGAATGTTTGCTGAGAGCGTTCAGTATTTTGGCTCGCGAGAGGCATTTCTTCATCACTACCAGTTCGACGCAAGTAATCTCATACTGAAACAAATCGATCGAGGTATCTCGGCGTCCCAGATGCGCCGAGGCGAGTTGCTTTCGGCTTAAATGCCAATGCCCGCATCTGATCCCTTTAACTGGACCCAAGCCGTACCTTGGCTGCTCTCGGCCGGAAGCCTCGTCTGGAACTGGATCAATACGCGCCGAACCAGCGCACTACAAAGACAGACCCGCACCACCACTTTGGAGATTGAGGAATTTCGCCGCATTAGGTCCGCGCTAGACGTAGTGCTGTCGGATTTCGCAGCCGGTCGTGATACATTCAACATTCTAGCGCGCTCTACAGAATCTGTGGAGCAGTTGCGCAAAGAGATAGAGAAGGCTCAGACCGACATCATGGAGGTCTATTTCAAGCTGGACTCTTCGCTGGCTCGAGCCGACGCTAGCTCATTCCTTGAGGGGCGCGACTGGCAGCAAATTCTCGGTACGAAATGGGACCAATTCGGCGACAAACTGAATGGTGTTTACAAGCCGAGTGCGTCGCGAATTGACATCCAAAACACAATCGACGCAGCATCGAAGATTCTGACCAACATCATTGAGACCATTGAGGCCCGACTTGAGGCTGAAATGAAGCGTCTACTCAACAAGTAGGTTTGCGCCCTTCGCACCACTGTTACGCAGAGTGCGTGACTGCTTATTCGATGCATATTCGATGATTTGATTTTGGCAATGCCAAGCTATTGAAATCTTTGGCGCTCCCTAGGGGAATCGAACCCCTGTTTCAGCCTTGAGAGGGCCGCGTCCTAACCGCTAGACGAAGGGAGCAAGCGCTGGGGAGGGAATAGCCTCGAAACGGCGCAACTGCAAGCGCGCCGGCCGCTTTCGGGCCCTTCATACCGCAGGCACGGCATGGCTCCCCGCCCGTCCCGCTGTCCCGTTCCAGTCTGCGGACGAGGAAATCAACGGCATTCGCACCCTCAGCCCTCGCGCACTTAACCAAGCCCCAGCCCGTCCAGTTCCCCGGACCGCCGGTTGGATGTAGGACTGGGGCATGGACAGGCGGGCCACATGGCAGGACTGGATTGCCGCGCATCCCGGCGCGGTGTCGCTGGCCGCTCTGGCGGCGCCCGCCGCGATCCTTGTGATCTCGGCGGTGGAGATGAGTCCCTTGCCGCTGTCGTCTCATTTTTCCACCGGCATCAAGAGCTTCCTGACCTACATGGACAGCTTCTTCATCGCCGCGTCGTTCGTCGTCTTCCTTGCTGCCATCCTGATCCTCGAGCGGCTGCGTCCGGCCGATCCGGATCAGGCGCTGTTGTCGCGGGGACTGTTTTTCGACACGGGGTTTTGCGTCGTCTCGCTGCTGGTCCATTTCCTGTTCGTATCGCTGTTCGCGCTGCTGTTCCTGAATTTCTTTCACCGCCACGTTCCGCCGCTCGCGAGCCTGATCGGACACTGGCCCAACTGGCTGCGTGTGATTGTCGTGTTGGTCGCGGTGGATTTCGCCGGGTGGCTCAGTCATGTGATCCGTCACAAGGTGCCGGCCCTCTGGAATTTCCATGCGCTGCATCACTCGCAGGGCGCCATGAACCTGATGACGGAATTCAGGCTGCATCCATGCGACCTGCTGGCGCGGACGCTCACCATGTCGCTCGTCTTCATCGTGGTTCTGGTGCCCGTCGAACAGGCCTTCGTGTTTATCCTGCTGCAGAAATACTATCTGATGTTCCTGCATGCGAATGTCGACATCAGCTACGGACCGCTCGACCGGGTGCTGGTGTCGCCGCGCGTCCACCGCCTGCATCATGCGATCGACCCCGAGCTGCACGACCGCAACTATGGAGTCTATCTCTCGGTCTGGGACACGCTGTTCGGCACCTTCGTCACCAGTGAGCGCCCCATCAAGACCGGAGTCGAAGGCTTTCCGGATGAGCGAAACGGGCCGTGGATCCGGATGCCCCTGACCTTCCTCCGGCAGATCGCCCTGCCGTTTTCCCAGGCGGCGCAATCCCTGCGCGCCGCGTTTACGGCTCAACCGCGAACTTGAGACGTCCCGCCGGCTTCAGCGTCTTGGCGTCATAGGTGCGGATCTCGGTGACGCCGCCGACATCGACGGTGACGGCCAGCCGGTCGCCCGCTGTAGCGGTGGACACGATCCGCGCGCCCTTGGGCAAGGTTGCGGTGACATCGGTGATCTGCACGCTTCCATCGTTGCGGAAAACACGGTAGCCGATGGCGACCAGCAGGGCTCCGATCCCGACCGCCGTGGTCAGGCCCGCGATCAGCATCATTCGGCGCACCCGCGCGATCAGCGCGGCTTGCTCGGGCGTCGGTTCGGGCGCAACAGTTTCAGACATGCAAAGCTCTTCTCACTCTTCCGATCACGAAACCAGCCGGCACGAGGTCACCGTCCAAGTGACAGTCCGAGGCGACGAGGGATCGCGGCGGCTGGACCGTGTGCTCGCCGTGCGCAGCCCGGACCTGTCGCGCTCGCGCCTGAAAGCGCTGATCCTCGCAGGCCAGGTGCACGTTGGCGGTTCCCCGGTTCGCGACCCCGCTTATCATGTCAATGCGGGGGATACGATCACAATCGACGTTCCGCCCGCCGCTCCCGCCGAGCCGGAAGGCGAGGATATCCCGCTCAATATCGTGTTCGAGGACGGCGACCTCATCGTCATCGACAAGCCGAAGAACCTCGTGGTCCATCCCGCCGCGGGCCATGAAACCGGCACACTGGTCAACGCGCTGATCGCCCATTGCGGCGCGTCGCTCTCCGGCATCGGCGGCGTGAAGCGGCCCGGCATCGTCCACCGGCTGGACAAGGACACCACCGGCCTGATGGTCGTCGCGAAAAACGACCGCGCCCACCAGTCGCTCTCCGCCCAGTTCGCCGACCATGGCCGCACCGGCGAGATGCGGCGCGGCTACATGGCCTTTGTCTGGGGCGTGCCGGACCGGCCCCGCGGCACCATCAATGAGCCGATCGACCGGCATCCGCATAATCGCGAGAAAATGGCCGTCCGCCAGGGCGGCCGCGAAGCCGTGACCCATTGGGAGGTGCTGGAAACCTTCACCGGGAAAGACGGCAAGCCGGTCGCCTCCCTGCTGGCCTGCCAGCTCGAGACCGGACGGACCCACCAGATCCGTGTCCACCTCGCCCATCTCGGCCATCCGCTGCTCGGCGACGAGGTTTATGGCTCCGGCTTCAAGACCAAGGCCCGCCAGCTCGGGCCGGAGAGCCAGAAAGCGCTGACCGCCCTTGGCAGGCAGGCCTTGCATGCCTACCTCCTGGTTCTGGAGCACCCGGACTCGGGAGAAATTCTCCACTGGGAATCCGGCCTGCCGGAGGATTTGGTTCTGCTTGAGGCCGCCCTCCGTAGAACAGACTAAAGGCGGTGCGCTAAAAAGCCGCATGGTTACAGACATTTAACCCGGGTCACGGGTTCGTGACCACGTTTTGTTCTTCCCTCCCCCTCGGGTTTTGGAGTATGTTGCACCTGCGCTCGGGATCGTCCCGGCGCGGAACAATGCAGTGCCGCTGGCTTTGACACAGCAGCTAGCCTGCCTCGCCCGCCGCTATCGGGGGCGTGAACTCTGGAGGGCGCAACATGGCCCGTGCCGCTACTCTTCCGGTTCTCAACGGAGAATCCGGACTCGCACATTACCTGACTGAAATCCGCAAGTTCCCGATGCTGGAGCCGCAGGAGGAATACATGCTCGCCAAGCGTTGGCGCGAGCATGATGACCGCGATGCGGCGCACAAGCTCGTCACCAGCCACCTTCGCCTCGTGGCCAAGATCGCCATGGGTTACCGCGGCTACGGCCTGCCGATTTCCGAGGTTGTCTCCGAAGGCAATGTCGGCCTGATGCAGGCGGTGAAACGCTTCGAGCCCGAGAAGGGCTTCCGTCTGGCCACCTATGCGATGTGGTGGATCAAGGCGTCGATTCAGGAATACATCCTGCGTTCGTGGTCGCTCGTGAAAATGGGCACCACCGCGAACCAGAAGAAGCTGTTCTTCAACCTGCGCAAGGCGAAGAGCAAGATCTCCGCGCTTGAAGAGGGCGATCTTCGCCCCGATCAGGTCAAGCAGATCGCGACCTCTCTCGGCGTCACCGAGCAGGACGTTGTCGACATGAACCGCCGCCTCGGCGGCGATGCGTCGCTCAACGCCCCGATCCGGGACGACGGCGAGCCCGGCGAATGGCAGGACTGGCTGGTCGATACCTCGCCCAACCAGGAAGCCATCATGGCGGAGAACGAGGAGTTCGATCATCGCCGCGGCGCGCTGCATGGCGCGATGGGTGTGCTCAACAGCCGCGAGCGCCGCATCTTCGAGGCGCGGCGTCTGGCGGAAGAGCCGATGACGCTGGAAGATCTCGCCGCCGAATTCGGCGTGTCGCGCGAGCGCGTGCGGCAGATCGAGGTCCGCGCCTTCGAGAAGGTGCAGGCGGCGGTGAAGACCGCGATCGCCAAGCAGTCGCACGCGGCGCTTGAAGCGGCGTACTGACCTCCTGCACATCGCAGAATACGAAAGCCGGCCTTCGGGCCGGCTTTTTTGTTTTAACCCTCGCCCCGCCTGCGGGGAGAGGGTGGTGAGCATCGTCAGATGCGAACCGGGTGAGGGGCTGCAATGTTCGGAATTATGCCCCTCACCCGGATTGCTGCGCAATCCGACCTCTCCCCGCGAGCGGGGAGAGGTGAAGAGAGGCGCGCGTCCTTGCGCGCAAGCCCGGAATCCGGTCTCGGTTCGTATGGATTCCGGACTGGCGCTGCGCGCCATCCGGAATGACGGCGTGTGGCCATGACTCATGTCAGCTCGTCTGCCATGCACCTCGCCCGCCGCATCCGCTGCAGTTCGTCATAGGCGAAATCAATCGCGGCACCGTGTTCGAGAAATCCGAGCAGGCGCGGACTACGGTTGTCCACGCGGCAGGAAAAATCCGGCCCGAGACAGCGCCGCGCGCGGCGGCAGGCCCGGTCGGGACAGGCGCGGGAGGCGCGCAGAAACTCCATCTCGGTCCGTCCGACGACGAGGCTGCAATACTCGTAATCGCGCGCGGTGTGCGCGGCGCGCGTCTCGCCGCGCCTGCGCGGATTTTCCGTGCCGTCGAAACCGTAAGGACCTTCCAGCCTGAACCGTGCCGTCATCGGCCACGCTCCCGTTGATGATGTGATGGATCGAATGCCGTGAATGAGCGCACGCGCCGTCTGTCGCACGCAGTGCGCACGGCGGCCTCGCCTCACCTGTCCCCTCGAAACATGAGGGGACGGAACGCCGAAAGGCGCACAGAGGGTGGAGACGCAATGCGGATAAACCGCACCGCGCATCGCCTTTCGGCGCTCCGTCGCGGCGATTTGTGTCTTCGGGATCGTTCTTCCGGGACAGGACAGACGCTTTCACGCCCCGATCCAGCGGGCTTTCGCCCGCTTTCGTGCCTGTCCGCGTCCAGCCATTGAAGGCAGAGCCACGTAGTTGGCCCGGACGATTCCCCGAAGCCTCCCGGACGCACGGGAGACCGTCTCTCCCGCGCGCGCAGGCGCCGCATCCCGCCCCGCGCATCGAAGCGTCCCAGGACACGCCCCTCAAGTGAGGCGGGATGGCGTTAGGATGGATGATGCGCGGGAAAATGTCAAGGAATTTATTCCTTGACAATCTCTTTATTCCGTCTCGCTAAACTCTCTTTTTATCGTGGCTAGGATGTCACCAAACGTCTCTTTGATCCTTCCCCTAGAAAAGGTCAGATATTGAATTCCAGCAATATTAGAAAACTGCGCGCATCCATCTTCTAACAATACAAGGGCGCGTCGCATTCCTAGTCTGCCTTGGAACAAGCCTACCTCGTGTATGACATTTTCGCGCGCATGCATTGTACCATCTGCAGCCTCATTTTCTGCCGTGAGAACCAAGATCGCAAAAGAGCTCTCATCCTGCATGTCCTCAAGAATATCGGCAATGGTCAATCCCGCACGCGGCTCAGTTTCGTAGGCAACGACGTCAAATCCGTGCTTTTCGTGAAGATGGTCCTTCACGTCTCGCCACGCCCCATCGCGCCCATGGCCAATAAAAATCTTTAGGGTCTTTTTCAATTCTTCGTCTGTTTCGATTGGTAGTCGGCACGATGCCGCATTCGCCTCAAACACCCCAAAGACTCGTTCGATAGCTGCTCGGTCGGCTAATTTGACCTGTATGCTCGAGGTTCGATAACTAAAGCGAACAGAAAAATCGAATCTTTGATCGAGATCGATCCAACCGAAATTTCCTTCATCAACATTGGCCTTCCGATAGTAAGCAAAGAACTCTGCCTCATCGTCGAAATTCCATGTCTCATCGTCAACATCAACTTCCAGTCGGGATTGATGCAAGTTTTTCGCGCCATTATTCTTGAATTCGACAAACGCTGCTGTGATAATCTCTGGCGTGAACTTAACTCCACGATATCGTTTGTATTTTGACATCGGCATTATGAAATATCCCACCTTCGTGCGGCACAAATCTTAGCAAGCATAGCCCTGATGAATCGAAGCGCAATCCGCGAATGGCGCAACCGATCTTAGTTCGCGGTTCGACAAGGTCGCCACAACTTCCGTCAAAATCAACATCGCCCTATGCGAGTGGCGGCCCCGGATTTCCGCTTCGCTTTATCCAGCCCACAAGGCTTGTCATTCCGGGATGCGCCGGAGGCGCAGGCCCGGAATCCAGACCTGCCGGAGTCTTGCGCGAGACGATGGATGGATTCCGGGTTCGCGCGTCGCGCGCCCCGGAATGACGGCGATGTTTTCATCGCCCATTCCTGCACCCCCGCACCGATTCCGGGTGCCAATGACGAAATCTGTCTCCCCCGTTCTTGCGAAACGCACAAGAGCAGGGCCTTGAACCGCCCGCTCACAGATAATCGCGAAAATAATCCGCCAGCGTGTCGTCCGTGCCGGTCATGTCGTAGTCGATCGGCTGCTCCATCAGCATCGCGCTGGCCTCGGTCTTGTAGTCCGGCGAGACATCGGCGACGCCGGGAATCGGCTGGCGCAGGATCGACAGATAGGACTCATAGTTGTCGCGCGTGCCGCTGAAGATGCAGTTGCACATGCCGGGATCGGCATAGACATAGCGCGGCGCGCCACCGGCCTTGTGGATCACGAAGCGATGCGGCGGCAGCGCCTTCAGCGCGCGGCGGCTCATCGGATCGTCGGCAAGCTGAATTTTGAATCCGGCGGAGCGCAGATAGAAGCCGGTCTTTTCCAGAAACGGCTTGCCCGGCGTGGCGTGCTGCGCGGCGAGCGGAAAGGCCAGCAGCGTCACGATCAACGCCGCGAGCGGAAGCGCCACGGACCGCAGCGCGCCGGCCGCGACCGGCGCCGGATGATCCGTGGTGCGAAACATCATGGCGCGAAACATCATGGTGCGAAGCATCGCGGTGTCCCTCAATTGGTGCGGCCTTCGGGCTTCGGCATGCCCATCGCCAGCGCGCTGTTGAGCGTGTCGCGCAGGTTGACGGCGGCGGCGGCGGTCATGCGCAGATGCGTCACCGCCTTGATCCGGCTTGCGACCTTGCCATGCGGCGCGGAGTCGATCAGCCCGGTGGCGAGCATCACGTTGATCAGGCCGGCGTTGTTGCCGAATGTCGGACAGACCTCGAAATAGACCACCGGCGCATCCATGACGCCTTCGATCGGAACGAAGGACGGATCGGCGGGTGTGGCGGGCGTATCGGTCATGACTTTTCCTCGAATTGTGTCCGGCTGATCGGCATTTCCGTCACCAACGCATCACGTCCGCGTTTACGATTTTGACGCCGGTGTGAAGCATGCATCGCCGCGCGCGGATTGTCTATTCGGCGGCACAAGATGTGGTGCCGTTCCGCGTTCCATCGTCAAAGTGCGTCGCGATACCGTAACGTGTTTGAAGGAAATGTGACTGGAGCTTTTCCAAATTCACATCGGTGTATGCGCGTTGCAAATCGCGCTGCTGACTCACATCTGCCCCATTGCGCAAGCATGGTCCCGCCCGCTCACCGAAGGCGCGATGGCAGCGCGCCTTGAAATGCCCGAAGACTTGAAATGCCCGAAGAGGAGACTCGCATGGTCGATCGCCCGCAGACCCACCTCAATGGAACATTCGATCCGGACTACGTCGCGACCTTGAGAAAGATTCTCGACATCGCCGTCGAACAGATCGCGCTCGAGAACCGCACACCGGCCACCAAGGCGAAGATGGCGCAGACCATCGTCAGCCGCGCCGCGAACGGCATCACCGACGCCAGCGATCTTGTGTCCAGCGCGGTGCGCGCCGGCGAGACCCGCGCGGCGTGAGCGCTTTCCTGAAATCGTTACGAGTTACGACGCCGCGCTCTTCGGCGCGGCGTGGGGCTTTTCAACGTCGAGTCGCGGCGCATTGGTCGCGAACTGCTCGTCCTGCGGCATCGACGGCAGCACGCCGCTGGTCTTGGCCTGGTCGATCACCTGCGCCAGCAGCCTGAGGCCGAGCGGCGCCAGCGCCCGCTCCCACAATTCGCGCGCGGTCTCGCCCTTCTTCACGAACACCCAATCCTGCGCGGCGATCGCGCCGGCGTCCAGCCGGTCCGACAGATGATAGACCGTGCCGCCGGCGATGGCGTCGCCTTCCCGGATGGTCCATTCCACCGCGGCGATGCCGCGATGGCGCGGCAGCAGCGAGGGATGGTAGCCGATGCCGCCGTGCTTGGCGGCCTTCAGCGCGTCCTGTCCGACCAGCGCATGGCTGTGCGCGGTGACGATGAGATCGGTGCCAGGTGCGATTTCCGACGCCACGATCAGTTTCGGCCTGGCCTGCACCACGACCTCGATGCCCGCCGCGCGCGCCGCAGTTGCGAGGCGGTCACCGGCATCGGCCACCACGACGCGGATCACCTCGATGCCGTGACCGCGCATCATGTTCAACGTCTCGACGCCGAAATGACGCGAGCCGGCAAGGGTAATCTTCATAAAGTTACTGCCCCCAGGCGGTGAACGCTTCATTGAACGCGCGTTCGCCCGGCGCGCCCTTCTCGATGGCAATGATGGAGCGGCGCTGGTTGGCGTAGACCAGCGGAATGTCGAACCATGAGCGCTCCTTCAGAAGCTGAAGGTTGCGCGCCTTGTCGGCTTCCACATTCGACAGCCCGACCAGGAAGAAGCCGTCGGTGACCTTCACCGCAAGCCCCGCCAGCGGCGTACCGCGCGCCTGCTCGTTCGACTTCATCAGCACGCCCGGCACATTGGCGATGGTGGTGCCGAAGTCCGGCGGCAGCACGAAGGTCAGCTCCGCCGTGTGGCTCGCCGGCAGCGACGCATCGGTGTTGCGGCGGATCGAGAGCGACATCTTGATCTTGCGCTCGGGGATGTCGATGTCGGCGCGCACGCCGATATCCGGCGGCTGGCCGGCAGGCACCTTGACGGCTTCCGTGCGCCAGATCACCGAGCCGACATACTGCTTGCCCTGCGGCGCCGAGGGGTCCTCATCGTAGAGCACGACGCGCTGCGCCACCGGCGCGATCTGCTGCGAGCCGGGCTGGCCGACGCGGTCGGTGATCTTCGGCCGTGTTCCCGACGCATCCTTCGGCGTGGTGTCGGCCTGCTGCTGCGCTGGCTTGGTGGTGAGCGACTTGATCAGCGAGTAGGCCTTCGGTCCGCCCCAGACCGCGCCGCCGATGGCGATCACGGCCACGCAGACCCAGATCGCGGCTTTCAGCGGAAATCCGCGACGGGTGGTTTCTTCCTCATCGCGCGCGGCGATGCGGGCGCGGGGGCGATCGTTCGGCTGATAGCGTCCGGCTTCCTGAGCGGACTCGTCGTAGCCGTACGGCGCGCCGAGCTGATCGGGGAAATCCTGCGCCTGGCTGCGCCGCGCGGAACGGGTCGCGCCGCCAAGGTCGTTGGCATCCGCAACCACATCGCGCAGGCCCGAGCCTTGCGGCGGACGGCGCTGGGCCCGGGCGCTTTCGGTAAAGTCGTCCAGCATCCGCGTGTCATCGCTGCGCTGGTCGCGCGCGCGGACATCGCGCATGGAAGACGGCAGGCCCTGCGGCGCCGGCGGCTGTGCGCGGGTCAGCGGCGGCGGCTGATCGCCGCGCAGGTTGCGCGGCGGGCGCGCGTCCGGCGCTCCGTTCGCGGGAACCCGGCCCGGCGCCGGAGGCGGTACATTCCCGGTGCGGGCCGTGCGCGCGCTTTCGCGCAAGGCGTCGCCCGGACGCGGACCGTCGCGGCGGCCGGGTGCAGGCGTACGGGGCTGCGCTGACGGCGCGGAAGGACCGGGAGGCGGCGGGGCGGATCGCTCGCGCGGCGGCTCGTTGCCGGTAACGGCCGCGGCGCGGCGGACGGCATCCGCCTCCACGCGGCGCACCGCATCTTCGAGAGCCAGCCGCTCGCGGGTGATTTCGGCTTCGCTCAAGGCAGGCTGCACGCCGCGCAACTGGGAGATCAGCGCCGTGCGTGCGCGCTCATACAACGCCCGCCGGCTTTCGGCGGGAGCGCTGGGGTCCAGGCCCGAGATCGCACGGGCTATGAGCGGGTAGTAATCTGCCATTCTTGCCTTGCTGTCCCGGCTCCCAGTTTGCAGGATTCTTGACGAACCCTGTACTTAAAAAACGTCAATCAACAGTGCAGTGTTCGGGTTCAGGCCTCAAACGGATTCTGCACGAGGATCGTATCTTCGCGTTCGGGGCTGGTAGACAACAATGCAATCGGGCAGCCGACCAGTTCCTCGACGCGGCGGACATACTTGATCGCCTGCGCCGGAAGATCGGCCCATGACCGCGCATTGGCGGTCGGCTCCTTCCAGCCTTCGATGGTCTCGTAGATCGGCTCGACACGGGCCTGGGCGCCTTCGCCTGCGGGCAGATGGTCGATTTCCTTGCCGTCCAGCCTGTAGCCGACGCAAACCTGGATCTCGTCGAAGCCGTCGAGGATGTCGAGCTTGGTCAGGGCGAGGCCGTGAATACCGCTGGTCCGCGCGGTCTGCCGCACCAGCACCGCGTCGAACCAGCCGCAGCGGCGCTTGCGTCCGGTGTTGACGCCGAATTCCTTGCCGCGGCGACCGATCTCCTCGCCGATCTCGTTGGTGAGTTCGGTGGGGAACGGCCCCTGCCCGACGCGGGTCGTATAGGCCTTGCAGATGCCGAGCACATAGCCGACCGAACCCGGCCCCATGCCGGTGCCGGTCGCCGCCTGCGCCGCCACCGTGTTCGACGAGGTGACGTAGGGGTAGGTGCCGTGATCGACATCGAGCAGCGCGCCCTGCGCGCCCTCGAACAGGATGCGCTTGCCTTCGCGGCGTTTGTGATCGAGCAGGTTCCAGACCGAATCCGCGAACGGCAGCACCTGCGGCGCAATCGCGGTCAATTCCTTCAACAGCGCGGCGGCATCGACCTCGGGCAGATTGAGGCCACGGCGCAGCGCGTTGTGATGGGTGAGGAGCCGTTCGATCTTGTGCGGCAGCGTCTGCGGATCGGCGAGATCCATCAGGCGGATGGCGCGGCGGCCGACCTTGTCTTCATAGGCCGGGCCGATGCCGCGCTGGGTGGTGCCGATGGCAGTGGCCTTGTTGGCGTTCTCGCGGATCGCATCGAGTTCACGATGCAACGGCAGGATCAGGGTGACGTTTTCGGCGACGCGCAGATTGTCCGGCGTGATGGCAACGCCCTGCGAGCGGAGCTTTTCGAGTTCGGCGACAAAGGCCTGCGCGTCGAACACCACGCCATTGCCGATGACGGACAGTTTCGAGGAGCGCAGCACGCCCGACGGCAGCAGCGCGAGCTTGTAGGTGTTGCCGTTGATGACAAGCGTATGGCCGGCATTGTGGCCGCCCTGAAAGCGGACGACGATGTCGGCCTGTTCCGACAGCCAGTCGACGATCTTGCCTTTTCCTTCGTCGCCCCACTGGGCGCCGACGACGACAACATTAGCCATTTCCAGACAATCTCCCGCAACCCGCAAATCCGCTGGCGCTCCAGCGCCTTGCAGCCAGGGTAGCGCTTGCGAGGCATGTCACCGGATAACGGATGCGCGCATGGGACGCAAGCGCCAACGGCTGTTGACGGCGGCGCTGAATGGGGCGCAAATCATTGATATCCCCAAATAATTCCCGCCAGCCTCCGCTGTTCCCGTAATCTCTCGAATCCGCAGCCTCCATGACCGGCCCAGCCCCGCGCTCTCCCGTCCGATGGCTGATGAACAAGCCCTACCTGCTGCTGTCGCTGGCCCCGCTGTTCTGGGCCGGGAACATCGTGCTGGGCCGCTTCATCGCAGCCGATTTTCCGCCGATGGCGCTGTCCGTACTGCGCTGGGGCTGCGCCTGCCTGATCGTCCTGCCCTTCGCCTGGCCGCATCTGCGGGCCGACTGGCCGGTAATCCGCAAGCACCTGCCGTTGCTGACCCTGCTCTCCCTCACCGGCCTCGCCGGCTACAACGCCATCGCCTATCTCGGCCTGCAATCGACCCAGGCGCTGAACGCTCTGCTGATCCAGTCGTCGGGTCCGCTGTTCGTGGCGCTGTGGTCGCTGGTCCTGCTCGGCATCCGTCTCACCTGGCCGCAGACCATCGGCATCTGCATTTCGCTGCTGGGCGTGCTCACCATCCTGTCGCGCGGCCATCCCGAAACGCTGGCCGCGATTCATCTGAACAAGGGCGATCTCCTCGTCACGCTCGGCATGGCGGTGTTCGGCATCTACTCGGTGCTGGCCGTGAAGCGCCCCGCCATGCATCCGCTGACGTTCGTGGCCTTCGCATCCGGCTACGGGACGGTGCTGCTGATCCCGGCGCTGATCGTGGAAATCCTGCACGGGCATCACCCGGCCCTGAGCGTCGATAATGCGCTGACACTGGCCTATGTCGCGATCTTTCCCTCGATCCTGTCCTACCTGTTTTTCAACCGCGGCGTCGAACTGATCGGCGCCAACCGCGCCGCGCCGTTCTTCCATCTGATCCCGGTGTTCGGATCGGTGATGGCGATCGTCTTCCTGGGCGAGCGGCCGCAGGTGTTTCACGCGGCCGGTTACGCGCTGGTGCTGGCGGGCGTGGTCATCGCCGCGCGGGGAAGCACCCGGCGCACGACCGCGTGAATCCATCAGACGCTCTCAGGCGTTCGGGCGCATATCCTTCGCGAGCCGGGCAAGCCACCGCCTGACGACCTTTTCTTCCGACGCGGCGAGACCTGCGATCACGCGCTTGTCGACACGGCTTGCGCGTTCGCGGCACCTGGCTCGCAGTGCGTGCCCCGCAGCCGTTGTCTGCAGCCGGAGGATCCGGCCATGCACGTCGTCGGGCGATTTGGCGATCAAGCCGTCACGCTCGAGATTCCTGACGATCAGGTTGACAGTCTGCGGCGTCAGCATGGTCAGCCGGGCGAGATCAGCTCCGGACAGGCCCGGATAGGAATCGATCATGGTCAGGATCGAAAACTGCGGCGGCGTCACGCCGAGATCGGCCAGCGCCCGTTCGAGCGCCAGCCGCATGGCGGCCTGAGCCTGCGACAACAGGTAGGGCAGATGCCCGTCCTCGCCGCGCATCGCTTCTCCGATCTGCGGAACCTGCGCGGAATGGGATGCCGGGCTCTTGCGCATATTATCAGACCTCTTACAATATATCAGCACTCGAATATTATGGAGCGTATCATGAGCAGCCGCAATGCCAAGCTACTATACCGGCACCTCGAAGCCGAAAACGCCCAGGATCTGAACGGCACGCTCGCGACGCTGCATCCGGATTGCGTGTTCCAGGATCACGCCACAGGGCAGTTGTGGCGCGGGCACAGCGGCGCGGCGGACCATTACCGGCAATGGTGGACGACCTTCGACGTCACGGTCGAGCGGCTGGCGGATCAGTCGGCGGGCTGGCCGGACGAGAACACATTCATCGCCGAAGCCGCATGGAAGGGCCGTCATGTCGGGGAATTTCTTGGAATCCCGGCGAGCGGGCGAGAGATCCTGCAGCGTTTCGTCGTGGTTGTCGGCTTTCAAGACGGACTGATGACCAGCGAGCGTTTTCACTACGATCTCGCTTCCCTTCTGCGCCAGACCGGCAGCAATGTGGTGCCCGATATCGGCAGCCTGCCTTACAGCATCATGTCCGCATGAGGGCCCTTGCCGCGAGGATCGCGTGACAGGTTACCCTGCCTGATGGGCGTGCAGCGCAACGGAGCAATCCGGGATTGGCGGTTGTGAACACGGGAAATCGTGGCACAACTGAACGGTCTCTTTCCCCGAAGATTTCATGACCGTTGTCGACCCGCCCTTGCGCAAGCCGTCGTTCATCGCCTGGCTGGCCCACCAGCCCTATGTGCTGTTGAGCCTGATGGCGCTGTTCTGGGCCGCCAATATCGTGCTCGGGCGCTATGTCGCCGGCCATGTGCCGCCGTTCACACTCACCTTCCTGCGCTGGGCCGGAACATTCCTTGTGGTGGCGCCGTTCGCCTGGCCGCACCTGCAGCGCGACTGGCCGGCGATGCGCCGGCGCATTCCGCTGCTGCTGATGCTGGCGCTGACCGGCTTCGCGCTCAACAACGCCTTGTCCTATTGGGGACTGCAGCACACCCAGGCGCTGAATGCGCTGCTGATCCAGTCCTCGGGGCCGCTGTTTGTCGCGCTGTGGGCGCTGATGCTGTTCGGCGTCCGCCTGTCATGGATGCAGGCCGCCGGCATACTGGTGTCCCTGCTCGGCGTGCTGGTCATCGTGCTGCGCGGCAATCTCTTGGCACTCGCGGACATCCAGATTAACTCCGGCGACATCAGCTTCGCGAGCGCGCTGTTCGTGTTCGGACTGTACTCCGCGCTGATGTCGAAGCGGCCGAAGATCAATCCGCTGTCGCTGATCGCCTTCACCACCGGAACCGGCGCCTTGATGCTGCTGCCGCTGGTCGGCTGGGAGGTCGCGGCGGGCAATCTGTTGATCCCCGACACGCTGACCATCGCGACCGTGGTGTTCGTCGTGATCTTTCCCTCGACGCTGGCCTACATTTTCTTCAACCGCGGCATCGAACTGATCGGGCCGAACCGCGCGGCGCCGTTCTTCCATCTGGTGCCGGTGTTCGGCTCGGTGATGGCGATCCTGCTGCTCGGCGAAAAGCCTGAACTGTTCCACCTTGTCGGCTATCTGCTGGTGCTGGGTGGCATTGTCACCGCATCGCGGCGCGGATCGTCTGGCTAGCGCCCCGCCTCCTGAAGCGATTGGCGGTCGCAGCCGGACCGCTCGCTGGTAATCCGGCGCGACTTCGCGCAATCTCCGCACTCTTCAAGAAAGCGGCGCAGGCTACCCCCCGGTGACCGGACGACCGCACAGCAAAAAAGATCAAGGGCGGAGACACTCTCGATGAACTTTCTGAAATCGGCGATTTCACCACTGGCCGCGATGATCGCGGCAGGCGTTCTGGCGGCCGGGCCGTCATCGGCGCAAGGCACCTCACAAGGCACTTATCCGGCACCGGGCAAGAACATCACCCTGGTGCTGCCCTTCGCGGCGGGCAGCGGCACCGACACCACCACCCGCATCATTTCAAAGGATCTCGCCAAGGCGCTGGGCGCCAGCATCGTGATCGAGAACAAGCCGGGCGCCAACGGCTCGATCGCGGCGAGCTACGTCGCCCGCTCGGAGCCGGACGGCTACACCATCTTCGTCACCACCAACACGTCGCATTCGGCAAATCCGTATCTGCTGAAGAACATGACGTATGATCCGATCAAGGATTTCACCCCGATCGCCCGCACCGGCGACCTGCCCTTCATGCTGGTGATCGACCCGAAGCTGCCGGTCAATTCGGTCGCCGACCTGATCGCACTGGCGAAGAAGGAACCCGGCAAATACTCCTATGCCAGCGGCAGTTCGTCGGCCATCGTCTCCGGCGCGACCTTCGCCACGCTCGCGGGCATCGACCTGCTGCATGTGCCCTACAAGAGCTCGCCGCCCGCGCTGACCGACGTGATCGCGGGCCGCGTCAGCATGATGTTCGTGGACGTGCTCACCGGCCTGCCGCATGTGAAGGCCGGTGCCTTGAAGGCGCTGGCGGTGACGACCAAGCAGCGCTCCGCACTGCTGCCGCAACTGCCGTCGATGGATGAGGCGGGGGTGAAAGGCTTCGACATCACCTCATGGCAGGGCTATCTCGGCCCGGCCAACCTGCCGAAGGATATCGTCACGAAGCTCAACGCCGAAATCCGCAAGATCGTCGAGACGCCGAGCGTCAGGCAGGAACTCGCGGAGCGCGGCATGGAAGCGTTTTCCGGCACGCCCGAGAGTTTCGAGAAATTCCTGAAAGAGCAACTCGTGGTGTGGGAAAAGCTGATCCGCGACGCCAAGATCGAGAAGCAGTGAGAGCTTCTCACCTCTCCCCGCAAGCGGGGAGAGGTCGGAGTTGAGCGTAGCGAAACTCCGGGTGAGGGGCTGACCAAAGAGACAAACGCCCCTCACCCGCTCGGCAAAAGCTCGCGACCTCTCCCCGCTTGCGGGGAGAGGTGAGAGTTACGCCGCCCGGACCTTCCCCAGGAACTCGTCCACCGCCAGACGCAGCATGCCTGACTGCTGGTCGAGATCACGGGCGCTGGTGAGAACGACCGAGGCTGCATCGCCGGTCGCCGAAGCCGCCGCGCTGACACTTCCGATGTGATTGCTGATCTCGTTCGATCCCGCAGCCACCGACTGGATATTGCGCGCGATTTCCCGCGTCGCTGCACCCTGCTCTTCCACGGCGCTGGAAATGTTCACCGTGATCTCGCTCATGCGCGCGATGGTCTCGGTGATGCCGCCGATCGAGGTCACCGCATCGCTGGTGGTGGCCTGCATGGCCGCGACCTGCGCCGAGATTTCCTCGGTCGCTTTCGCGGTCTGGGTGGCGAGCGCCTTCACTTCCGAGGCGACCACCGCAAAGCCGCGTCCGGCTTCGCCCGCGCGCGCCGCCTCGATGGTGGCGTTCAGGGCGAGCAGGTTGGTCTGCGCCGCGATGGAGTGGATCAGCTGCACCACCTCACCGATCTTCTCCGCGCCTGAGGAGAGCAACTGCACCGTCGCATTGGTGCGCTCCGCGTCGGCCACCGCCTTGCTGGCGATCTCGTTGGACTGGTTGACCTGTCGCGAAATCTCCGCGACCGAGCTGGACAGTTCTTCCGCAGCGGCGGCCACGGTGCCGACATCGTTGGACGCCTTTTCCGAAGCCGACCCCACCGTCGCGGCGCGCGCGCTGGCGTCCGATGCCGAATGGGTCATCGACTGCGCGGTGCTCTGCATGCCGGCCGCCGAAGCCGCCACCGAACGGACGATGCCGTTGACGCTGCCCTCGAATTCCAGCGCGATGGCATGCATCGCGGACCTGCGCTCCTCCGCCGCGCGCTGGCGCGTCTCGGCTTCGGCGCTTTCAAGCTCACGCATCCGCACCGCATCGTCCCTGAACACCTGCACCGTCTGCGCCATGGCGCCGATCTCGTCGCGGCGGCCAAGGCCGGGAATCTCCTCGTCGAGCTTGCCGTCGGCGAGGGTCTTCATGCGCAGGCCGAGCAACCCGAGCGGACGGGTGATGCTGCGGCCGATTAGCCACGCCACCGCGCCCGCAATCACGCCGATGCCAAGGATCGCACCGCCCAGCGCCATCACGATCTTCATCAGCTTGGCGTCGAGGTCGTCCACATAGGCGCCTGTGCCGACAAACATGTTCCAGCCGGGAATACCGGCGGCGTAGGACACCTTCGGCGAGAGTTCGCTCTGGCCGGGCTTCTGCCAGGAATAATAGATCGTGACATTGCCGTTGGCGGCGACACCGTCGCGCATTTCGCGGGTCGACTTGCGGCCGTTCACCACGTTGTCGAGATGGCTGGTGCCGATCTGCTTCGGATTGAGCACGGCGACCGCGATGCCGTCCATCGTGTAGGCAAACAGATAACCCGCGCCGTTATCATAGGTCATGCTCTGGATGCGCTCGACCCACTGCGCGACCGCAGCGTCCCTGGTCAGCTTTCCGGCATCGACCTGCTTCTGGTATCCGATCGCCATGTTGCGCGCCGAATCGACGATGGCGCGGAGCTGTTCCGTGCGCGCACTGAACATTTCGGTCCGCATCATCTGAGCGGCGAACAGACCGGCGGCGCACAGGCCGATCAGAGTGACACCCACCAGGACGCCCAGCTTCAGGGCGATAGGCCAATTGTTGAGAAATTTCACGCGGCTTCTCCGGGGAAATGGCGCGGAATGCGCCTGAAGTAAGAATTCACTTCTTTTAAGGGAAGAGCGTTGAATCTTTGTTACCTGCGCGTCGGGCTGGCGACATGCAGGGCGCTGAGACAAAAAAGCGCGGCTGCCTTTCAGCAACCACGCCTTGTTCGTTGATGGTATCCGACGCTTCCAGACCGGAGCCAGAGAACTGGTCTCCTTGGGAGCGGCGCCCTTAGGCCGCCCGCACCTTGCCGAGGAATTCGTCCACGGCGGTGCGCAGCATGCCTGACTGCTGATCGAGATCGCGGGCGCTGGTGAGAACGTCCGACGCCGCGTTGCCCGTCGCCGCGGCCGCTTCGCTGACGCCGCCGATGTGAGCGCTGATCTCGCTCGATCCCGCCGCCACCGACTGGATGTTGCGGGCGATCTCCCGCGTCGCCGCGCCCTGCTCTTCTACGGCGCTGGAGATGTTCATGGTGATCTCGCTCATGCGCGCGATCGTTTCGGTGATGCCGCCGATCGACACCACGGCGTCGCTGGTGGTGGCCTGCATGGCCGCGACCTGCGCCGAGATTTCCTCGGTCGCCTTGGCGGTCTGGTTGGCCAGCGCCTTCACTTCCGATGCGACGACCGCGAAGCCGCGTCCCGCCTCACCGGCGCGCGCGGCTTCAATGGTGGCATTGAGCGCCAGAAGGTTGGTCTGCGCAGCAATCGAGTGAATGAGCTGCACGACTTCGCCGATCTTCTCCGCGCCCGAGGAGAGAACCTGCACGGTCGCGTTGGTGCGCTCCGCATCCGCCACCGCCTTGCTGGCGATCTCGTTCGACTGGTTGACCTGACGCGAAATCTCCGCAACCGAGCTGGACAGTTCTTCCGCGGCAGCCGCCACGGTGCCGACGTCGTTCGAGGCCTTCTCGGAGGCCGCGCCGACGGTTGCGGCGCGCGAGCTGGCGTCCGACGCCGAATGGGTCATCGACTGCGCCGTGGTCTGCATGCCGGCCGCCGAAGCCGCCACCGAACGCACGATACCGTTGACGCTGCTCTCGAAGGTGCTGGCAATGCTGTTCATCATCGCCTGCCGCTCCGCCGCCGCGCGGCTCTGCCGCTCGGCTTCCTGCTCCTCAAGACCGCGGATGCGCAGGGCGTTGTCCTTGAACACCTGGACCGTCGCCGCCATCTTGCCAATCTCGTCGCGGCGGTCGAGCGCCGGAATATCGCCGTCCAGCTTGCCGTCAGCCAGCGACTGCATGCGTGTGCCGAGCTGGCCTAGCGGAACCGTGATGCTGCGGCCGATCAGCCATGCAATCGCGCCGGCAAAGGCGGCGATGGCGAGAATGGCGAGGCCGAGCGCCCAGACAATCGGCATCAGCTTGGCATCGAGATCGTCCAGATAAGCGCCGGTGCCGACAAACATGTTCCAGCCCGGAATGGCCACGGCATAGGACACCTTGCGGATCGGCGTATCGTCGCCGGGCCGATAATATTCATAGCGCAGTGTCACATCGCCCTTGGCGGCGACGCCGTCGCGCAGTTCGCGCGCCAGCTTGCGGCCGTTGGTTTCGATATCGAGCTGGTTGCTGCCGATCTTCTTCTGATCCGGCGTGGCGACCGTGACGCCATCCATCGTATAAGCGAACAGATAGCCGTTGCCCTTGTCGTAGGTCATGGTCAGCGCGCGGCGCTGGAATTCCTCGATGGCGGCTTCCTTGGTCAGCTTGCCCGCCTCGACCTGCTTCTGCAGTCCGATCGCCATGTTGCGCGCGGTGTCCACGATGGCGCGGGTCTGCTCCATGCGCGCGCTGAGAAGCTCGCTTTTCATCATGTAGGCGGCAAACACGCCGGCAACGCACAGACCAACGACAGCGACACCCACCAGGATACCGAGCTTGGGGGTGATCGGAAGGTTCTTCAGAAATTTCACGGGGCTTCTCCGAGGCGGGACCGCGCTTCTGCACGGATTCACCACATCAGTTACCGACATTTCCTTTCGGCTAGGTTACCCAACTGCCGCTTGCAAAATAGACATGCACAAAGCAACGGGCCGGAGAAAACTCCGGCCCGTTATCCATCTCGCTCGTCCCCGCGAAAGGGGGGACCCATTACTTCTTTAAAACTGGATTCCCGCTTCCGCGGGAATGAGCGGAAATCCAGCCTCAGAACGTCAGCGCCTTGGCCTGCTTGACGTGCGGCAGGGTCAGGGTCTTGGCCAGCACATCGGCCGGCACGGCGCCATCGACCTCGACCAGCGCGATGGCGTCGCCGCCCTGCTTGTGGCGGCCAAGGTTGAAGGTCGCGATGTTGACACCGGCATCGCCGAGCAGCGAGGCGAACTTGCCGATGAAGCCCGGCTTGTCCTCGTTGGTGACGTAGATCATCGACTTGCCGAACTCCGCATCGACGCGGATGCCCTTGACGTCCACAAGGCGCGGCACGCCGTCCGCGAACACCGTGCCGGAGACCGAGCGTTCCTGCCGCTCGGTGGTGACGGTCACCGTGATCAGGCTCTCATAGTCGCCTTCCGCCGCGCGGACGACTTCGTCCACGACCATGCCGCGCTCCTTGGCCACCACCGGCGCGGAGACGACATTGACGTCGCCCAGCATCGGCCGCAGCAGGCCCGACAGCGCCGCCGAGGTCAGCGCCTTGATCTTCATTTCCGCGACATGGCCCTCATAGGTGATCGTCACCTTGGAAATGCCGGTCTCGGTGAGCTGGCCCGCGAAGGAGCCGAGCTTTTCGGCCAGCTCGATGAACGGCTTCAGCTTCGGCGCTTCTTCCGCCGTGATCGAGGGGAAGTTCACGGCGTTGGAGATCGCGCCGGTGAGCAGATAGTCCGACATCTGTTCGGCGACCTGCAGCGCGACATTCTCCTGCGCTTCGGTGGTCGATGCGCCGAGATGCGGGGTGCAGATCACGTTCGGACGACCGAACAGCACGTTGGCCTTGGCCGGCTCTTCCACGAACACGTCGAAGGCCGCGCCCGCGACATGGCCGGAATCGAGCGCCGCCGCCAGCGCCGCTTCGTCCACCAGACCGCCGCGCGCGCAGTTGATGATGCGCACGCCCTTCTTGGTCTTGGCGAGCGCCGCCGCGTCGAGGATGTTCTTCGTCTTCTCGGTGAGCGGCGTGTGCAGGGTGATGAAGTCCGCACGCTTGAGCAGGTCATCAAGTTCAACCTTCTCGACGCCGATGTCCCTGGCGCGCTCGGGCGAGAGGAACGGATCGAACGCGATCACCTTCATCTTGAGGCCGATCGCGCGATCCACGACGATCGAGCCGATATTGCCGGCGCCGATCACGCCCAGCGTCTTGCCGGTGATTTCGACGCCCATGAAGCGGTTCTTCTCCCACTTGCCGGCCTGGGTCGATGCGTCGGCGGCGGGGATTTCGCGGGCGAGCGCCAGCATGAGCGTGATGGCATGCTCGGCGGTGGTGATCGAATTGCCGAACGGCGTGTTCATCACGATGATGCCCTTGGCTGTCGCCGCGGGAATCTCGACGTTGTCGACGCCGATACCGGCGCGGCCAATCACCTTGAGGTTCTTGGCCTTCTCGAGAATTTTCGCGGTCGCCTTGGTGGCCGAGCGGATCGCGAGGCCGTCATAGTTGCCGATGATCTCGGCCAGCTTGTCCTTGTCCTTGCCGAGATCCGGCTGGAAATCGACCTCGACGCCGCGATCCTTGAAGATCTGCACGGCGGCGGGGGACAGCGCGTCGGAAATGAGAACCTTTGGTTTGGTCATGGGGGTGTGATCCATCTTTCGTCATTCGGGGGCGCGAGCCTTGGCGAGCGAGCCCGGAATCCAGACGAGGTTAAAGGGATTTACAGTTGGATTCCGGGTTCGCGCTACGCGCGCCCCGGAATGACAAGTCAGGCCGCTTTCGCCAGCGAAGCCTTGGTTTCGGCGAATGCCCAGTCGAGCCACTGCGTAAGGATTTCGACATCCTTCGCTTCAACCGTCGCGCCGCACCAGATGCGAAGGCCGGCAGGCGCATCGCGGTAATGCGCGAAGTCGTAACCGGCGCCTTCCTTCTCCACCGCCGCGACGAGCTTTTTGGCGAAGTCAGCCTGCGCGTCGGCGGAGAGCGACGTGATCGCCGGATCAATCACCTTCAGGCAGACCGAGGTGTTGGAGCGGATCGCCGGATCGGCGGCGAGGAAATCAACCCACGGGGTCTTCGCCTTCCAGTCGGCCAGCACCTTGGTGTTGGCGTCGGCGCGCGCGATCAGCGCCTTGAGACCGCCGACCGACTTGGCCCAGTTCAGCGCATCGAGATAGTCTTCGACGCAGAGCATCGACGGCGTGTTGATGGTCTCGCCGACAAAGATGCCTTCGTTGAGCTTGCCGCCCTTGGTCATGCGGAAGATCTTCGGCAGCGGCCACGGCGGCGTGTAGCTCTCGAGGCGCGCGACGGCGCGCGGCGACAGGATCAGCATGCCGTGGGCAGCCTCACCGCCCAGCGCCTTCTGCCAGGAGAAGGTGACGACATCGAGCTTCGGCCAGTCGAGCGGCTGTGCGAAAGCGGCGGAGGTGGCGTCGCAGATGGTCAGGCCTTCGCGGTCGGCCTTGATCCAGTCGGCGTTCGGCACGCGCACGCCGGAAGTGGTGCCGTTCCAGGTGAACACGATGTCGGAATTCTTGTCGGCCTTCGACAGATCCGGAATCTCGCCATAACCGGCGTGGAGCTTCACCACGTCCTTGAGCTTCAGTTCCTTGACGATGTCGCTGACCCAGCCTTCGCCGAAGGACTCCCAGGCGATGGTGGTGACGGGGCGCGGCCCGAGCAGCGACCACAGCGCCATTTCGACGGCGCCGGTGTCGGACGCAGGCACGATGCCGATCTTGTAGTCGGCGGGGACTTCAAGCACCTCGCGCGTCATGTCGATCGCGAGCTTGAGCTTGGCCTTGCCGACCTTCGCACGATGCGAGCGGCCGAGGGCGGCGTCCTTGAGATTTTGGGGGGCCCAGCCGGGGCGCTTGGCGCAGGGGCCGGAGGAAAAATGCGGCACGTTCGGCTTGGCGCCGGGCTTCGCGACAGTCATCGTCTATCCTTCCAGATAGTGAGCCTCCCGTTGGGGGGAGGTGTCCCGCCGCCGTCAATATGGAAGGTTTCGGACTTCGTCAAGAAACTTTGCCCCGCGCGGATCACAAAGCCGGGATGCGGGGCGCCCCCTCCCCGCCCGGTCAGGCGGGCCGTTTCCACGCCTCCAGCGGAATGTTCGGCATCTCGAAACGCTCGGTCGTGCGGGTGTACCAGCCGCCCTCCATGCGCCCGATCAGGTCGAGCTTTTCGGCGTCAACATACTGCCGCGCGGCGTCGATCACCGCGTGATCCTGCACATGAACCGTCAGGATACGGCCGAGCACCAGACTGAAATTGCCGAGCGCCACCTCCTGCATGAACGTGCATTCCATCGACACCGGCGAGGCTGCGATGCGCGGCACCTGCACCTTCTCCGACGGCACGAGTTTCAGGTTCGCCTCCGCCGGCTCCTCAACGCCCTTGGGGAAAGCGATGGAGGTGATCCGCATTTCCTGCGCCAGCGCGTAGGGCACGAGGTTCACCACGAACTGCTCGTTGGCGCGGATATTGGCGCGGGTGTCCTTCGGCTCGCCCGGCCCCTTGCTGCCGATGCCGACGCCGACCGTCGCCGGATCGGAGCCGAACACATTGAAAAACGAGAACGGCGCGGCGTTCACCGCGCCGTGGGTATCGCGCGTGGTGATCCACGCGATCGGGCGCGGCAATACGGTGGCCAGCAGAAGCTTGTAGCGCTCGCCCGGCTTCATCGCCTCGAAATCGAATTGCATCGTCGTCCTCCGTGACCTGCATGGTGCAAACCGCGTCGGGGCAACCTAGATGCTTTTTTGGAACTTACAACGCTGGACGGAGATTCACCCGCGCATGGGCGGTCTGCCCGCGCGGCGCTAACCCTCCTGGCGTCAGCCCTCCTGTGCCCGGGATTCCGGCGAGGCGCCGACCGGCGGTCCGCCCGGCGGACGGTGCAGGAAGGTGATGGTCGCAAACGCGCCGATCCACGATCCCACCGCGGCGAAAGCCACATAGACCCAGTTCTCGGTGTAGCTGATCACCGCATAGGACGAGAGCAGGTACCAGATGCTGCTCCAGTTGGCGGCGGGCACGCGCTTTCGCGCCACGACCGCCGACGTGAACATGACATAGACGGCGTCGGTCGCGGCGGTGGCGAACAGAACCGCGACCGCGGTCAGGGGATTGATGGCCGGCATGGGCGTTCCTCGGCTGGTGACAACCGAGCTTACTCCGCATCCGGCGCGGCCCGCCGCTACATGGATCAAAGACCGAGAATTTTTTCGCAGTCGCCGATCCAGCGCCGCACGCAGGCGTAGCCGTCGAGGTGAAAGCCGCCCTCATGCGCCACGCGCGTATAGGCCAGCAGCGCCACGTCAGCCAACGACAGGGTGTCATCGACCAGAAACCGGGTGCCGTGCAACTGATGCTCCATCCGCGCCAGCGCGGCATAACCGCGTTTCACCTTGTCCGGATCGAGCTCACCCTGCGACTTGCCGAGATAGACCATCATGAACCGGCAGACCGCGATATAGGGCTCGTGGCTGTACTGTTCCCAGAACAGCCACTCGTCCATCTTCGCCGCGAGAAATGCTTCCGCGGGAATGAGGTCGGTGCCGCGCGCCAGATAACGGATGATGGCGTTGGATTGCGCCAGCGTGCGTCCGTCCTCGAGTTCGAGCACAGGCACCTGCCCCGCCCCGTTGAGCTTGAGAAACTCCGGCGTGCGGCTTTCGCCTTTCATGGTGTCGATGCCGATCCAGGTGTAGCGGCGTGAGAGCCGGTCGCACACCCACTTCACCTTCAGGCAGTTGCCCGAATTCAGATCGCCGTAGATTTTCATCGCAATGACCGCGTTCCGTGGCTGCCCAAGACCACAGTGCAACAAGCAAAGCGGCCCCTGTCAACGACAAGGGCCGCGGGAAACCATCGCACCGGACAAACCGGTCAGAATTTGTAGCCGAGACCGCCGCGCACCGTATTGATATTGGTGTCGATCGGGCCGCTGAAGCGGACATATTCCCACTCGCCGCGCGCGAAGAAATTGCCGAACAGCATGGCTTCCGCGCCGACGCCGAAGGCGTAGCCGACCATCAGCCGCTGGTTCTTGCTCTCGGTCGTGCTGTAGGTCACGTCATAGTCCGTGATCGTCGCGGGCGGAGCGCCCACGTAAGTGCCCTGACTTCTGATGGTGCTCGACCGGACGCTGTCCGCAAGGCCGAGCGCAACACCGCCGAAGGCATAGGGCATGAAGCTGCCGATTACATAACCGGCGCGGCCGCGAAGCGTCAGCACGTCGGTGTAGTTGATCGAAGCCGCCGAGTTGGCGGTCGCGGCATAGTTGACGTCATCGACCGTAATCTGCCGGGACATGGTGCCGCTGGCCTTGCCGCCGAAGTTGCCATGCATGTAGCTGGCATCGACGCCCATCACCACGTCGCCCCATTGCCCGTTGTATCCGGCGAAGCCGCCGAACGCGCTGTTCTGGTGCGAGACCTTGCCGCCGATCACCGGCCAGGTCGACACGCCCAGAACCTGTTCAACGGTGGTCAGCGCAAGCTGCTGCGCGGCGATGTCCTTGGTCGCGCCGTTGAAGTTGGCGTCGGACGAGCCGTAGGCGGCCTGACCGCCGACATAGAACCCCTGCCATCTGACATAGCGCGGACTTTCGCGGAGCATTCCGCGCAACACCGGAAGGTCATCGGGGAAATCGGCGGCGTGCGCAGCCTGCACGCTTCCTGCCAGCATTATCGCAACCACAATCCGACGCATCACGAAACTCCGATCACCAACTCTTAACTACGTTCGATCATGCCGCGTTAACCCTAATCATTCGTTATCGCCGCGCGTCTCGCGCAAAAGAAAACGGCGCGGAAAAATCCGCGCCGTTGAAGTTTGAAGGAGGGAGAAGAGAGAAAAATCCGTTCAGCCCTTGCGCATCAGCGGCATCACCGGCGGCGCATAGGCCGGCACCGGATCAATCGCCCAGCGCACGCCGAACTTCAGGTCATGCGAGGTCAGGTTCTTGAAGTGCATCGGATTGTAGACGGCATTGGTGCCATCGTATGCGACGATGTCTCCGCTCATCGCGTCACCGAGATCGACGTAGCGGTACGCCAATTCCAGCGTCAGGCTCGGATTGATCTTGTAGGCAAGGCCCGCATGCACCGCCCATGCAAGATTCCACTGCGAGGCGCCTGGAGCCGTTGCGAAGCTCGGCACACCGCCCGTGATACCCGTGTCGGTGAAGCTGGAAATTGTGTTCCGCGATCCGCCGATACCGACGCCGACGAACGGCGTGATGCACCACCAGGTGCCCAGATCAGCATAGACGTTCGCCAGAACCAGCCATTCCGACTTGCTGCCGCCGTAGTTGTTGACGCCGCTCGGCGTGCCATTGAAGGACACGAGATCGGTGCCGTGGAAGTTCGACTTGCCGCGGTATTCACCGGTCACGTCGGCGCGGAACCAGTTGTTGAAGCGATAACCTGCGCCGAGGCCGAAGATGCCCGCGGTGTCGAAACCAAGACCGGTGTTCTGCACGCTCGTTCCCGGCGTGTAGTACAGCGCGTTGTCCAGGCGCTTCACCTGCTGGTTGCTGAAGCCGATATCGCCGCGCAAATACCAGCCGCCGAAATCCTCGACCGGAGGCGGAATATACATCGGAGGCGGAGGGGGAAGATCGGCGGCAAGCGCAGCCGAGGAAATGAATGTCGCCGCGCCGACGGCAAGAAGATTCTTCAGAGTACGCATTGGTCCGGTCCTTTCGCCGGTGAGGCAGACAAACGCCTCACGCTCAAAACTCATGAGCGGACCATGGCACCAAATGTTTAAGCGGCACTTAACCCTAATTCTTAACCGCGATTTTTAATCTGGCTTAAGCGGGACGGTAAACATTTACACAACGCGCACGGCATCGCGCGCCGCAATTCCTAACGATGTGTGGATGAATGAGTCAGCGATGCTGACTCACCGACCGCTGTTGGTCATGGCCGGGCTCGTCCCGGCCATCCAAACGTGGATGCCCGGGACAAGCCCGGGCATGACGAAGGAAGATCCAGGATTGTATGCGCGCGCTTACAGCTTGTGGCGCTTGATCTGCGGCAGGAACACCGCCAGCAGGCCGATCGCCGGCAGGAAGGCGCAGACCTGATAGACGAAGGCGATGCCCTTCCAGTCCGCCACCTCGCCCAGCACGGCCGCGCCGATGCCGCCGAAGCCGAACGCCATGCCGTAGAACAAGCCGGAGATCATGCCGAGGCGATGCGGCATCAGTTCCTGCGCATAGACGATGATCGCCGGCATCGACGAGGAGATGATGAAGCCGATCATTCCACTCAGCACCGCGCTCCAGAACAGATCCGCATAGGGCAGCGCCAGCGAGAACGGCAGCGCGCCGAGGATCGAGAACCAGATCACGTATTTGCGGCCGAAGCGGTCACCCAGCGGGCCGCCGAAGAACACGCCCACCGCGCTCGCGCCGAGGAACACGAACAGATAGAGCTGCGCCGCCTGCGTGGTGACGCCGAACTTCTGCATCAGGTAGAACGTGTAATAGCTGCCGATGCTCGCGGTGTAGAAGGTCTTGGAGAACAGCAGCACCATCAGCACGCCGAGCGCGGCCATGGTGCGCGCTGAGGAGGGACCGTCGGCGGAAAGCGAGGCATGACCGGCCTTGCGCTGCGCGACGCGCGGCGCATACCAGCGGCTGATCTGCCAGAGGATGGCAATGGCCAGCGCCGCCACCAGCGAGAACCAGGCGATGCTGCCCTGCCCGAGCGGCACCACGATCAGCGCAGCCAGCACCGGGCCGACCGCCGTTCCGAAATTGCCGCCGACCTGAAACACCGCCTGCGCGAAACCCATGCGCCCGCCGGAAGCCATCCGCGCAATGCGCGAGGATTCCGGATGAAACACCGCCGATCCCGTCCCCACCAGCGCGGCGGCGATCAGGATGGTCCCGTAGTGATGCGCCAGACTGAGCAGGATGAGACCTGCGAAGGTGAAGCCCATGCCGAGCGGCAGCGAGAAAGGCAGCGGATGCTTGTCGGTATACGCGCCGACCAGCGGCTGCAGCAGCGACGAGGTGAACATGAAGGCCAGCGTGATCAGCCCGATCTGGCTGAAGTCGAGGGCGTAGTTGTCCTTGAGGATCGGATAGACCGCCGGAATCAGCGACTGCATCAGGTCGTTGAGCAGATGGGTCACGCTGATCGCGCCGATGATCGCGTAAGCCGGACCGGCAGCCTTGGCCGGCTGCTCCGGAGCCTCCACGACGATGGGCACAGCGAGGGTGTCTTCCGACAGGATAACGGGCTTGTTCACGGCTGTTTCCGGGCAAAATGCAAGGCGAATGCGCCTGACATACAAATTCGGCGGATGCGTCACCAGACACGATTACCCATGGCTGATGTGCCGGATTGGCCAGACTGGACCTAGTCGACAGCCTCACCGTCATTCCGGGGCGCGCGTCTTCGCGCGAACCCGGAATCCATCACCGGTTTTCCCACCGCATCTCGCTTCGCTTGGACGGGAAAACGGCTCTCCCCGTGAACGGGGGAGAGGTGAAAGGAAGATCAGGCCGCGGCCGAAGCCGTGCCGAGCGCCGAGACGATCATGTCGACCGCCTCCTCGACGAGGTCGCGGTCATCGCCCTCGCCCATCACGCGGATCACCGGCTCGGTGCCGCTCGGGCGGATCAGCAGACGGCCGCTGCCGTTAAGACGTTTCTCGGCATCGAGGATCGCGGATTTAACGCCCGGATTGTCGAGCGGCTTGCCGGCGCGATAGCGCACGTTCTTGAGAATCTGCGGCATCGCCTCGAAGCGGTGGCACACTTCGGACACCGGACGGCCGAGGCGCTGCACCACGGCCAGCACCTGCAGCGCGGCGACGAAGCCGTCGCCGGTGGTGGCGAAGTCGGACATGATGATATGGCCCGACGGCTCGCCGCCAAGGTTGTAGCCGCCCTTGAGCATCTGTTCGAGCACATAGCGGTCGCCGACCGGGGTGCGCAGCAGCTCGATGCCCTGCTCTTTCAGGAAACGCTCAAGACCGAGATTCGACATCACGGTGGCGACGATGCCCGGCTTCGCCAGACGACCGTCGTCCTTCCAGCTCTGCGCGATGACGGCGAGCAACTGGTCGCCATCGACCACATGGCCGCGCTCGTCGGTGATGATGACGCGGTCGGCGTCGCCATCGAGCGCGATGCCGATGTCGGCGCGCATCTCGCGCACCTTGCGCGACAGCGCATCCGGCGAAGTCGATCCGCAATCCTTGTTGATGTTGAAACCATCCGGTTCGACGCCGATGGAGATGACGTCCGCGCCAAGCTCCCACAGCGCTTCCGGCACCACCTTGTAGGCGGCGCCGTTGGCGCAATCGACCACCACGCGCAGGCCGTCGAGGCTGAGGTCGCGCGGCAAAGTGCGCTTGGCGAATTCGATGTAGCGGTCATGCACGCCGTCGATGCGGCGGGCGCGGCCGAGACTGGCGCTCTGGGCGAGACGCTTGTCGAGATTGTCGTCCATCAACTGTTCGATCTGCGTTTCCACATCGTCGGACAGCTTGAATCCGGCGGGGCCGAACAGCTTGATGCCGTTGTCGTCGAACAGGTTATGCGAGGCGGAAATCATCACGCCGAGATCGGCGCGCATCGACTTGGTCAGCATGGCGACGGCCGGCGTCGGCATCGGACCGAGCAGCAGCACGTCCATGCCCACGGACGTGAAGCCCGCCACCATCGCGTTCTCGATCATGTACCCGGACAGGCGGGTGTCCTTACCGATCACCACGCGATGGCGATGATCGCCGCGTTGAAACACCAGCCCGGCGGCCTGGCCGACCTTGAGCGCCAGTTCCGGCGTGATCAGACCATTGGCGCGGCCGCGAATGCCGTCGGTCCCGAAATATTTGCGCACCATGAATTCCCCTGTTCCGCCGAGCCTCTGGCCAGGCTTCGTAAAATGCCGGCCGGCTCTGGCGAACGTCCCCATTCTAGCGGAGAGGACGTTATAAAGCCTCTGCGAGGGGAAATTCTTCAAAAAATATGATGAATCATTACCGCCGCCCACAGCAGGCGGCGGCGCTTATCCAATTGAAATATAACAGTATTTATCTCGATATACGCCCGAAGGCGGGCGTCACTTCTTCCGCTTGATGTCCTGATCGTGCTTCGACGGCGGCGGCTGGGTGACATTCACCGGATCAGACCCCGGGAACGATTCCTCCAGCCCTTTCTCCAGGGCGTCATCCAGCTTCTTCTTTTCGGGGTCTTTGGGCTTGTTGTCATTCTTGGGCTTGGTGTCGGCGTCCATGATTTTGCTCCTGCGTTCAGGTTCGCAGGGACAACGCCCGGGGACGCGGCCTGTTCCGGATCTAGTCCTTGGGGCCGGGCTCGGCGTGCGGATCCGGCTGGGTCAGCTTGACCGGATCGGACGCCGGGAAAGTCTCCTTCAGCGCTTCGTTCAGTTCGTCGTCCAGCTTGCGCTTTTCGGCTTCGGCCTTTTTGGCGGCGTCCGGATCGGCTTTTTTCGTGGTCATCGCGCTCTCCAAAGGATGGCGGCTGTTTGCGCGCGCCTCAACCATGATAGATGATTGCGGGAACAAGAAGTTTCAATGAGGAAGCGTCCATGAAGAACATCACCTGCATCGAGGACCTGCGGCTTATTCACAAGCGCCGCGTGCCGAAGCCCTTCTTCGATTATGTGGACGGCGGCTCCTATGCGGAAGAAACCCTGCGCGCCAACATCAGCGACATGCAGAAGTTCAAGTTTCGCCAGCGCATCCTCGTCGACATCTCGAAGCGTCAACTCAACACCACCATTCTCGGCGAACCTGCGGCGATGCCGCTGATCCTCGCGCCGATCGGCTCGGGCGGGCTTCAGTATATGGACGGCGAAATCTACGCCTGCCGCGCCGCGCAGAAAGTCGGTATTCCCTACACGCTCTCCACCATGTCGATCTGTTCGATCGAAGACGTGGCCGCGAATGTGGACAAGCCGTTCTGGTTCCAGCTCTACATGATGAAGGACCGGGGCTTCGCGAAATCGCTGATCGAGCGCGCCATCGCCGCGAAGTGCAGCGCGCTGGTGCTCACGGTCGATCTGCAAGTGCTCGGCCAGCGCCATGCCGACGTCAAGAACGGCCTGACCGTGCCGCCCAAACTCGCGACGTTGAAAAACCTGATCGACTTCGCGACCAAGCCAGGCTGGGTGATGGGAATGCTCAAGGGCAAGAGCCGGAATTTCGGCAACATCACCGGCCATGTGAAGGGCGCGGGCGATCTCGGCTCCACTTCGGAGTGGGTCGCCTCCCAGTTCGACCAGTCCCTGAACTGGAAGGATGTCGAATGGATTCGCTCGATCTGGCCCGGCAAGCTCATCATCAAGGGCATCCTCGATGTGGTCGACGCACGCGAGGCGGTGAAGGCCGGCGCGGAAGCCATCGTCGTGTCGAACCATGGCGGGCGTCAGCTTGACGGCGCACCGTCGTCGATCTCGGTGCTGCCGGAGATCGTGCAGGATGTCGGCTCGCAAACCGAAATCATGTTCGACGGCGGCATCCGCACCGGGCAGGACGTGATGCGCGCGCTCGCGCTCGGCGCGAAGTCCTGCATGATCGGCCGCGCCTACATCTACGGCCTCGGCGCCGGCGGGCAGGCGGGTGTGGAACTGGCGCTGGACCTGATCGGCAAGGAACTGAGCACGACCATGGGCCTTACCGGCATCAACCGGATCGACGAAATCGACCGCCGCGTGCTGACGGACCACATGCAGACGAATGCGTGATCAGTTCTTTCCCTCTCCCCATAGCCCGTTGAAGACGGGCGCGAACACCCTTTCGGTGGGAGAGGGCGGCGAAATCGAGTGAAACGAGATTGAGCCGGGAGAAGAGTTGAAGCGGCTGCTGAGAGAACCCCTCACCCGCCTTCGCTTCGCTCAGGCACCCTCTCCCACAAGGGGAGAGGGGAAGAATTGCATCAGCCGAGAAACATGTTCGCGTCCAATATCTACTGACAACTCCACGTCGTCGTCTTGTCCGCGGCCATCGTAGCCGTACAGGCCTTCTGCTGGACCGCATCAGATCCCGTTGCCTTGAACTTCACGTAACCTGCCAGTTCGCGCGGCGCGCGGCGGAGCATACTGACCTCGGCCACCGTCATGCCCTTGGCGGTGAAATCGTCGGTGATCTTCTTCTTGATGTCGTCGATCTCGGCGGGATTGAAACCCTGCGTGCCGCGATAGCTCGTATAGGCGCTGACCGCGACCAGCACGAGCGCGACGACAACGATGATTTTTCCGGTTCTGTTCACAACGAATTCCTGTGCGAAAGCTCTGGATAAATTCTGGGTCGTCCCGGCGAAGGCCGGGACCCATACTCCCTGAATAACGCGCTCTGCCAAGAAGCCTTAACTCATCATTCAGGGTTCAATTTGAGAGCTTAGGGGTTATGGGTCCCGGCCTCCGCCGGGACGACATTTGTGTTCGTTGTTTACTTCACCAAATCCGCTTCGACCAGCGCGCGCAGGTCCGGCGTGACAGTAGGCCGCTTGCCGAACCACAGTTCAAAGCCGCGCACGGCCTGATGCAGCAGCATGCCGAGGCCGTCGGCGGTCTTGAGGCCGCGCGCTTTCGCGGCTTTGAGCAAGTCCGTTTCCAGCGGCACATACACAAGGTCCGCAACTGTCGCGCCGGAGGGCAGCGCGCCGATATCAATATCGAGCGCGGGCTGGCCTTTCATGCCGAGCGATGTGGTGTTCACCAGAAGCCCCGCGCGGGGCAGCACGTCGCCGATGCTGTCCCATGCCAGCGGCCTGACCCGTTCGCCGAACTGCTCCGCCAGCGCTTGTGTGCGCGACGCGGTGCGGTTGACCAGATGCACCCGCGCGATGCCGCGCTCCAGCAGACCGAAGATCACCGCGCGCGCCGAGCCGCCTGCGCCCAGCACCAGCACATCGTCGGCGCTGTCCCATCCCGGCGCGCTGGCGTCGAGATTGCCGATGAAGCCTTCGACATCGGTGTTGGTCGAACGCAGTTCGCCGTCATTGTCGAAGTAGAGCGTGTTGGCGGCGCCGACCGCCGTGGCGCGCGCGTCCGCGAGCGTCAGCGCGCGCGCCTGCTCCTTGTGCGGGATCGTGACATTGGCGCCCCTGTAGCCACGCGATTCAAGATTTGCGATGAACTTCGCGAACGCCTGCGGCTCCACCGCCTCGATGCGATAGTCGCCGTCGATGCCGAACGACGTCAGCCAGTATTTGTGAATCAGCGGCGAACGCGAATGCGCCGCTGGCCAGCCGATCAGACATGCGGCGGGTGTCACACTCACGAAATTCCGGCTCCGGTTCGATTGATCCACATATGGGTTAAATCCACATATGGATTGGTCAAATCACGCGATGCCCGGCGCTGTCAATCGCCCGATCCAGGCGTTTGATTTCCGAAACAGCGGTTGCGATGTCGGAACGGTATTTTGCATGCGGCGGCCGCGCGCCGTAGGACAGCAGCGTGCGCCGGACCGACGGCGATGCGCCGGTGATGAACACCCGCACGCCCTGCCGCCGCGCCTTCATTGCGATCTGCGCGATCGCGTTGGCGGCGGTGGAGTCGAGCAGCGGCACCGCCTTGAAGTCGATCACCAGCGCCCGGTAGCCGGACAGCCGGTCCAGCACCGACGCCACGGCGGCGACCGCGCCGAAGAAGAACGCGCCGGAGATGCGATAGACCATGATGTCGCGATCCGTGGCGAGCGCCGGATCGTAGCGCTCGCGCTCGCCATTCGAGGTGTCCGCCCTGTCGTCCACGGCTAACGGCGCGTAGGTGTCGATGCCTGTGATCTGCGACATGCGATGAATGAAGAGCAGCGCGCCGAGCGCAAAGCCGACCACGATGCCTTCGGTGAGATCGCGGAACACGGTGAGCAGGAACGTCGCCAGCAGCACGACTGCGTCGCCCCATGAAGCGCGGATCAGGGTCGCGAATTCGTGCTTCTCAGCCATGTTCCACGCCACCACGGCGAGCACACCCGCCAGTGTCGCCAGCGGAATGTAACCGGCAAGTGGTGCCGCCAGCAGCATGAAGGCGAGCAGGAACACCGAATGCAGCATGCCTGCCAGAGGGCTGCGCGCTCCGGCGCGCACATTGGTCGCCGTGCGCGCGATGGTGCCGGTGACGCAGATGCCGCCGAACAATGCCGAACCGATATTGGCAAAGCCCTGCGCGACGAGTTCGGAGTTGGAGCGATGGCGGCGGCCGGTCATGCCGTCGGCGACGACGGCTGACAGCAACGACTCGATGGCTCCCAGCAGCGCGAACGCCGCCGCGTCAGGCAGCACGGCCTGAATTTTCGCCAGCGTGATCGTTGGCAATGCGGGGACCGGAAACGCCTGCGGAATGCCGCCAAACCGCGTGCCGATGGTTTCCACCGGCAGCGACAGCAGCGCCGCAGCCACGGCCGTGACACCGACCGCGATCAGCATGCCCGGCCATGCCGGGCGCAGCTTTCGCAAAACGGAAATGATGGCGATGGTGGCGACAGAGATTGCCACCGCCGCGGCATTGATGGTGCCGATAGCGCGGCCAAGCGCTTCGAGTTTGGGAACGAGCTCGCCCGGCTCCTTGCCCGCCAGCGTAATGCCGAGCAGGTCGCGAATCTGGCTGGCGAAAATGATGACGGCGATGCCTGCGGTGAATCCCACCGTCACCGGATAGGGAATGAACTTGATGTAGGTGCCGAGCTTGAGAAATCCGGCCACGATCAGGATCAGCCCGGCGATCATGGTCGCCAGCAGCACGCCCTCGATGCCATGACGCGCCACCGATGCTGCGACCAGCACAATAAACGCGCCCGCAGGGCCGCCAATCTGAAACCGGCTGCCGCCAAGCAGCGAGACAAGAAAGCCGCCGAAAATCGCGGCATAAAGTCCGCGGTCAGGTGTGGTGCCAGAAGCGATCGCAATCGCCATCGACAGCGGCAGCGCGACGATGGCGACAGTCAGACCCGCGACAGCATCGGCGCGGAAGGCGTCGAGACTGTAGCCCTCGCGCAGCACCGTGAGCGTTTTCGGCGTGAACAGTTCGGCGAATGTTGGCCGCCGCTGCTGGCCCGGCTGTGCGCTCGTTGCATCCATCGGTCTGCGCCTGGTCTCATGCCGGCGCGTCGTTGCCAGCTTTATGTTTGAGGCGGCTCCTTCAGCCGCACGCCACGGCCGCCACCTTCGCTGCGTGCGTTGTCGCCGATCAGATCCACGCCTGCCCGGTTCAGTGCATCGACCACCTTGGTCAGCGAGTCGACAACGCCGCGTACGACGCCGCCGCTGGCCTCCATCCGCTGGATGGTGGGAAGCGACACGCCGGACAATTCCGCGAGGGTCTTCTGGTCGATGCCGAGAAGCGCCCGCGCAGCGCGCATCTGCGAAGATGTGATCACAATCAGGATTCCATTTCAGACAGGCATAATGCAACTAAAAAACGGCTCCAATGATGTATTATACATCATCCAGAGCCGTTTGTAATGTTGATTTGATCCGACGCGCGATTATCGACCTCTCCCCCTCATTACGGGGAGAGGTCGCGAGCGAAGCGAGCGGGTGAGGGGCTGATATTGGCGCTTCGCCCCTCACCCGGAGACTTCGCTACGCTCAGCCTCCGACCTCTCCCCGCTTGCGGGGAGAGGTGAAGAATCTCGCATTTCACGCGAGACGTTGCCTACGCCGCCGCGCTGTGCGCGGCGATGATCTGGTCCGCCGCGCGGCCGATCACCTCCGCCATATGGTCGAACTGCCGGGTGAAGCCGCCTGAACCGGCGGTCGCCGAGCGCACCTCCACAATGAGATCGCCGATCTCCGCCTCGGGCATCATCGCCCGCACCACATCCCAGCCGGTCCAGCCCTCGCGGGTGTCGAAACCAAGTATCTGGCCGCGCCGCCCGGACAGGATCGAGTTGATCTTCGCCGTGGCATCGGTGGGGCAGACGATCTCCACCACATGGATCGGCTCCAGCAACACCGGCGCGCATTGCGGCAGTGCTTCGGTGACGCCGATCCGCGCCGCGGTGCGGAACGCCTGATCCGAGGAATCGACGCTGTGATAGGAGCCGTCGGTCAGCGTCACCTCGATGTCGATCACCGGGAAGCCGAGCGGGCCCCGCGCCAGTCCATCGCCGACGCCTTCCTCCACCGCGCCGATGTAGTTCTTCGGCACCGCGCCGCCGACGATCTTTTCGCGGAAGGCAAAGCCCGAGCCGCGCGGCAACGGTTTCACATCCAGCACCACATCGCCGAACTGGCCATGTCCGCCCGACTGCTTCTTGTGCCGCCCGCGCTGGGTGACGGTCTTGCGGATCGTTTCCTGATAGCCGACCGGCGGCGCATGCTGTTTCACACTGACGCCGAAGCGATCCTGCAGCCGCTCCACCGCAACGCGCAGATGCATTTCGCCCTGCCCCCACAGCACCATTTCGTGAGTCAGCGGATTGTGGACCACACTGAGCGAAGGGTCTTCCTCCACCAGCCGCGTCAGCGCCTGACCGAGCTTGACGTCATCCTTGCGGTCGGTCGCCGCGAGCGCCGTCGCCAGCACAGGCGGCGTCGCCGCGACATCGACGACCGACGCAGGCGCGGTCTTGCCCGTTGTCAGCGTATCCCCGGTGTGAACCGCATCGAGCTTGCCGAGCGACACCGTATCGCCCGCGGCCGCAGATGAACGCTTGGCATCGGCGCCGCCGTTCGGCGTCAGAATGCCGGAAACGCGCCCGCTGCCGCCGCCGGATGACTGGATGATGTCGCCATCGGCGATGTGGCCGCGCAGGATGCGCGTCAGCGAGAGCTTGCCGCCATGCTGAAGATGCGTGGTCTTCATCACATAAGCCAGCGCGGTCTTCTCGTCGGACACGCCGAGACGGGCAGCGGTGGCGGCAATGCCGGGCGCTTCATGGCGCAGCGCCTTCATCAGCCGCAACACGCCGTTCTCGCGGGTGGCGCAACCGAGCAGCACCGGACAGATCTGCCCTTCACGCAGCTCGCTGGCAAGATCGTCGAACACGGCGTCGCGCGGCGGCGGAATGTCTTCCAGCAACTGTTCGAGCAGCCGGTCGTCATGATCGGCCAGCTTTTCCAGCATGGTGAGCCGGGCTTCCTTCTCGCGGTCGAGATCGCCCGCCTCGAGGTCGATCACCTCCGAGGGCATGTGCTCGCGGTAAACGAAGGCGCGCTCCAGCGCGAGATCGACGAAGCCGGCGATCAGGTCGCCCTTCCAGATCGGAATCTGGCGCAGCACCAGCGGCGTGCGCGATGCCGGCTGCAATGTTGCCAGCGTTTCGCGGATGCGCTTGTTGGCCTTGTCGATCTTGTTGAGGAACAGGAAGCGCGGAACGCCCATGTCCTCAAGTTCGCGCATGATGATCTGCAGTTGCGGCAGCTTGCGCTCGTCGGCCTCGCAGACCACGACGGCGGCGTCCACGGCGGGCAATGCGGCGCGCATGTCGTGCGCGAATTCGACAGAGCCGGGACAGTCAATGAAGGTGTAGCTGTCGCCCATGAAGGTGGTGGTCGCGGCGGTCATGCCGACGCTCATGCGATGGCTGCGCGCCTCCGGAGACGAATCCCCGGCGGTGTTGCCTGCTTCGACGCTGCCTGCTTTGGGAATGGCCCCGGTCCGGGCCAGGATTGCTTCGAGTAAAGAGGTCTTGCCACTCTGGAATGGGCCCACCAGTGCGATGCACCGGGGACCTCGGGGACTTCTCAGGTTGTCTTGCCGTCCAGCGTCTTGTCCCATTTGCCGTCTCCTGTCTGGAGCACGGCCCGCATCAAGCAGTCCCGGCGAAGTGCATCCGGTCGCCGCCGGAACGCTCTGACTTCAATGTTGCGCGCATTCCGCTCGCGCCAATCCCACTTCTGCGGAATGCGCTCATGCGGGTCGGCACTGATGATCGTCTCAAGCGGCGATCCGGTTGGCAAGGACGAAACATGCCGCTGCGCAGCATCCGCCGATCACCTAAAATTGCTGTGCACTGGAAAGACTATCGAAAACAAAAGGCCCGCCATGACGGCGGGCTTTCGCAGAAAAAATTTCTGTCGAAATCAGAAACGGCCGGGACGCAGTTCCATGCTCTGCACACCGCCGGCGACGCTGAGGCCGGTCTGGCCCTGAACACTGAGCGGCTGAAGCGCGAAGGAATTCTGCGAGCCGCCGATCAGGGCGTTGCCGCCAACGCCGGCGATCACCGCGGCGCTGGCGCCGACACCGGCATAATTTCCGGAGAGATCACCGGGACCAAACTGAACGGTCGGCGCGAACACCGCCCAGGACAGCGCCGTCTCGGTGGTGATGCCGAGGTCGATGCCGACCTTGGTGATGCGCGCGGTGTACAGATCGTCCGGGCGGCCCTGCGAGCGGAACACACAGCCGAGGTTGGTGACCGAGCCGACGATCATGCCGACATTCGGTCCGCCGCGGCATTCCAGCACGCCGACCTGGGTTGTCGGCTGCTGCGCGTTTGCGAACGACACGGCGGCAACGAACGCGGCGGATGCCACGGACAGGATGGTCGAAACACGGCGCATGGACTATCTCCGGCTGAATGGCGCGAACAGAACTGACGATCTGAAAAGACCCCCAAAAGCCCGCGCATCTAGTCATACCCTCCCGCAATGTTCAATCGCCGCCAGTCATTAGTCCTTAAGGAGCAACAAAAAAGGCCCGCTCAGTGGAGTGGATTTGACACTCGCTAACCATACGCAGCTAACCCGCAAAGCGAATGTCAAATCCAAAACTCCCCTGAGAGCCTATATTTGCTAGTGGTCCTTTGATTCTAACATTCGCAAAAACGCCCGCCACAAGGGCGGGCGAATGTTAGAATCGGACCACTCGGCGAGCCTTTCTCGTCGAGATTTATTAACCGAACCGCTTAGTGGCGGTGACGGCGATGATGACGCTTCTTGCCGCGCTGGAAGGTCACCGGCTCGAGGCCGAGGCCGACCACGCCGCCGCTCACGTTCACGCCGGTCTGGCCCTGCAGGCTGAGGGGCTGAAGCGCGAACGAGTTCTGCGAACCGCCCCAGAGCAGGTTGCCGCCGCCGCCAACGCCGAACGACACGTTGCCGCCGACGCCGCCGTAGTTGCCGGCCAGATCGCCGCGGCCGATGCGGCGGGTTGGTGCGTGAACGGCCCATGCAAGACCTGTGTTCTCGGTGATGCCGAGGTCAACGCCGAAGCGGGTGACATGCGCCAGATAAGGCTCCGGACGGCGGCCCTCGCTGCGGAAGACGCATTCAAGCGTGGTCGCGGAGGCGACCACCATGCCGACGTTCTGGCCGCCCTGGCATTCGAGCACGCCGATCCGCACGCCCTGGGGCTGCTGCGCGTTCGCTGTGGCGAATGAGGCGACGAGAGCCACGGCCGCGGCTCCGAGAAGGGATGAAAGACGCATGGAATAAACTCCGGATTGCAGGTTTTTGATTGCGGGCGGACAAAAGGGAAGCGCCGTGTCAAAAACATGGCGCTTCCCTTATTTCCAATCAAACCGCCGTCATTATTCGGGCAGTGTGCTTTTTGAAGTGCTGCGCTACCGCAGATTGCCGCAGAAGCGCTGGATGCGCTTGCAGGCTTCCTCGAGATCCGACGTCTTGGTGGCGTAGGAAATGCGGAACGCCGGGCCGAGGCCGAAGGCGGAACCCTGCACCACCGCGACGCCTTCCGTTTCCAGAAGCTCGGTCACGAAATCTTCGTCGGTCGCGATTGTCTTGCCCGACGGCGCGGTCTTGCCGATCGTGCCCGCGCACGACGGATAGACATAGAACGCGCCTTCCGGACGCGGGCAGTCGATGCCCGTAGCCTGATTGAGCATGGCGACGACCAGATCGCGGCGCTCCTTGAACACGGCATTGTTCGCAGGGATGAAATCCTGCGGGCCGTTGAGCGCCTCGACCGCCGCCCATTGCGCGATCGACGACGGGTTCGAGGTTGACTGCGACTGGATGGTGGCCATCGCCTTGATGAGCTGCTCGGGGCCGCCCGCGTAACCGATGCGCCAGCCGGTCATGCAGTAGGCTTTCGAGACGCCGTTCACCGTCAGGGTGCGGTCGAACAGTTTCGGCTCGACCTGCGCCGGCGTGGTGAACTCGAAGTCGTCATAGACCAGATGTTCGTACATGTCGTCGGTCATCACCCAGACATGCGGATGCTTCACCAGCACGTCGGTGAGCTTCTTCAACTCGGCGCGCGAATAGGCCGAGCCGGTCGGGTTCGACGGCGAGCACAGGATGATCCACTTGGTCTTCGGCGTGATCGCAGCTTCCAGCGCTTCGGGCTGCAGCTTGAAGCCGAACTCGGCGGTGCAGACCACCGGCACCGGCGTGCCGCCGGCCAGCGACACCATTTCCGGATAACTAACCCAGTACGGCGCCGGGATGATGACTTCATCGCCGGGGTTCAGCGTCGCCATCAGCGCGTTGTACAGCACCTGCTTGCCGCCGGTGCCGACGCTGATCTGGCTGCGCTTGTAGGTCAGGCCGTTCTCGCGCTGAAACTTCGCGATGATCGCGTCCTTCAGTTCGGGAATGCCGTCCACGGCGGTATACTTGGTCTTGCCGGCCTCGATGGCATGGATCGCCGCCAGCTTGATGTTGGCGGGCGTATCGAAGTCCGGCTCGCCGGCGCCGAGGCCGATGACGTTGCGGCCCGCTTCTTTGAGCTGACGTGCTTTATCCGTGACCGCGATGGTCGCGGACGGCTTCACACGGTCAAGCGCAGCGGACAGAAACGGCATCATGGTCTCCTGAAGGATGCTGAGGGTTGCAGGCCCGGATTCGCTGATTTTGGCGGGCGTGGCACCCTAGAGCGGGCAACGCTGCACCGCAAGAAACTTCGCCGGCAACACGCAAAATTGCGCGCTTTTTCGGCGATCCGGCCCGCGGGTCCGCACCAAAACATGGCCGCCATCCGCAAGCATCAGAGCTTGAGCCGTCCGCCCGGCCGGCGGGTGAACAGCGGCGCGGCGGACCGCCACAGCGGCGGTGGCCATCATCGCGCGAGCACAAGGTTAAATCCGCGCAGACGTAATCCGCCGCCCTCATCAATCCGTGAACAGCGCCTCGCTCGCTTTCACGATCCCTGCGAGTGGTCTTCCAAACGCGCCATACCTGCGGCGTCCATGGTACAATTTGCTGACGAAATTCGATGCCGCAGCCGATTTCCACTATTTCCAGATGCCGGGGCTTGCGGCATGCCGCCCTGCACCTCATTGTCTACCGGTCAATCCGCCAGCCTCTCGCGAAACCTTCGGCATGTACAAGCTCTACTCGATGCAACGCTCCGGCAACAGCTACAAGGTCCGCCTTGCGCTGGCGTTGCTAAACGCGCCGTACAAGGCGATCGAGGTGGATATTCTGCGCGGCGAAAGCCGCACGCCGGAATTTCTCGCGCGCAATCCTTCCGGGCAGGTGCCGCTGCTGGAAGTCGCCGACGGACGTTATCTCGCAGAGTCCAACGCGATCCTCTGGTATGTCGCCATCGGCACGTCGCTGGCGCCAGAAGACCGCATCGACCGCGCACAGGCGCTGCAGTGGATGTTCTTCGAGCAGCACGCGCTGGAGCCGAGCGTCGGCGCGGCGTATTTCTGGCTGGTGCTGGTGCGCGGCGGCCGCGACCTGCAGACCCATTCGCTGGAAGACTGGATGGAGCGCGGCTACGCGGCGCTGCGGGTGATGGAAAATCACCTCAAGACCCACGACTATTTCGCGGCCGGCCACCTGACCGTCGCCGACATCGCGATGTACGGCTACACCCATGTCGCCAACCAGTGCGACTTCGACCTCACCGGCTATCCGTCGGTCCGCGCCTGGCTGAAGCGGGTCGAGAGCGAGCCGCGTTTCGTCTCGATGGCGTGGAAGCCCGCCGAGGTGATGGCGCCCGGCACCGTGCCGGGAACCGAGACCGACCTGACCGCCGAGGCCTGAATTCGCCCCGACTCAACGGCAGGATACCGAGCATAACCCGCTGATTTTCCTCAGGCCGCCTCGGTTTAGCCACGTTTGGCGCGGCCGTGCCGCAATGTTGACAGCGATTCCTGAGAATTTGTGACGGGGTGATTCGCTGCCTGTTTTGAGGATTCACGACCATGTTCCGGTCGCCGGTTTCAGGAATTGGTTTCGGACTGCGGTCAGCGCGCTTCGCGCCGGCCCGATTGTCGAACACGCTTGCCGCCTCGCTCGCGGTGGCGTCGCTGTCGGTCTGCCTGCTCGTGACCGTCACAGTGCTGTCGATCAAGGTCGTGGCCGCCATGCCGATTTCCGGCTGACGCCCAAACTCCCTTCGCATCAAAACATTTTCTTCGATCGCACGGAGGCGCGCGATGGAGACACCGATGAAAACGCCGCTTGTCGTGGTTTCAGCGACGCTGACCGTTGCGATCATCCTCGTCGCGGGATTCCTGATCGCCACGCAGGCGCGCGGCCAGACCGCCGAGCCGCCGCGCGTGCGCTGCGTGGCGACAAAAACCATGACCGTGTGCGGGACGGATCACGACCATTTGTGGAAAATGAAGAATGCGCCCGCGGCGATAAACGCAAAGCCGATCGCGTGATTCCACCCCAGCGGCTCTTTCAGATACAGCACCGAAAACCCGGCGAACACCACCAGCGTGATGACTTCCTGGATCGTCTTGAGCTGCGCGGCTGAATAGACCGCGCTGCCCCAGCGGTTGGCCGGCACCGCGAGCCAGTATTCAAAGAACGCGATGCCCCAGCTCACCATGATGACCAGCGGCAGCGCGTGATCCTTGAACTTCAGGTGGCCGTACCAGGCGAAGGTCATGAAGATGTTGGAGAGCAGCAACATCAGGATCGGCAGCAGAAACGGCGGCACCGTCGTGGGCATGGAAGTCCTTTCGGGGAAAAGCAGGTGATCCGGATACTAAACGCTGCATCCCGGGCAACAAAGGCTGTCGTAAAAAATCACATTACAGCGCCGCTCCGCGAGGACCTCGCTTCACCCGCGATGTCGTCCCTGCGCAGGCGGGGACGACCCGGGGTTTTGAAAGTATCCGGCCACTGACCCTGTGGACAAGCGGCCCTGTCACATCCCTGTTGTCGTCGTCCCCTAGCGTCCAGTCGCACGATCCGCCCCCCGTCACGGATCGCGCGTTCGGGCGGTCCCCGGCTGCGTAAATCCCCTCTGCGCTGCATCCAGCCGGGGCCGCATTTTTTGGAACAGTCAGCGGGACATTCATGCCGCGACACGACGATAAACAAGCCAGCCCACGAGTGCAGCCGACGCGATCCAGAGACACACAATGGCCAGCGCCGCAATCCGGCTTATCGGACGATCCTGCACAAGCGCAGACGCACGATGCTCGGCCATGATCTGCGGCGGGATCAGCTTCAGAACAAGCACGATCCCGAGCGGCACCAGGATGATATCGTCCAGATAGCCAAGGATCGGAATGAAGTCGGGAACAAGATCAATCGGCGAAAGCGCATATCCTGCGACGATTACGGCCAACGCCTTCGCGTACCACGGCACGCGCGGATCGCGGCTAGCGAGGTAGACCGCATGAACATCTCGCTTGAGCGCGCGCGCCCAATCTTTCAGTTTCCCGTTCATCCCCGACTCTACCCGCTTTTGCCAGCCCCGCGCGACCGGCTATAATCCGCTCGCAGATTGCTCGCCGCGCCATGTTCCCTCATTCTCGCCACACGTTATCATGATCCGCTGTTTCTATGTGGCCATCGTCATGGCCGTCGTCGCCCTGATCCTGCTGCCGTTCCAGCTTGCCGGCATCCTGCTCAACAACCGGCTGCAGCGCATCGTGCCAAACCTGTTTCATCGCGCCGCCTGCGCCGTGATCGGCATCCGCATCAATCAGGTCGGCGAGCGCACGCGCGAAAGTCCGGTGCTGATCCTGTCCAACCACGCCTCGTGGCTGGACATCATCGTGCTCGGGGCCATCGCGCCGGTGGTGTTCGTGGCCAAGTCCGAGGTCGCCAACTGGCCGCTGTTCGGCCAACTGGCCAAACTCCAGCGCACGGTGTTCGTCGAGCGCGAGCGCCGCCACAAGACCGGTGATGCCGCGCGCGCCATGAGCGAGCGGCTGATCGGCGGCGATGCCGTGGTGCTCTTTCCCGAAGGCACGTCCAGCGACGGCATCCGCATCCTGCCGTTTCGTTCGGCGCTGATCGGCGCGGTACATCACGCCATCGGCGATTCCACCCATCATGACCGCGTCACGGTGCAGCCGGTGTCGCTGGCTTACGTGCGCTTCGGCGGCGTTCCGGTCGGCCGGGCGCTGCGCGAGAAAGTGGCATGGTACGGCGATGTCGATCTGGTGCCGCATCTTGTCGGCGTGTTCGCGTCGGGCGCGGTGGATGTCACGGTAAGCTGGGGCGCACCGGTGAGCTACGGCATGGACGCCAACCGCAAGGAGATCGCGCGGGAGGCCGAAAACGCGGTGCGGCGCATGACGGCGCGCGCTTTGCGCTCGCCTGAGGCGCAGCCGTCAGGTCGTGAGGACGTGGCGGCAGGGACCGTCCCGGTCTTTGAACGACTCTGACAGATCAAGAATTATGGATCCGCTGGAAGCTGCTCGCGCAGATTGATCAGATCACGCGGGGGTAAGAACACTGCGATTCACATTCGGTGTCGTCCCCGCGCAGGGACCGATCGGCCTCGATTGAGATCACGTCATCCTGAGGTGGGGGCCGCTGCTTGCGGCGAGAGCGCCTTGCGGGTCACGCGCCATTGCTGGAACTCACGATTGATCTCAGAGGCCGGTTGGCCGAATATGATGCGGGTATCATCGGCGCATGAACGTCACATGAAGGATTTGGCGGCGTTGTGAACGAGATCGTGGCCAGACCATCAGCGAATTCCGCCGGACAGCGGACTCTGAGTTGCGCGCGGTGCGGAACAGCGTTCACCTGCAACCTGTCCGGCCCGTGCTGGTGTTCCGACGAGACAGCGAAGCTGCCGCTGCCCGCCGCAGGCGAGGATTGCCTGTGTCAGGCGTGCCTGCGGGCGGCGGCGAATGCTTCAACGGAGAAATCGTCATCCTGAGGCGCGAGGCGCGCAAGAGCGCGCACCATCAGGATCATGGTCGCGCCTGCGACGAGTTTCGCTACACCGCATAGCCCGGTGACTTACGCGCCATGCCGCCGAACGCATCGAGCAGTTTCTCGCGCCAGGCGTAAACCGGATCGTCTTCCGTCAACAGCTTGAACGCACTGGTGGCGCGCGCCCACTGGAACGGGCCGAACACGATGTAGTCGGCGTAGTTCGGCGACGCGCCACCGATGAAGGGTTGCGTCTTCAGCGTGAGCCGCATCGGGTTCAGCGCGTTGCGAAAACCTTCCACCGCCTGATCACGATTGGCGGCGGCGGCTTCCAGCGTCTTGCCGAGGCGCGCTTCGCGGGTCTTGCGGAAGTAATCCTGATCGACAGGACGCAGCAGACCGTGAATGTCCGCCGCGATCATCGGAAAGATTCCGCCGAGGACAACGGTGTCGCCCCACCAGTTCAGCATCCGCCCCATGGCGCGGCCGCCCTCGCCGCCGAACAGCGACGGACGATCCGGATAGGTATCCTCAAGATAGTTCGCGATCGCCCACGAATCCGCGACGGAGGTCTCGCCGTCGAGCAGCACCGGCACCTTGTCCGACTGATGCGGCGCGATGGCGTCCTTTTCGGTGAAGCGCCACGGAATCGTTTCAGCCTCGATGTCCTTGTGCGCCAGCGCCATGCGCGTGCGCCAGCAGAACGGGCTGAACACACGCTCGGTCTCGGTGCCGCAGAGTTCAAACAGTTTGCGCGCGACAGCCATCGCGTCAGCCCCTCATAGCCGCGGCGGTCTGCCGTAACAGCACCTTGTGGCGGTTCGGCGTCGGCCAGTCATGGAGGTCGATCATCTTGCTGTCCTTGGCTTGTTGGTGCGGAGCAACCGCGCGCGTGGTCGCGCGGCAAATTCAATGCGATTGCATGAATTTTGCGCTTCGCGCCGGCGAAGTCAATGCCGCACTTCGCATATCGAATATAGTTCATCCGCCAGCCTCCTAACGGACGACAGTGAAGGTCCAGTTGATCACGATGATCTTGCCTTCGGCCTTGGCCGCGTTGAGCCGCACGCCGAGGAAATCGAACGCGAGATCAATGGAAATACCCTTCAGCAGTTCGGCGTTCACCAGCGCGGGCGGCAGCGTCTTGAGAAAGGCGTCGTTGACCGCGCGGCTGGCGGGTTCAGCATCCTTCGACTAGGCGAAGGATGCCGTTAGCGGCGCGAGGGCAAACAGAGCTGCGGCCAGCAATCTGGCGGTGCATGTATACGGGATGAGGCTTCCCCGGACTTGTCGCGCGGCTTTCGGCATGCGCCGCACGTTGGTTCCAGCCCAGCAGGACACCTGCGCAGGTTTCATCGCAAACTTCGCCCCTCATACCGAAGAAATCGCCCTTTTCTCTCCACGCTTCGCGCCCCATATTCCGCCCATGGCGAAGAACCCCGATTCCGCGAAGAAGCCTCCCAAAACCCCGAAATCGAAAGCGCATCGTCCCGATGTGCAGCCGATCGGCCCTGCGCTGGCGGAGTTGTTGAACCCGGCGATCAACCGCGGCGATGCGGGCATGGGCTCGGGCACCGGCCTGCAGCCGCCGCCGGACAATTCAAAGGACCGCCGCTCCGGCGGCGAGGCCGCGATCCATCGCGCGCGGAAATCGGCGCCGAAGGATTTCAACGAAGGCGAGCCGCGCCCGACCCCGCTGCAACCGGTGCCGCAGCCACCCGGCGCGAGAATCCAGACGTCGGGAGGTTTCGAGGAAGCGCCGCAGGCCAACTACGGCACCAGCGCGCCGATCCCGACCCTCGATCCCGAACTGGCGAAGCAGCTCGGTTACGATGTCGACGATGACGATCAGTTTCGTCCGGCGCGCAACAAGATGGAATCGCTCGGCGTCAAGGCGACCGCCGACTCACTGGAGACGTTGCTGCGCGAGGGCCGGCCCGAATTCCGCAAGGATGACGGCTCGCTGAAGGTGTGGACACCGCATCGCCCGCCTCGCCCGGAGAAATCCGAAGGCGGCGTGCGTTTCCAGATCAAGTCCGACTATCAACCGAAGGGCGACCAGCCCACCGCGATCAAGGAACTGGTCGAAGGCATTCAGCGCAACGACCGCACCCAGGTGCTGCTCGGCGTTACCGGCTCCGGCAAGACCTACACCATGGCGCAGGTGATCGAGGCGACGCAGCGCCCGGCCATCATCCTCGCGCCGAACAAGACGCTGGCGGCGCAGCTTTACGGCGAGTTCAAGAGCTTCTTCCCCGACAACGCGGTGGAATACTTCGTTTCCTATTACGACTACTACCAGCCCGAAGCCTACGTGCCGCGCACCGACACCTATATCGAGAAGGATTCCTCGATCAACGAGCAGATCGACCGGATGCGCCATGCGGCGACCCGCGCGCTGCTGGAGCGCGACGACGTCATCATCGTGGCGTCGGTGTCGTGCATCTACGGTATCGGCTCGGTCGAAACCTACACCGCGATGACGTTCGCGATGAAGAAGGGCGAGCGCGTCGACCAGCGCCAGCTCATCGCCGATCTCGTCGCCTTGCAGTACAAGCGCACCAGCGCGGACTTTACCCGCGGCACTTTTCGCGTGCGCGGCGACACGCTCGACATCTTCCCGGCGCACTATGAAGACCGGGCATGGCGCGTGAACATGTTTGGCGACACCATCGAGAGCATCGAGGAGTTCGACCCGCTCACCGGCCACAAGCAGGACGAACTCGAATTTATCAAGATCTACGCCAACTCGCACTATGTGACACCGCGACCCACGCTGATTCAGGCGATCAAGGGCATCAAGAGCGAACTGAAGTGGCGGCTTGACCAGTTGCATGCGCAGGGCCGCCTGCTGGAAGCGCAGCGCCTCGAACAGCGCACCACCTTCGATCTCGAAATGATGGAAGCGACCGGAAGCTGCGCCGGCATCGAGAACTATTCGCGCTACCTCACCGGCCGCAAGCCGGGCGAGCCGCCGCCGACATTGTTCGAGTATGTGCCCGACAACGCGCTGGTGTTCGCGGACGAAAGCCATGTCACCGTGCCGCAGATCGGCGCGATGTTCAAAGGCGACTTCCGCCGCAAGGCGACCCTGGCGGAATACGGCTTCCGCCTGCCCTCCTGCATGGACAACCGGCCGCTGCGCTTTGAAGAGTGGGACATGATGCGCCCGCAATCGGTCGCGGTGTCTGCGACGCCCGGCGGCTGGGAACTGAACGAGAGCGGCGGCGTGTTCGTCGAGCAGGTCATCCGCCCCACGGGCCTGATCGACCCGCCGGTCAACATCCGCCCCGCGCGCACCCAGGTGGACGATCTGGTCGGCGAAGTGCGCGAGACCGCGCGCAAGGGCTATCGCTCGCTGATCACCGTGCTGACCAAGCGCATGGCGGAAGACCTTACCGAATACCTGCACGAGCAGGGTATCCGTGTCAGGTACATGCACAGCGACATCGACACCATCGAGCGGATCGAGATCATCCGCGATCTGCGGCTCGGCGCCTTCGATGCGCTGGTCGGCATCAACCTCCTGCGCGAAGGCCTCGATATTCCCGAATGCGCGCTGGTCGCGATCCTCGATGCCGACAAGGAAGGTTTTTTGCGCTCGGAGACCTCACTGATCCAGACCATCGGCCGCGCCGCACGTAACGTCGATGGCAAGGTGATTCTGTACGCAGACCAGATCACCGGCTCGATGGAGCGTGCCATCGCCGAGACCGATCGCCGCCGCGAAAAGCAGATCGAATACAACAAAGCCCACGGCATCACGCCGGAGAGCATCAAGCGCGACATCGGCGACATTCTCGGCAGCGTTTACGAGCGCGACCATGTGCTGGTGGAAATCGGCGACGGCGGCATGGCCGACGATGCCGTGGCCATCGGCCACAACTTCGAGGCGGTGCTGGCCGATCTCGAAACGCGGATGCGCGAGGCCGCCGCCGATCTCAACTTCGAGGAGGCCGCGCGCCTGCGCGACGAGGTGAAACGCCTGCGCGCCACCGAACTGGCCGTGGTGGACGATCCGACCATCAAGCAGCGCGGCGTTCAGGCGAAGGCTGGCGCCTACGCCGGCAAGAAGAAATATGGCGAGGCCGCCAACCTGCCTGCGCAACTGAACCGCGCCGCCGCAAAAATGAAATCGCGCGCGCGAAAACCGACGCTGGATGAGATGGGACCGGGCACCGAGAGCAAGATCTTCCAGCCGACTGACTCGCGCCAGTCCGGCCCCGAATTCGGCGGTCGTCCAACGGGGTCACCCGGCCGCTCCAGCGGCGGCGCGCCGGGACGGCGGGGCGGATGGAAGAAGAGGTAGGCGTCTATTTGCCATTCCCCCTCGCCCCCTGCTAGGTCATCGTCAGATTTCCGAATGCGACTATCTGAGTAAGACTTGGGGGACTGACCACATGGCCGACGCCGATCTGGATGCGATCATCCGGCAGCTTGCGAAGCAGCAGCACAAGACTCTCACCGCCGCCGTGAAGAAGCAGCGGGACCGTTATGCTGCGCTTGCCGCCAGGGCGAAGGACGCGCAGGGCAAGCAACTCAACAGGCAGCTTGCAAAGGACGTGCTTGAGATCGGCACGGCCACCGTGAAGCGGCTGCAGATGTCGGCCGACAACGCCGCCTACAGCCACGCCCGCGCGATGCGCCAGGCCACCGATGCGGCCAAGGACGCCGCCAGAAAAGCCGCGTCGGACGCGAAGACCGGCAAGCCGAAGGCGCCAAAGAAGGCCGCGAAGAAAACGCCGGCGAAATCCTGAGCCGACAAGTCCAGCGCGCGGAAAGTCTTGCAATCACCGAAGCTGATGTGATGCCGGCGAAGTCATCCATTCGTCATGCCCGGCCTTATGTCAGGTTTCGTCATTGCGAGCCAGGCGAAGCAATCCACCTTGAAAAGCGCCACAAAGAGATGGATTGCCGGGTCAAGCCCGGCAATGACAGATCGGGATGTTTCGATGGAAACGTCGCCTGATCTTGCGGCAAGGCCCGAAACGCGATCAGTTCAGCTTCGCGTATAAGGCTGCGGCAACACATGCACAACACGACGCGCTGGTCTCACGCGATACCATCAGCGTTGCCACCGGGACTCATCACAAATCCCGCCGCCGACGTTGTCCGTCGCCACGTTTTTTAGCCCAGCTTTCAATTCGTGCCGCGTCATCGCGGCGTTCTCCGAGAAAACTCGGTGCGCCGGAGCAGGACGTCTTGCAGCGATCATGCTGTCTCTGATGAAGGACAGCGTCCCATCGTCCCGTCGGGTGCGGACATCATACTAGCACCGGGCATCCATCTGTCCATGCGGAACAGTGCGTCCGCGCGTCACAAGCGGCAAGTGTTGCCTTTTGAATTTTCCTCACAGCGGCAACCACATGCCGCGCTGAAGCAACGATGTTCCCCTGTTGCGCCGGGAATTTATTGCGCAAGCACGCGCGCAAGATCAATCAGGCTGGTGGAAATCGGCTTGGTGCGCCCCGCGATTTCCGCCAGCGGCGTGCGCGTGATCTCGCCGTGCTGCTCGCCGACCAGAACGCCGGAAACGCCTTCCGCCAGCGAGGTCAACGCCGCGACGCCAAGCCGCGTCGCCAGCAGCCGGTCGAACGCGGTGGGCGGCGCGCCGCGCACCACATGGCCCAGCACGGTGGCGCGCAGTTCAAATCCGCCCATGCCGCCATTGCTGGCGAAGTATTCAAGGATGTGTGCGGCATTCTCTTTCACGCCTTCGGCCAGCACCACGATGGCGTGAGTCTTGCCGCGATCATAGGCCGCGCGCAGCCGCTTGGCGATCTCCGCCGCCGAAACCTCGAACTCCGGCGTCGAGATGACTTCCGCGCCGCCGGCGAGGCCCGCCATCATGGCGAGATAGCCGCAGTTGCGGCCCATGGTCTCGACCAGAAACGCGCGGGTATGCGACGAGCCCGTGGTGCGCAGATTATCGATGGCACCCACCGTGACATTGATCGCGGTGTCGCAGCCGATGGTGACGTCCGTACCATACAGGTCGTTGTCGATGGTGGAGGCCACGCCCACCACCGGAAATCCGAGCGCGTGCAGCGCCGCCGAACCGGTCTGCGAGCCGTTGCCGCCGATCACCACCAGCGCGTCGATGCCGCGCGTCGACAGATTGCGCAGCGCCCTCGAGCGCCCGCCCTCCTCGCGGAATTCCTTCGAGCGCGCGCTGCCCAGAAACGTGCCGCCGATCTGAATGATGCCGCCGACATCGCGCGCGTTCAGCCGGGTCATGCGATCGTCGATCAGGCCCTGCCAACCCTCGCGGACGCCATACACCGCGATATCGCGGTTGAGCGCGCTGCGCGTGACCGCGCGGATCGCCGCATTCATGCCGGGAGCGTCGCCGCCGCTGGTCAGGATCGCAATTGCTTTCATGAGGAGAACTTTAGGATGTGATTTGCTTGCCGTCCATGTGGCCCCGGGCGGGCCGCGCACGTCCCCGATGAGATCAGAGGTGGACAATGCGCGGTGCGCGAAACCGTTCCTGCAGGTTGCGGGTATAATGACCGCGTGACCGCTCAGATGTGTGACAGGACCGCCGCATGACCCGCATCAGATCCTTGTCCGGCGCGCTGCTGATGTGCGCCGTCGCCATGACCGGCGCAGAAGCTGCGAAGAAGCCCGTCAAACCCGCCGAGCCGATGGCGCAGGATACCTCGCTCAACAATCTGAAGGATGCGCCCAAAGCGCCGTCGCTGGCCTGTGACGGTCCATTCGCCAGGGACACCACGCACGACAAGCTGGTGGCCGCATTCGGCGCGAAGAATGTCGCCTTCAAGGACGTGGAGGTCACCAGCAATGTGCTGACCAAGGCCACCGTGCTGTTCGATGCCGATCCGCCCCGGCGCGTTGTGGTATTCTGGAGGGACGAAAAAACCCGGACCAGGCCGCTGGCGGCCTCCATCGAGGCGCCGTCGACATGGACCGGCCCCGGCGGCGTGCGCAACGGCCTGATGCTGCGCGAACTTGAAAAACTCAATGGCGGCGGCTTCAGTGTCACCGGGTTCGGCGGCATCGGCGGCGGCGAGGCATCGAAGCTCGGCGGCCCCTTCGTGAATCTGCCGGGCGGCTGCACGCTGAAAATCCGTTTCGAGCCGGGCATCGCCAGCCCGCTGCCGCCACGGTTCGCATCGGTGACAGGCGACGTTCTGATTCCCTCGACCAGCCTGATCCTGCGCCGCCTCCGGCCGCAAGTTGTCCAGTGGAGCATCCATTACCACTGATGCCAGTGGTCCGATTCTAACATTCGCATCCCGTTTCGGCAGGCATGCCTGCGAATGTTAGAATCAAAGGCCACTGGCAAATCCGAATGTCATCAAATCCACTCCACCAGCGCAGACAATCATCGCCAGATTGGAGAGATTCCGTTAAACTTCATGGCGCGCGCTGCTTGATCCCGCTCGTGTTCCCGCTTACGGAACCGCTCGGTTTGGGGAAGCAATGCAAATGAATAATCAAAAATCCGAAGCCTGCGTCCGGACGTTCATTGACTCCTATTATGCCGGCGATCTCGCACGCATGGAAAATTGTTGCGCCGAGAGTTTCTCGTCAACAACCCACGCGCCTGTCGAGATTTTTCCCCATCTCGGCTTTCACCAGGGCAAGGACTGGATCGCGCAGGCGATCCGGATTCAGCAGGAGCGCTATGCCGAGCGGCGCCACACCATCGAATTCGTCATCGCCGACGAGGTGCAGGCTGCGACACTGACCCAGGCCGCGCTCACCAAGCGCGGCGACCAGCGCGTGATCACGCTTCATGTCGGAGAATTCTTCACCTTGCGCGACGGCCTCATCACCGAGCATCGCTCGATGTTCGACTCCTTCGACCTGATCCAGCAATTGCTAGGGCGCGACCTGACCGACGAGTTCGCCGTCCGCATGAAGGACGTCATGCGATAGCCGCTGGCGGATCAGCGCGCCGCGGAGACACCGAGTTCGCGCACAAGCCCGAACCACAGCGCCGTCAGTTCGCGCGCGGCGGGGTCCCGATTGGGCTTGAGACGGACGGCGGTATGCACCAGCACCAGCTTTGACGCTGGATCGACGAAGATCGCCTGCCCGTTGGTGCCGAGCATCGCGAACATGCGCCGCTTCGCCGGCATGATCCAGGTCTGATAGCCGTAGCCATAGAACGGCGTCGCCACGCGCGGCGCGCGGAACGATCCTTCCGGCGCGGTGGTCGCCTCGATCACCCAGGCTTCCGGAATAACGCCGCCGCCATCGCGCGCGAGCAGAAGCCCGAAACGCGCATAGTCGCGCAGCCGCGCGGCGAGACAGCAATAGGCCTGCTCCTGATTGTGCCCGTCAACCGTCCAGCTCGCCTCATCCTCCGCCCCCATCGGCTTCCAGATTTTCTCCGACAGATAATCGGCGAGCCGCTTGCCGGTCGCCGCCGTCAGGACGAGGCCGAGGGTTTCGGTCTGCGTACCGGCATAGGCGAATTTCGTTTCCGGCGGGGCATCGCGGGTGCTGTAACGGCGCAGCAGATTGGCCGCGTTCGGCAGATCGGAGCGGCGCAGGTCGCGGCTGAAGGCGAAGGCGTCGTCGGTGCCGTCATATCGCTCGGAGAAAGCGATGCCCGCGCTCATGGTCAGCAGCGCGCGCAGCGAGGTCTGGCCATAGGCGCTGCCTTTCATCTCCGGCACGTAGTCCTGCGCCAGATCCTCGACCGACCGGATCTTGCCCTCCTTGATCGCGATGCCGACCAGCATCGCCACCATGGTTTTCACCATCGAGTTGGACAGCAGGCGGTCGGTGTCGCGCCGCCCGTACTGATAGTGCTCGAACAGGATGGTCGAGTCCCGCGCAATCAGCAGGCCGGTGGTGGGATGCCGCGCCAGATACTGGTCAATCGATCGGCGCTCCCCATCGAAGTCATACCTCCAGCCGCCACTGTCACAGGTGCGCACCAGCGGAGATGGCTCCACAGGCGGCAGCACAACATGGGCCGGTAGCAATTTGTCGAAGTTGCTGAAGGTCGCGACCATGTAGTCCTGCTTCGTCCGGTCCGCGATGGTGCCGAGCGGATAGTTGCGGCCTGCGCCATAGGCCTCCGCGTCCGGTCCCGATTGCGAGAATGACGGGCCACAGGGACCGGCCGAAGCTGCGCCGGATACCTCCGCTTTTGCAGCCGTCCCGGTTATCAGGACACAGATGGCCGCCGCCATGCGCAGCCGGCACAAGGCTGAAAGAAAGGTCATCGGCGTTTCCCAAACATTTTTTATGAAAGCGGCAGGTCAGCTCAATTCGCGGCCGAGGATGGCGCGGGACCGTGGGACGCACAAGCGCCCACCCGGATGAACCCGTTGACCCCACCGCCCGACCAACCTTTGCCCGGACAGGTTTCCGGATCACGAGGGACATAATGAAGACAGTTCTTATCGCCGCTCTGGGGACCATTGCGGGTCTCATTCTTGGAGCAGCGCTCGGCATTCTGGCAGGCGTCGCCTGGACCAGCATTTTCAAGACCACCGATTTCGAGGGTTACAGCGCGATGCTGGTGTTCTTCACCTTTGCGCCGATCGGCGCGGTGCTGGGCGGGCTGACCGGCGCGATTTGGGCAGCCTATGCCGCGTCCCGCAAGCGCCTGCGGATGGAAAGCGAATCCTAACAACCGGTTAAGCGCTGCCGCCGCTTTGTGCGAACGCACGCCCTGATTGAACGTTGGGCGGTTATCCCGCACTTCTCGCATTTGTGCGTTGCAATATTGCAGCTTGTCGTCCGGGCAAAAACCGCTATCTGCCGTACGAATAATCGGAATTTCAGCATTCTGGCCGGGGCGTCATTGACGTCGCCCTTGTGAGCCATCTGCTGCTGCTGCCAGGCGACATTTCAGGACCTTAAAATGACAGAGCACAGCCTCTGGCGTTTTTCTCGCGCGTTTCACCGCGCCTTGAACGAGCGTCAGACCGACCACCTCGAATCGATTCTCGACGAGAACATCGACTGGGCGATTTATGGCCCGATCGACATGTTCGCGTTCCTGGGACCGCGTCAGGGCAAGCGCGCGGTGATCGACGTCGTTCGCGAAATCTCCGGCATCGTCAATCTCCACCGGTTCGAGCGCGAGTCGGTGATGCTGGGTGAAAACTCGGCTGCATCGCTGATGCGCTATTCCCTGACACCTGCCGCGTCGGGCCAGCCGATCAGCATCCGGATCGCCATTTTCGCCACCTTCAATGCCGGCCGCCTGACCAGCCTCCGCGCCGTGATCGACACGTTCGACCTGGTCGAACAGGCGCTCGGCCGCCAGATCCATCTGCCCAAGATAGCCTGACGATTGCCTGACCGCCTGAGCGCCATCGTGACATGGCTATGACGAAAAAGCCCTGCCTGCGCGGGGCTTTTTCGTTGGCGTGTACGTCGGCCCGAGTCCGCAGTCACAATTGCGACAAACAGAATTGAGAGAAGATCGCGGCGGACGGCGTTGCAGCGCGCAAGCGCGCCCCGTCCATCCGACACGTCGCTGACTCCGTGACCTCCGATCAGCCCTGAATGACCTGGAATGCCATGCTCCCGCGAATGCTTCATCCCTCGCCTCAACGCTGGATGTCGATCACGCTGGCAATCCTGTGCAGTCTCTCCGTCGCAACAAGCCGCATCGCGCACGCGGAAGATGATGAGCCCGTCGCAGCGGAAACAACAGCGGCTGACGTCGCCGTGCCTCCCGACTCCGAGATCGACTGGAGCATTCTCAACGGCGACCCGCGCTCGATCTATGAAACCGAATCGGCCGCCGCCATCGACCGCAAGGTCCGCGCGGCGATCGACGATCCATGGTCATGGAGCCGCAACGACAGGCCGGATGGATCCGCCGTCGCGATCAAGCAGCCCATCAGCCCGTTCCTCAACACCCAAGTCGGCGCCGATATCACCGTGGCCGGCCGGACGCCCACGGTCGCGTCCGAAGTCCTGCTGCGGAAGATTGACAATGACGTCACGCAATCGTCCGGCAGCGCATGGGCGGCCATTACGGCGCCCGGCGTCGCATCGGTGTGGGACAAGACGGCCGTCGAGGCGCGCACCGATCCCGGACAGGAGCAGAGCCGCCTCGCGACGGTGCTCACCAAGTCCGTTCCGTTCGGCGGCGACCGATATTCGCTGACGCTGCAGCAGGGATACAATGTCACGCAGCAAACGCTGGTGCCGTTGTTCGGCCTCGGCGCATCGCAGCGGATTTACGAAAGCGAGCAGACCGCCAAACTCGGCATCGTCGAAACCGGCACCACCTTCATCGCCGGCCAGACCCATTCATCAGCCGACGACAAGTGGCTGCGCCGCGTCGCGGCCGAGCAGAAATTCTTCGGCGGCCTGCTTGTCACAGGCTCGGTCAGCGAAACGCCGAGCGGCTTCGCCAACAGCAGCCTCAGCGCCGGCTTCAAGGCGCGCTGGTAAAGTTCCGCTTAACCTTCCGGCTACCATGCCGCGCATTCCCGTTTTGTCCACGGTATGAATCTGTCTTGGCCGTATCGCCGCCGCGTTTCGGTCACGATCAACTGGACTGATGTACCGGTCAATACATCGTGCGGGGGACATCCGCGCTCGCTCAACCTGCGAAAAAAGGAACAGCCGATGAACGCTCTTCAGGCCGAAAAGTCCGAAATCACCGATGAGGACAAGAATCTCGCCGCCGTGACCGAAGTGGAAGCCGGCATTCGCGACTTCGTCCGCAAGGATGTCGCCTATCTGCGCCGCTCGCCCGCAGCTCCGGCCGCCGACGCTTCAAACGACACGTCAGCAGACGCGGCGGTGAGCAGCGTCAACACCCTGATCCACCGTGTCGCCGGCGCGTCACTCAGCGAGATCGAAAACCTGATCACCGAACTCGAAGGCCTGCGCACGCTGATGCACAACGAAGGCCAGCGCATTCAGCGCGAGCTTGCCGGTTATGCGCAGCTCGGCCAGACCGCGATGAAATCCACGCGGATGATCGCCGACAACCTCGCGCAGTGGAAGCGCAGCGCGCCCGAGCCGCGCCAGGACTGAACCGCTTCCTGCGCGCATGATCCCGCAGGATTTGCGCGCAGGCTCTCCCTGAGACTTGCTGCCGCCCCCTCCATGACACGAGCGGGCGGCGCTTTTTCGTCCGAAGCCGCTTGAGAGCTAGACAGACGGCTTGCGCGGCACGAAGGCCTTTCCTTCAAACGAAAAAACCAGTTCACCGCGCTGATTGGTGGCGGTGTTGAGAAATCCCACCAGTCCCCATTGCGGGCGCGATTCAAGAACACGCAGCGACGATATTTCGGACTGATAGGTCAATGTATCGCCCGCGAGCACCGGCTTGAGCCATTTCAGATTGTCGAACCCTGGAGACGGCCCCGACAGAACAGGTTTCTCGCCGCGCGCCAGAGCCGCCGCGGCCTCGCGCTTGAAGTTCGCCACGGTGAGCTTCATGAAAATCGCGGAGACATGCCAGCCCGACGCAGCGAGACCGCCGAACACGGATTTGCGTCCCGCTTCCTCGTCGAGGTGAAACGGCTGCGGATCGAACCTGGCGGCGAACTTCTTGATGTCGTCCGCGAGAAAGGTGAACGAGCCAAGTTCGCGGCGATCGCCGATCTTGATGTCTTCAAAGTATGGCATCGGGATTCCTCAACTCGCAGCAACCGCGGAGCGCCGCAGCACCATCAGCGGCAGCGTGCCCAGCAGCAGGGTCTGCCCCGAGGCGTTGCGCATGTCATTCCTGATCCGCACGAAGCCGACGTCCGAGCGGCTTTTCGACGGGCGGGTGTCCAGCACCTCGACCGACACCGTCAGATCGTCGCCGGGCCGCAATGGCGACACCCAGCGCACTTCCTCCACGCCCGGAGAACCGGCGGACGCGATGTTGTGAATGAAGCCATCCCAGCAGATGCGCATCAGCAGCGAACACATGTGCCAGCCGGAGCCGGACAGGCCCTTGAGCAGCGAGCGCTGTGCCGCCTCCTCGTCCAGATGCATCGGCTGCGGATCGAATTCGGTGGCGAATTCCAGAATATCCTCGCGGGAGACATGGTGCGGTCCGAATGTGCCGAAATGTCCCGGCTTGAAATCTTCAAATGTCAGTTTCATCGTTTCAATCGCGTTGTGGATTGGCGCAGTTTGGCCGTTATTTGCAGACACCTCAAGTAAGGTGTTTGCCGGTCGCCTTCCGTCCGTTTCGGCAATATGCGACAACGGACATCCGTTCGCCTGCCGCCATCCCTCCTCTCGGCTCATCTGGAGACAAACCATGTTTCAGTTTCAGGATCTCTTCCAGTGGGACAGGTTCATCACGCCTGCGATCATCAAGGCATTCTACTGGCTGGCCATCGCGCTGGTGATCCTGTTCGGCATTTCCGGCATCTTCTCCGCGCTGACGATGATGGCGATCAGCCCGTTCGGCGGCTTCATCCTGCTGCTCGCCGCGCTCGCCGGCATCGTGGTCGGGATCATCATGGCGCGCATCAGCGCCGAGCTGATCCTGATCGTGTTCCGGATCAACGAGAATCTCGGCGCCATCCGCGACCAGGGCCGGGACCGGCAGATATAGATGAAATGATTTCGCCTCTCCCCGCAAGAGCGGGGCGAGGGAGCAGAGAGATCAGTTATTGAACCGGAAGTGCATCACGTCGCCGTCGGCGACGACGTATTCCTTGCCTTCCAGCCGCAGCTTTCCGGCATCGCGCGCACCGGCTTCGCCGTTGAGCGCCACGTAGTCGTCATAGGCAATCGTTTCGGCGCGGATAAAGCCCTTCTCGAAATCGGTGTGGATCACGCCCGCCGCCGCCGGCGCCTTGGTGCCCTTGGTGATGGTCCAGGCGCGAGCTTCCTTCGGGCCGACGGTGAAATAGGTGATGAGATGCAGCAACTCGTAACCGGCGCGGATCAGGCGATCGAGGCCTGCTTCCTCCAGCCCGAGCGTCTCGAGGAAATCGGCGCGCTCCTCGCGTGACAGGGTCGCGATCTCGGATTCGATCTTGGCGGAAATCACCACCGCGACCGCGCCTTCCTTTTTCGCATGATCGAACACCGCCTGCGAGAAGCTGTTGCCGGTTGCCGCCGAACTCTCCTCGACATTGCAGACGTAAAGAACCGGCTTCGAGGTCAGAAGCCCGAGCATGCGGAAATTGCGTTCTTCTTCCGGCTTGCGCTCCATGCCGCGGGTCGGCTTGCCGTCGCGCAGCAGCTTCAGAGCGCGTTCGACCAGATCGAGCTGTTCCTTGGAATCCTTGTCGCCGCCCTTGGCCTTCTTGCTCAGGTTATCGACGCGCTTCTCGAGGCTGTCGAGATCGGCCAGCATCAGTTCGGTTTCGATGGTCTCGATATCGGCCAGCGGCGCGATCTTGCCTTCGACATGGGTGATGTCGGAATCCTCAAAGCAGCGCACCACATGGGCCACCGCGTCGACCTCGCGGATGTTGGCAAGGAACTGGTTGCCGAGGCCTTCGCCCTTCGATGCGCCGCGCACCAGACCCGCGATGTCCACGAAGGTCAGTTGCGTCGGGATGATCTGCTGCGACTTCGCAATCGCCGAGAGTTTCTCGAGACGCGGATCCGGCACCGCCACCGCGCCGACATTCGGCTCGATGGTGCAGAACGGATAATTTGCCGCCTGCGCCGCAGCCGTTTCCGTCAGCGCGTTGAACAGGGTAGACTTGCCGACGTTCGGCAGTCCGACGATGCCGCATTTGAAACCCATGTGATCCTCAAACCTGACTTCCGTCATGGCCGGCCTTGTCCCGGCCATCCACGCCTTGTTTCCTCGAATACAAGAAAGACGTGGATGCCCGGCACAAGGCCGGGCATGACGATGAACTTGCACTACGGCTTGGCGTTGCCGTTCTCTTCCTTGCCGCCAAATCCCTTCGCATCCATCGCCAGATGCACCTTGTTCGCGAACGAAGCGTCCTGACCGGTCACGATAAACGCCGCGTTGTCGGCCACCGCTTCGCACAGCGCCTTGACCCACGGCATTTCGCTTTTGGCGAAATCCGACAGGACGTGGTGATGCACCAGATCCTTGACGCCGGGATGTCCGACGCCCAGCCGCACGCGGCGATAGTCGTTGCCGACATGCGCGGAGATCGAACGCAGACCGTTATGTCCCGCGATGCCGCCGCCGATCTTGACCCGCAGCTTCGCGGGCGGCAGTTCGATCTCGTCGTGAAACACCGTGATGTCGCCGACGCCCATCTTGAAGAACTTGGCTGCTTCGCCGACCGCGTTGCCCGACTCGTTCATATATGTCGTGGGCTTGAGCAGAATGACGCGCCCGTTGCCGATGTGGCCTTCGGAGGTCTCCCCCTGAAAACGACGGCGCCATGGTGCAAAACCATGACGCCGTGCGATTTCGTCGACAGCCAGGAACCCGATATTGTGCCGGTTGCCCTGATACTTCGCGCCGGGATTTCCCAGTCCGACGAACAGGCGCATGGCACTAGTGTCCCGAATCCGAAGTTCGTTTGAGCTCGCAGCATCTTCCGAACGAACTTCGGATTCGAAAGGACACTAGCGAATAATAATTCTGGTGGAGTTTCAGATTTGACATTCGCGTTACGAACCCACGCAAGCGAGGGCGCGAATGTCAAATCTACTCCACCAGGTACCCGCGGCTCCTTACTTCTTCTTGTCGCCGCCGGCAGGCGCCTTGGCGGCAGCCGCTGCCGGAGCCTTGGCGCCAGCCGCAGGAGCCGCGGCACCGGCTGCGGGAGCAGCACCGGCCGCAGGCGCAGCGCCCTCGGCACCGGCCGCCTTGGTCTCTTCGCCGTAACCCGACGGCGGCACGACGGTGACCAGCGTCTGATCGTCGCGAAGGGCCTTCACGCCCTGCGGCAACTGAACGTCGCTGAGGTGAACCGAGTTGTTGATTTCGAGCTTCGAGACGTCGACCTCGATGAACTGCGGAATGTGCTCGACATCCGCTTCCAGTTCGACGGTGTGGTTGACGATATTCACCGTGCCGCCGCGCTTCACGCCCGGCGAAACTTCCGCGCCAGTGACATGCAGCGGAACGCTGACGCGGATCTTGGCGCCTGCGCCCAGACGCAGGAAGTCGACATGCAGCGGGAAATCCTTGACCGGATCGAGGGAGAAGTCGCGCGGAATCACGCGGTGCTTCTTGCCATCGAGGTCGATGTTGAAAATGGTGGTGAGGAAGTGGCCGGCGAAGATCGCCTGACGCGCGGACTTGTCGTCGAGCGAGATGGTCAGCGGGGCCTGATTGTCACCATAGATCACAGCCGGAACACGGCCGGCGCGACGTTCTGCCCGGGCGGCCCCCTTGCCGGCCTTCGGACGAGCGGTCGCCTTCAATTCCTTGACGGTCGCCATTGTTGAATTCCTTGAGTTTTGAAAAGTGAAGGGCCGCAAAGCGGCCCGGTTTTACGCCGCAGCAAGCCTCCAGGGGTGCGGGGGCCGCAGACGTGGCGGGTTCTTAGCCCCAAAGCGCCCAAAACACAAGAAAATGGGGGGATATTATTGGCAAGTTTAGCGTCAAAAGTCCCGGGCGGACCGTCTATCTGTCGGCGTGAGCCCGGCGCCCGGACGCAAGTGCGGGATCCTCTGCCGAGGGTGAACCCGGGGACAACCCGGCCAGCCAGTCCTCTGACTCGGCCAGCGCGCGGAGCGCCTCGGACTTGCGCAGGAGGCGTGCCCGTTCTGCTTCCTCGACGGTCGAGAAGGCCATCTGCTCGCAGCGGACAGCCCATTCGCGAAGCTCGGCGGAACTGCTGTTGATCATCGAACGATCCAATTCATTAAGAAAGCGCCCCGCCGACAGGATACACCTTACAGCCCTGACAACAACACATAACTATTTGAATTTAAAATACTTTTTTACTCATTTGCCTCCACCGCAGAAGGAGTCGGAACTTTGGCACAATGAGTGAATTGAGTAGTTTACTCACCTTACATCAGAAGGTTCGGAAAGCGTCCGACCACCGTGACGGGAGGAAAAGATGAGTGATTTGCGCGGGGAACGCTTGCAAATCATGTTGGCGCCAGAGGAACTGTCGGCGATCGACGACTTCCGCTTCAAGCACCGGATGCCCACGCGGGCCGCTGCCGTGCGGGAACTCCTGAAATTCGGCCTGGCATCCTCCAACGGAGTGACCGCTGACGGCTCTAAGTCCAGCGATTATGGCGTCCTTGGCCGGACAGCGAATGGCCGGAAAGACGCGAGGGACGGCAAGGACGGCGCTTAATAGCCCTGCCTTCGTGCACAATTTCTCTTGGCCGGCTTTACGGCCAGATTTCCTGCCCTTCCGGCGAATGTCCTTAATCGTTGAAGCATTTGGCCATTTAATGTTATGTTATAACATAACATATCGAGTAATCCTCCATGCCGCCGCCCCGCCTCTCCCGCATCGCATTGAAAAGGCTGTTTGATTCCGATGAAAAAGCTGCCCGTTACCGTGCTCTCCGGCTTTCTTGGAGCCGGCAAAACCACCCTGATGAATCATATTCTGAACAACCGGCAGGGCCTGAGGGTCGCTGTGATCGTGAACGACATGAGCGAGGTGAATATCGATGCGGACCTTATTCGCGCTGGCGGTGCGAACCTGTCACGGACGAATGAAACCCTGGTCGAGATGACCAACGGCTGCATCTGCTGCACGCTGCGGGACGATCTTCTCCAGGAGGTTCGCACACTGGCCCGTGACGGCCGGTTCGACTACCTGCTGATCGAATCCACCGGCATCTCCGAGCCGCTTCCGGTGGCCGCCACCTTCGATTTCCGCGACGAGAGCGGTGAAAGCCTCAGCGATGTCGCGAGGCTCGACACCATGGTGACGGTCGTGGACGCGGTGAACCTGCTGCGGGACTACGCCTCGCATGATTTCCTGCGCGACCGCGGCGAATCCCTCGGCAACGACGACAGGCGCACGCTGGTGGATTTGCTTGTCGAGCAGATCGAATTCGCCGATGTCATCATCCTCAACAAGGTGGATGATGCGACGCCGATGCAGCGCGAAACCGCGCGGCAAATCCTGATCGCGCTCAATCCCGATGCCGACATCGTCGAGGCGAATTTCTCCCGCGTTCCGCCCGAGCGGATTCTCAACACGGGACGCTTCGACTTTGAAAAAGCGCAGGAACATCCGGCGTGGTTCAAGGAACTGTACGGCTTTGCCGATCATGTGCCGGAAACGGAGGAATACGGCGTCAGCAATTTTGTCTATCGCGCGCGGCGGCCGTTCGATCCGCAGAAATTCCACGCCTTCATTCATTCAAGCTGGCCCGGCGTGATCCGCGCCAAAGGGCATTTCTGGCTGGCGACACGGCCGCAATGGGTCGGCGAGTTGAGTCAGGCGGGTGCGATCGTGCGCAACGAAGCGATGGGATTCTGGTGGGCGGCGATTCCGAAGGAGCGCTGGCCCGATCATCCGCAATGGCGCGCGGCGATCGCAAGGAACTGGTCGGATGTCTGGGGCGATCGCCGGCAGGAAATCGTTTTCATCGGCGCCGGCATGAACACGGCTGACCTGACGCGCCGCCTCGACGCATGCCTCGTGGCCGACAGCGGAAAGGAGGAAATGAGAGTCGCAGCGTGGGCGAAACTGCCCGATCCATTTCCGGTGTGGCGGCGGGCAAACGAAGCGGCGTGACAAATCGCGGCATTATTTCAATGGTCCATTAACGACGCACGTTAAGGGACGGGAACCGGTTTTTGGCTACATCTGCGGGGTAGATACCCACCGAACGCCCCGCAGAGGACGGACATGGCCGCTTTGGCAAAACTCCCGGCTTTGGAACACGCGCAATCGACGCGGCGCCTGCTGCTCGCATCGGATTGCGAAAGCCAGAGCGAGGAGCTTGCGCGCATCCTGCGCAATGCCGGCAATGTCGAGGCGATTTCGATTTTCGATCTCCCCGATCATCCGGCCAGCGATTTCGCCGGCGTGGTGATCGACATCGACCTGACATCCGCTGCCGCCGTGCAGCGCGTGCGCAGCAAGCTCACCGGCAAGGCGTATCAGTCATTACCCCGGCTGTTCGTGCTGGCGGACGCGCTCCATCACGGATCGGCGCAGGCCTGGGCGCTCGGCGCCACCGACACGATCCAGCGGCCGTTTCAGCCGGAAAGCATCCTGCACCGGATCCGCCAGGTGTTTCCGGAAACGCCGGAAGACGAACATGAAGCCGACGCGCGCATCCTGAGCACCGGCGTCACCGCCGCGCTGGTCGTAATGTCGAAAATCTTCCGCCGACTGCCTGCGGGAATCCCGCTGTCGCTCAACGACGTGATGGAAGCCGAGACGCAGATCCTGCGTGCGCTGAAGCGCTGCTCGCTGCGGCAATGGCTGATCGCAGTGAACAAGCATCACAACAAGAGCTATCGCCACACCCTGCATGTCACCGGCTACGCCGTCGCCTTCGCGCACCATCTCGGCATGCGCGAGGACGACCAGCGCCGCCTGACCCGCGCCGCATTGCTGCACGATGTCGGCAAGGCGTTCGTGCCGCTGCCGATCCTCGACAAGCGCGGCGAACTCACGGACGAGGAACAGAACATCCTCGCCCAGCACACACAGCTCGGCTACAACGCGCTGAAGGAACAGCGCGGCTTTCCCGGCGAAGTGCTGGACGTGGTGCTGCATCACCACGAAATGCTGGACGGCACCGGCTATCCGGACGGCCTTCGCGGACAGCAGATCAGCGACATCGTCCGCATCATGACGCTGGTGGACACCTATGCCAGCCTGCTCGAACCCGATGCCACGACATCGGCCATGACGCCCGAACAGGCTTTCGGAATCCTCGAACTGATGGGCGGCAAGCTCGACGGCGCCTTGCGTCAGGCCTTCCGGCCGGTGGCGCTGGGGACGTAACCGCGTCCCGCTGCAACACCGTTGCTTTTGGCCTATCCCCGCGATTAGATGCACCTGCAACTAATTGAAGCGCGGACCGGCACGCATCGGCCGCGCAGGGAGGATATCCATGCCGATCCATGCGCCGCTCACCCGCCGCTCGTTCATGACTGCGACCGCCGCATTCGGCGCGGGGCTGGCGTCCCCGTCCTTCGCGCAACAGGCCTATCCGGCGCGGCCGGTTCATCTCATCGTCCCCTACGCTGCCGGCGGCGGCACCGATTTCTTCGCGCGCCTCGTCGGCGCATCCATGAGCACAACGCTCGGCCAGCAGATCGTGGTGGAGAACCGCCCCGGCGCGGGCACGCAGATCGGCGCGGAAGCCGCCGCCAAGGCGCAGCCCGACGGCTACACCTTCCTGCTCGGTGACACCTCGACCTACGCGTCCAACAAGAGCCTGTATCAAAAGCTTTCCTACGATCCGCAAAAGGATTTCGCGCCGATCTCGCTGACCGGCCGCTTCGCCATCGTGCTGCTGGTCAACACCGACAAGCTCAATGTCACCTCGCCGCAGGCACTGATCGATGCCGCGAAGAAAGCGCCCGGCGCCATCGACTACGCCAGCGCCGGTGTCGGCTCGCCGTTCCATCTGGCGGCGGAGCTGTTCGCGCAGTCCGCGGGCATCAAGCTCAACCATGTCCCCTACAAGGGCGCGGGTCCGGCGCTGCAGGATCTTGCGGGCGGGCAGATCGGCATGATGTTCGTCGACTTCGCCACCGCGCGCTCGCAACTCAACCTCAAGTCGATCAAGGCGATCGGCGTGTGCTCACCGGGCGAATTCTATGGCCTGCCCGGCGCGCCCGCCGTCGCGGCGACGGTGCCCGGCTTCGAGGCGTGGGCGTGGCAGGGTTTTTCGGCCCCGGCGAAGGTTTCGCCCGACATCATCGCGAAATTGCGCGAGGCCTATCTGAAGGCAGTCAACGATCCGGCGATCAAACAGAAGCTGATCGACGCCGGCATCGACCCGCTGCAGAGCACGCCGCAGGAGATGGCCGCGTATGTCGCGTCGGAAACCGCGAAGTGGGAGAAGGTGATCAAGACGGCGGGCATCAAGCTGGATTGACCGGGCCGTCGTTCGCCGCAATCTCGTCTGCTGTGATCGAAGCGCCGCGAAGCGCATCGAGCCCGCTCACGAACATCTCGACGGCGAACACGTAGCTCTTTTGATACTCCATGGGCCGCGCCACCGGCGCGGACATCTCGCCGAGAACGAATCCGCGCACCAGACTCTTGAGGATGCGGATGGCGTGCTTGGCGGATTCGTCGGTGATCCCCACGTCCGAGAAAACACGCAGCACCGTCTGCGCCAGTTCTCCTGCGGCTTTCTGGTATTCGGGATTGTCGACCTCCGGATCGCGAAACGACGCGACCGCCAGCCCGGGACTGCCGAGCGCGAAGCTGCGCATCGCCAGCGCCATTGCCCGCACGGCATCGGCGCCGGTCTTTCCCTCGATCGCCTTTTCGATCTGCCGCCGCAGACCCTGATAGCCTGCGATGGCGAGCGCCTGCTTCATCTGCGGGATGGTGTCGACCTTTCCGAAGAAGGCTTCCATTTCCGTGACGAGATCGGCGGCGATCTTCTTGTCCCAGCGCGAAGCCGGCGCCTTGATGACGCGCTCAACCTCCGGAAAATGCGTGCGGTCGAACGGAACCATGATCACCTCGCAACCAGGGGCCGATTCTGAACGCCAATGGTCAACGTCCCTGGCGATAACTCCGGCTTTTTCGATTCAAATGGTTCGCACCACGCGCGTCGCCGACGACCTGCACGCACAACGCAACATCCGCCGCGAGGACGTGTTCATCAATCGGGTGGAAGTCGCGAGAGAAAACTGGTCGTTCGGCAACGGCATCGTGCAGTATGCGTGACGCGCTCCGGCCTCACGTCTCGACGACGGGGCCGGCCTTCCTCTCCAGCGCCTCGATCCGGGCTTTCAGCGCCTCGTTCTCCTCGCGGGCGAGGCGGGCCATGTCCTTGACCGCCTCGAACTCCTCGCGCTTGACGAGATCGAGGTCGCGCAGGATGCGCTCGGCCTGGCTGCGCACGACGGTTTCCACCTCGCGCTTGACGCCGGAGGCGGCGCCCGCGGCATCGTTCATCAGGCGCGCGATCTCGTCGAAGAAACGGTTGCTGGTCTGGGTCATCATCACACTCCGAGGGGCCCCGATTACCCGCTGTGGGAGCGGATTTGACATTCGCTATCGAATTAACCACACGTCCACGAAGCGAATGTCAAATCCCAAGCTCCCCAGCAACTATATTTTCGAATGGTCCTCTGTTTCCAGCATTCGCAAACTGCCTGCCGAGACGGGGCGCGAATGCTAGAAACGGACCATTCGTTGAGGTGCCCAGACAATGGTGATGGCGCTGCCGGCGCGCAAGATGTCAGGAACACGTGAGTTGTTAATGGTGCATTCTTGTCGCAAACCGGTGCCACATTCACGGATACCGCGCCCTGATTCTCGCTCCCGCCGGACATAGCCAGCTCATGTTCCTGACCATCGCGTTTCCCGTCTTCGACCCCGTCGCCATCTCCATCGGGCCGATCGCGATCCGCTGGTATGCGCTGGCCTATATCGGCGGCATCGTGCTGGGCTGGCTCTACGCCCGGAAGATCATCCGGAGCGAAAAGCTCTGGGGCGGCAAGCCGCCGTTCACGGTGACGGAATTCGACGACTTCATCCTGTGGGTGACGCTGGGCATCATCCTCGGCGGGCGCACCGGCTATGTGCTGTTTTACAACCTGAGCTTCTTCACACAGCACCCCGCCGAAATTTTCAAGCTGTGGACCGGCGGCATGTCGTTCCATGGCGGCTTCATGGGCTGCGTGATCGCGGTGCTGCTGTTCGGCTGGAAGCGCAATATTTCCGTGCTTTCGCTAGGCGACGTCACCTGCGCGGTCGGCCCGATCGGCCTTCTGCTCGGGCGGCTCGCGAACTTCATCAACAGCGAATTGTGGGGCCGCCCGGCGGACGCCAGCGTGCCATGGCGGATGGTGTTTCCGAACGGCGGCCCGCTGCCGCGCCATCCGAGCCAGCTTTATGAAGCGGGGCTTGAAGGCATTGTGCTGTTCATCATCCTTGCGCTGCTCATTCGGGGAGGCGCGCTGAAGCGTCCCGGCTTCATTATCGGCGCGTTCGCCACCCTTTATGGTGTCGCCCGCATCACCGGCGAATTTTTCCGCGAGCCCGATCCGCAACTCGGATTCCTCTGGGGCGGGCTGACCATGGGCATGATCCTGTCGGTGCCGATGATCATTGCGGGCCTGGCCTTCATCGCCGCGGCATGGCGGCGCGGGCCGCGCACGGCGGGTGACGAGGCCACCAAAGCGGCTTAATACGTCAAATCATATTTGAATTTTCCATTCCCGATTTGTCCGAGAGTTTGCCGTGTCCGATTATTCGCCGCTCGAAACCCTGATCCGGAAGCAGATCAAAGCCAACGGGCCGATGCCGGTGTCACGCTACATGCAGATATGCCTGACCGATCCGCAATACGGCTATTACCTCAAGCGCGATCCGCTCGGCCGCGACGGCGACTTCATCACCGCGCCCGAGGTCAGCCAGATGTTCGGCGAACTTGTCGGGCTGTGGGCGGCATCGGTCTGGCACGCCATGGGCATGCCGGCCGAAGTGAAGTTCATCGAGCTTGGCCCCGGCCGCGGCACCATGATGGCGGACGCGCTGCGGGCGGTGAAAATCCTTCCCGCCTTTCGCGAAGCGATCAGCGTGCATCTCGTCGAGAAGAGCCCGACCCTGCGCGAGAAGCAGCGCGACAAGCTCGCCGACGCCGCGCATGTGGAATGGTACGAGCAGATCGAGGACGTTCCCGAAGGCCCTGCCATCATCCTCGCCAACGAGTTCTTCGACGCGCTGCCGGTCCATCAGGCCGTGCGCAAGGACAGCGGCTGGCACGAACGCACCATCGAGATCGACGGCGACGATATGCTCGCCTTCACCACCGCGCCGAATCCGATTCCACGCTTCGATGTTCTGCTGCCGCCTGTGGTGCGCGCGTCCCCTCCCGGTGCAATTTTTGAATGGCGCCCCGACAACGAGATCATCACGCTGGCGCGGCGGGTCCGCGATCAGGGCGGCGCGGCGCTGATCATCGACTACGGCCATGTGCGCAGCGACGCGGGCGAAACCTTCCAGGCGGTGGCGCGGCACAACTACACCAATCCGCTGCGCAATGCCGGCCTTGCCGACCTCACCGCGCATGTGGATTTCCAGGCGCTGGCCCGCGCCGCCGAGGATGTCGGCGCCCGCGCGCATGGTCCGGTGGAGCAAGGCGTGTTCCTGAAAAGCCTCGGGATCGAAACCCGCGCGCAGGCATTGATGAAGAACGCCACCGAGGAAAGCCAGAAGCTCACCACCGCCGGCCTCGCGCGCCTGACCGGCCCAAGTCCAGAAGGCATGGGGTCGCTGTTCAAGGTGCTCGGCATTTCGCATCCCGCGATCAAGACGCTGGCGGCGCTGTCGGATCAGGAAGCCAAATGATGATCGCCTCGTCGTCCCTGCTTTCGGCCGTGCCCGGCCTGCGCCATGCGTTCTTCTCGCGCGAGGGCGGCGTGTCGATGGGGATCTACGAGAGTCTCAACGGCGGCATCGGCTCCAATGACAATCCGGCGGATGTGATCGAGAACCGCCGCCGCATGGCGGAGCATCTTGGCGTCGCGCCGGCGCAATTCCTCACCGTGTTCCAGATTCACTCGCCAGATGTCGCGGTCGCCACCGCGCCATGGGAGACGCAAACACGCCCGCGCGCCGACGCCATGGTGACGAATGTGCCGGGCCTCGCGCTCGGCGTCACGGCTGCGGACTGCGGGCCGATTCTGTTTGTCGATCCCGACAGGCGCGTGATCGGCGCGGCGCATTCCGGCTGGAAGGGTGCGATCGGTGGCGTGCTGGAGAATACGATCGCAGCGATGGAGAAGCTGGGCGCATCGCGCGGGTCGATCATCGCCGCCATCGGTCCGCTGATCCGGCAGCAGAGCTACGAGGTCGGCGCGGAATTCATCGCGCGCTTTTGCGAAGGCGCGCCGGACAACGCACGCTTCTTCGCGCCATCCAGCCGCGCCGATCACGCCATGTTCGATCTGGCGGGTTATATCCGGAAGCGGCTGGAAAACGCGGGCGTCCTGATGATCGACGATGTCGGCGTCGACACCTATGCGGACGAGCGCTTCTTCAGTTACCGCCGCACCACCCACCGCAAGGAACCGGACTACGGCCGCAACATCCACGCCATCGTGCTGGACGGCTGAAATCTCCGTTTATCGGCCTTGACTCTCCACCTGGTGGAAGCCCCACAACGCTTCCATGACACAGCGCACATACACCATCGGCGAAGCGGCGCGCCTGAGCGGCATCTCGGTCAGGCGGTTGCGGTTCTATTCCGACAAGGGATTGCTGCCGCCCGCCGGACGCACCGAAAGCGGCTATCGCGTCTTCACGGACGAAGAACTCGTCCGCCTCGACCTGATCCGCTGCCTGCGCGATGCCGGCATCGGCCTTGATGCCATCCGCGACGTGCTCGCGCGCGAACTCTCACTGACCGATGCACTCAAACTGCGGCTCCGCGCCCTTGAAGCCGAAATCGCGGCGCAGCGCCGCGTGGCGTCCGCGCTGCGCGCCGCACTCACCTCCCCCGCACTCACCGAAGCCGACTTGAGGAGATTCTGGACCATGACCAATCTGTCCCGCCTTGAACGCCGCAACGTGATCGAGCGCTTCTACACGCAGGTGTCGGAAGACGTCCGCATCGACCCCGAATGGATACGCCAGATGGTCGAGGCCAGCACGCCGGAACTGCCGGACAATCCGACGCCCGAGCAGTGCGACGCCTGGATCGAGCTCTCGTCCATCCTCGCCGATCCGGATTTCGTCGCCAATGTGCGCGCCAATGCGAAGGAGGTCTGGAACCAGAACGACTTCGATCTCACCGCCTGGCAGGCCGCGGGCGAGCCGTTCGTGGCAAAAGCCAAGGCCGCGATCGAACAGGGCCATGGGCCGGACTCAGAAACCGCGCAGGCGCTTGCGCAGGAGTGGCTGGAAACCTCCGCGCGCGTGATGGGCCGCACGCCGGACGATGACTACAAGGAATGGCTGCGCACGCGATATGCCGCACACGATGCCCGCGCGGTGCGCTACTGGGAGTTGGTCGCGATCATGCGGGGCCAGCCGCCACAGACCAGCCCGAACCGGGAATGGAACTGGATCATCGACGCGATGAAGCACCATCTGGCGGGATAGCCGGTTCATATTGGCTCAAATGCGGATCGCGCCGGTCGCCGATTGCAAACCCTGCCCACAGCCCGCCCTAGACGTTAACGCTCATTAACGATATCGCTGGACCGATCCCCGCCGCGCAGGGCACAACCCTGCCGGCGATATCTCGGGGCGGGCATGGATTTCACTGGGCGAACAGGTACTTGGAGAGCCTTCCGGACGGCGTCATGGGCAACACCGCGCGTGATGCGGACTTCGCTGCTGCTGGCCCTGCTCGGCCTTACCGCCGCCTGCACCACCAATGGCCCGGGCCCGATGGCGACAACCTCGTCCTTCGGGCCGACGGTCGCCTTTGAATCGGTGGACGGCCCGCCGCCGCAGGTGTTCGACAAGCTGGTGCGGGCGCTCGAAGCCGAATCCACCGCCCGCAGTTTCACCATCGTCTCCCGCGAGACGCAGGCGTCCTATCGGGTCCGCAGTTACCTGTCGGCGCAGGTCCGTCGGGGCAAGACCACCATCGCCTGGGTTTGGGATGTCTACGACCGGGATCAGGAACGCGCCCTGCGCCTCAGCGGCGAGGAGCCGGCGGGCAAGGGCCGCGACGCTTGGGCCATGGCCGACGACCAGATAATGCGCCGGATCGCGCTCGCAGGGCTGAACGGCCTCAACGGCCTGATCAGCGGGTCCGGCGTTCCGGATTCTCCTACCCCGGCTGTGCCGCGATCAGGCCCCGCCGTCGCGCAGGCCGGCGAGAATCTGCCGGAATCGGCGCCCCTGCGAATGCAAACGCTGGCGTTCAGCGCCCATTAGGGATGCAGCCGTCGTCCTGCGCCGGTTTTTGCAGGAAAACGCATCTGAATCCCCGGCTCCGTATTGCCAGCCTTGTCATGTCCTTGTTATCACGCGCGCCTGTGAAGGCGTCAGGCCCCGGTTCCGTTTCATAGGCAAGCGACATGTTGAAAAGCGTTTCCCCCACGACAAAAGGAGAAGCCGCGATTTCAGCGAAGAACGGCTCCATCAAGCTGGTGGCTGGCAATTCCAACCCCGAACTGGCCGCCCAGATCGCGGCGTGGCTGAAACTGCCGCTGACCAAGGCCAGCGTGCGGCGCTTCGCCGACAACGAGGTTTTCGTCGAAATCCTCGAAAACGTCCGCGGCTCGGACGTCTACGTCATCCAGTCGACGTCGTTTCCGGCCAACGACCACCTGATGGAATTGCTGATCATCACCGACGCGCTGCGCCGCGCCTCGGCGCGCCGCATCACCGCCGTGATCCCCTATTTCGGCTACGCCCGGCAGGACCGCAAGGTCGGCTCCCGCGCGCCGATTTCGGCGAAGCTGGTTGCGAACCTGATCACCCACGCCGGCGCCGACCGAGTGATGACGCTCGACCTGCACGCAGCCCAGATCCAGGGCTTCTTCGATATTCCCACCGACAACCTGTTCGCCGCGCCGGTGATGGCGCGCGACATCAAGGATAAGTTCGACCTCTCGCAGGTAATGGTGGTCTCGCCCGACGTTGGCGGCGTGATCCGCGCGCGCGGCCTAGCCAAGCGCATCAACGCGCCGCTGGCGATCATCGACAAGCGCCGCGAGCGCGCCGGTGAATCCGAAGTGATGAACGTGATCGGCGATGTCGCCGGCTACACCTGCGTCCTGATCGACGACATCGTCGATTCCGGCGGCACGCTGGTGAACGCGGCGGACGCCCTGCTCGCCAACGGCGCCAAGGACGTCTACGCCTACATCACCCACGGCGTTCTCTCCGGCGGCGCGGTCGCCCGCGTCACCGGCTCGAAGCTGAAGGAACTGGTCATCACCGATTCCATCCAGCCAACCGAAGCCGTCCGCAAGGCGCCGAATATCCGCCTGCTTCCGATCTCGTCGCTGATCGGCGAAGCCATCGGCCGCACCGCGTCCGAGGAGTCGGTGTCGAGCCTGTTCGACTGAGTTTTCCAGCCGGATTTCAAAAAAATATTTTTTGTCGTGTTCGGCGCGCATCGGATTCGCGGGACTCGCAATGCGCGAATCCGATTCCGTTTTGTTCTCATCAGCGCGACACGCGAGGCGCGGCGCGAGCCGGCTTAAGAGTCTGTGCCGACTCATGAATCGGCGCGACTGATCTCGACACGCCCGGCGTTGCTTTCGCTTGTCCCGCTTCCTGTTGAAGACTGAGCAAATCAGGCCATTGCCTGTGGACGGGATTCGGCGCGGCGTTGCGCGGATTCAGCAAATCACCGATCAATTCTCTTACAAGGTTGCCGTTGCGGCGCACGTCCTGAAAGCCGGGCCGTCATGATCGTGAACGGAGAACTTGCAGCGACAGTTCTCGCTCGTTCTTTGCGTTTCGTTCGGCGTTCACATCCCACAACAACAGAGGATGCAGGCAGGCATGTCCCATCTGGACATCACATCGGATTCGCACAGCAGCCCGCTGTCGGTGGTCGAGGAAATCGCCTCCACCAACCAGTGGTCGTTCGAGCGTTCGGGCCAGGACGAGATCACCATCCTCACGCAAGGGCAGTGGACGGACTATCAGCTCGCCTTCACCTGGATGGGCGAGATCGACGCGCTGCATCTGGCCTGCACCTTCGACATGAAGATTCCCGAGGCGCGACGCACCGAAGTGCAGCGCCTGGTTGCCACCATCAACGAGCAATTGTGGATCGGGCATTTCGATGTCTGGCTCGCCACCGGCTCGATCATGTACCGGCAGGCGCTGATCCTTCCGGGCGGGCTGACAGCTTCGCCGGCGCAGTGCGAACTGATGCTCGAAGGCGCGCTGCATGCCTGTGAGCGCTATTACCCGGCGCTGCAGTTCGTGGTCTGGGCCGGCAAGACGGCAGCAGAAGCCATGGATGCCGCGATGTTCGACACGGTCGGCGAGGCGTGAAGCGATCAACGTCATGCCCGGGCTTGTCCCGGCCATCCGCGTCCTAAATAGACTATCTTGTAAAGAAGACGTGGATGCCCGGGACAACCCCGGCCATGACGACTATAAATCCTGCAAATGAACGCAGGACTCTCCAATGACCACTTCCTCCGGCGCGCTAAAGAACTTCACCGGCTCCCTTGTGCTTGCAGGCGCGGGCAAGATGGGCGGCGCGATGCTGTCCGGCTGGCTCGACGGCGGCCTCGATCCCAGGCGCGTCACCATCATCGAACCCTATCCGTCCGACGAGACGCGCGGCTTCGCGGCGCGCGGCGTGAAACTCAATCCCGAGATGAAAAGCATCGGCACCGCCGACGTGCTGGTGCTGGCGGTGAAGCCGCAGATGTTCCGCGATGCCGGGCCGCAACTGCGCGGCATCGCCGGTGCATCGACGCTTGTGGTGTCGATCATGGCCGGCACCACCATCGCAGCGCTGAGCGAAGTGTGCGGCGGCCGGGTGATCCGCGCCATGCCGAACACGCCCGCCGCCATCGGGCGCGGCATCACGGTCACCGTCCCTGCAAGCGATGTGACGGCGGACCAGCGGGCTGTAGCGGATGCACTTCTGCGCGGCACTGGCAGCGTCGAATGGATCGATAACGAAGCGCTGATGGACGCCGTCACCGCCGTGTCCGGTTCAGGCCCGGCCTATGTGTTCCTGCTCGCGGAAGAGATGGCCCGCGCCGGTGTCGCCGCCGGGTTGCCCGAAGCACTGGCAACGAAGCTGGCGCGCGAGACCGTCGCCGGCTCCGGCGAGCTGCTGCACCGCTCCGACCAGAGCAGCGCAACGCTCCGCCAGAATGTCACTTCGCCCGGTGGCACCACCGCCGCCGCGCTTGAGGTGCTGATGGGTGCGAATGGATTCCAGCCGCTGCTGACAAAAGCGATTGCGGCCGCGACAAAGCGCTCCAAGGAACTAGCGAAGTAGCTCTCCCTCTCCCCGCTTGCGGGGAGAGGGTTGGGGTGAGGGGCAAACTTGACAACGGACTGGGACAGCAAAGCCCCTCACCCGGATCGCTGCGCGATCCGACCTCTCCCCGTAAACGGGGAGAGGTGAAGATACTTCAAACCGGCACCCTCACTGTCGCCCTCAATCCGCCCATCGGGCTGTCGCCGAGCGTGATGTCGCCGCCGTGCGAGCGCGCGATGTCGCGCGCGATCGCAAGACCGAGACCGGTGCCGCCCTCGTCCTGATTGCGCGCATCGTCGAGCCGCAGGAACGGCTTGAACACTTCCTCGCGCATGTCCGGTGGAATCCCCGGCCCGTCGTCGTCCACCGTCACGGTGAGATAGCGGTGATCGCGATGGCCGGTGAGCGCGAGCGCATTGGCATGACGCCCCGCATTCGACACAAGATTGGCGATGCACCGCTTGAATGCCGCCGGCTTCACGATCACCACCGGCAGGCCGTGGAAGGTCACGGTCGCGGCATGGCCGTGCCGCTCGGCATCGCTGCGCAATTCCTCCAGCGCCTGCTCCATATCGGTGGGCTGCGCCTGCTCGCCGCTGTCGCCGCGCGCGAACGACAGATAAGCCTCCAGCATGGCACTCATCTCATCGACATCCTTGCGCATGCCCTCGACCTCCGGACTGTCGCCGATCAGCGCCAGTTCGAGCTTGAAGCGCGTCAGGATGGTGCGCAGGTCATGGCTGACACCGGCCAGCATGGCGGTGCGCTGTTCGAGGCTGCGCTCCACGCGTGCCTTCATTTCAAGGAACGCATAGGCCGCGCGCCGCACCTCGCGCGCGCCGCGGGGACGGAAATCCGGCACCTCGCGGCCCTTGCCGAAACTCTCCGCCGCATCCGCCAGCCGCAGGATCGGCTTGATCTGGTTGCGCAGGAACAGCACCGCGACGATGAGCAGGATCGACGATGTGCCCAGCATCCAGAAGATGAAAATTTCGGAATTCGACGCATAGGCGGCGCTGCGCTGCGCGAAGATGCGCATCACCGTGTCGTCGAGCTTGATCCGGATTTCCACCAGCGAGGAGCGCCCGACGGTGTCGATCCAGAACGGGCGCGCGATCTGGCGGCTGAGTTGCACCGACAAGGTCTGGTCGAGCAGCGAGAAAAACGGCTTCGGTCCCGGCGCCGGCATGTCGTTGACGGGCAGGAAATCCACCACAAGGCCGAGCCGCTGCTGCGCGATGCGCTTGATCTGGGTGCGGTCCTTGTCCTGCGGATAGGTTCTGTAAATGTCGATCAGCGCGGAAATGTCCTGCACAACGGCAGCGGAGAGACGCCGCGTCACCGTGTTCCAGTGCCGCTCCATGAACACGAAGGCGACCACCGACTGCAGGATCACCATCGGCACGATGATGATGAGCAGCGCGCGCGCATAGAGCCCCTTCGGCATCAGTTCCTTGAACCAACGCCCCAGCCACTCGCTGGCGCTGGAGACGCGCCGTGACGCCGTGCGGATGAAGCTCAGGCCGGTATCGAGCGTGCTCATGGTGCCGGGCTCGCAAGATGCAACCACCGCAATAGATGTGGTGCTGTCACCTCTCCCCGTGGGGGAGAGGTCGGATTGCGAAGCAATCCGGGTGAGGGGGTTCGGATGCTTATATCTGACATCCAATGCCCCTCACCCCAACCCTCTCCCCATTGGGGAGAGGGAGCAGATTGTGCCCGCTGCAACACTTGGCCGTCCCAAATCACGGCGACGCCACGAGGCGATAGCCGATGCCGCGCACCGCCTGCAGGAACAGCGGATTGGCGGGATCGCGCTCGATCTTGCGGCGGAGGCGGTTGATCTGCACATCCACCGCACGCTCGTTGACGCTGCCGTCGCCGCCGGTCAGCGCCGCGCGCGGCACCGTCTCACCCGGTGTCGCGGCCAGAATGCGCAGCATGTCGCGCTCGCGGTCGGTGAGATGGATCACCTTGTCGCCATCGCGCAGTTCGCCGCGCTCGATGTGATAGACGTAAGGCCCGAACGCGACCGACTCCACCGGCGGCGCGATCACCGGCGCGGCGCGCTTGAGGATGTTGGCGATGCGCAGCACCAGTTCGCGCGGCTCAAATGGTTTGGCGACATAATCGTCGGCGCCGATCTGCAATCCCTCGATCCGGCTTTCGGCTTCATGCCGCGCGGTCAGCATGATGATCGGCACCGCCGAGGTGGTGCGGATCGAGCGCGCGAGATCGAAGCCGGTTTCGCCCGGCATCATCACGTCGAGGATCAGCAGATCGAAATGCAGACCGGTCAGCTTGGCGCGCGCATCGGCGGCGCTCTTCGCCGTGGTGACGCGATAGCCCTCGTTGCCGAGAAAGCGCGACAGCAGATCGCGGATGCGGCGGTCGTCGTCGACCAGCAGCAGATGCGGCGCATCGTCGGCCAGTTGCTGCCGCGCGCGCTCCGATGTTGCGATGTCGATCACCTTGCGTCCTTCGCCATCCTGCGGCTTCGCAGGATTTCCTCCAGCACCTTGTCCGGATCGGTCTGGTCGATCATGCCGAGCAGGAACTGGCGCACGCTTTCCGCGCCCTCGGCGTTCATGGATTCGAGGGCGCCGTCGATGCGCGCGGTCTGCAGTCCGGCCAGTTTCACCACTAGGGCCTCGCCCTTCGGCGTGGCGAAAAGAAGACGCTGGCGCCGGTCGTTGTCGCCGGCCTTCTGCACGATATAGCCCTCATCGAGAAGCTGCTTCAAAACGCGCCCGAGCGACTGCTTGGTGATCCGCAGCACGTCCAGCAGATCAGCGACCTTGAGGCCGGGATAGCGGGTGACGAAATGCACCACCCGATGATGGGCGCGGCCGAAGCCGAATTCCTCGAGCACATGGTCGGCATCGCCGACAAAGTCGCGGTAGGCAAAGAACAGCAGTTCGATGATGTCCCAACGCAAGGGACCACTCCCCGGACTGACCGGAGAGCCGCCGGTGGGCGGATCGCCTGCTTTCAACATTTTTATGTCAGCCATATTGACGTATATAGGTCTCAATGTTACAAAACCGGCGATGATAGCGAAATTTTAGTTCGTTTCATCGGCCATCCTTGGTCCTAAAGTTCGCACAGAGCTGTGCAGTAACTTCGGTCCAGGCTGGAATTTCTGTCATCGTGCGATTGTCGAGCGGCATTTCGGCAAACATACTGGACTTCGCGCCTTCCGCCAAAGCGGAAACCGGCCCTCGGGCCGGCGGGCCGGGGAACAGACACTTGAATCGACCAGCCCGCCGCCGCGTGGACTGCAACCAGAGCCGGGAGAAGACCATGGGCATTTCGGGAGTTTCGTTCGAGAAAAGCGAGGGCGCGGTCGTGTTCGACATGCTGCCATCCGCGAATCCGACGCCTGCAGCAGAGCGCACCGCCAAGCTGGCCGATCCCGGCTTCGGCCGGGTCTTCACCGATCACATGGCGATTGTCCGCTACTGCCAGGACAAGGGCTGGCATTCCGCGCGCATCGAATCCCGCGCCAATTTCGCGCTCGATCCCGCCACCGCCGTGCTGCACTACGCCCAGGAAATCTTCGAGGGCCTGAAGGCCTACAAGCGCGACGATGGCGGCGTGAACCTATTCCGTCCCGACGCCAACGCGCGCCGTTTCCGCGATTCCGCCGACCGCATGGCGATGGCGCCGCTGCCAGGGCAGGTCTTCATCGAAGCGGTCGAACAGCTCGTGCGCATCGACCGCGACTGGATGCCGGGCGGCGAAGGCAGCCTGTATCTGCGCCCGTTCATGATCGCGAACGAAGTGTTCCTCGGCGTGAAGCCGTCCGCCGAATACATCTTCGCGGTGATCGCCTCACCGGTCGGCTCTTATTTCAAGGGCGGACCCGCCCCGGTCTCGATCTGGGTATCGGAAAACTACACCCGAGCCGCCATCGGCGGCACCGGCGCCGTGAAGTGCGGCGGCAACTATGCCGCGAGCCTGCGCGCGCAGGCCGAAGCGATCCAGCACGGCTGCGATCAGGTGGTGTTCCTCGATGCGGTCGAGCGCCGCTACATCGAGGAACTCGGCGGCATGAACGTGTTCTTTGTGTTCGACGACGGATCACTGCTGACGCCGCCGCTCGGCACCATCCTGCCCGGCATCACCCGCGATTCGATCATCACGCTGGCGAAGGCCGCGGGCACCCGCGTGCGCGAGGAGGCCTACACCATCGACCAGTGGCGTGCGGATGCGGCGAGCGGAAAACTGAAGGAAGCCTTCGCGTGCGGCACCGCCGCGGTGATCTCGCCGATCGGCAAGGTGCGCTCGGCCAGCGGCGACTTCACCATCAACGGCGGCAATGCCGGCCCAGTGGCGATGGGACTGCGCAAGCAACTGGTGGACATCCAGTACGGCCGCGCCGCCGATCCGCACAACTGGATTCGGAAGGTTTTCTGATCGCGAAGACTGTTCGTTTTACCAAAGCCATGCGCGACACCGCGCATGGCTTTTCTTTGCGGTGGCTAGGCGCGCTGCGCCTGGCGCCACAAGTCGTAGATGTCTTCACCTTCCGGCCGCACCGGCACATAGGCCACCTTGAGCGCGTGATGCTGCATGACGGGCCGCGCCATCTCCGCGTAGATCGCCGCCGTCGAGAGGCCATAAGGCTCGCCGTCCTCGTTGGAATAGGCGAAGTTCACCTCGCGGATTCCGGTGAGATGCATCGCTGCCAGGCACATCGGGCAGGGATGACCGCTGGCATAGATCACACAGCCATCGAGACGCGGCGAACCGAGCGCCTGGCTTGCGGCGCGGATCGCCTGCAGTTCCGCATGGGCCGTCGGATCGCCGGTGGCTCCGATGTCGTTGACACCGGTGGCGATGGTTTCGCCGTCCTTGACCAGCACCGCGCCGAACGGCCGTCCGCCTCGGCGGACATTGCCGCGCGCCAGTTCGATCGCCTCGCACAGAAAGCGTTCAGCCGGCATGGAGCTTCTCCCGGTCTCCTGAATCAAAGCGCCTCGGCGGGAATCCAGAACACCTCGCCGTCGGACTCTTCGGTGTCGAGCCACAGCAGCGGCAGGTTCGGATAGGCATCGCCCAGCGCATCGCGGCCGCGACCGATCTCGCACAGCAGCCCGCCGTCCTGCGTCAGATGATCCTTCGCGCCGTCGAGAATCCGCCGCACGATGTCGAGGCCGTCATCGCCGCCATCAAATGCGATGGAGGGTTCATGCAGGCACTCGCGCGGCAGCCCGGCCATGCCCTCGGCATCGACATAGGGCGGATTGGTGATGATGAGATCGTAGCGCGCATCGTTCACCGCGTCGAACAGATCGCCCTCATAGAGCGAGACGCGATCCTCAAGCCCGTAGTCCGCGACATTGCGCGCGGCCACCGCCAGCGCATCCGGTGAAATGTCCACCGCGTCCACGGTCGCGTTCGGAAAACTCTGGCAGGCGAGAATGGCGAGACAGCCCGAGCCGGTGCAAAGATCGAGCACACGCGTGATGTTGAACGGATCGTCGATCAGCGAGCCACCCTCTTCCTCGGCATCGCCGCCGAAATGCGAGTCCAGCAGTTCGCCGATAAAGGAGCGCGGCACGATGGTCCGCTCGTCGACATAGAACGGCAGACCGCGCATGTAGATCCTGTTGACCAGATAAGCCGCGGGTTTGCGCGTGGCGATGCGTTTCTCGAACAGCGCCAGAATTTTCGCGGCTTCCCGCGCGGTAACGCGCGCAGTCGCGAACATCTCGAACTGGTCGGGATGCAGATGCAGGACTTCACAGACGATGAAGGCCGCCTCCGCCACCGGATCGGTGGTGCCGTGGGCGAACACCACACCGGCTTCGGCAAAACGGCTGACGCCGTAGCGCATCAGGTCGAGCAGCGTGACCAGTTCGCCCGGCAGGACTTTCGATGACAAGACCTTCGGCGACGAGGGCTTCAGAATTTTCTTCGGTGCCGCGCGCGACGCGCCGCGCTTCGCAGAGGCTTTCTTTGCTGACGCCTTCTTCGCAGGAGCAGTTTTCACTTTCTTCGCCATTACTTGTTCCACCGCGCCGCTGCGTTGTCGTCGTGGGCCTGCGCCTCGACCCACTGTGTGTTGCCCGCGCGCTCCTCGGATTTCCAGAACGGCGCATTGGTCTTGAGATAGTCCATCAGGAATTCCGCCGCCTGAAACGCCGCCTCGCGGTGTTTCGACGCTGCCAGCACCAGCACGATGTTGTCGCCCGGCACCACACGGCCATACCGATGGATCACCGTGACGCCATCGAGCGGCCAGCGCGCAACCGCCTCGGCCACATGCCGCCCAATCTCGGCTTCCGCCATGCCGGGATAATGCTCCAGCGTCATCGCGGCGATGGCGCCCTCGCCGTCCCCGCCCCGGCAGATGCCGGAGAAGGTCACCACCGCGCCGATGTCGGTGTTGCCCTTGGTCAACGCCGCGACTTCCGCCGCGATATCGAAATCAGCGGACTGGATACGGATGGTGACGGGCGTCGTCATGAGAGGATCAGCCGCCGGTCATCGGCGGGAAGAACGCGATCTCGCGCGCGCCCGCAATCGCGGTGTCCGATTTCACATGGGTGTGGTCGATGGCGGCGCGAATGGTTTTCGGCGACGCGAACGCATTGGCGTATTCCTCGCCCCGCGCGATCAGCCACTGCATCAGGTCCGCGACCGTGCGCACATCCGCCGGCGGATCGAGCGTTTCTTCCGCCTTACCGATCCGTTCGCGCACCCATGCGAAATAGAGCACCTTCACCGGTCTTCCTCGGTCAGATGATGGATCCCCGCACGAAGGTAATCCCATCCGGTGTAGATGGTGAGGATCGCCGAAATCCACAACAGCGTGATTCCGATCAGCACGGTCGGCGGCAGGATCGCCTCGCCGGCTTCGCCCGCGATCAGGAAGCCAATGGCGACAAGCTGCACCGTGGTCTTCCATTTCGCCAATTGTGACACCGGCACGCTGATGCTGATCGCGGCGAGATATTCGCGCAGGCCCGAGACCAGAATTTCGCGGCAGAGGATGACGATGGCGGCCCACAGCGACCAGCCCTTGATGGTCTCGTCCGCCGCCAGCATCAAAAGGCACGAGGCCACAAGGAGCTTGTCGGCGATGGGGTCCAGCATCTTGCCCAGCGACGACTGCTGATCCCAGATGCGCGCATAGTAGCCGTCGAGAAAATCGGTCACGCCCGCCGCGATGAACACGAACAGCGCCACCCAGCGCAACCATAGCGGCGCGCCGAGGATGGACTGCGCATACATGCAGCCGATGACCACCGGAATCGCGGCAATCCGGGAGTAGGTCAGAATATTGGGCAAAGACAGCGAGCGCTTTGCGGGTTTCGGGGCGGCGACACTGGTCATGACCTTACCAATACTGCGAAACTGTCGGCGTCAACAGCCCATGCAGCGCATTTGAGGCCCTCAAGGCAAAGATGACAGCGGCGTCATGTATGACTGCCGGGATGGAAGAAATCGAAGATTTTACGCGCACTTTCAGCGCTGACGCCCGGAACCTTGCCGAGATCGGCGACCGAGGCCCGCTCGATCTCTTTCAGGGTGCCGAAATGATGCAGCAGCGCGCGTTTGCGTGAGGGCCCGATGCCGGGGATTTCCTGCAGACCCGCCTCGCGGATGTCCTTCTTGCGCAGCTTGCGGTGCGATCCGATCACGAAACGGTGCGCCTCGTCCCGCAGCCGCTGGATGAAATAAAGCACCGGGTCGCGCGGCTCGAGCTTGATCGAGGGCCGGTCCGGCATGAACAGGGTTTCACGTCCGGCATCGCGATCCGGCCCCTTGGCCACCGCGATCAGCGACACATCGGTCAGGTTCAGGCCGGAGAAAATCTCCCGCGCCGCATTGAGCTGGCCCTGGCCGCCGTCGATGATCACAAGATCGGGCCATTGCGGCACGGCGTCGTCATCCTTGTCAGGTTTCCTGCCCTCGGCGGCGTTGCCCAGCAGCCGCTTGAAGCGGCGCTCCAGCACCTCGCGCATCATGGCGTAGTCGTCGCCCGGAGTCAGTCCTTCCGACTTGATGTTGAACTTGCGGTACTGGTTTTTCAGGAAACCTTCCGGTACGGCGACGATCATCGCGCCGACCGCGTTGGTGCCCATGATGTGGCTGTTGTCGTAAACCTCGATGCGCTTCGGCACGCGCGGCAGACCGAGCACGTTGGATAGGCCTTCGAGCAGGCGCGCCTGCGTCGCGGTGTCGGCGAGCTTGCGGCCGAGCGCCTCGCGCGCATTGGTCAGCGCGTGCGCGACAAGATCCTTCTTCTCGCCGCGCTGCGGCGCCGAAACCTCGACCTTGCGGCCGGCCTTCACACCAAGCGCCTCCGCAAGCAATTCCTGATCGTCGACATGATGCGAGAGCAGAATCAATTTCGGCGGCGGCTTGTCGTCGTAGAACTGCGCGAGGAACGAGCCCAGCACTTCCTCCGGCGGCATGGCCTTGTCGGCGCGCGGGAAGTAGGCGCGGTTACCCCAGTTCTGCCCGGTGCGGAAGAAGAACACCTCGACGCAGGAATAGCCGCCTTCCTGATGGATCGCGAACACATCGGCTTCCTCGACGGTGCGCGGATTGATGCCCTGCTGCGACTGGATCGCGGAGAGCGCGGCAAGGCGGTCGCGATAGAGCGCCGCGCGCTCGAACTCGAGTTCGTGCGAGGCCTTCTCCATTTCGCCGGCGAGTTCCTGCTTCACCAGCCGCGAGCGGCCGGAGAGAAACTCATTCGCCTCGCGCACCAGTTCGGTGTAGCCGGGAAAGTCGATCTCGCCGGTGCACGGCCCCGAACAGCGCTTGATCTGGTACAGCAGGCAAGGCCGCGTCCGGCTCTCGAAAAACGAGTCGCTGCAGGAGCGCACGAGGAACGCGCGCTGCAGCGCGGTGATGGTGCGGCCCACAGCCCCCGCCGACGCGAACGGTCCAAAGTAGCGGCCCGGCCGGGTCTGCGCGCCGCGATGCTTGAGAATCTGCGGCGCCCAGTGGTCGCCGGTGATCAGGATGTAGGGAAACGACTTGTCGTCGCGCAGTTGCACATTGAAGCGCGGGCGAAGCTGCTTGATGAGGTTGGCTTCCAGCAGCAGCGCCTCGGTCTCGGTCGCTGTCGAGATCACCTCGACATTCACCGTCGCCGCGATCATCCGCGCGATACGCGCCACCTGCCCGGTCGGACGCGCATAGGAGGCGAGCCGCTTCTTCACGCTCTTGGCCTTGCCGACATAGAGCACGTCGCTGGCCGCATTGAGCATGCGATAGACGCCGGGCGAGGTCGGCGCGAGTTTCACCGCGCGCTCGATGGCGGCGCGGCCCATCGCCAGCGTTCCCTCGCCCGCAGGCTCGGCGGACTCGTCCTCCTGCTCCGGAAGCCGCGCCTCTTCGTCCTCGTCGGCGGCAATCGAGGCCGGATCGACATCCTGCCCGCGCAGGGTCCGCGGCGACGGTTCCTGCGGCAGCGCCGGTTGCGCCGGCTGGTCGGGGTCTGAGGTGTCGTGAATCATGACCGGAATTTAGGAACTACAGACGAGGTGATCCAGCAGTCAGCGCCACGCGAAGGAACCGGATTCGCCGGCGGCGTGACCCCGTTTGTAACACTTTCTTAAGGATGGGAATCGGGCCGCGCGCCGTCTTAACGCCTGTTTAACGTAAAACTCTCGATAAATTTTACGCAGAAAAGGTGGACTTTCGTAACCACGTCGGTTCGCCGCACCGCTCTGGCCAGCGAGCAGCCACACCGGTGTGCGTTTGAGGAGAGTACGATGAAGACAACAATTCTTCGCGCGATCGTCGCCGCAACATGCGTGAGCGCATCGGCGCAGGCTGCCGATATGTATGGCCGCCGCCCCTATCAGCAGCCCTATACGGTCAACCAGCCGCTCGCCAATAGCTGGATCGGCCCGTATATCGGCGGCAACATCGGTTACGGCTGGGGCGACGTCTCCAACAGCGGCGCCAAGCCGTCCGGCGTGCTCGGCGGTCTGCAGATCGGCTATAACTGGCAGAACGGCGCATGGGTCGCCGGCATCGAGGGCGATCTCCAGCTCAACGCGGCGGACGATACGTTCGCGGCGTGGAAATTCTCGAATCCCTGGTTCGGCACGGTGCGCGGCCGTGTCGGTTACGCCTTCAACAACGTGCTGCTTTACGGCACCGGCGGTCTCGCGTTCGGCTCGCTCAAGGTCGAAGCACCCGGCGGCTTCTCCGAAACCAGCACATCGGCCGGCTGGACCATCGGCGCGGGCGCGGAATTCGCCATCAACCAGAACTGGTCGGCGAAGGTCGAATATCTCTACGTCGACCTCAGCGAGCGCAACTACATGCTCACCGGCCTGCCGAACGGCTATCAGTTCAGCACGGTTCGCCTCGGCGTGAACTACCGCTTCTGATCGGCGCAACATCATCGCGCATCATCAATCCCGGGCCTTCCGCCCGGGATTTTGTTTGCGCGCTGACGATCCCGAAACGCGCTAGGGTGAGATCACCAGATCGACCGCCTTCGGTCCCTTGCCCTTCTTGTCGGGCTCGACTTCAAACGAGATACGCTGTCCTTCGATCAGGTCCTTCAGTCCCGCACGCTCGACCGCGGTGATGTGGACGAACACATCGCGCCCGCCGTCGTCCGGCTTGATGAAGCCGTATCCGCGCTCGGCATTGAAGAACTTGACGACACCTGTCATGGCCATCGGGAACCCCTCCCCGCAATGCACCTCTGGCGCGCGACGCGCGCCAGCCAGGTCCGGCATTCATGCCGGAAAGCGGCGGCCTTGGAGAGCAGCTTCAAACGTCGAAGCGCCCGGGGCCTCTCGTCATTCCGCCGCGGCCATTCGCGGGCGCGGGACGTAAAAGCCGACCTTCACAAAAGCAGCATAATACGGTTCCCGGCAAATTGGCCATGCCGCATTTGGGTGCTTTTTTCATCCGCCTGAAGTTTGTGCGAACGCCAACGCCGGCGTGCGTGTGCAGCGCGTCACGCGCGAAGTGTTTCCACGCGGAAGCGGCCCGCGCCGCCGAGACCCAGCGGCTTTTCAAGCTCGCGCAGGATGGCGCGCAACTCATCGGCCAGCGTCCATGGCGGATTGACGATCAGCAGACCTGCCGACATCAATCCTGAGTCGGCCGTCTGCGGCGCAACACTGAATTCGACGCGCAGGCAACGCGCATCCTGGCTTCCCGCGTTCGCCACACGCGCCACATGATCCGCCAGGGAGTCAGTGGCGCGGCGGTCTTTGGCCGGATACCAGAGCATGTAGATGCCGGTCGGCCATTTGGCATGCGCAGCACTGAAGCCATCGGCAAGCCGGGTGAATTCATCGCGGCTTTCAAACGGCGGATCAATCAGCACCAGCCCGCGCCGTTCGTTCGGCGGTACGAAGGCCGGCAGCGCGGTCCAGCCATCGAGATCGACCACCCGCGCCTGCTTGTCGTTGTAGAGCGCGCCGATCAGTTGCCGGCGTGCGTTGGGTTCGAGTTCGCAGGCGACCAGCCGGTCCTGGGGCCGCAGCAGCGCGCGCGTCACCAGCGGCGATCCCGGATAGGCGGTGAGATCGCGGTGCGGATTGAAGGCGCGCACGATGTCGAGATAGGGCGCGACCAGCGTCATCACCTCTTCGGAGAGGCGCGCCTGCATCAACCGCGCGATGCCGGTGCGCCACTCGCCGCCGCGTTCGGCTTCGCTGCTGGTGAGATCGTACAGGCCCGCGCCCGCATGGGTGTCGATCACGCGAAACGCCGCCGGTTTGTCGTGCAGATAGGTCAGGATGCGCGCCAGCGCGATGTGCTTGATGACATCGGCGAAGTTTCCGGCATGGAAGGCGTGGCGGTAGTTCATGGCGCGACTGTTACGACATCACGTGGGGAAAGTAACGCCTCCACTTGAGGAGTTGTCTTACTACAGATGTCATCACCGGGCTTGTCCCGGTGATCCCGACTCGAATGGCACAGTGCCCTGATAATCGAGATGGCCGGGACGAGCCCGGCCATGACAATCTAAATCCACATTGAGCTTGGTCGCGAAACTATCCCCCGCGCACCGGCGGCATCACCACCTTGTCGCGGCGGCAGGCGCGGCGGTCGATCTCGTCGCAGGCGCGGAATTGCAGATCCTTGTTCATGCAGATGCGCACTTCGCTGAGACGCTTGCTGTCGCAGGTCACGGCAATCGCCGCACTCGACAAGCCGGGATTGGCCTTGATGAAAGCCTCTTCGATCTCGAGCGGGGCCACCGTCCTGGCGCTGGAGAGTTCGAGATAGTCCGCGGGAATTTTCACCGCCGCGCGGGCCTTGCGGATAGTCTCGAAATAGGCGCGCGCGGCCATGCCCGAACAGGTGCCATGCTTGTCCCACTCGTTGTAGATCAGCCCCGGCGCGGGCATCAGGTCGAGCATCGAGGTCATGACATTGCGCGCCAGCCGGGGCGACGGCCGCTGGCAGTAGTTGGGAAAGCCGCGCTCGTATTGCGGCCACAGGCCATGCACGACGAAGGAAAACGGACGGCCCGCGCACTGGGTCTGAACGCCGCGGCTGGAATTGCCGCGCTCGCTCGCCGCCTCGCAGAACGACGGCGACCAGGACAGCGACAGCACGTAGAAATCGAATTCGCCCGGCGCGTTCTGGCGCTTGTCCTGTGCGGAGGCCGAGCTTGCCGTGACGGCGGTCAACACAAGGCCGAACAGCACGGCAACGCATGACAAGCGGACTGAAAAACCGGCAACCGGCAGGCCGGACCTGAACTGCAACATGACCACGCCCCCTTACGGCAATGGCCAGAGCCTAGCCGCGCAAAAAGAACATTTCAAGAACAAAGAGAATCCCGTCCACCGGGACGGCGAACGGGATGGATCGACACCGTTGTGGACAGGTCAGGGCCGCGCGGCCTTGCAGGACGGGTTGTAGGCCCAGTTGCGGTCGAGGCCGACCACGCACCACTCGACGCCCGAATCGAATCCGGCGAAGCCGCCGTCCTCAATCACGGAGTAGTGCACCTGCCGGGCGCGGCCGTCGTTCAGCATGGCGCTCGCGGTACAGAACCGGCGCGGAATGCTGTTGGACGCCCAGGGGCGGAAGGCCGTCTCATGCACATTGGCGAAGCCGGTGATCTCGAGCGCGGAATTCCAGAACTTGCTCTCTTTCTCGGCGAATTGCTGGACAATGGTGCCCAGCGCTTCGCTGCAGGGACGCATGTCGCCATCGTAGCGCGGGCCGGAGAGCCAGAAATTGCGCTCCAGCACATTGGCGGCCTGCGCCGCCGGAGCGAGCGCCATGAGTCCCGCCACGGCGCCCAGCGCCAGGGCCAACGTCAGCTTGCGAAATGTCGAGAAAAGGTCGCGCATGAAGCGGTCCACCGAAAGTGCGGAAATGATGTTGCGCGGAAGGTGCCGCGAAGCCGACAGCCGGTCAAGTGCAGCGCGGCAACACTTGGCCGCCAACCCCGGCCGGAGCGTTCGGCCGTTCTTTCCATGACGGTCCGGGCGGCCTATGGTGGCACGGAATCGAACGGAGAGCATGATGCGAACGACTGCAACGTCCGCCCTGACCGCCATGTTGGGATTGCTGGCCCTGACGCCGGCGAACGCCTTTTTCGACACGGTGCCGCCCTTCAAGGGCAACGACACCGGCGGCATCATTGCCTATTCGCTCTACAAGGAAGGTGCGGACATCAAGGCGATGGCCGTCGACCACTGCGCCCGCTACGGCAAGTCGGTGAAGCTGACCGGCGTCGATGCCCAGTACGGCGGCTACATTTCGTTCGCCTGCATCTGGGTCCCTCCGGGCCATGCCGACCGGCCGCTGCGCGTCGGCTACTGACAACAAGGACATACAGGCCAGGAAAGGCGCTCGTCCGAAGCGGTAGGTCTGGCTTTCACCTCTGCCCGTAACAACGGGCGAGGGAGAAATCATGTCCCCGATTTTCCAGTCACTTCCCGATCTTCCAGGGATCGTATTTTTCTTTCGAATCCGGGACGTTCTTCATCGCGGCGCGGGCGGCTGCTTCCTCGCGCGCCATCCGCTTCTGCGGGTCCTCGCCCTTGGCCTGGGCGGGGCCGCTGGTGTCGGGCCGCGCCCTGCCCTGCGCATGCGCCTGCCCGGCGAGCAGCAGCGCCGCCACGACGATCATCAATCCACCTCTCATCGGACGCTCCGTTGGCCAGCCGCCGGGAAACTAGCGCCGTTCACGGCGCCCCCACAATCAGAAATCCTCAAGATGGCCCGCGACGTGCGCCGGATCAGCTCACGCCGAAGCGCTTTTCAAACGCCGCGACGTTGATCACGCCGCGCCGGTGGGTGCCGTCGCCGATCTTGCGGGAGCCGTCCCAGGCTTCCACCTCGAACAGCACGCTCTTGGCGTCGATCTGCTTCACGCGCGAGGTCACCCGCACCGTGCGCCCGATCGGGGTCGCCGCCAGATGCCGGACATTGACCTCCATGCCGACGCTGACATGGCCGTCCGGCAGCAGGCCGGCGATGGAGGCGGTGCAGGCCTTTTCCATATGCAGGATCATGACCGGCGTGGCGTAGACCGGCGGCATGGTGGAGAGGAAATGCTGCACCGTCATGTCGTGGGTCACCGTCACGACGGTCTCGCCGGGAATCCCGACGGTGACTTTCTCAAGCGTGCTCATGCGAATGTCCCGAATCCGAAGTTCGCTTCAGGCTTACTTCGCCGCCGCCTTGCGCTCCAGAAACGTCTTGCCGCCCTTCATCTTGTGGGTCAGCGGCGCCTCGTTGATCTGCACCGTCACCACTTCCGCATCCACGCCGAGGTTCTTCACCAGCGCCTGGGTGATGTCGAGCATCATGCCCTTCTTCTGATCGTCGGTGCGTCCGGCCGCCATGTTCACGATAACCTCAGGCATGTTCGTTTCCTTTTGTTTTTGCGATTTCTCTTTTGTCATCACCGGGCTTGTCCCGGTGATCCCGACTCGAATGGCACAGCGCCCAATTTATCGAGATGGCCGGGACAAGCCCGGCCATGACAATCCTGATTATTTCCAGTTCACCTGGTGCCGCGCAAGCACCTTGCGCACGGCCTCCACCAGTTCGCTCTCCTTGCAGGCAAACTGCGCCTTCGCCTGCGCCTGCAAATGCTTCTCGCGGTCGCTGCCGCTGGCGTCTGCCAGCGCGCTGCCCGCGATCATGTCCTTGATCTGGACCTCGCCCTTCGCCTTCTCGTCGCCGCCCTGAATGACAACGCATGGCGAATTGCGCCGGTCGGCATATTTGAACTGCACGCCGAGATTGTTCTTCGGATTGCCGAGATACATTTCGGCGCGGATACCCGCGCTGCGCAGCGTCGCGACGAATTTCTGGTATTGCGCGATCTCGTTGCGGTCCATCACCACCACAACGACCGGACCGAATTCGGGCGTGGTATCGATCTTGCCGAGCAGCGTCAGCGCGGCCTGCAGCCGCGACACGCCGATGGAAAAACCTGTCGCGGGCACCGGCTCGCCGCGAAAGCGCGAGACAAGCCCATCGTACCGTCCGCCGCCGCCGACCGAGCCGAACCGCACGGGACGGCCCTTCTCGTCCTTGGTCTCGAGCAGCAGTTCAACCTCATAGACCGGGCCGGTGTAGTATTCGAGACCGCGCACGACGGAGGGGTCGATCTTGATGCGGTCGATTCCATAGCCGCTATAACGGACAAGCTCCCAGATCGACATTAGTTCATGGAGACCAGCCTTTACGGTCTCATTCCCATGAAACGATGATTGCATTTCGTCTATGATATACCAATCAGCTAAATCTTTCTTGGTAACATTCGCAGGAACAGATTTTCCTTCAGCAATCTCCAGCGCGACCTGATTCGTTAGCTCCACAAAATGAACTATCGAATGTGATTGAGATTCATTCAGTCCCGCGCCCTTCGTAAAATCTCCGCTCTCGTCTTTGCGGCCCTCACCAAGCAACTGTTTCACGCCTTCGACACCAAGCCTATCGAGCTTATCAATCGCTCTCAGCACCGTGAGCCGCTTGCCCGCGTTCTCGTCACCGCCGAGGCCGATGCTCTCCATCACCCCATCGAGCACCTTGCGGTTGTTGACCTTCACCACATACTGCCCGCGCGGAATGCCCAGCGCTTCCATGGTGTCCGCGGCCATCATGCACATTTCCGCGTCGGCGGCGGGCGAAGCGCTGCCGACCGTATCGGCGTCGAACTGCATAAACTGGCGGAAGCGGCCGGGGCCGGGCTTTTCGTTGCGGTAGACATACCCGTTGCGATAGGAGCGATACGGCTTCGGCAGCGTGTCGAAATTTTCCGCGACATAGCGCGCCAGCGGCGCGGTCAGGTCGTAGCGCAGCGAGATCCACTGCTCGTCATCGTCCTGAAACGAGAAGACACCCTCGTTGGGCCGGTCCTGATCGGGCAGGAACTTGCCGAGCGCGTCGGTATATTCCATCGCCGGGGTTTCCACCGGCTCGAATCCGTAGCGCTCATAAACCTCGCGGATTTTCTCCACCATCTGCCGCGTGGCGGCGATCTCGGCGGGGGTGCGGTCCACAAGGCCGCGCGGCAGGCGCGCGCGCAGTTTCTGGGGCTTTTTGGGCTTTTTGTCGGACATGCGCCGCTAGGTACCAGCGGAGGCGAAATGCGGCAAGCCGGTTAAGTGCCTCGTGCCATTCCTAATTCACCAGCACCGCGCCGTCGCAGCGGATGCCGGTGACCCAGACATCCGCCTGTCCAAGGCCGACGCCAAGGGTCTGCAGCACCGAATTGAGCAGCGTGTCGATGGAGCCAGTGGCCCCGCTGATGATGCTGGCCACCAGCGCGCCGATACCCGGAATCGGCAGGCCGAGCGGCCCGAGTTGCACACCAAGCTGCAGGTCGCCCAGAAGGCTCGATGTCAGCGACGAGGTGAACGAGGTCGTGTTCACCGTCTTCTTGGTCTGCGCCTGAATATCCGCGTAGCTGAATGTCACATTGGTCGGCGAGGCGTTTGCCATGGTGGCGTGGGCACGGCCCGTCACCTGGATCGCGCCGAGATTGACGATGTTCACCGCCGGCGGATTCGGCTTGGTGGAGAAATTCGTCATCATCGCCGACGTCACATCGCCGATCCACGCATCGACAATGCCCGGCGACACGCCGAGCGTGGCCGTGGATGTGTTCATGTTCGGATAGCCGCATGACACCGCGTTCAGCGTCGCGGTTCCCGCGGCGACCTCGACATAGACCGGCAGGTTGACCACCGACACCGAGCCGGAACCGATCAACTGAATCTTCAGCAGCACGCGGGTCTGCGCGGTGTGAACGCTCGCGCCTGCCGAACCGACCGTGACCCAGCTTGTTCCCACGGGCCGCTCGCCGACGGTCGCCTGAAGTGTCACACCGGCAATGCCCGGCAGCGACAAATTCACGTTCGCCGCAATCTGGTTGGTGCCGTTGGCGAGCGCCGCCATGGCTGAAACAAGATCCAGTGCCGACACGGTCGCGCCGACCTTCGGCTTTTCGCCGACCGTGAGATTTGAATACGGCCCGACACCGATCAGCGCCGACGGGGTGATCTTCGTGGTCATGCCGGAGATCGCCGACGAGAGGCTGGAGAGCGCGGCAATCGCGCCGCTGTTCCCGGCTGCCGCGGTCTGCAACGCCGCGACGATGTCGGTCACTTTCAGATTGCTGCTGAGTAACGTGTCATAGGTCACGCCGGTGAGATTGACCCGCGTCGCCAGCGCCGAGAGGAAATCGAAGGCGTCGATTTTCGCCGCCAGCAACGCGTTGTAGTCCATCGCCGAGAGCGACAGCGTGGTGCCGAGCATGCCGCCGAGCAGCGAGTTCAGCAGTCCTCCATTGAGCGACACCAGCCGCGAGCCGATCGCGAAAGTCGCAAGCTGCGTGGTGCTGGCGATCGCGCTCGCCTTGACATCCCACTGGCTCTCGCCGGTCAACACCTTGCCGAAGTAGAGCGGTGTCTTTGTCTTCAGCGACACCCGGACCGCGTTGGCGGGCGTTGCCCCCGGCACGAACCGCTGCTGCGGCGTCAGGGACGCTTTCGCCGTGTAAACACCAGGCTCGACAGCCACGAGCGAGTCCGGTGGATAGTTGTTCCTGGCGACAGTCGCCGCAGCAGCGCGGGACGCATTGTTCAGATCGCTCGCGGCGACGAGGGCCGCGAGATCGGCCGCGCTCTGGGTGCGGCGCTTGTCGGCGAAGATCGCGCCGACATCGACGCCGAGCGCGGCGCAGGCAATGACCATCAGGAAGCTCACCGCGCCCATGATCGCGATGTTGCCGCGCTCGTCGTTGGAAAAACGCCGAAGCAGATCGAACGAGCAGCGCGACCCCTTGTGGTTGAGAAAGCCGTCCGCATCGCGTGCCGATCGTCCCCCTCTCCCCGTGGGGGAGAGGGATGGGGTGAGGGGGTTCAGGACTTGAATGAATTCATCGAGCCCCCTCACCCGCTCGCTTCGCTCGCGACCTCTCCCCGACGGGGAGAGGTAAAGGCGTCTGCACAGCGCGGATGTGGGAAGGTCTGCTTCTGACTGCTGTGCCATCAATACCCCCCGCGCGGGATCGCGGCCGTGCGCACGATGGCCGATGGCGGCGCGGGCACGAATGTCGGCAGCGAATAGATGAACATGCCGGAAGCGTCGTAGTTGACGGACACGATGAAGACGTTGGCGTCGGAGCCCGAGGTGGCCGCGTTGACCGTGAGCCGGGCCGGATCAATCAGCGGATAGGAATTGACGTTGCCGGTAATGTAGCTGTTCGCGAGCGAACTGCGCTCGCTTTCGCTCAGGCCCGCGACCGACGAGCGCGCGGCTTCCGCCGCCAGTTGCTGCACGCCGTGAACCACGGACAGGTACGAGCCGTACATCACGATCCCGAACACCATCATCAGGAACACCGGCGCGATGATCGCGAATTCGACGGCAATCGCGCCCCTGTTCGCGGCCGGAAATCTGCCGGCCCGGGACCGTGTCTGAGCCGCTTGCGTGCAAACCCGTTTCCAGAGAGCGGTTGTCCCGAAAGTTGTTTTCTCGAACATGGCGTTCACCCGTGTTAACGGCGGGCATTTACACATACAACTTTTAAGATCAGACTAATTCACAAAACAACTAATGGGTGTATTATGATCCGCCTGCGCCCCGTGAATTCACTTAGCGGCGACCATGCGCCGCTGTGCGTTCCGGGCCGCGCCGGAAGCTGATAAGGTCCTTTTCCAAGAAAGAAACTGCTCCTTGCCGGAAGGAACGCCCCTTGAATATTCAGCACCCTCGCCCGACTGTCGCGACGCCCAACGATCTCGATGCCTACTGGATGCCGTTCACGGCCAACCGGGCCTTCAAGCGCAAGCCGCGCATGCTCGCCGGCGCGAAGGACATGCACTACTTCACCACCGACGGTCGCAGCATTCTCGACGGCGCCGCCGGCATGTGGTGCAGCAATGCCGGTCACAACCGCGCGCCGATTGTCGAAGCAATCCAGACGCAGGCCGCGACCATCGACTACGCGCCGCCGTTCCAGTTCGGCCATCCGAAAGCCTTCGAACTGGCGAGCCGCGTCGCCGCGCTGGCGCCGAAGGGGCTCGAGCATGTGTTTTTCTGCAACTCCGGTTCGGAAGCCGTCGATACCGCGCTGAAGGTCGCGCTGGCCTATCACAACGGCCGTGGCGAAGCCGGACGCACTCGCCTGATCGGCCGCGAGCGCGGCTATCACGGCGTCGGCTTCGGCGGCATTTCCGTTGGCGGCATGGTCAACAACCGCAAGATGTTCGGCACGCTGCTGACCGGCGTCGACCATCTGCCGACCACCTACGACCGCGAGAAGCAGGCCTTCTCCAAGGGCGAGCCGGAGTATGGCGCGCATCTGGCCGACGAGCTGGAGCGTATCGTCGGGCTCCATGGCGCCAACACCATCGCCGCCGTGATCGTCGAGCCGATGGCCGGCTCGACCGGCGTGCTGCCCGCGCCGAAGGGCTATCTCAAGCGCCTGCGCGAGATCACCGAGAAGCACGGCATCCTGCTGATCTTCGACGAAGTCATCACCGGCTATGGCCGCCTCGGCTACGCCTTCGCGGCGGAACGCTATGGCGTGACGCCGGACATGATCACCTTCGCCAAGGGCGTCACCAATGGCGCGGTGCCGATGGGCGGCGTGGTGGTACGTGACAGCGTTTTCGACTCCTTCATGAAGGGGCCGGACTACATGGTCGAATTCTTCCACGGCTACACCTATTCGGCACATCCTCTGGCCTGCGCCGCCGGCCTCGCCACCCTCGACATCTACCGCGAGGAAGGCCTGTTTGAGCGCGCCCGGGCGCTGGAACCGAAATGGGCCGACGCGCTGATGGACCTGCGTAAGGAGCCGAACGTGGTGGACATCCGCACCGTCGGCATCACCGCAGGCATCGACCTCACGCCCAACAAGGAGGGCGTCGGCAAGCGCGGCATGGATGCGCTGGACAGCGCCTTCCATGACCATGACCTGATGATCCGGGTCGCCGGCGATACGGTCTGTCTGACGCCGCCGCTGATTATTTCGGAAAGCCAGATCGGCGAGATCATGGACAAGGTCGCCAAGGTGATCCGCGCGGTGGCGTGACCTCGCTTTACCTCTCCCCGTTTACGGGGAGAGGTCGGCGTTCTTACGCCGGGTGAGGGGCAAATCCCTGACCCAGAAGCCGGCCCCTCACCCCAACCCTCTCCCCGTAAACGGGGAGAGGGAGCAAAGAGCAACAGCTTCGCGCCGAATCAAATGTGATGCTAAGCTCGCCCCCGTTCGGGGCTGGGCACACTTCATGATCCGCATTTCGACGATTTTCATCGCCATCTGTATGGTGCTGATCGCAGCCTCCCTCGGCCTGCTGGTTCACTCGCTGGCGGGGCTGACGGTCTCCGAATCCGCCATCGTCGCGCTGACCGCGCTGACCTTCCTGATCCTCTACAACGCCGTGTCGATGCGGCTGCGCGACCGCACCGATGTCGGCGGCCAGATCGCGGACCTGTCGCGCGGCACCGCCGACCTCGCCCGCCAGGTCGCCGAATTCGGACGCCGCATGAGCGCGCTCGAGGCCCGGGTCTCCGCGAACGACGCCAACGGGCAGGAGCGGGTGCAGACGGTGGCCGGCGAAATCAGCGAACTCGGATCGCTGGTCAAGCACCTCGCCTCGTCGGTCGCGGCGCATGACGACATGCTCGCCAATGCGGCGACCGCTGCCCAGATTCAACCGGCGGCGCCTGCCACCGCCGCCATGGCTGCGCAGGAGGCATCGCCCGCGCCTGCGGTCAATGTCAGTGTCAACGCTGCACCTGCCGCCGAGCCGCCGCAACAGCCGGCGCCCGTGCTCACCAATACCCAGCTTCTGGTCGCGGTGCGCAACGCCATCGAGGCCAACCGCATCGACCTGTTCCTGCAGCCGATGGTAACCCTGCCCCAGCGCAAGGTGCGCTTCTATGAAGCCGTGGCGCGGCTGCGCGACGACAAGGACCAGTTGCTGGCCGCGGCCGATTTTATCGGCACCGCGGAGGCCGCCGGCCTGATGGGCCAGATCGACCACACCGTGATCCTGCGCTGCGTGCAGGTGCTGCGGCGGCTGATGGTGCGCTCCAAGGATGTCGGCGTGTTCTGCAACATGTCGGGCGCGACACTCGGCAATCCGTCGGTGTTCGGACAGTGCCTCGATTTCCTCGAAGCCAACCGCATTCTCGCGCCGTCGCTAGTTCTCGAATTCAAGCAGAGCACCTTCCGCCAGCTTGGCCCGGTGGAAAGCGAGCATCTCGCCACGCTGCAGCGGCTCGGCTACGGCTTTTCCATCGACAACGTCACCGACCTGCGGCTCGATCCGCGCGAACTGGCCGATCGCGGCGTGAAGTTCATCAAGGTTCCGGCGGCGATGCTGCTCGACCAGAAGCAACTGTCGTCCGCCGACATTCACGCCGCCGATCTCTCCGACCTGCTCGGACGCTTCGGCATCGACCTTGTCGCCGAGCGGATCGAGGGCGAGCGCGCCGTGGTGGACCTGCTCGATTACGATGTCCGCTTCGGCCAGGGTTTCCTGTTCGCGCCGCCGCGCCCGCTGCGTCCGGAAGGCGCAGCCAATCCGCCGGAACAGGCCGCTTCGGCGGTTGACGCCCCGGCCCGAAAAGAAGAAAAAGCGGCCGTTAAAAACGACGTTCGGGCCGAAGCGCCCCGCGTCACGGGCAACGCGGCGCTAGCTCGCAGAGCCTCTGCGCAAAAATAGCCTCCGCACAGAAGCGATCCGATTTCATGAACTTGCCCAACGTCAACGCCCTGCGTTTCGCCGACAATTTGCGCGACCTCACCAAAAATGTCGATGTCATCCTCAGCGATGTCTGGGGCGTGATCCATGACGGCGTAAAGGGATTTCCGCCAGCCTGTCACGCCCTGCGGTCGTTCCGCGAACAGGGCGGCACGGTGATCATGATCACCAACGCGCCGCGCCCCGCCGACTCCGTGCAGCGCCAGTTGCGCAAGATGGAAATTTCCGACGAGACCTACGACGCCATCGTTTCGTCCGGCGACCTGACACGCAACTATGTCGCCTCGCATCTGCGCCAGTCATTTTTCATGATCGGCCCGGAGCGCGACAATCCGATGCTGCGCGGCCTCGATGTGAAGCTCACCACGCTCGAGAAGGCCGACACCATCATCTGCACCGGCCCGTTCAACGACGAGGTCGAAACCGAGGAAGACTATCGTGAGATGATGGAAGAGGCGCGCAAGCGCAATCTCACCTTCATCTGCGCCAATCCCGACATCGTGGTGGAGCGCGGCCATCGCCTCATCACCTGCGCCGGCGCCATCGCCGAATTGTATCGCAGCCTCGGCGGCGAAGCGATCTTCTACGGCAAGCCGCACCGGCCGATCTACGACCGCGCGCTTGAACTTGCCGCTGAAAAGCGCGGCAAGGCCACGCCGCTCAATCGTGTCCTCGCCATCGGCGATTCCGTCCGCACCGATCTCACCGGCGCGAACCGGATGGGGCTGGATTGCCTGTTCCTCACCCGCGGCATCCATGCGGTTGAGTTCGAGGGCCTCGACATTGCGGATGAATTCTCGGTGCGGCGGGTGTTCGGCGAAACCAGCCCGCCGCTCGCGCTGATGCAGGATTTGACGTGGTAGGCACTCTCTTCACCTCGCCCCGTTCTTACGGGGAGAGGTCGACCGCGTAGCGGTCGGGTGAGGGGCAGCCCTATTCAAAAGTGCAGGCGCTCCTTTTGTCGAAACCATTGCCCCTCACCCCAACCCTCTCCCCGCACGCGGGGAGAGGGAGTAAAAACAAAATGCCCGGCGCGAAGGCCGGGCATTGAAACTCTGCGAACTGTAACGGCCGCTTACGCCGGCACGTTGTCCGGGAACACCGCTTCGATCTTGGTCTTGAGCGTCGCGGCGTTGAACGGCTTGACGATGTAGTTGTTCACGCCGGCCTTCTTGGCGGCGATCACGTTTTCCGTCTTCGATTCAGCCGTGATCATGATGAAGGGCGTGGTCGCGAGGTTCGGGTCGCTGCGCACTTCCTTCAGCAGATCGTAGCCGGTCATCGGCTCCATGTTCCAGTCGGAGATCACGAGGCCATATTTCTTGCCGCGCATCTTGTTCAATGCTGCGGAGCCATCGCTGGCGTCGTCGATATTCTCGAAACCGAGTTGCTTGAGCAGATTGCGGATAATGCGGATCATCGTGTTGTAGTCATCCACAACCAGAACCGGCATCGACAAATCCATGGCCATCGCTGATTTTCTCCCTCGAACGCAGCAACCGGCATGCGTTATTAGCCTTGCGGCGGTCTTCTGACACCGCAGTCGGGGCGAACCTAGCACCGGTGGCTTAAACAGCCCGTTAATCCGGAGCGCGCGGAATATCTGCAAGTTGCAGCCAAACTGATCCCGTCCTGCGGCTTGACTCGGATACCGCTCCGGGGTCAGGTCCGGGCCGGATTATTCAATGCCTTTAATGTCTTCCCGCCGGACCTCATGACGACACCGTTTACCGTCATTCGTGACACCACACCCGCTAGCGCCATCACCAGGGGCGCGGCGGTGGCGCTCGGCAACTTCGACGGCGTCCATCTCGGCCATCGGGCCGTGATTTCAGCCGCCGTGGACATGGCCCGCAAGCGCGGCGCGCCGGCCTATGCGGTGACCTTCGAGCCGCATCCGCGCAGTTTCTTCAGTCCCAACACACCGCAGTTCAAGCTGACAGAGCTGAACGACAAGCTGCGGCTGCTGGCGGGCACCGGGCTCGATGGCGCCGTGGTCATGACCTTCGACGCCAAACGCGCCGGCACGACGGCACAGGATTTCATTAACCACGATTTGATCGAACGGCTCGGCGTCAGCGGAATCTCGGTCGGCTTCGACTTCCATTTCGGCAAGGGCCGCACCGGATCGCCTGCCCTGCTCGCCGCCGAAGGGCCGAAGCTCGGCATCGAGGTGCATATCCAGAACCATATCGACGCCGATGGACGCGCCGTCTCCTCCACCGCGATCCGTAACGCGCTGGGTCAGGGACAGATCGGCGAAGCCAACATGCTGCTGGGCTATCCCTGGTTCATTTCCGGCGAGGTCGTGCATGGCGAGAAGCGCGGCCGTGATCTCGGCTATCCGACCGCGAACATCCGGCTCGATCCAGCCTGCGGCCTGCGGCACGGCATCTACGCGGTGCGGGCCGGAATCGGCGACAGCCGCATCGGCGGCGTTGCGTCCTTTGGCCGCCGCCCGACCTTCGACAACGGCGCGCCGTTGCTCGAAGTCTTCCTGTTCGATTTCAAGGGCGACCTTTACGGCCAACGGCTGGATGTCGCCTTTATCGGCTTCATCCGCGACGAACTGAAGTTCGACGGCATCGACGCACTGGTGCGCCAGATGGACGATGACAGCGCAAAGGCCCGCGCCATGCTGGCGGCGGCGCCCGATGCGTTTCCGAAGTTGGGGAAGGTCGGATGATCTCTTCCCCTCTCCCCTTGTGGGGGAGGGCGGCGAAGTTGAGCGAAGCGAAACTGAGCAGGGTGAGGGGTCCGGTTAGACTCACGAAGTTTGCACCCCTCACCCGCTTCGCGGCTGGCGCCGCTCAGCACCCTCTCCCACCGAAAGGGCGTTTACGCCCGTCTTCGACGGGCTATGGGAGAGGGGAAAAGACGCTTCAAACTGGTTTCCCCTTCCGGCCAAAACGCGCTATTCACCCCGCCATGACCGAAAAGCCCAAATCCGACGCCCCCGACTACTCCAAAACCCTCTATCTGCCGCAGACGGAATTTCCGATGCGCGCGGGCCTGCCCCAGCGCGAGCCGGAAATCCTGGCGCGCTGGAACGAAATCGGCCTCTACGGCAAGCTGCGCGAGAGCGCGAAAGGCCGCGCCAAGTTCGTGCTGCATGACGGCCCGCCCTACGCCAACGGCAACATCCATATCGGCCACGCGCTCAACAAGATCCTGAAGGACGTGGTGACGCGCAGCCAGCAGATGCTCGGCTTCGATTCCAACTACGTGCCGGGCTGGGACTGTCACGGCCTGCCGATCGAGTGGAAGATCGAGGAAGAGAACTACCGCTCCAAGGGCAAGCAGAAGCCGAACCTGAAGGACTCCGCGGCGATGCTCGCGTTCCGCAAGGAATGCCGCGCCTACGCCGACAAGTGGCTCAACGTGCAGCGCGAGGAGTTCAAGCGGCTCGGCGTGGTCGGCGACTGGGATCATCCCTACACCACCATGAGCTTCCCGGCGGAAGCGCAGATCGCGCGCGAGATCATGAAGTTCGCCGCCAACGGCACGCTCTATCGCGGCTCCAAGCCCGTGATGTGGAGCGTGGTCGAGAAGACCGCGCTCGCCGAAGCCGAGGTGGAATATGAAGATCACACCTCCGATACGGTGTGGGTGAAGTTTCCGGTCAACGCCGCCCACGGCCGCCTCGCGCAGGCCTCGGTGGTGATCTGGACCACGACGCCATGGACGCTGCCCGGCAACCGCGCCATCAGCTTCTCGCCGAAAGTCTCTTACGGCCTCTACAAGGTCACCGATGCGCCCGCCGACAACTGGGCCAAGACCGGCGATCTTCTGATCCTTGCCGACAAGCTCGCCGAAGACGTGTTCAAGCAGGCGCGCGTCACGTCGTATGAGAAAGTCGGCGATGTCTCCGCCGACATTCTCGATGCCATCGAGTGTTCGCATCCACTGAAGGGCCTCGCCGGCGGCTACGAATTCACCGTGCCGCTGCTCGCCGGCGATCACGTCACCGACGACACCGGCACCGGCTTCGTGCACACCGCGCCCAGCCACGGCCGCGAGGACTTCGATGTGTGGATGGCGAATGCACGCGAGCTTGAAGCGCGCGGCATCAGTTCGGTCATCCCCTACACTGTCGATGCCGACAGTGCGTTCACCGAGCAGGCGCCGGGCTTCACTGGCAAGCGCGTGCTGACCGACAAGGGCGAAAAGGGCGACGCCAACGAGGCCGTCATCAAGGAATTGATCGCGCGCGGCATGCTGCTCGCGCGCGGCCGCCTCAAACACCAGTATCCGCATTCGTGGCGCTCGAAGAAGCCGGTGATCTTCCGCAACACGCCGCAATGGTTCATCGCGATGGACAAGGACATCGCAAATGACGGCAAGGCGAAGAACGGCGACACGCTGCGCGCCCGCGCACTGCAGGCCATCAGCGTCACGCGCTGGGTGCCCGAACAGGGCCAGAACCGCATCACCGGCATGATCGCAGGCCGTCCAGACTGGGTGATCTCGCGCCAGCGCGCCTGGGGCGTGCCCATTGCCGTGTTCGTGCGTGAGAAGGGCGACGGCTCCGCCGAGGTCCTGCAGGACGAGACCGTCAACAAGCGCATCGCCGACGCATTTGAAAAAGAAGGCGCCGACGCATGGTATGCCGAAGGCGCGCGCGAGCGCTTTCTCGGCTCCCGTGCCAATGAGGACTGGACTAAGGTCGACGACATTCTCGACGTCTGGTTCGACTCCGGCTCGACGCACGCCTTCGTGCTGGAAGACCCGGTGCATTTCCCGGGTCTTGCGGGGATCAAGCGCAAGGTCGATGGCGGCAAGGACTCCGTCATGTATCTCGAAGGCAGCGACCAGCACCGCGGCTGGTTCCATTCCTCGCTGTTGGAAAGCTGCGGCACCCGTGGCCGCGCGCCCTACGATGTGGTGCTGACCCACGGCTTCACGCTGGACGAGAATGGCCGCAAGATGTCGAAGTCGCTCGGCAACACCACCGAGCCGCAGAAGGTCATCAAGGACTCGGGCGCGGATATCCTGCGGCTGTGGGTCTGCGCCACCGATTATTCCGACGACCAGCGCATCGGTCCGGAAATCATCAAGAACACCATCGAGACCTATCGAAAGCTGCGCAACTCGATCCGCTGGATGCTCGGCACCCTGCATCATTTCAAGCGCGGCGAGGCTGTCTCGTTCAGCGAGATGCCGGAGCTTGAGCGGCTGATGCTGCATCGCCTCAGCGAAGTCGATGCCGTCGTGCGCGATGCTTACGCGAATTTCGACTACAAGACGGTGATCGCGACACTGGCGAATTTCATGAACACCGAACTGTCGGCGTTCTACTTCGACATCCGCAAGGACACACTGTATTGCGATCCGCCATCGTCGCTCGCCCGCAAGGCGGCGCTGACCACCGTGGACATTCTCTGCGACGCGATCCTGAAATGGCTTGCGCCTGCGATCAGCTTCACCGCGGACGAGGCGTGGCGGCTCTATCGTCCCGATGCCGAACCGTCGGTGCACCTGACCACGTTCCGCGACGATCTGGAGCGTTTCCGCAACGACGCACTGGCCAAGAAGTGGGAGACGATCCGCGACGCGCGCCGTGTCGTCACCGGCGCGCTGGAAGTCGAGCGCGCCGCCAAGCGCATCGGCTCATCACTGGAAGCCTCGCCGCTGGTCTATGTCTCCGACAAGGCGATCTTCGCGACACTGTTCGACATTGACCTCGCAGAAGTCTGCATCACTTCCAACGCCATGGTCACCAATGAGGACGCCCCGGCCGGTGCGTTCACGCTGAACGATGTGCCGGGCGTCGCCGTGGTGGTCGAAAAGGCGGTGGGCACCAAGTGCGCGCGGTCGTGGAAGATCCTGCCGACGGTGGGTGACGACCCTGAATTCCCCGACGTCTCGCCACGCGATGCCCAGGCGCTGCGTGAATGGAAGGCGCTGGGAGCCGGCGTGTGAGCCCCCTGTTCCGCTCCGGATTGATCGCCGCCGTCGCAGCCCTGGTGCTGGATCAGGCGTCGAAACTCTGGCTGCTGAACGTGTTCGAGCTCGGCCCGCGCGGCACCGTGCGCGTCACGCCGTTCTTCGATCTGGTGCTCGCCTGGAATACCGGGATCAGCTACGGCTGGTTCCAGGATTCCGGCCCGGTCGGGCAGACCATCCTGCTGGCCTTCAAGGCCGCCGCCGTGATCGTGCTGGGCATCTGGATGGCGAGGTCCGGTACCCGCCTCGCGGTGATCGGCCTCGGGCTGATTATCGGCGGGGCCATCGGCAACGCCATCGACCGGCTGGCCTATGGCGCGGTGGTCGATTTCGCCCTGTTTCACCTCGAAATCGGCGGTAAAACCTACAACTGGTACGTGTTTAACCTTGCGGACGTGGCCATCGTTGCCGGGGTGGCGGCCCTCCTGTATGACTCCTTTGTAACCCCGGATGCCGCAAAAACGCCCCGATAGAAGGGGATATGCAGGCGCCCGCAATTCTGTTTGCGGCGGAACAACTTGCGGCGGCACCGCCGCCCTCGGATAACAGTTTGAACGGCGGATCAGGATGAACGCAATGACGGGCGGCATCGGTTCAGATTTGTATTTCTCCCCGCGCCTGACGCGCGCGCTCAAGGTCGCCGCCATCGTGCTCGGTGTCGGCCTGGTGTTCGGCGCCGGCCCCCTTCATGCGCAGGATGAAGACACCGACGAGAACAAGACGTTTGAAGAAAAGCTGATGGACAACCTGATGAGCGGCCTCGGCGGCAAGAAGCTTGAGGACGGCTCCATCGACTATCGTGAACGCTCTCCGCTGGTCGTTCCGTCGAAGATCGACCTGCCGCCGCCGGAGACCGGAAAGCCGAAGTTCGCGCCGAACTGGCCGAAGGATCCGGATGTCGCCGAGCGGGCGGCCGCCCGCGAGCGCGCCAAGCAGAAGCGCAAGACTCCGGAAGAAGAACGCATGCCGCTGATGCCGAGCGAACTCGCGCAGCGCGGCCCGAAGGGTTCAGGGTCGAAGGACACATCGACTCCCGGCAACAACAATTCCAACGCGCCGACCATGATGATGCCGTCGCAGCTCGGCTATGTCGGCGGCCTGTTCTCCAATCCGTTCGGCAGCAAACAGACGGAAACCGAGAAATTCACCTCGGAGCCCGAGCGCACCGAACTCACCCAGCCCCCGAGCGGCTATCAGACGCCTTCGCCCAACTATGCCTATGGCGTCGGCCAGTTGAAGGCTCCGAAGGAAGTCTGCGACTCAGCCAGCGGCAAGTGCGAAAAGCGCTGGGACTAATGACCGCCATCGTGGCATCCGCGCGATGACCACGCCGGGCGTGGCTGCGCCTTCTTCACTCGCCAGTTCTCAAAGTGCGATCGTCTCAGATTCCGCAGCGTCGCCTCTCGCGGATGTGAGTGTTGTCCGGGCGATAAATCTGCGATCCGGTAAATCATCATGACAAAGTCCCGCTCCTTCGTGCTTCAAACCGTCGCGGCACTCGGCCTGCTGTTCGCGCCCGCCCTCAGCCATGGCGCGTCCACGCAACCTGCAGCGGCGCCCGCGACATTCACCCTCGGCAACGGCCTTCGCGTGGTGGTCATCCCCGATCACCGCACGCCGGTGGTCACGCAGATGATCTGGTACAAGGTCGGCTCCGCCGACGAGACACCGGGCAAATCCGGCCTCGCGCACTTTCTCGAACACCTGATGTTCAAGGGCACCGCCGCGCATCCGGCGGGAGAGTTCTCGCAGCTCGTGTCCCGCATCGGAGGCAACGAAAACGCCTTCACGTCCTACGACTACACCGCCTATTACCAGCGCGTGGCGCGCGACCAGCTCGCGACCATGCTGGCCTTCGAAGCCGACCGCATGACCGGCCTTATCCTCAAGGACGAGAACGTGCTGCCGGAGCGCGACGTGGTGCTCGAGGAATACAACATGCGTGTCGGCAACAGCCCGGACGCGCGGCTGACCGAGCAGGTCATGGCCGCGCTGTATCTCAACCATCCCTATGGCCGTCCGGTGATCGGCTGGCATCAGGAAATCGAGAAACTCAACCGCGAGGATGCACTGGAGTTCTACAGGCGCTTCTATGCGCCGAATAACGCCACGCTGATTCTCGCGGGCGATGTCACGGTGGAGGACGTGCGCCCGATGGTCGAGGCCGCCTATGGCAAGATTCCGCCGCAGCCTTCGATTCCGCCGCGCAGGATCAGGCCGCAGGAGCCGACGCCCGCCGGTCCGCGCACCGTGACGCTGGCCGATCCGCGTGTCGAGCAGCCCAGCGTGCGCCGTTACTATCTCGTGCCGTCGTCGGTCACCGCCGCGCCGGAGCAGAGCGCCGCGCTGGAAGTGCTGGCGCAACTGATGGGCACCGGCAGCAATTCGCTGCTCTATCGCGCGCTGGTGGTGGACAAGCCGCTCGCGGTCAGCGCCGGCGCCTGGTACCAGGGCACGGGAGTGGACCCGACCCAGTTCGGCATTTCAGCTTCACCCAAGCCCGGCGTCGAATTCCCGCAGGTCGAGCAGGCCATCGACGAGGTGATCGCGAAGCTGGCGCAGGCTCCGGTGTCCGCCGAAGACCTCGAACGCATCAAGACCCAGATGATCGCGCAGGCGGTTTATGCGCAGGACAGCCAGACCGCGCTCGCCCGCTGGTATGGCGCGGCCATCACCGTCGGCCTCAGTGTCGAGGATGTGAGGGCGTGGCCGGACCGCATCCGCGCGGTGACCGCCGAGCAGGTCCGTCAGGCCGCGCAGACATGGCTCGACAGGAAGCGGTCAGCCACCGGCTATCTCATCAAGGAGCCGGCTCCGGCCAGCGCGAAGCGCGAGGAGAAACGCTCGTGATCCTCACCCGCCGTCAATTGCCAGCCCTCGCCGCGGCGTTCCTCGCCGCCGCCACGTCGCTTGGCGCCTTCGTCACATCCGCATCCGCCGCCGCAAAGGTGCAGCGCGTGGTGTCGCCCGGCGGCATCGAGGCTTGGTTCGTCCAGGACGCCACCGTGCCGCTGGTGGCGATGGAATACGCTTTCGCCGGCGGTTCGTCGCAGGACCCGGCCGAGAAGCCCGGCACCGGATCGTTCACCGCCAACATGCTGGATGAAGGCGCAGCCGATCTCGACTCGAAGACGTTTCACGAGCGCCTCGAGCGCCGCGCCATCGAAATGAGCTTTTCGGTGACCCGCGATTATCTGCGCGGCTCGATGCGGATGCTGAAGGAACACAGCGACGAGGCTTTCGGCCTGCTGAAGCTGGCGCTGACCTCTCCGCGTTTCGACAGCGAACCGCTGGAGCGCGTCCGCGCCCAGATGCTGTCGAATGCGCGCCGCGAGAGCACCAATCCGGTCTCGATCGCGGGCCGCAAGTTCTGGGAACAGGCCTACGGCACGCATCCCTATGCGCGCGCGCCGAACGGCACGCTGGAAAGCCTGCCCGCGATTCAGGCCGCCGATCTGAAGGATTACGCCAAGCGCGTGATCGCCCGCGACACGCTGAAGATCGCCGTGGTCGGCGACATCACGCCGGACGCCCTCGGCAAGCTGCTCGACACCGCGTTCGGCGCCTTGCCCGCGAAGGCGGAGCTTGTTCCGGTGCCGATGGTCGAGGCCGCCAAGCCACCGAAGCATGCGTCCGCCATTGTCGATGTCCCGCAGACCTCGGTGAATTTCGGCGGGCCGGGAATTGCGCGCAACGATCCCGATTTCATGGCGGCTTACATCGTCAATCACATTCTCGGCGGCGGCACGCTGTCGACGAGGCTCTACAAGGAAGTCCGCGAAAAGCGCGGGCTGGTCTATTCGGTGTCCGAATCCCTGATCTGGATGAAGAAGTCGTCGCTGTTCGCAGGCTCCACCGCCACCCGCGCCGACAAGGCGAAGGAAACCCTCGACACCATCAGCGCCGAGATCGCGCGGATGGGCAGCGAAGGCCCGACGCAGAAGGAACTGGACGAGGCGAAATCCTATCTCAAGGGTTCGCAGATGCTGGCGCTGGATACATCGTCGAAATTCGCCACCGCGCTGCTGCAGTACCAGATCGACGAACTCGGCATCGACTATATCGAGAAGCGCAACGCCATCGTCGATGCGGTGACGCTGGAAGACACCAGGCGCGTCGCCAAACGCATCTGGGGCCAGGGCCTGCTCAGTGTCAGCGTCGGGCGCGCCGCGCAGGCGGCGACCGAGCCGGCCACCCACACCGCGCCGAAGGCGAACTGACGCGCGAACTATCACGCTGTCATGGCCGGGCTTGTCCCGGCCATCCCGACTAGGCTTGCCCTGTGCTCCATCAATCGGGATCACCGGGACAAGCCCGGTGACGACGATAGCCTGTAACGGCTGATGATCGACGCCTACTTGAACAGCGGCGTGCCGGGAATGAAGGCGTCGAACGCCGCCCAGAATTGCTGGCGGTAACGATCCTGCTCCTGCAGGATCTCGTGCTTGGAGCCGGCGATCACCAGATGCGAGCCCGCGCGCAGGTGATAGGCGAATTCCTCGATTGCCGCGGTCGAGACGATGGTGTCGCTGCTCGCGGCCATCATCAGGATCGGCAACCTGATCTGGGAGGGATAGCTCGCCTCGCGAAATTCCACGATCGCGCGGAACGCGCTGTCGGCCCAGGCAATCGTCGGCGACGCGATACCGAGCGTCGGGTCTTCCTCATAGATCGCGGCATTGCGCGCGTAGCGCACAGGGTCCGACGTCAGCGGATTGTTGACGAAGCTCGTGGTGCCGGTCAGATCGCCGGTGCCGCCGGGCACATAGCGGCCGCCCATGCCCAGCCAGCGCAGCGTGCGCACCAGAATGCGCGTCGGCAATTTGGTCGCATAGCCCGGCAGGTCGATCATCGGCGCGGACAGCACCATACGGTCGAACCAGCGCTTGCCGGCATGGGCCACCCGCAGCATCACCGCGCCGCCCATCGAATGAGCAAGCGCGTAATAGGGCGGCGGACAGTCCGGCATCATTACCTGCTGCACGAAGGTTTCGACATCCACCTCGAAGTCGGAAAACCTGTGGACGTAGCCCTTGCGCGGATCGCGCAACTGCCGCGAGGAATGTCCCTGCCCGCGCCAGTCGATCATCGCCACCGCAAACCCGCGTTCGCGCAATTCACGCACCGTCTCGAAATACTTTTCGATGCTCTCGCCGCGTCCCGTGAACACGCAGACCGTGCCCTTGCGATTGGCGGGCGGCTGCCAGCGCGCAAAGCGCAGTTCGGCGCCGTCGGGCGTCTTGATAGTCCCGCTGACCACATGATCGGGAACGGGATTGGCAGGGATGGAAACGAGCGTCATGGGGGACCGGCGGGAATCGGGAACGGAAGGACTTTGAAGGCAAAAAAGTCGGGGTAGATACCCTCTTGAAGACCGAAACACCCCTCCCATATCAGCTTCGTGCAGGCCGCTACTAGTGGTCCGATCCGAAGTTCGCTTCGGGTTGCAGCACTTTCAGGAGCGAACTTCGGATCGAAAGACCACTAGCAAGCTATCTCGCTTAGCGTGGTTTTTGTTCAGAAGGTCCCTTTCTGAAGGTGCCGCACCCCCAAAGGGACCTTCTGAACAACCACGCTAAGGCTGCACGCAGAACGAAAACCCGGCCCAATGGCGGGTTGTCTGCTCTTTGCAAAAGAGTGGCGCGTTGTGCATGCGAGACGGTCCTTGGGCAGCCTTACGTTGTCAGATGGCCTATCCGTCCCGCCTGAGAACGCGCCGGTCGCTCACTTTGGAGGACTAACATGCGTAGCTTCGATCTCACCCCCTTCTATCGTTCCACCGTTGGCTTTGACCGTCTTTTCTCGCTGCTCGACCAGAGCGCCAGCGAAAGCGCGCCGGGCTATCCGCCCTACAACATCGAGCGCACCGGCGAGAACAACTTCCGGATTTCCGTCGCCGTCTCCGGCTTCTCGCCGAATGAAATCTCGATCGTCGCCAAGGAAAACACCCTGACGATCAAGGGCGAAAAAGCCGCCAACGAGAACGGCCAGACCTCCGAGGTGCTCTATCGCGGCATCGCGTCGCGCGCCTTCGAGCGCCAGTTCCAGCTTGCCGATTTCGTGCAGGTGAAGAACGCCTCGCTGGAGAACGGCCTGCTTCATGTCGATCTTGTCCGCGAGATTCCGGAAGCCGCCAAGCCGCGCCAGATTCCGATCAGCACCTCTGCTGCCCCGGCACAGAAGGTCGCCGAGCAGGCCGCGGCCTAACTCTCCGGCTTATCGAACCTCCCCGACTGCGAACGCCCCGGTGCCCCCGGGGCGTTTCTCCCCTTAGATCAGGCAGGCTAGACCACCGCGATTATTTTCGAGAACGCCGTCAGGACATCCGCAGCGAGGCCGAGATTCTGCGCAAGTTCGTCGGCTTTCGCCTTGGCGGCCTTGAGAGCTTTCGCTGCGCTCTTGAACGCGGCGGTAAACGGCGCGTATGCCTTTGTCCTGCTCAACAGCCGCTCTTTCGCGATAAAGTCGAGCTCGGTCGACACAGCATCCATCGCCGCGGCATAGGCCAGAGTCTCGTTGGCGTCGGTCGATCGGCTGCCAAGCGCATAAAGAACATCGAAGCAGGCCCGCAACGCGCGCGGGGCGTCCCGCTGGCTGAAAATCTGCCGCGATGGAGGCGCAAGCGGGCGCGTTCCAAAAATGTTCGAGAAAATATCTCCGATCGGATCGTTACCCTGCGGCTGAAGTCCGAAATCCGACCCGTCCCATAGCGATGGCTGCCACTTGATCTCGGTCTCATGAAACCGCTGCGACGCGGCCGCAAGGCGTGCTTTTGCTTCCTCGAGACTAGCCATATCAAGCCTCCTTCTTGGCGGCTTTGACAAGTGCAGCAAGATCATCGGCCAGCACCACAAAGCGTTTCAGGAACAGTTCGGAATTCGGATCGGCCGCGGCCACCGCGGCGTGCGCCTCGACCAGCGCATCCAGAACTTCGGCATATTTCGCTGCGGCGACGGCTGACGCACGCATGGTGCCCGCTTCCTTCCGCGCGGTGTAATATTCATTGTAGAGTTGCAGGCGCGTGACGTTCGGATCCTGGCCGATAAGCTGGAGATTCGCCTTCCGCTGAACTTCAAAGAAGTCGGCCTGGCGTTTCACCGAGTCGCCGACCAGCGCCATGTCTTCCTTGAGCAGAGCCGCGACCGCGATGACATCCTTGTTTCTTGCCGCGATGATGGCCTGGATTTCATTCGCATAAGCGTTTCCCATCAGAAACCCGGCGATGCGGGAGCCGACCTTCAGCGCCGGTCCGGCGATGGGCGCCGACAGCGGCGAAGCGGCAGTCACGATGTTGCCGGCGGCATCGCCCAGCTTGACCGACGCCTGCTCGAGTTTTTCGATCGTCCCTTCGTCGATTGCCTTCTTGAGGGCGTCGCCATAGCCTTCAAGAGCCTTCGCGGCCTGCATCTGCGCGCTGTTCTGAAGCCCGTTGATCTGGCTCGTAGGCGCATCGGCGAGTGTAAAGGCCAGCCCGGCCTGTTTGGCCGCGACTTGCTGCGCCTTTGCTTTGTCGAAGGCGGCTTTGGCGTCCCTGATTGCCTCGGGACTGCCTGCCACCTGCTGAACGGTGGCCCGGCCTGTCATCGCGACTTCTGACGGCGATGGCCTGATTTCCTTGCTGCGGAGCAGATTGCTCGCCTGAACCTCCTCACCGTTCCGGATCGCGTTGGCGCGGTTCGCGGCGATCGCATCACGCACCAGCTTTCCGCTTGCCGTGATCGCATCGCCAAGTTGAGAGGCTTTCTCCGCTTCAGGAAGACCCGCACATCCGACAAGGCATGCGAGACAGAAAACTAAGCTCAAATGTTTCATTGAAATTCCCCGGCCCAAATGCGGCGAATTAAGGCATTTCCGGGGCAAGAGGTAAATGGGTATCTTACAATTTATGATTGTAGGAACATCGAACCCTTGATTGGGGACATTCGGCCTGAACGGCAGGCCCGCGCCGCACGACAAAGACCCATGACCGAAATATCTTCTCCCGCCGCAAAAATCGCCGAGACCCGTTACGTCATCACCGCCGCCGCGCTCTCGATCGCTGTGCTCACGGTGTTCTGGATGATCGGCCGGACCGACCGCGTGATCTACCTCGGGCCCGACCACGGCCAGGTGCCGATGAACAATCAGGTGCCCCTGAAAACCGAGCCGGCGGGCAACTACTTCATCGCGCGCAACGCCGCCTATGCCGCGATGAAGTCCGGCTGCCTGTACGATCTGAATTATGCGCCGGAATTCGGCCGCAACCGCGAACGCCACCCCCCGCGCGGGCGCACCAAATACGTCCGCAGCGCCACGCTGGTGAACTGCCCTTAAGGCCTGCTTATTCCAGCGTCTGCACGTCGGGCATCGCCTGCGTCGGCCAGAGTTTCAGCGTCGATGGAGCGGACGTGCCCGCAACGCCGACGGTTGCCGCAGGCTTGCTTTCGGCAACCACAGGCTTTGCTGCTGCAGGTGAAGCCGGCGCAGCCGCCTGCTGCGCGGGCACGGGTGACGCTGCCGCCGCCTTTGACTGCGACGACTGTGCATTGCGGCTGGCGGCTTTCGGGGCAGAGCGAGCCGATACTTTCGGCACCGGGGCCGGCGGACGCGGCTTGTGATGGAGATCGAGCAGCGATCCGCGCCGGTTTTCATAGCCGGCATAGACCACCGGCGGCGGACCCGGCGGGCCATAGACCGCCATGGTCCGCTCATCCACGGCCAGCGCGGGAATGAAACGGATGATCTGTCCGGTGCGGGCGTCGATGATCAGCCGCCCGTCTTCCCCGCTCCGGTCCATCGCCGCGACGGTATAGATCCAGCTGCGCTGGGTGACCCGGCCGAGCGGCGAAAATCCGCTCGCGCGCAGCACGGACGCGACCTGCTCGGGCGGCAGCATCGGACGCGCCGCGGGGCCGGACCGGGCGTAACGGGATGACGGGATGACGGCGGAAGGACCGGCGCCGTAAGGCCCCGGCGCATAGGGCCGTTCGTCGTAATAGCGTTCGCTGCGCGGATCATAGGCCGGAGGCGGCAACGGGCCGTCGTCCTCCAGTACACGCACACGCGGCATCTCGATCCGGATATCATCCACCACCGGCAGATCGTCCGCCGCCCGGACCGGAGACGCGGCGATGGTCCCGGTTGCAAAAACTGCCCCGGCCGCCACGATCGCAGGCCGGATCATCCTGGAAAATAGCATCATAACGCTCCCCTGTTGTCCCTGAGCGGCTCTGCGGCCGCCTGAGGTCCAGACCGCAGCGTCAATCGGGAATTCGGCAGAGCTAGGACCGGATGGCGGCGGGATTGCCGTATTCGTGAGGCATCGCGGCCACGGCGTGGTGCATTGCAGTGTCCCGCCTGCCGGAGCGGCGCGCGCCGCTGCCACAGCAGCGGGTTCCGGGACCGCCCGCGTTGCAAAAGCACTGATTTCAGCGCTGTTTGCTGCATTGGTTCGCCGGACAGACGCCCGCGCCCGAAGGCGCGGCAGGCGTGCAAACCCGCACACTGGCGGGGGACTCCCGCGCGCTTGTATGATAGGAAAAAGTTTGGCAATCTGGATGTTAGGACAGGATCACTGTCCCAATTTCCGGGTCAATCCCGGCACGGCGTTTGCAGCGCCGGTAGTATTCGCAGGCCGCTCGGCAGCCGGAAACGGCGCGCGCGAACTGCACTTTCGAAAGCAAGGCTCGTGACAACGCGAGCGGTGGCCCCGAGGTTTCCTCACCGGAAATTTCCGAAGGGTGCCGCGAACGCCGAAGCTGCGGCCAAAACGGGTCAAAATAGACTGCCTCTAAAGTGAGGCGTGAGGATGAGAATGAGCGGGTCAGAGTTCGAGCGACAACAAATCGAGGTGGATGCGCTGGCGGCGGATCCGGCCTTGAAACCGCGCGAACATAACTGGCGTCCGGAAGCCGCCGGTCTCTACGATCCGTCGCTGGAAAAGGATTCCTGCGGCGTCGGCTTCATTGCCAACATCAAGGGCAAGAAGTCGCATCAGATCGTTGCCGACGCGATCAGCATTCTCTGCAACCTCGAGCATCGCGGCGCGGTCGGCGCCGATCCGCGCGCCGGCGACGGCGCGGGCATCCTGGTGCAGATCCCGCACGCTTTCTTCGCCCGCAAGGCGAAGGAAGAAGGCTTCAGCCTGCCTGCGCCCGGCCAATACGCGGTCGGCGCGATGTTCATGCCGCGCGACAAGTCCTGGCGCGAAGTCATCAAGAGCATCGTGGTCGACAAGATCAGGTCAGAAGGCCTGCTGCATCTCGGCTGGCGCGACGTTCCGACCGACAACTCCTCGCTCGGCGAAACCGTGAAGCCGACCGAACCGCATTGCATGCAGGTGTTCATCGGCTGCGGCGACTGCGCCGACGAGGACGACTTCGAGCGCCGTCTCTACATCCTGCGCAAGGCTATCTCGAACGCGATCTACCAGCGCCGCGAGCGTGCGCTCGCCGGATATTACCCGGTGTCGATGTCGTGCCGCACCGTGGTCTACAAGGGCATGTTCCTCGCCGACCAGCTCGGCAAATACTATCCCGACCTGCATGAGCCGGACTTCGAGACCGCGCTCGCGCTGGTGCACCAGCGCTTCTCCACCAACACCTTCCCGGCGTGGTCGCTGGCGCATCCCTACCGCATGGTCGCGCATAACGGCGAAATCAACACGCTGCGCGGCAACGTCAACTGGATGGCCGCGCGTCAGGCCTCGGTCTCGTCGGAGAAGTTCGGCGAGGACATCGAGAAGCTGTGGCCGATTTCCTACGAAGGCCAGTCGGACACCGCCTGCTTCGACAACGCGCTCGAATTCCTCGTGCAGGGCGGCTACTCGCTGTCGCACGCGATGATGATGCTTGTCCCGGAGGCGTGGGCCGGCAATCCGCTGATGAGCGAAGAACGCCGCTCGTTCTACGAATATCACGCGGCCCTGATGGAGCCGTGGGACGGCCCGGCAGCGATTGCCTTCACCGACGGCCGTCAGATCGGCGCGACGCTGGACCGCAACGGCCTGCGTCCGGCGCGCTATCTCGTCACCAGGGACGACCGCATCGTGATGGCGTCCGAAATGGGCGTGCTGAAAATTCCGGAAGACCAGATCGTCACCAAGTGGCGCCTGCAGCCCGGCAAGATGCTGCTGGTCGACCTGCAGGAAGGCCGTCTCATTCCGGACGACGAGATTAAAGCCGAACTGGCCAAGAGCCACCCCTATCGCGAGTGGCTCGACAACACCCAGATCGTGCTTGAGGAAATGGCGGACGCGCCGGTCAAGGCCGCGCGCTCGAACCTGTCGCTGCTCGATCGCCAGCAGGCCTTCGGCTACAGCCAGGAAGACCTCAACGTGCTGATGACGCCGATGGCCTCCACCGGCGAGGAAGCCGCTGGCTCCATGGGTACCGACACGCCGCTCTCGGCGCTGTCGAACAAGCCGAAGTCGCTGTTCACCTACTTCAAGCAGAACTTCGCGCAGGTGACCAACCCCCCGATCGACCCGATCCGCGAAGAACTGGTGATGAGCCTCGTCTCCATCATCGGCCCGCGCCCGAACCTGTTCGACATCGAGGGCCTGTCCAAGACCAAGCGCCTCGAAGTGCGCCAGCCGATCCTCACCGACGCGGACCTGGAAAAGATCCGTTCGATCTCGGATGTCGCCGACAACCACTTCAACTCACGCACGCTCGACACCACCTTCCACGCCGGCCTCGGGGCTTCGGGCATGGAGCAGGTGCTGGAAGAACTGTGCGGCCGCGCGGAAGCCGCCGTGCGCGAAGGCGTCAACATCATCATCCTGTCGGACCGCGCCGCCGGAAGCGACCGCATTCCGATCCCGTCGCTTCTGGCGACCGCCGCCGTGCATCATCACCTGATCCGCACCGGGCTGCGCACCTCGGTCGGCCTCGTCGTCGAATCCGGCGAGCCGCGCGAAGTGCATCACTTCGCCTGCCTTGCGGGTTACGGCGCCGAAGCGATCAACCCGTATCTGGCGTTCGAGTCCATCATCGCGATGAAGGACCAGTTGCCGGCCAAGCTCGACGACAAGGAAATCGTCAAGCGCTACATCAAGTCGATCGGCAAGGGCCTGCTCAAGGTCATGTCGAAGATGGGCATCTCGACCTATCAGTCCTATTGCGGCGCGCAGATTTTCGACGCAGTCGGCCTCAAGGCAGATTTCGTCGCGAAATATTTCGCCGGCACCCACACCCGTATCGAAGGCGTCGGCCTTGCCGAAATCGCCGAGGAAACCACGCGCCGTCATAACGAGGCGTTCGGCGACGATCAGGTTTACAAGACCGCGCTGGATGTCGGCGGCGAATACGCCTTCCGCACCCGCGGCGAAGATCATGCGTGGAACGCCGACACCGTGTCGCTGCTGCAGCATGCGGTGCGCGGCAACTCGCAGGACCGTTATCGCGCCTTCGCGAAAGTGCTGAACGAGCAGTCCGAAAAGCTGCTGACCCTGCGCGGCCTGTTCAGGATCAAGTCCGCCGAGGACGACAAGCGCAAGCCTGTGCCGCTCGATGAAGTCGAGCCGGCCAGGGAGATCGTCAAGCGCTTCGCCACCGGCGCGATGTCGTTCGGCTCGATCTCGCGCGAGGCGCACACCACGCTCGCGATTGCGATGAACCGGATCGGCGGCAAGTCGAACACCGGCGAAGGCGGCGAAGAGGCTGACCGCTTCAAGCCGATGGCGAACGGCGACAGCATGCGCTCGGCCATCAAGCAGGTGGCGTCGGGCCGTTTCGGCGTGACGACGGAGTATCTCGTCAACTCCGACATGATGCAGATCAAGATGGCGCAGGGCGCGAAGCCCGGCGAAGGCGGACAGTTGCCCGGCCACAAGGTTGACGCGACCATCGCCCGCGTCCGCCACTCGACGCCGGGCGTCGGCCTGATCTCGCCGCCGCCGCATCACGACATCTATTCGATCGAAGATCTCGCGCAGCTCATCTACGACCTCAAGAACGTCAATCCGGACGGTCAGGTCTCGGTGAAGCTGGTCTCGGAAATCGGCGTCGGCACGGTTGCCGCCGGCGTCGCCAAGGCGCGCGCGGATCATGTCACCATCTCCGGCTTCGAGGGCGGCACCGGCGCATCGCCCCTGACCTCGATCAAGCATGCGGGTTCGCCGTGGGAGCTCGGCATCGCCGAAACCCACCAGACTCTCGTTCGCGAGCGTCTTCGCAGCCGCATCGTCGTTCAGGTCGACGGCGGTTTCCGCACCGGCCGCGACGTCGTGATTGGCGCGCTGCTTGGCGCGGATGAAATGGGCTTCGCCACCGCGCCGCTGATCGCGGCGGGCTGCATCATGATGCGCAAGTGCCATCTCAACACCTGCCCGGTCGGCGTCGCGACGCAGGATCCGGTGCTGCGCAAGCGCTTCACCGGCCAGCCCGAACACGTCATCAACTACTTCTTCTTCGTCGCCGAGGAAGTGCGCGAGATCATGGCCGCCATGGGCTTCCGCACCTTCCAGGAGATGGTCGGCCAGAGCCAGATGCTCGACCAGTCCAAGCTGGTGGCGCACTGGAAGGCCAAGGGCCTCGACTTCTCCAAGCTGTTCTTCAAGCAGCCTGCCTTGCCCGGCCAGAAAATCTATCACGCCGAAGCGCAGGACCATCACCTCGACAACGTGCTCGACCGCACCCTGATCAAGGAAGCGCAGGCGGCGATCGACCGCGGCGCACCGGTGAAGATCGAGGCGGAGATTCACAACACCGACCGCAGCGCCGGCGCGATGCTGTCCGGCGTCGTGGCCAAGACCTACGGCCATGCCGGCCTGCCGCTCGACACCATCCATGTCAGCCTCAAGGGCACGGCGGGTCAGGCGTTCGGCGCCTGGCTGGCGCGTGGCGTCACCTTCGATCTCGAAGGCGAAGGCAACGACTATGTCGGCAAGGGCCTCTCGGGCGGACGCATCATCGTCAAGCCGCCGAAGAACTCAGGCATCGTGCCGGAAGAATCGATCATTGTCGGCAACACCGTGATGTACGGCGCCATCGAAGGCGAGTGTTACTTCCGCGGCGTCGCCGGCGAACGCTTTGCCGTGCGCAACTCCGGCGCCGTCGCGGTTGTCGAGGGCGCGGGCGATCACTGCTGCGAATACATGACCGGCGGTATCGTCGTGGTGCTCGGCAAGACCGGACGCAACTTCGCGGCGGGCATGTCCGGCGGCGTCGCCTATGTGCTCGACGAAGACGGCACGTTTGAAAAGCGCTGCAACATGGCGATGGTCGAACTCGAGCCGATCCTCTCCGAGGAAATGGTCAACGAGCGCGCCTATCACATGAGCGGCGATCTCGAAGCCCATGGCCGCGTTGACGTGTTCGCCAACCTGCTCGGCGAGGACGTGGAGCGCCTGCATGTGCTGATCACGCGCCACGCCAAGCTCACCGGCTCGGCCCGCGCGCAGCACATCCTTGCGAACTGGAAGGACTATCTGCCGAAGTTCCGCAAGGTGATGCCGGTCGAATACCGCCGCGCGCTGAAAGAAATGAAATCGCGCGAGCCGGAAGAGCCGAAAATCGCGATCGGGGCGTAAGAACAAGTCCTCATGGTGAGGAGGCGCTTGCGCCGTCTCGAACCATGAGGTTCCGAGCGCTCCTCATCCTTCGAGACGCGGCAGAGATGCCGCTCCTCAGGATGAGGTCAGCGGAATAAATTGAGCTAAGGGGCGTCGGGTCTAAAATGGGTAAGCCTACAGGTTTTCTTGAGATCGAGCGGCACGACCGCAAGTATGAGCCGGTCGCCGAGCGGGTGAAGAATTTCAAGGAATTCGTTATTCCGCTGAACGAGAAGGATCTGCGCGATCAGGCCGCGCGCTGCATGAACTGCGGCATTCCTTATTGCCACGGCACCGGCTCGGTTCAGCCCGGCACGCCCGGCTGCCCGGTCAACAACCAGATCCCGGACTGGAACGACCTCGTCTACAAGGGCGACTGGCAGGAAGCCTCGCGTAACCTGCACTCGACCAACAACTTCCCCGAATTCACCGGCCGCATCTGCCCCGCGCCCTGCGAGGCATCCTGCACGCTGAACATCGACGACAATCCGGTGACCATCAAAACCATCGAATGCGCCATTGTCGATCGCGCATGGGACAGCGGCTGGCTCAAGCCTGAAATCGCCGCAACCCAGACCGGCAAGAAGGTCGCCGTGGTCGGCTCGGGCCCTGCGGGCCTTGCCTGCGCGCAGCAGCTCGCGCGCGCCGGTCATGACGTCCATGTGTTCGAGAAGTTCGCCAAGGCCGGCGGCCTGCTTCGCTACGGCATTCCCGACTTCAAGATGGAGAAGGGCATCATCGACCGCCGTGTGGCGCAGATGGAAGCCGAGGGCGTGACCTTCCACTACAACACGCCGGTCGGCGGCGCTTACGCCGGTGCGGTCGATCCGCAGGACCTGCTCAAGGCCTATGACGCCGTGGCGCTGACCGGCGGCGCGGAAGCCTCGCGCGACCTGCCGATTCCGGGCCGCGACCTCGACGGCATCCACTTCGCCATGGAATTCCTGCCGCAGCAGAACCGCCGCGTCGGCAACGAGCCGCTCGGCGACGTCCGCGAGATTCTCGCAGGCGGCAAGGACGTGGTGGTGATCGGCGGCGGCGACACCGGCTCAGACTGCATCGGCACCTCGATCCGTCAGGGCGCCAAGTCGGTCACCCAGCTCGAAATCATGCCCGCCCCGCCGGAGCGCGAGAACAAGGCGCTGACCTGGCCGAACTGGCCGCTGAAGATGCGCACCTCCTCGAGCCAGGCCGAGGGCGCGGACCGCGAATACGCGGTGCTGACCCAGAAGTTCTCCGGCCATGACGGCAAGGTCACAAAGCTGCATTGCGTCCGCGTCGATGAGAGGATGCAGCCGATTCCGGGCAGTGAATTCGAGCTGAAGGCAGACCTGGTGCTGCTGGCGATGGGCTTCGTCCATCCGGTGCATGAAGGCATGCTCAAGAAGCTCGGCGTCGAACTCGACCCGCGCGGCAATGTGCGCGCCTCGACCAGCAACTACCAGACCTCGGTGGCGAAGGTGTTCTCGTCGGGCGATATGCGCCGCGGCCAGTCCCTCGTTGTCTGGGCGATCCGCGAAGGCCGCCAGTGCGCCGCCGCCATCGACCAGCATCTGATGGGCGCGACCACCCTGCCCCGTTAATCAACGCCTGATTCAGACAACAAAAAAGCCCCGTCCAGTGACGGGGCTTTTTCGTTCGCATCATCCGGCGCTGATGCACCGTACGCGATGACGCGAGCAGCACTACTCGATCACGCGGATCACCCGGCGGGTACGTGGCTCCACAATGACGCGGCGATCGTTCACCACCGCATACCGATACTCCGTATGGCTCGGCACCGGGCGCAGTTCGACATAGTCAGGCAGCGGTTCGCCGACCACGACGCGCTCCTTCACCACAACCGACGGGCCGGGCAGACCGGTGACCGCCGAAATCACTGCTGCGGGAATGTCGATCGCGGTGCCGACGGCCGCGCCGACCGTGCCGCCCACCGCGCCTCCGACAGGACCGCCGATGGCGTGACCGGTCGCCGCGCCGTCGCGCGCACCTTCGACCGTTGCGCTCTGTGCCAATGCGATGCCCGGCGTCATTGCAAGTACCGCAACTGCCATGGCGTTACGAATCTTCATGTCATCCTCCATCCAATAAGAGGGTGATCAACTGCAGGACCGGGGAAGTGTTCCGGAAAATGATCCGGGGGAACTGGAAAAATTTGTGCAGGAACCCGAGACGAAGGAAGGACTGGGCTGCTTCGCTCCTCGCAAGGCCAATCAGCCGGATTCGCTCAATTCTTCTGAATCCAGAACTGGTACATCGCAGCGAAGATCGCAGGATTTTCGGCCTCGAAGGTCGCCCAGTTGGCCAGATCGGTCGCCGTCCGATCCTCCGGAAATCGCCGCAGATAGCCAGTGCGCGCCGGGGTCTCGAAGCCGAGGAAGGTGAATCCGCTCTCGCGCAGGAACTCCGCGATCTGCGGAATCGAGAACTGATGCTCCTGCACATGAAACAGCAGGTCGCGGCATTCGCTGATGCTGAAGAAATCGCTGAAGTTCGCAAGATTATGAAGTTCATCGCCGGGCGCGCGGCCTGACGCCTCGGCGCGCAGGCGGCGCACTTCGGCCACCGAATAGTCCCTGCCCTCCCTGCCGAGAAGATCGCGCGCTGCGTTGATGTCGCGCCGCGCCGCCGCGCTGTAAAGCCCGATGTGCATCAGCCCGTTGGGGCGCAGCAGGTCTGCCAGCCTGCGCCATCCGGTCAGCGGCTCTTTCAGGTGATGCAGCACCCCACTGGAATCGATGATGTCGAATGTCCTGTCGCTTCCGAGCGCGAGGATGTCACCCTGCGCGTAGCGCAGGTTGGTCAGTCCAAGCTCGCGGGTCTTGCGGATGGCATAGCCGAGACTCGCCAGACTGAGGTCGATGGCGAGCACATTCGCCGCCTGGAATTGCTGAGCGCGCTGGATCGCATGCTGTCCGGTGCCGCATCCCGCGATCAACAACTCGACTGGACGATTGCCGAGCGGCTTGTATGGCGCACCGGGAAACCGCATGCCGAGATAGGCATCAATCGGCAGCGCCTTCGTCTCCGCAAAAACGCGACTCCACCGCGGATAGGGATTTTCCTCATACTGTGCGCGGACTTTTTCCGAGACCTCGTCCTCGATCGCGGTCAATGTCTCGATGGTGCGCTGAATGTCCCGCTCGTCGTGCCAGTCAATGATCTGCTGCCGGATCAGCGCGGCCATGGCATCGGGCCAGACCTGCGCGGCAAGTTTCTCCGCGCCGGGAATAGAATGCAGCGGCAGATAGCTTGCGAGAATGGCAAGCCGGAGCGGCGCGACAGCTTCATCCCGCGCGATGGCGGCCGCGACATCGGCGCGAAGCCTTTCAGCCTGCGCGCTCTCGTCGTCGGACAGATCGAACACATATTCGTTGAGGAAACCCTGCTGGCCGAGCGCGCTCACCAGCGGCAGCCACGCGGTGTCATTCTCAGGCGTGCCGGTCGCGATAACATTCAGCGCAGCGCGGCGAATCGCGGTCAGAACACGCTCGATGGCGAGCGTCGTCACCGGCGCCGAGGTCAGAAGCGCATTCAGCAATCGGTCACGGTCCAGCGCGGCCAGATCGGCCACGCTGAACATTTTCGCCAGATGTACGGTGCCCTCGCGCGCGGCGTCCACGGCCCGGGCCATCGCCGGCGTGCGCAGCAGGATCGCGCCTGCGACGGCCGACAGATCGCGCGGGCGACACCATGGCTCGCGCAGCGCACGCACCAGAAGGGAAACGAGATTCGAATCGGGTTTGACCGACGCCGGATCGAGCTGGCGCAGCGCCATCACAAAGGTCGATTTCAGTCCCGGCGCGTCGTCGTTGCCCAATCCCTGCATCGCGGCGGCGAGCGCGTCGGACGCGCGGCCATGCAGCAGCAGCAGCGCCGCGAGATTGTTGTGTACGCCGGGAAACGCCGGATCAATCTCCAGCACTTTCCGGTTGTGCGCGATTGCGTCATCGTCGCGTCCGATATCCGACAGAATGCGCGCCAGATTGTAATGCGGCTCGGGATTGCGCCGGTCCGACGCGATGGCCTTGCGCAAGAGATCAATCGCAGCCTCGCTGTGACCGGCCTGATGGGCGAGCAGGCCGAGATAGCCCAGCGCGCCGGCGTGGCGCGGATTGGCGGCGAGCACCTCGCGGTAATTCGCCTCCGCCTCGCGCATTCGCCCGGCCTGATGATGAGCAATGGCTTGCCTGAACAATGTTTCTTCGAGAAAGCCGGATGACCGCGCAGAGTCCTTGCCGGTTTTTCCTTCAGCCCGGCGTTGTTTTCTGTTCACGATCTGCACCCGATGGATGGTTCAGCGGCGCGGGACACTACGTCATCGGTTTGAGGCGATCCAGACGCAGGGCGGCGGCGATTACCAGCGTCCGAACCCGAAAAAGCCCGAGAATGGCGACGGGCCGACATTCCCCGGGGGCCGCGCGAATCCGTCACGCGGGTTGCCCCGCTGCCGCTGCTGCGGCGGCGCGTTCGGATTGAACAGGCCCTGCACCACGACCTGCTGCTTCTTCGGCTTCGGCTTCGGCGGGGTTGCGCTCTCCGCCGGTGCGCTGGCCACGACCGGATCGCTCGGCGGCGCACTGAGCACGCCGACCTCGCGGCGCGGCCAGGCGAAATCGTCAGCGCGGCCGGCGGGCGGCGCGAGCGGTTCGCCCTTCACCAGCGTGCGCGCGGCCAGCGCGTCGACGGATGCCGGGCGCGTGCCAACACCACCGAGCAGTTCATCGGTGCCGACCTGCGAGGCCACCAGCGGCATCACCGGCCCCATCAGCGGACGCGGCCCGGCTTCACCGGGGCGAATGTTGGCATCGGGTGCAAAGGTTTCGCTCGGCACCGCCAGCGGACCGTCGGTGTGGGCTGCGAGCACGCGGCGGATTTCGCGCTCGGTGTAATGGGCGAGTTTACGCGCGCCGGCCTTGGTGAAGAATACGCCATCGCCCGAGCGCAGGCGGCGAATCTGGCCCTCGAAGTCCGGACCTTGTTGCGCGAAGCGTCCGGCATCATCGACGAAACCGTCCCAGACATCGACATAGGTGATCCCGGCCTTGCCCGCGCCGTCGCGATAGAGCGCATCGAGAAACAGCATGTCGGATGTCGCCTTGGTGCCGCGCACCGCGGGCAGACCCACCCAGAGCACCGGCACGCCCCTGGATTTCAGGACGGCGATCATCTCCTCGATCTTCTTGGCGTAAAGCTCGACCCAGCGTTCGTCGCGGAAATCGTGCACGCCGCCGGCGGAGCGCCCCTTCTCCGGCGACATGATCTGCGGCTGTTCGTCATCGTCGTCAGCAGCAGCGTCCGCGTCCGACGTTTTGCTATCTGCGGTCTTGCTGTCGGCGCCGGTTTCAGCGGGTTTGTCGCCGGGCTTGGCCGTTGCATCCTGTTCGTTCGGCTTGCCGCGCGAATCCTTCTTCGCGTTTTTCTTGTCGGCCTTGTCGCCCGGTTTGGCATCGGGCTTCTTTTCGGCCACCGGCTCGCGGATCGGAATACGGTCGTGCAGGCCGAGCATCACCACGATCACATCCGGCTTCTCGGTCGCGAGAATGCCTTTCGCAGCCGCCGCCCAGTCCGCCGGATCGCCCTTGGGCTGATACTTGATCAGGCCCGAAACGGTCTTGTGCTTGCGGATCACGCCGAGGTCCGGCGTTTCCGACAAGGCGTCTTCCAGGCCATAGGCCAGCCAGTCGGCCATGGCGTCGCCCAGCACCAGCACGTTGCGGTCGGCGGGGGTGTCGCGCTTGGCGGGCGCGGGCGCGCGGGAATAATCCACACGAGGCGCCGGCTGCTGCCGGTCGGGGCCGAACGCATCGCCGAACGGCGAGAAGAAACCGCCACGCTGCGGCGCCGGACGCTGCGGACGGCCGAAACCGAAATCGAAAAACTGCGCCGATGCAGGCGCGACGATCCCGAACAGCATGGCACCCGCGACGGCGAAGACCGCCAGCGGGCCTTTCCCGGTCAGGATGCGAAAAAAGGAGGTCCGTTTCGGCATACGTCTCACAGCTCGGGCGGAAAAGCGTTACCTTAAAATAATAGCAGATTCAGGCCCGAACGGGGCGGACCGGGCGAGACATAACAGGCCCCGCCGGCCCGGCGTCAAGGGCGCGCGAGCGTCGGAATACCGGCGTTTCAGATGTTTCCGCGATGGACACGATCTAACATATCCATTATTCTCGATATATGGAATCCGAAGACGCCATTCTCGCCCTTGCGGCCCTCGCCCAGCCGACCCGGCTCGACGTATTCAAGCTGCTGGTGCGGCACGAACCCGATGGCCTGGCTGCAGGCGACATCGCCCGGACGCTGGCGGTGCCGCAGAACACCATGTCATCGCATCTGGCGATCCTGACCCGCGCCAACCTTGTTCAGGCGAAGCGAACCGGCAGGTCGATCGTTTATCGCGCCAGCCTCGCGAATTTCCAGGACGTCGTTCTGTTCATGCTGACCGATTGCTGCGGCGGCAAGCCGGAAATCTGCGGACCGGTGGTCGAAAGCCTGACGCCGTGCTGCCCGCCGGTGAAAAAGAGGAAGCCTGCAAATGTCTGATCGCATCTACAATGTCCTGTTTCTTTGCACCGGCAACAGTGCGCGCTCAATCCTGGCCGAATCCGTTCTGCGCAAGGAGGGTCGCGGACGTTTTCACGCCTTTTCCGCCGGCAGCCAGCCGAAAGGCATCGTGAACCCCTTCGCAATCAAGGCACTCAGGGGCGCCGACTTTCCCGTCGATGGCTTGCGATCGAAAAGCTGGGAAGAATTCGCGGCTGCCGATGCACCGGTGATGGATTTCGTTTTCACCGTTTGTGACAACGCCGCGGGTGAATCCTGTCCGGTCTGGCCGGGGCAGCCGATGACCGCGCATTGGGGGATCGAAGATCCCGCCGAGGTTCAGGGCACTGACCTCGAAAAGGAAGCGGCCTTCGTCGCCGCACTCCGCTACATGAAAAATCGCATCGCGATCTTTACCAGCCTCCCGCTCGGCAGCATCGACAAACTGTCTCTCGGGACGAAGTTGCGCGACATCGGCCGCACCGAGGGATCGACCACTGGCCAGGACAAGGCGAGTTGATGCCCGTTTTCGATCTGCAGCGCCGCCTCGCGGCGGAAGCCATCGGCACGGCCTTTCTGGTCGCAACCGTCGTCGGCTCCGGCATCATGGCCGAAAGCCTGACCCGGGACACCGCGCTTGCCCTGCTCGGCAACACCATCCCGACCGGCGCGATCCTGATCGTCCTGATCACGTTGCTGGGGCCGGTGTCCGGCGCGCATTTCAACCCGGCGGTGACGCTGGTGTTCGCGCTCAGGCGCGAACTGAGCGGCCGCGAGGCGCTGCTGTATGTGGCGGCGCAGATTGTTGGCGGCATCGCCGGCACCATGATCGCGCACATGATGTTTGCGCTGCCGGTCGTCGATCTGTCGATGAAGGTGCGGACCGGCGGCGCGCAATGGTTCGCCGAAGCGATCGCGGCCTTTGGTCTGGTGATGACGATTCTCGCAGGCCTGCGGGTCAGGCCCGCCGCCATCCCGGCGCTGGTCGGCCTTTACATCACGGCGGCGTACTGGTTCACCGCGTCGACGTCCTTCGCCAATCCCGCCGTCGCCATCGCGCGATCCTTCAGCAACACCTTCTCCGGCATCCGGCCGCAGGATCTTCCCGGCTTCATCACCGCTGAACTGCTCGGCGCGGTCGCGGCGCTCGTGTTTGCGAGCTGGCTGTTCCGCGAGCCCGCCGGTCATACCACATCCATCGAGGCCGAAGCATGAGCGTCACGATCTATCACAACCCGGACTGCGGCACCTCGCGCAACACGCTGGCGATGATCCGCGCCAGCGGCGAAGAGCCCATCGTGATCGAATATCTGAGAACACCCCCAAGCCGCGAGCGACTCGTTCAACTGATCGCGGCCATGAACATCACGCCGCGCGACCTGCTGCGCGAAAAGGGCACGCCCTATGCGGAGCTTGGCCTCGGCGATCCCGCACTCACCGGGGCGCAGATTGTGGACGCGATGATCGCGCATCCGATCCTGATCAACCGGCCGATTGTCGAGACGCCGAAAGGCACGCGGCTGTGCCGGCCGTCCGAAGCGGTGCTCGACCTGCTGGACAATCCCGTCACGTCCTTCGCCAAGGAGGACGGCGAGATCGTCAGCCGGTAGCGGACTTCTCTTTAGCGCCCGCGCAGCCGCGTCAGCACGCCGGATGAGGCAAAGCCGTCGGCGGGCAGACCGGCGGCGGCCTGGAAACTGCGCAGCGCCTTCTTGGTCTCGCTGCCGAGCGTGCCGTCCGGCTCGCCGCGATAGAAGCCGCGCTGCGCCAGCAACTGCTGCAACTCGAACCGCTCGTCGCGCGAGAGCACCCGCTCCTGCCGCGGCCATTGCTGCACGAACGGCGCACCGCCGCGCAGCCGGTCGGCGAAATGGCCGATGGCCAGCGCATACGCCTCCGAGGGATTGTAGCGCATGATGGAGCGGAAATTGCCGAGCATCAAAAAGCCCGGGCCGTCGGCGCCCGCGGGCGCGAGCAGAAACGCCTTGTCGGACGTGCGCGGAAACGGCTTGCCGCCGGCGCGGCGCAGGCCAAGCTGCTCCCACTGCGCGATGGTGTAGGTCTTGGCGCGGTCGGCATGCAGATAGTCGAAGCCCTGCGGCACCTCGACCTCATAGCCCCAGGTTTGTCCCTGCGACCAGCCGTCCTTTTTGAACTTCGCGGCGGTGGAAGCGATGATGTCCGGCACATCGTCCACGGTGTTGCGCTTGCCGTCGCGGTCGAAATCCACCGCGAAACGCTTGAATGCGGTCGGCATGAACTGTGTCGCGCCGAACGCGCCGGCCCATGAGCCGCGCATCTGCTGCGGCGTCAGGTCGCCGTGATGCAGGATCTCAAGCGCGGCGAGAAACTCGTCCTTGAAATAGCCCTGACGGCGGCCGACGCAGGCCAGCGTCGCGGTCGAATTCAAGACGCTGCGGTCGCCGCCCTGCGTGCCGTAATTCGACTCGATGCCCCAGATCGCCGCGATGATGTAGCGATCCACGCCATAGGCTTTCTCGACGGCGGCAAACGTCGCCGCGTTCTTCGCCAGCACCTCGCGCCCGCGCGCGATCCGCGCGTCGGTGACCAGAATGTCGAGATAGTCCCACACCGCCTTGGTGAATTCCGGCTGCGAGTCCATCAGGTCCATGATGCGCAGGTCGGGATAAAGATCGGCGGTGAAGCGGCGGAAGCTCGCTTCCGACACGCCGCGCCGATGCGCCTCCGGCCAGAAGCCGGCGACGCAGCGCTCGAAATTCGCCGCCGAGCGGCGGATCGCGTCCGCCGTCATCAGCGGATGGCCGGACGCGCCGTCCTCGCCGCTCCATTCCTTGGCCGGGGACGCCTGCGCCATGCGGCGCGAGGGCGCGGCCTGCGGCGCGGGCGCAACCTGGCGCGATGCCTGCGGCTGTTGCTGGATCGCGCCGGTGATGTCGCCGAACCACGACAGAGGTCCGCGGCCGGACGCGCTCTGCCCATGGGCCGGCGCGGCGGCGAACAGGGACACCGCCCCGATCACGGACAGGGTCAGCGCCGCTCCCGCGACCATCAGCCACGGGCTTTCTTCACGTTCGATCCGTGCCATCGTACTCCACACCCACTCAAGACCATCCCGCCTACAGGAGGCCCCGACAGGGTTTCCAGCCGATTAACAGAGCCGCATTTTTTGGCGGCGTGATGACGCGGGTTCTGGCTGAAAACGGAAATTGCCCCTCACCCCAACCCTCTCCCCGCGTGCGGGGAGAGGGAGCTAGTTCGTGCGCCCTTACCTCTCCCCGTTCTGACGGGGAGAGGTCGCGAGCCTTGGCGAGCGGGTGAGGGGCAATTCCAGAAACCCGCGCCCTGCTCATGTACCGTTCATCCGTTCCCGGTTAGGGAACTCCTTGGCCATCCGGCCGTTTTTCAAGCCCGCAAAACCTGCTACCACCCGTCAAGTCCCTTCCAAGCCCCCAAAGAGCCTCATGAAAATCCGCAAAGCTGTGTTTCCCGTCGCCGGTCTCGGCACCCGTTTCCTGCCCGCCACCAAGGCGATGCCCAAGGAAATGCTCACCGTGGTGGACCGCCCGCTGATCCAGCATGTGGTGGACGAGGCGCTGGAAGCGGGCATCGAACACCTCGTGTTCGTCACCGGGCGCAACAAGGGCGTGATCGAGGATCACTTCGACCGGCCCTATGAGCTTGAGGACACGCTGCGCGAGCGCAACAAGCTGAAGGAAATGGATATCCTCGAGCGCGACCAGCCGGAAGCCGGCGCGACCTCGTTCACCCGCCAGCAGGCGCCGCTCGGCCTCGGCCATGCGGTGTGGTGCGCGCGCGACATCATCGGCAACGAGCCGTTCGCCGTGCTGCTGCCGGACGTGCTGGTGAAGAACAGGCCGAGCGGCCTCAAGCAGATGATCGACGCCGCCAACGCCGCGGGCGCGGACAAGGCCAACATCGTCGCCGTGGAAGAAGTGCCGATGGATCAGGTCCACATGTATGGCGTGGTCGGCGTCGGCAAAGCCAAGGGCGACCTGTTCGAGCTGAACGGCATGGTCGAAAAGCCGAAGAAGGAAGACGCGCCCTCGAACCTCTCGATCACCGGGCGCTACATTTTGCAGCCGGAAATCTTCAACATCCTGGAGACGCAGCCGAAGGGCGCGGGCGGCGAAATCCAGCTCACCGACGGCATGTTGAACCTTGCCAAGTCACAGCCGTTCTACGGCTTCAAGTTCAAGGGCAAGAGCTACGACTGCGGCTCGAAGTCGGGCTTCCTCGCCGCGAACATCGCCTATGCGATGGACCGCGAGGATCTGCGCAGCGATCTGCTCAGCGAGATGAAGAAGTACGTGTGAGAAACGGCAGTACCTTAGTTGCCAAACGCGACTAATGTGTATCCATCTCTTTTTCGCACTCTTGAAGTTAAAGATAATGAATCACAGACTCAATCTCTGTGATCAACGACGCGCGAAAGAATGGCGAGAGGACCGAAGAGGTGGCAAGAACGAGAGCAAGAACGAGTACGTGGCGTTTAACAAATCGATTGTGAATTGGCCCGAAGAAAGCATACTCTCGCATAAGTTGCAGCATCTCTTTCTTATTTTGGGACTTTTGAACAGATGGCAAAGGCGAAATCGAAGGCACCTGTCGTATCGATTCTGAACATGAAAGGAGGCGTCGGGAAAACTACCGTTGCCGCGCACATCTTTCGAGTTCTCTATCACAGACACGAAGTTCCAACGCTGCTAATCGATTTGGATCCTCAGTTCAATTTGACCCAATGCGTGGTGAGCAAGAAAAAATATGAAGGGGTAGAGAAAACTCCGAATACGATTATGTCAGCCTTTGAACCTCAACCCTCAAATGATTTTTTTGAGATAAAAACAACAAACAACGCCCCTCCGTCTGCTTCGAGCATTGCAATGAGGCTAAGGTCGACAGCGAAGGTACATCTTGACCTGCTGCCTGGCCATTTTGATCTAATCAAGTACTCCTTAATTGACGATCATGAACAACTCAAAGCATCTCTAACATACTTCAAGAGATTTATCGCCAAAGCGCGAGATGAGTACGGCCTAATCGTTATAGACTGTGACCTGCACCCCTGAAACGCCCTCGATTTTGAGTTAGGATTTCTGTTCTCCAGCCAGGAGACAGACGATGCGTAAGAGCAGGTTTACCGAAGAGCAGATTATCAAGGTCTTGAAGGAGCATGCCGCCGGGGTTTCGGCG